>JAABUM010005527.1_pt1 | contig 13209 bp, 20 predicted proteins | sample 5559161 | NCBI WGS metagenome assembly JAABUM01 (sample SAMN10711868, study PRJNA513369) | rock metagenome | isolation source: Antarctica rocks | place: Antarctica: Victoria Land, Siegfried Peak nord | reverse complement strand
CGTGCCGGACCTCAAACTCCTCCGGCGTCATGTCCACCCAGGTTCGGACCGAGCAGTTGAATGCTGATACGGATGCAAGGTAGGGTAAGCGCCATAACCTCCAGGACGCTGCTCTGATGACTGCTGAAATGGCTGAAAGGCGCATTTCCACCGGATCCTGCACCTCCTGACTGTTGGCCGGTGCTGGAGATTTTGCTGCCTGCCGCTTGCGCTCATATGTGCGTGCCTGTTGCAGCCGCCAGGTCGCCGGGCCAGTGCTGCGGAACAGGAAAGCGGGCGATGACTCCACAAGCGCCCTGATGCCATCGCTGTCCAGACCAGCAGCCGCCTGCAGCGCCGCCCAGTTGCAGGCCACCTTCGCTTCGTCTCTCATGAGCAGCGACGGCGCACCCCGCAGCACCTTGCCCACATCCAGCTGCGGGTGCAGCCGCTGCAGAGCCGCCACCCGTCGCTGCAGCACTCCTTCAATGTCGTGCAGGGCGAGCAGCGTGGGTGCACGCTGCACGATTAAAACCGGGTCGACGCTGACGGGCAGCTGCGCCAGGGCCGCCATCAGCCGCGGCAGCCTGTCGTCCATGAGAGCGCCTGCTGATTTGGAGGCCAGCGCGGTCAGGTGGATGCGGCTCACGGCCTTCAAGCCGTGGGCAGCCAGCGCCTCTTCGGTAGCTCTCAGGCGGCCGATGACGCCGGCTGGGTCTTTGTTGTCTTGGATAATGTCAGCCTTGGCCAGCGCCAGCTGAGCCGCATTGCCGTCATAGGCCAGCTCCGCCGCCGCCGCCCGCATACGACTCATGTAGTCCTGTAGGAACGCCACGCTGCGGTGCCGCTTGTGCTTGCCGCCCCACCGTAAAACTTTCTGCCGAGTGCGCTGCTGCTGCTCCAACTGATGCGACTCGATATCCGCCTCCGGCAGCAGCACGCCCTCCGCCGTCCAGAATGCCAGCACATCCGCCCGTGTCTCCGTGTCCCAGTGCACGTCCGCACATGCCGGGCCCAGGACACGGTGGCGGCGGGGCTCGCTTGCCGCTGGTGGTGCTGCTGCTGCTGCAGCCAGCTGCGGCAGCTGCACCGTCCTGCATTCCGAGAGGGTCTCGAAACTGATCAGCTATGGCGGAGCTCCATTAGTGACATCCCAGCACGATCACGCTGCCCTTGGATAAAAGTCAACGTATGCTTAGGCACAGGCAATGAATTGGCGCACGACACGAGCTTGGGGATCACCTGGTCAGCCGGCCCGAGCCAAAGGCGAGTGGGCGCCTCCATGCGGGCAGTGACGCGCACAAGCTGCGGCTGGCGTGCATGGCGTGCGCTGGGAGCAGGCTGACGCCATAGGCGTCGTGCACGTGGTCCCTGCATGCGGCTTGACCTCCATGAAGCCTGCAGGTGAATACAGCGTGGTGTAAGCCTGGAAGCTACCAAAACCAATGAATGCAGCGCTAAGGCGCCCCCTGGCGCAGTCGAACAGCGCACGATGACACTTTACTGCAAAGCTTCGCAAACCACCCAGCTTATCCCTGAAAAGTGATATAAGCTGGCGAGGGGCGCACCCTGCAAGCATGCTGGCCTGCACCGCTGCTGTGTCTGACGATGCGTGCTAAGCCGGCTTGCAACCATGCAGATCGCGCCGGTTAGTCACACTGTATCGGTTGCAAGGCGTCTATGCACTCTGTGCTGGGCGACACCACCGCAGAACCTTCACATCGTGATCTTGAGGTCACGTGCATGGTTTGAGCCAGGTGCAGCCCGTAGTTGTGTGCCGCACCACGTAGGATGAGGCATGTGCTGCCGCGCAGCAGCACAGCTGTGGTGCAAGTGCAGAGCAGCGCTGCCTGCTGCCTCGATGGCCCTCTGGCGGCGGCTGAGGCGTGACCGTGCATCATACTCTTTCACCTAGCCAGAACAGATTCTCATGTGGGTAAGTGCCTTGGCTGTCTGGAAAGTGGCCAAGGCTGTACTGTGCAATGTGCAAGTTGCTGACGTGGACATGCTATGCCATCGCGAGTGGCGCATGCAGCTGTCATGATTTCAAGTCAAGGTTTGTGACCACAGAGATGACACGCAACCTCCACCTCTGTGTCGAGTGCTCGTACTAAAGGTGGACAATGATCATGCAGAGGGCGCACTAGGTGACACTCACAGTCGACATCATGAACGGCCACCACCCAAAACAGACAATCAACAGATAGTTCTGTGTGTCAAGACTGTCTATCGTTGAATGTCTCAGGCGGCATTGGGTGGTCCTCCAGCCAGGCGTTGTAGTCGGGGCCGTGCCGAGCCTCGAAGTCCTCCGGCGTCATGTCTATCCAGCCACGGGCCGTAAGACTGAATGCTACCACCGATACCAGAAATGGAAGCCGCCACAGCCTCCATGATGCTGCTCTGACGACCGCTACGATGGGTGAAGTGCGCGATTCGACCTCGTGTTGCGCCTTGCGACTGGAGCGATCCTAAAACAGTAATCTGCTCCGAAGTTGACTCTGCTGTCCTCCAAAATGCAGGAGGTTCGTGACGGGCTGGAGCGGCGGCGCGCGGGGAACGAGGCGACGCTGCTGCGCAGCGGTGGCAGCTGCGAGCCGCGGTCGCCGCTGTCGCAGTCCTTCGCCGCGTTTGCCGCACCGGAGTTCGGCGACAGGGCTGCCGACGGTCAGACCTTGGGCGGCGGCGGCGGCGGTCAGGTGGGCGGCGGCGGGGCCGCCGCATGGCAGGAGCAGGACAAACAGCTGCAGGCGACGGGGTAGATGATGTAGAAAGGCGGTTGCATGACGTGCCCATGGTGTGGCGCGGGGCAGTGTGGGCAGGCCCACGTTGAGCAGAGACAGCAGGACCAGGGTGTGAGGTTTGAATGGTGTGCCTGGGAGGTGACGTTAGGCGCTGGAGAAAGAGCACGAATGCTGACAGTGGAAATGTGATGTTGTTTTGGATGATATATGGGCACACAACATGAGATCATGTCAATCGCGTCTGTGTGAGTAGCACTGCATGGTATGGACGTTAAGTGGCAGCCGAATTGAGGGATATGTGAGCCACTTCATTACCAGCACGTTGATTGAGCCTGGATCGCGGTGCATGACAGCCAGTCCACACAGACTTACTGAAACATTTTGACGTCAAATCATCTGCTTCGCGCATACCTATCATGTTGGTCGTCTTTTGCACGTCGAGCGTAATCGATTTGCTGGACCCAAACATCCGTCGCCAATCGAGGCAGTGCACAGCTGTCATTGACAGCATGTCAACCACTCAGGTGCCTCGGTTCATGAACGCCTCGGGCGGCATCGGGTTCTCTAAGAGCCAGGCGCTGTAGCCTGGACCGTGCCGGACCTCAAACTCCTCCGGCGTCATGTCCACCAAGGTTCGGACCGAGCAGTTGAATGCTGATACGGATGCAAGGTAGTGTAAGCGCCATAACCTCCAGGACGCTGCTCTGATGACTGCTGAAATGGCTGAAAGGCGCATTCTTACCGGATCCTGCACCTCCTGACTGTTGGCCGGCGCTGGAGATTTTGCTGCCTGCCGCTTGCGCTCATATGTGCGTGCCTGTTGCAGCCGCCAGGTCGCCGGGCCAGTGCTGCGGAACAGGAAACCGGGCATTGACTCCACAAGCGCCCTGATGCCATCGCTGTCCAGACCAGCAGCCGCCTGCAGCGCCGTCCAGTTGTAGGCCACCTTCGCTTCGTCGCATATGAGCAGCGTCGGCGCACCCCGCAGCACCCTGCCCACATCCAGCTGCGGGTGCAGCCGCTGCAGCGCCGCCACCCGTCGCTGCAGCACTCCTTCAATGTCGCGCAGGGCGAGCAGCGTGGGTGCACGCTGCACGATTAACACCGGGTCGACGCTGACGGGCAGCTGCGCCAGGGCCGCCACCAGCCGCGGCAGCCTGTCGCCCATGAGAGCGCCTGCTGGGCTGGAGGCCAGCGCGATCAGCTGGATGCGGCTCAAGGACTTCAAGCCATGGGCAGCCAGCGCCTCTTTGGTAGCTCTCAGGCGGCCGATGACGCTGGCTGGGTCTCTGTTGTCCCCGATAATGTCAGCCTTGGCCAGCGCCAGCTGAGCCGCATTGCCGTCATAGGCCAGCTCCGCCGCCGCCGCCCGCATACGGTTCATGTAGTCCTCTAGGAACGCCACGCTGCGGTGCCGCTTGTGCTTGCCGCCCCACTGTAAAACTTTCTGCCGAGTGCGCCGCTGCTGCTCTAGCTGATGCGGCTGGACGCTCGCTTCCGGCAGGAGCGCGCCCTCCGCAATCCAGAACGCCAGCACGGCCGCCTGGGCTGCTGCATTCCAGGGCACGTCCTTGACTGTAGTAAGTCTGCCCGGCCGTCGGCGGGGTTTGCCCGCCAGAGCTGTTCCTGCTGCCACAAGCCGTCGCAGCTGCGCCGTCCTGCATGCAGGGGGTGATTGGCAGTTGATCACCGGTCACTGCGCTCAACTGGTGACATCCCAGCACACTTACCCTTCGACAAGAGCCAACGGTATGCTTGGCCACAGGCAGTTAGGGAGCGAACGACACGAGCTCGGGGCTCACCTGGTCAGCCGGCCCGAGCCAAAGGCGAATTGGCGCCTCCATGCGGGCAGTGACGCGCACAAGCTGCGGCTGGCGTGCATGGCGTGCGCTGGGAGCAGGCTGACGCCATAGGCGTCGTGCACGTGGTCCCTGCATGCGGTATGACCTCCATGGAGCCTGCAGGTGAATATAGCGTGGTGTAAGCCTGACAGCTACCAAAACCAATGAATGCAGCGCTATGGCGCCTCACGGGCACAGTCGCAACAGCGTTCGGTGAAAAATGCTTACAGTTATAGCATTGTATCATTCCAGAGGACTGAGACATGTGGAAGGACACGATGGCGGCAAGGGCTGCACCCTGGCCTGGATGCCTGCTGCCGTGTCGGTGATGATGCGACCACAGCCGACTGTGTGATACTCTCCTTGGCAATTGCGATGCGCTGTACGTGAGCACAGTGTCCGGCTCACCTCGTCAGACGGCCTGAGGTGAACGCCTGATGTTGCAGTTGCGGGGGCGGCGGCACACACAGGCTGCGGCCGTCGCACGCCGCGAGCACGTGAGGCAGGATGCATCCTGATTGCCGGCTGCTGGGCCTGCTAGGGAAACACGCGTCATGCTGTGGCGAGGACGTGGCGCTGGGAGAATCGCCGCAGCGTCGCCCGCTGGACGCAGCACAGGATGAAGTGAGGGTCGATGCGGATGCAAGCCTAATGTCGGCTGCAGCGATTTGATGTTCGTGCTGATCGTAGATGAGAGCTACGATGCATGAACGGAAAGGGAACCCACCCGGAGTGCATCCTCGAGTGGAACGCCTGCCGCTGCCGATCGGCCCACAGCGACCGATCGAAGCCGCGCCACTGCACTCGACGAGGATCGAATTGCTGCAACAATGTTTCAACAATCTCGAAGCGTGGCGCGGAATGCGGATCCTTCAGCTGTGTTCAGCAAAGTGCGGCCGTCCACCTGGCAAGCATCACGTGCCCAAGACAAGATTGATGCCCTTCGTCTCGGAGGGCGCAGCAGAACAGCACACGTCCTCATTGCCATTGCCATTAGCCATAGTGCCACGCACACAATAGCATTGCGCCGCACCGCAATCGCCGTTTGCATTTCAACCTCGACAAGGGTCTCTCGAGAGGGTACCTAGTGGCTTTGGTGCGCTTCGAGCCTTGTCCACGCCGGATGCTATTGCTATCATAATAGCAACCTCTGTTTGATAGTTGTCAGGCGGCCACAAGCTTTTTACCTCGCCTGTCCGCGCCGAGCATCATGCTGCAACAATGTGTCCTGGCAGTGATGGGCGCGCCTCTATCAACATGCATCAGCTCTACGATATGTTTGCCTGCCGCAGAGTTCTACATCCTCGCTATCACCAAGCATCCCTGGAATAGGCACCAGCGCAGCTGCGATCGTACTCTTTAATTGGGAGCCGCGACAGCCACCTGGAGCCGCCACCGGACGAGTGGCAAGGCCCGCCGTGCACGGCAGCCACTCCTCTCGTCATGAAACGAATTGCAAAGCAGCCCTGCTCGTAGCCGCGTGGCGGTCCCACATTCGGACCACAGTGGAAATCAGGTGGCACTGCACGGCCCGCAGTTCCGCCGCCAGCAGACAAGCCGGGCATTGCAGCAGCCGCCGCCCTGGGGCGACGGTGGGGGCGGCCACGGCAGGCGCTGCGCCGGACGCTCAGCTCGGCGACGGCGCAGCATGGGGTGCAATGCCAGCCGGCAACAGCAACTCTGGCGGCGGCAGTGCTGCCGTCGAGGAGGGCGCCCTGGCACAAAGTGCTGAGCTGCAGCCGCCGTTGCAGCCGGGGCAGCGGCCGGCCGCGCGGGAGCTTCGGCAGCTGCTGGCAGAGCCGGTGGTGGTGCCGCAGCATGACACATGCAGCCTGCTCAGCGGCGACAGCGGCGGCACTGATGGCGACAATGGCGGCCGCCCAGCAGCTGCCGCCGCCGCATTGGCGTCTGCTGTCAGTGGGTTCACGAGCGCTGCGCTGCCTCCACAGCCGAGCGAAGCCAAGGTGGGCTCCCGGCCGCCACCGTCAGGCTCGACGGCTTTTGGCGATCCAAACCTGGGCCTGACGCCCAGCCCAGCCGTCGATGCGACAGCGATGCCAGCAGCGCCTGCGACGACGGATGGGGCCGCCGCAGCCAGCACGGCCTCGCCGCCGCAGCAGCAGCAGCAGGCGGGTGCGACCTTTGGCTACGTCTCACCGGCACTGCGGGGATTGCTGCCAGGCAGGGCCGGCGGCGGCGGCCACGCCGGGGGCGGCGCCGGCGCGGCGCCGCCGCCGCCGCTGTTCAGCCTGCAGGGCAGCAGGATGGTGCCGAGGCATCATGTGCCGCCCGGCGCGCCGGCGCCAAGCGGACTGGGCCACCCGCGGCAGCCGCCACCTCTGCAGCCGGATGCGGCGGCAGGCCTGGCGGGGCCGGGGCAGAGGGAAGCGGCAGACCAGGTGAGCAGGCTTCTGAGCGGGCTTTTTTCAGCAGCTGTGCCTCGGCCGCCGCGCGCACTCTTGCCGGTAGCTGCCATGGCTGGGGCATGTGCCAGGCGCAGCTGCGGAGATATGTGAGCGCAGTGCAGCGTACTGTGCAGTGTACTGCGCAGTGCGACGCCATGCCAAATCCATTGCAGTGTGCCAGTAGTGCTGCATGGGAGATGCAGAGCCAGAATAGCAGCGCCTCCAGGTGGAGGAACTTGCACAAGCGGCTACACGTATCTGTCACTGCCACTTTTAATCCTCGAAGCCCAGAATCGAGTTAATGCGAATCGAAGCATCGACAGTTCCATTCCATTCTACATCCACTGCGCGCTGCACAGGATGTGGAGGAGGGGAAAGAGTAGGAGCAGCACAGTCGGCGGAGGAACTTGAGTTGCCTGGAGGACACCATTCTGATGACTGCAGTTGGCAATTTCTCCGCTGGTAAGCTATCGTACTTGCTATATGCATAGGGAGAAGAAGCAGAGGTCTGGAACGGCAACCAGCAGGCGGAGGTTCCCGCCCAAGAGCAGCGTCCACCATTTACATATGTCCGCTTGCCGCTGCTGTGCACCTCACTCCTTTCCACAACATGATCAAACCGCGGTTGCTGCACAGGAAGTGGAGGGGAACGAGGAGCAGCACAAGCAGGCGCAGGAGCCGCCACCCGCATGGCACACTATTCCGATTGACTTCAGTTGATGACGTATGTTCTCATTTCCTCCAGGGGGTGGAGGGGGAGGATACTGGAGAGCAGCACCACCGGGCGCAGGAGCCGGCACCCGCGTGGCACACGCTGCACAGCCGCACGCTCAGCATCCTGACTGCGGGAGGTGCGCGACCCGTCGGCCTGGGCAGCCTTGTCTTGGGGACTGACAGCGCTGACTCCTGGTCGCTGGGGAGGGGGTGGGGTGCAGCTGCTTGTCGTCATGACTGCTGGACGTCATTTGAAGTTATCTTGGGGCATGGTGGCGCCACCATGGACTTTGCATGAGGAGAGCATCTTTGTGCACAGGGACGCTGACACAACTATGATCCTGTAAGGCTGCCTTTCCGACCAGTTTCGAACCATTGGCATGCAGGCATCGCGGGAGCGGTCAGCAGGACAGCCACCGCGCCTGTGGACCGGTTGAAGATGATCATGCAGGTGCGTCTTCTGCCCCTGCCACCGATGTGTCGAGCACTGTCCATGCGTGATGCCCGCAGCTGCTCGCACGAGCCGGCCCCCGCAGCGACGTCGCCAGAGCCTGCATTCAACGTGGCAGTTTCGCAGCCTGCTGCACTGCAGTGGAGCTGCGCAAAAGCTCGTCACACAGCAGCGCATGGCCGATGACTCGCAGAGTGCGGGCTGCATTGCCGACAGGGCTGCAACATGCAGCTGTTGATGCGCTGCAAATGCGGCTCTTGACCAAGCGTGCTCGATTCTGCGGGTGCAGATAAACGATGGCGGCACGCGGCTCACGCTGCGGACCGCCTTCCGGCAGATGTCAGCAGAAGGTGCGCCGCCTGGCCTGCCTTCTGAGCGTCACTTCCCACTGGCGAGCAGCTCTGCTATTGCGACCTGTACATCGGCTGGACCTTCAGCTGAACAGTCTCCAGGGCACCCGGCCACATGCCTGGGAAAGGACTCTGACACTATCACAATCCCTGTTGCTGGAGATGGGGCTCCGACTGTTAAATTTCAGGCACAGTGCGCGCGATTTTCAAGGGCAACGGCCCGGACGTGGTCAAGATCGTGCCGGAGATGGCGCTCAATCCTCTTCAAATCAAAAGTCAAATTCACACACGTTTGCTACCCACACACAGGCACGGTGCGGGCGTTCTTCAAGGGTAACGGTGCCAACGTGGTCAAGATCGCGCCTGAGACAGCGCTCAAGCTGACCTTCAACGACCGCTTCAAGGCGCTGCTGTGCGAGGACCCGCATGACATCACGCCCGCCGAACGCATGGCCGCCGGCGCGCTGGCGGGCGCTTCCGCCCAGGTGAGATGAGGCTTGCAGAAAAGACTCTTCCCTATGATGACCCAGCACGAACCCAATCTCTGCAGAACGTATGAGGTGCATTCGCTGGCGCGTCTGTCCAGGTGCACAATACGAAATGTCAAACTTCTTGATTGAAAACTCTGCGTTCTCGTTCTGCTCATCGGCTCTCAAGGCGCTGCTGTGCGACAACTGTCACGGCATCGCTTCTGGACTGCGCAAGCAATCAGCTACCCGCTGGAGCATCCACGCTGCTGGCGGCGCCACGTCGGTTGCGGCAACTCATTGCAGCATAATACGCTCAGGCAATGTTGACTGACATGCATCGTGCATCCCCGCAGGCGATCATCTACCCGCTGGAGCTGATCCGCACGCGGCTGGCGGTGTCGCCGACGGGCACCTACGCGGGCATCTCCCACTGCGTGCGCCAGGTGTTGCAGCACGAGGGCTGGCGCGCCTTCTACCGCGGCATGGTGCCCAGCATGGTGCGGCCCCCGCTCCCAGGTTGTATGAATAAACTGAGGAGTTCTGCGAAAGTCTACTGCACACCCCCGGGGGCAGGCGTTGGGGCACGAAGGGCCGGTGCGCCTTCTGCTGCCCATGCAGCACGGCGCATGCCGCTCACGGGCTGCGCATGTCAGAAACTTCCGTCTTCAATTGCCTTCGTCGTCAAACGATGTGCCTCCGGGACTCCAGGTATCAACGAGTCATGCCAGGCTGTTGCCGGGCAGCGGCGCCCGCTGCCCGGCACAGTCCTGGCGGCAGATCTTTTGGTGGCACAAGCAGCTTGCAAAGCGGATTTGCTTTGCAAAATCCGCGTCCATCGCGCAGATGAGCATGCGCATTGCAGCGTCCGAGCTGCTGAAGCAGCAGCCGCTGGAGGAGAGCGAGGGCCACCCGCCGCCGAATGCTTCGAACTGTCATGTTGAGGCCTTCCGCTCGGTCATTGCAGATGGGCATTCTGCCGTATGCGGGCGTGGACATCGCCACCTTCGAGCTGCTGAAGGAGCGGCTGCTGGAGGATTACGAGGGGCGGCCGCCGCCGCACGCGGTGTTTGCGGCGGGCATGCTGTCCTCCTGCGCCGCGCAGTTCGTGTCCTACCCGCTGGCGCTCGTCCGCACCCGCATGCAGGTGGGCTAAATCTCAAGCTGGTACTCGGGAATGTCTTGCGTGACCTTCATTTACCAGCGTGCTCTTCTCCTGCGCCGCATGGCTCATGTCCTGCCCGCTGGTGCTGGTCCGACTCTGCATGAGACTGGGCAGCGGACGGACGTTTGAAATAGACTCTATTACGTTCGTGGCCTTCAGCAAGTGTCGTTTCCATGCCAGGCGCATGGCGTCGGCGGAGCCGTGCTCAGGTGCAACGGCATGTGGGACGTGGTGTCGCAGACTGCTGTAACAAAATGCAGACATGGACATACGTGCTCATGTCCTCGGTGCATGAAATACTAGGCGCAAGGTGTGGGCGGCGCGGTGCTGAAGTACAACGGCATGTCGGACGTGGTGTCCAAGACCGTGCGCCACGAGGGCTTCTTCGGCCTGTACAAGGTGCGCACAAGTCGGTCGTCGCCCATTGCTGTCCCAACTCTGTGATTCCAAGGCGTTGCCGGGGCGAGGTCGTGATGCAGTGGCGGCTGCAGCGTCCTTTTGGACCCTGTTTTGTGGCCTCCTTCTGACACCTGCTGGTGGATCGGGTTATACTCCATGTCACAACCTGCGATGTGTCATCGCAGGGGGTGCTGCCGAACCTGTTCAAGCTGGCGCCGGCCGCCGGCATCAGCTGGTTCACTTTCGAGGTGCGTCTTTTTGCGTCCCGCGTTGTGTCTCGCTTTCTCTTGTGCCAAGTCCGCAAGCATTCTGCTCCCTCGTGCGCTTGCTGGCAATGCAGAGCGTGACTGGTGTCTCGTCGCTGCACCGTCTGCTGGCTGCGCATATTCATGCCTCCATGGCAGCCGCTCATCGCAGCACCGCCGAGTCTGCCGGATCCTTGCCTGACGTTTTTGTCTCCGTGATGAATCTGTGACGCGCAGAATACTCCTCACCTTGATTGCCAGTACTGGGTGCCCCACAGGAGGTGAAGCGGCAGCTGGGTGTCGACGTCAACTCCTGACCTGGCTCAGAGGCTAGGGTGGGCTGCGGAACAACATCATGGCTGACCTCCCAGGCTTGCAACGCGTAGCTGCCGCGGCATCATGAGGCAGCCCGGGATCGGGATCAGTTGCCGGGGTTTCGGGGCACGACAGGCCAGCCGGTCGCCTGCCGCCAACTCATTCAGCATGTGCGACTGCTGGCTCGCGGTAGCCAGCCGGCGCTGCGTCCATAGGCGCCTTTGAGGCACACCGCGGCGCCGCAGCCGCACTCGCAACGTGCGGCGAATGAAGCTTGCAACAAAGAAGTGCGCAGCGCAGCAATCCAGTAGGCCGCGCTGCGTGCCGGCAGCCCGGGGCACAAATTCGGCCGCCTCGGCGCAAATTGCGCAGCTGAAGTCACGGCACTTCGAGATTGCAAAGCAGCTTGAGGTTGAGCGCATTGCAGGTGCCTATCAGCGTATTTCATCGTCGGTGCATACAGCACCGGGTAATGACGGCATGGTTTCAACCTGCATCCTCTCGCTGCAGCATGAACGTCAAAATGAGTGCATGCAGGGATGATGGCCAGTGGCATTGCCAGTGACAACATCAGTGCATCATTTCACAACAGACTTCAGATCGCATCCTGCAGCAGCAGCAGATCTGCTCTTGAGCACCTTTGCAGGCGGCGCCGGATGAGCGGAGCTGCAGTGGATATCCACTGCGCACACAAAGAGCAGGCCAGTGCTCTGGCCAGACGGCGATGGCCAGACGGCGATCAGATGGTCGCGGTGCCCAATGCAGGCTGCATGAGTTCACTGAGTGTGGCTCCGCCCAGGGTCACATATGGCTCCTAGCAGGCGCCATTAAGAACCGTCTTCTAGCAACTACTGGGTGCCTATGTTGTAGGCAGAGCCTTCATCGAAGCGTCAGGGCCTGACCCGGCCTTCCAGAGTCAGCAGGAATCACACGCTTCTTGTGCAAAAGGGCTGCAGGTTGTTGCGCCGCGCAAGCAGCGCTCGAGGTGAATGGCCGAGTCTGGCGGCGAAAATTGCGCCGGCATGCTTGCGAACGGGGTTTATTTCGTCAACCACCCGGTTGACACGCATCAAGCATGTGCAGCAGTGGCTCATTGGAACGTGAACTGCAAGGTGCAAGAAACAGAACAGCATTTGTAATGTCGCGGGACATTCCATCAGCAAATGCTTCTCGTCCCCGACTGCGCCACCGTCACAGAATGTGCAGCAATGGTCCTGCCTGTCTGTCTTCGCAAACCTGCCAGTCTCCACCGGCAGCGATGCGATTTCAAGCAGAGCCTCTCGACAGCGTGCAGCTGCGGCGCCGACAACTCTTAACTGCCAGAACTCGCCTTCCTGATCGCAGCGACGGCGCAAAACCATGCTGCGTTTCTCGTCCGCTTCACGCCGCCTAACGGCGCTGTCCTCGGGTTCATGTCCACAAACTCCTGCTGCTCCGGCGCGGCCGCGGCAGCCGCCGCGGCTGTGATGGCACTCTTGTCCGCTGCCGGCAGCATGTTGCCATCAGCGTCTGTGAGGTTCATGCCATGCTGCTGCGCACATGCTAAAAGCCTAGCAGCCCAGTGTATGACTTGGAATCTATCCAAGCCGTATTGACCACCATCATTGCCCTGCCAGCCGCACTCCAGCTGATTAGCGAAGTGACGCAGTCCGGGCGTGCCTCTGGAGGAAGATAGACGAAAAATGGCCCTGTCGTTGCTCCAGTCAGCGTGCAGAGGCCCGCGGGCTGCGGTCAGAAACACGGAGCACTCCCGCAATAGTATGCAGAGCATCAGGACGGGCGAGTGCGCTTCAGAACTGCCTGCTGAGAGGTGCTGCACCTCCCTGGCAAAGCCAGCTTTGCTTTTCTCGACCTTACATCTCAGGCTCATCGATACCTGAACACTAGTAGGGGTGAAGACTGGCTGGAAAGCAGACCACTGGGGCACAACATAGCCAGTGTGGGCAGATTAATTCACTCGGTGTGTTTGTAATTAATTAATTAAAAACACGATGTTATTAATTATGTTACTTGCAGCTGATGACGATTCCCAGCCGCCAGGCGCTGCCGCTGCCGCCTGCTGAGTCGGGCGCACAGAATGGTCGGTGATTGGGTGCACTGGTGGCGGCTGCTGGCGCCCGTGTGGCGCCGCCCACGC
>JAABUM010005526.1_pt1 | contig 13210 bp, 18 predicted proteins | sample 5559161 | NCBI WGS metagenome assembly JAABUM01 (sample SAMN10711868, study PRJNA513369) | rock metagenome | isolation source: Antarctica rocks | place: Antarctica: Victoria Land, Siegfried Peak nord | reverse complement strand
CGTCGCGCTGGCAGAAGCGACAACGATCAGTGCAGCACCTGCGACGCGCGGGTGGCGGCAAACGCCACAGCGGAACGGGTGGCGCTGCTGCTGGCACGCTGTTGACCATGCCGATCGCCGCCGCCACCTTCCACACCACCAGACCCCTGTGGTGGCGTCAAGAAGATCATGAACATTTGACACAGTCAGTGTAGCTGATTGTTGTGGCGGCGGCAGCAGCAGACAGCTGTGCATGCGTCACCGAAGCACACGATGAACGAATTACAGAAGACACAGGATGTACAACTCGCTGTTAGACTGCTGGCAGCGCAGTAGAATGCATCTCGAAATTGGCAGCACAAAGACAAGCATGTCGACCATCACGGGCAAAGGCACCTGTGCATTGGCGTCGCTGTGGGCCCTCAGGCTTTCAAACAGACTGTCATTGCGAGACTGCGTCGCCAGGCCGTTACCTTCCAGACCAACAACAGACGCCTGTGGGAGCGTCACAGAAACACATGATGAAAGGACCGTAGCAGACGAAGACGTAGAATCCAGCATGTCATTCGCTGAACCAGATCGCTGGCAGTGTAGTAGCATGCATATCGACGTTGGCAGCATGAAGACAAGCATGTCGACCATCACGGGCAAAGGCACCTGTGCATTGGCGTCGCTGTGGGCCCTCAGGCTTTCAAACGGACTGTCATTGCGAGACTGCGTCGCCAGGCCGCCGTTGTCCAGACCATCAACAGGCGCCTGTGGGAACGTCACAGATACACATGATGAAAGGACCGTAGAAGACATGGGAATTTGCTGACAGACTGCTGGCAGCTCAGCAGCGCTAGATGTCTCGTTGGAGAAACACTTCGACACTTGTGATGTTGTGGCTTTTGGCAGTGCGAAGCCGGTGTCCACGTAGGGAGCTCTGCGGCATCACAAACACAAACAGTAATTGATCATATGCATCAAAGCAAGACACCCTATATACATATACCACGAGATAAGCTACACACATGTGCCAGCCTGTGCTGTTAGTCGTACTTGCATTCCCTGAGATCAAGGTCAGACAACTTGAGGGCTGTTTGCAGTGCGAAGAGTTGCATGGTTGCGGTGCAACGCTATGAAACAATGTCAGTACCTCGATTCGAACGTCATTCAAGCTGTTGCAGAAGGCGCGCGCGCTGCTTCGCGGCGCGCGTCTGTGTTGCGCCGCAGCGCAATCTGCAAAATTCGTGTAAAGAGGTTTGGGCAGGTTTGGGTGCAATTGCTGGTCTAGTATGACATGGTCAGATGACATGATTAGAGGAGATGCAGAGGAACAAACTCACCAGACCCTCACGCGCAGAGTAGAGTGCAGCTGCAGGCGTGGCACACAGAGTCACCTGTTTGCAGAGCAATAGACCACTCACCAGGGAGAGCTGATTTTCAGAAGCAACGAATTTCTTTATGCATGATCGACACATTGCACATGGCATCGCATGCCTGCGGAGTTTCTTCTCGCCGCGGCCCAGCAGCCCCTGCCTCTCGGACAGCGGCAACGCCTCAAACTCCGCGACCGTCAGCAGGGTGGCTCCACACTTCAGGCTCAGTGGCTGGACGGCATACTGGATATGAAGCCACACTGGCTGCGAAGGCTGCCTCGTTCCTGTTGATGGGTGGCGTGCCGTCGATGAGCGGGTACAGCCACGTGATTCCGCCGCCTGTGGTCCAGGGTCTCCGTGTTTAGAATCATGCTGGCAGCAGGCGACATGGGGCGGCGGCAGCGTGGGCAGCAGGCACTGCAGCATCGCTCTTTTTAGCGAAGCAGCCTGCAGCACGGCGTGGCAGGCTCATCACCAAAAAGCTGAGAGAGAAAACATCACTGCAGGGTAATATTGGTGCCGGCCATTTGTGCAGCGAGCACTCCTTGCACTGGATGAGCGCTGAGCTGCCTGATGTGCAAGCTGCTTGCGGCAGCAACCGATAGCTCCATGTGATCATTGTGACTTGCTCACCGGCCAGGGAATTTGACGCCGGCTGCTGGAGAGCAGCGCCAACGTTGTCGAAGGCGAACCGCAGCCCGGCGAGGAGCAGCCGACGGCTTCGGCCGCATGATAGCGATTGGTCTGGCGCCTCATTTGCCGCTGGGTTGCACGGCCTTGTTGCAATGCGTACGAGGCGCCATGCGAAATCTTACATTCTCAACTCTTTGATCTCGACACACACTAAAGTGCAGGCAAAGTCCACTGCCAACAATGACCGAATGTATTCATCGCTTGCAACGATGGCTGTGGCGACACAACTGTTTGCCATCGCGTCACAGAGCCAAAACATATCTGTACTTCTTGCCGGAGGAGGCCATTTCTTGCCCAATGGGCTGACCGCTGTATGCGCTCAGCCCACTTCCACTGATGGTGGCTTCCTGCGTGAATCGATGCATCGACCAGGTGTCAACTACAAGACACAAGGCGCACTCAAGATGCCACTTGCCACCAAAGAAATTTCTCCGCATGTTGTCGTTCGCTCTCCGTATGTCGTCGTTCGGTGCAAACACGTCAGTCTTCCTTCTCAGCCTTGCGTGGGGTGACCCTGCACGAAATGAAAATCTGCCATCACTCCTTTCCATATGCACAACTGTCAGTTCAATGAGCCTAAGGACGTTGCTATACCCGGATGGAAGCTTTCCGCGGAACAGCCAGTCGTCTATCTCTGCTTCCTCCTTGGAGTTGAACGGCACACGGGCCATGACCTTCACCATGGCCAGCCGCATCATCCAGCGGTCGCGCCAACAATCGAAATTGGGTTCCAGAGCAAGCAGCGCTGGAAGTGTGGGTCTCTCAGGCCGCTTCAGCAGCTCCCAGACACGGTCCGTGAAAGTGCTGTCCTTCTGCATTACCTTCAGGCACAGGTGGTGTGCTCATCACCACTGTTGGCCAGTGTTTCCAATGATTTCCCAGATACTGTAGCAGGAAGCAAAATATCTATGTCGGGAAGCAAGCGGTGAACGTGAAGGGTGCCGTCTGCGTCTGTGGCGTGAGCGACAGGATTCCCAATCCCCTAAATAATAGTCGCTCTGACACTTCGCTCTCGGCTAAGCCACCAGGTCCATCCCTCGCGAGAGGCCACACACATTCCCCTCGGCAAATTAGGCTAGTTTAGCCTTTTTCTGGGCAAATGAAAGGAAATGAAAGGAAATTCGCCTGATTGCACCCCGTTCGGCACCACCACCGGTACTTTTCCCATGGAAGTTCAAAATCGCACAAGGCAAGCTCCGACACGCGCACCCTTCGCTGCCACAGCTTGCCGTGCAGCGACCTCAGCACAGTTGCACACTCGGCACAGAAGCCCAGAAATCACTCAACTTCACGTCTGCCTGCTCCGTTTGCAGTCGCAACTGTAGCGCAAGCCGCAGCGGTCGCCTCGTACTTTAAAGGGCTACTTCGAGGTAGCAAACAGGCTGGCCGGCAGCAGCAGCGAGCCCGACCAGGTCTGCGCCAGAACGCAGGCGGGGCAAATGGCGTTTTTGCAGCCGAGTGTGCCGGCAGTGTGCGAGATTTGCAGCGAGGCACAGCAGTCGACCCGCAATGTGGTGAGTAGGCTAAGGACAGGTTTTCAGACTTGCACAAAGACGATGCCGGAGGCTGACGCTTCAAACCATCACTATACCTACCCTGCAGCCCATCCAGACCGACGAAAGCTGGAGAGTCTGCCGAGACTGCGCGCGCGCGCAAGTACACGGAGCACACAAGCGCCTGTATGCTGTATCTCTTGCTGCCTTGCACCGTTCCTGTGCCACGACGGCGTCACGCGACACATGCGGTTGTCGCTGTTCGTCTACCCGTGCGACCTGATGGAGGGCTGCAAGGTCTGTAGTAAAAGGGCCAGGCCCTATCTCTGGCCAGGCCGGCGCCTCAGCTCTGCAACATGGCTCGTTTGAGCTACCGGAAGGCAGCGCCTCCGCGGAAGCCTCCTGGCAGGAAGGCTGGCATAATAAGGAAGTGCCCGACGAGGGTCAGGAGCTTTCGGTGCTTGCTGGTATGATTACGCGTTCAGGCGCGGTTGTGACTCTGGTCACCAGGAGCAAATACGCGCCAGGTCGACTCGACAGCCCGGCAAGATCACGGGCAACTTGTGGTTGAGCCACGAGTTGAGCAGAAAAGAGATGTCTCAGATAGGCTATCAGCAGAGGTGCGGCTTCGTTCTGGCTTCTCCAGCGGGAATCCTGCGCTAGCACAGTATTGATTGCCAAGCGCAGCACAGCACGGCTTGCATATGAGAGGGGTGGCGCATCCAGCATACCCTCTTTCAGAACCGCATGCACTTGACACCCCGTTGGTGTAGTACAGACGTACTGACGCTCAGTGGAGTGTCTTGTCGGGCGCAAACGCTGCGCAGTCTTTCGAGCAGAACAGGGCAGCTTGATTTGAAAAGCAATCGCAGCTTCAGCGGCAGAGCCAGCCGACCGCGGCGCAAACAGCATGCCTCTGGGAGTGGGAGCCAATCTGACAAAGGTTGCACTCTTTCTGGTTTGGGCGCTCGCGTGGGGCCTGGTGAGCGCTACTGACCACGGTTGGGCTTGTGAACTTGCAGCAGCCTTCAAGGGCCCTCTGGCAAGGCACCAGGCGGACGGTCGCTGTTCCTGACATACAAAGCACTCTGTCTTCAAGGAAATCCCGCATGCGCAGGTCAAGGTGCCGCTGGGCTGCCTGGCTGGAGGAGCCCAGACTAAGTTTGCACTGTTCCAGTGGGGGTATGCGACCTCTCCTGCCCTGTTGACCCTGCTGGCTCGTCTATCATGCATTGCACCCATGTGCAAACGCACCTGCATCTGCATGCCTGTGCATGCGTCAGCTCAATCCGACCCGAGATGTCACAAGTTCGACATTCCTTAGAGGCTTGCACTGCGCTTCATCGCAGCTGCATGCTGGTCGCCATACTCCTGGGCGCTCTGGCCATGATTCACCCGGACAGCATGGCTTTGCTCATGGGCCTCGCCATCCCGTGCATCATCGGCGCCGCCCTTCACCAACCGCGATTTTGGCAGCCGGTGCGCATTTGCTTGCTGCTCTGTGTTCCTTGGGATGGGATGCCCTGCAGACGGCTATCTGTGAGTTTCAGTCACACTCGAGGCCTGAACGGTCGCCATGGCTCTGCACTACCTCCGAATTGCCTGTGCCAAGTCTTACTTGATGCCAACTTGCTTTGCTCGCAGCTGGGCATCGCGGATTTTGCCACCTGGGACGAATTCTTTGGACCGGGCGCCGGTGGTGCCGCAGGCGGCGGCGCGGTGGGCGGCGGCGCGGGTGGTGCGGCGGGCGCCGGTGCCGGCATCAGCGGCAGCGCTGGTGGTGGATTTGGCGTAGTGCAAACTTGAAAGGTCAAGCCGCAGGCTTGACTTAGGACAGTCTAGCGTCACATCAACTGCTGTTAGATCGCCTTGGTCTTGTGATTGTTTGTGATCATGTGTTCGGCGGTGCCCTTGGACCAATCTGTGATTTATACTTATGGCTTGGGGATCTGTAAAGGCTGAGTGGTTTAGGATGCCGATTGCGGCGGGGGCTTGTGCCAAATGAGTCAGCTTGCGCAGGCAGCTGTGATGGCAGGCCTACGTCCAGGTCGCCAAACAGCTTCGCGGACCAGCACTCCGACATCTATGGTATCTACCGGACAATTTCCTCCCGCCTGCCGGACATCGATCAGTGGCCTGCAGTTGGGAAGGACACTTAAGTGCTACAGTCAACTTCACTAGGCGAAAACTGGCATCTGATTGGTCCAGAAGTAGGTAGTACTCGACAAGGGCAGGAAGGCTGCGGCACCCCCGCGCAGCACATCTGCACCTCTGGACACGCCGCGCCGAGGCCGAGTGCCGCCTGCGCACAAATTGACAGGCAGGGTGCAAGACAGGTGCACTTAGCACGTGTCAGGTGCAGTTGGTCTAGCAGTGCTCCGCATGCCTTCGACTCGTGCTGCACAGACTGCTAGGGACCACTGGCTTGCGCGTAGCGTTGCTGATTTTGCGCGGCTGCACTCTCCCGCACAGCCTGGCCAAGTTCCCGTCCGCACGGGATTGGCGTCACACCGCTGGCCTCGGGCCTTTCTGAGGCTGTGCCTCTGCAGACCTCTGCCTGCTGCTGGATAGGACAGCCTGCTGCAGGCCTTCATGGCGCTGATAGCACGCTGCTGGACTATCAGCTCGCTGGGCGCAAGGCATTCATCTATGCATGCACGCCCAGCTTCTGCGCGCTTGAGGGCTGCCCCAGCAACCAGCCGCTGCCGCTTGCACTGCGACAGCTTCTAGACGTCCGCCCGTCAGCCAGTCGCTGCTGGCGGACCTAGTGGCGGACCAAGCGGATCCTCGACCAGCGAGGACGAGTGTCTACTCTATGCGGACCTGGACTGCCGCGCCTGCTCGGGTGAGCTGCTGCATCGATGCTTTGCCACCCAGTCTCCCGATACATGTTCTGGCTTACGGCTCATGCTACAGCCTGCCTTCTGCAATGTGCATTGACGTGTGTGAGCGCGCGTCCGGCTGCCGTGGTGTGGCTGCGCCATGCATGACCTGAGGGACACCAGCATTGCGGACCTTGGCTGACACTTGCGGGCGTGCACTGCAGGCAGCAGCAACAACATTGCCGCCGCATACTGGGACGCGCTCAGCCGCCAGCAGCAATTCGCTGCTCCTGCCGCTATGGGACTGCCCTGCTGGCAAGCAGCAGGTCTTCAGCAAGGCTGCGGTGCTGGAGGCAGAACAGGCTGTGCTCTGCCACGTCCCGTTTGCCAAGTTTGCGGACGCCCTGACGATGCGGTACCGTGAGTACGAGCGGGAACGGGAGACGTTGTACCTGCTCGACAAGGTGTGTTTGCCTCGGAACACAAGGCGCAAGCGCCGCTATCGCCTGCTTTCAACTGGCGATGTGTCGCCTCTGCCATCGCGTGCTCTGCCTACTGCTGCACTAGCTGCAGCATACTCAGTACGAGTTGCTTTGCTGCCGGAATGGACGGGGTGATGCACCCTTTGGGACAAGCGAATCGCATTCCCACTTCTTGGCACAACGCGCCGCATGATTTGCCCACAGGTGGACAAGCTCGCGGACATGCGGCAGAAGGATGCTGCCAGCGCAGCCGCGCTGCAGTTCCAGCCGCGGCCCTGGCAGTGTGCCGGGGTGGTCACGGTCACTGGCGCGTGGGTCCGCGATGACTGGCTGGAACGCTGGAAGAGTCAGCGGCGGCAGCTGCAGGAGTGGCTCATGCGGCACATCCATGGCCGTTTGCTGCGCCTGGACTGGTCTCCAGGTCAGCCTTGCGTTACATCACCCTCGTATCTGAACAGCGCTGTCCCAATGGGTGTACTCAAAGTTGCACTTTGCCGTGCCGTAATTCCTTGCTGCATGTTCACTGTTTCCACCTGACTGCCCTGTGGCACCCCTTTCCTCCGCAGGCGCTTTCAGCGGCATCAGAGATCCAGCCAGGCTCTACAAGTCCATCTGCGTGACAGAGCACAATCAGGCGGCGAACATCGTGCTGACGACGAGGACAGACTCCTACAAGGAGATCCTGCCGGCGCTGGCGGCGTATCTCGCTCGTATCCTCAAGCTGGGTGGCAAGGCAAGCTGCCTGCTTGTTTCTTTCGTTTCAAGCTGCTCTGCTGGCTGCATCTGTCGTGAAGCTCACTTTCAACCTGGTTGCACAAGATTCCCATCGCTGGAAAGTGCGCAATTATCTGATGGTTCTTATGCACAACGAAATTCGGCCACTGGCCGTCAGCTGGACCGCGGCTGATGTTGCGTCAGCACACGTCTCCTGGCGTTCAGGTTCGTTCTGCCGCCCCCTGCCGATCAGTCAAGTACCGAGACGTAGCGTCAAGCAGGCGAGTTTCTTCTTCGAAACGCAAGCCGTACATCAACCTGCGTTCACCAGATCCAGCGCGTCACTCACAGATGCGACTCCGGCCACTTCCACTTTGGTGCGCTGACGCTGCAGCTCTGCCCGGTGCATCTGCCGTGAGTGTTTCCTCGTCCGTGCTGCTTTTGGTGTGTGCAGAAACTGACGTCAACTGAATTCGCACGCAGCGCGGCGGCCTTCTCGTGGGGGTTTTGGCAGGCGCTGCTGGTTTCCGAGACCAAGCAGCAGGTCATCGATCGCTACGGCGCCTCAGCTGCCGACCTGTCCAAAGGTCGTGACTGGTGGAAGAAGCACACTATGCGCTTCACGCCGCCGCCGGCGCAGGCCATCGGCAATGTGCTGAATGTCTACTTCAGGTACAGGGCGCTGCGGGCCGCGCCCACCGGCGCATCGTGCTTCACAGCTGATACGCCAAAGGCGCTGCTGCTCCTCATAAACAACACCGCTCGGGGCTTCCTTCATGGTCATGGGCCCCTTTTCATCTTCTTGGTGTCGGGGTCGTGATTTCTGCATCAGTTTGCCTGTGATCTATCCGATCATGCCCTTTGCCTCGAGCTTGGCCAGTGGTGCGAACTGAAGCATGACATACTTTCAATTCCAGATCCTGCTTCGCAGATCCGCCGCACGAGTCCGGGCTCACAAACCTGCTACGCCCTGATGGTCTGGTCTCACCCGGCCGCGGCACAGCTGCTGCAGGAGCTGAGCGTTGATGCCAGCTTCACAGCGCTGCCCTTCCCGGACCTCGTTTTCCAGCATGTCGACATTTCGCCGCTGAGGGAGTTCACCCTACTGCTGCCGCCTGCCGAGGCTCAGCAGTTGGGAGGCAGCGGCGGCTGCAGGCCGGCAGCCAACCGTCAGCATCAGCGACCTCGGCGCTGCCGCCGGGTCCGCAGCCACCGCGCCGCTTGGCAGCAGCCTGGCAGCGGCGGCGGTCCCTTCAGACGTGGCTGCGCAGCTGGCCGCGCTGTCACAGCCGGCTCAGCAGCAGCTCCAGGCGCTTCGAGGTGTGTTTTGTTGCGCTGCTCAGCATTAATCATATTTTAGAATGACTCTGAATCGCTCTGTCCTGCAACTTGCTCGCAGTTGTGCAGATCAGCTGCTGAGTGTTAGTTTGAGGACACCAGTTGTGTCAATTTGTTGCATCTCATCACTGCAGGTGCTGGGGCACGAGCCGCGGAGCAGCCGCACCAGCGCCCTGCAGAGGCGGACAACAAGGCAGTTGTTGCGGCAGCAGACGGTGAGCACCTCACACTCCCGCATTCAGTAAAGCTTTTTGTCGATGTTTACGAAGGTTCGTGCATGCTATACAGCTTGTGCATCATCACTGAGAAGGGTTGAGCTTTATTTTGTGCCACGACTTTGTGACTCCAGTGCACTTGGCTCCGCAGGCCTGACTCCCCAGCTGCAGCGCATCCTGGCCATATGCCACGAAGGTGCGCAGAATTTCGCAAATTGCTCCTTTCGCAAATGTAACTGATGTTTGCTTGCATCCTCCATGTATGAGCGCCCTGTTTCACTAATGAAGATGAGGCCACTGCCGTCATCGTTTGCACCATCGATGCCTCAGGCCTGGCGACTGCCAGAGGAGCGGGGCCGCCAGCTGGCCAGCAGGTCCATCCGCTTGTTGTCCTTGGAAGCCTGCACGACCACGTTGTGAAACCAAGTTGTCAAAATATGTTGTTTCAGACTTGCTTCTTTGCCCTATCATGCTGAGGCCGCCCTCCATATGCGCAGACTCCTAGCGCCGCACGACAAAGTGTCACCCTGGCAGCGCCGCCGCCACCCGTGGACACTCTGCAGGCACGTCTGCATGTTGTTCTGAATCAGCGCAACGTTGGTAAAGCCATTTCATGGACGCGCACCTAAACTTTATGTCTTTGAAGACGACATCTCAGGCGTGCATCGTGCACTCTGCAGGGCCTGGCTTGGTGCAATTACTCGTGCGCCCCAGACACGCTGGTCGTCATCCTGGGCCTGCTGCTGTCTGCCGAGGCGGCGCTGCTGCACCAGCTGGGCGCCCTGGGCGCAGTCCTTGCCGCCACTGGGCAGCTCATGCTCAGCAGCCAGCACAGCCAGGCAAACCTGACGGTCATGTTTGCGGCGCAACAGCTCTGCGCCGAGACGCTGCTGGCGGCTCTCTATGCTCCCTCAGCATTCTGGCACGAGGAACAGACAGGGCGGCCGTGGCGCAAGGTGTGAAATTGCATCACCTAAGCTGACAAACCAGCGCAGAGCAGCATGCCTGCATTTTCCATGCGAAGATTTGCATGTGCAGCGCATAGGTGTTTCTTCGCTGCAATCGTCTCCTTTACAATGCCAACGTCAACGGAATGTCAACGGCATCGTCTTCTACCCTGCGCAGGGCGACCATATGGTGTTTGTGGACCTCGTGCAGTGCGTCTGCACCGGGCACAGCAGCATCTTCACGTGCGTCACCGCCGAACACGACGTGCAGCTGGGGTGCGCCATCAAGCTCTGCGCCATCAAGCTCTGCGTGTAAACTACACTACATCCGCGCGTTGACATGTTCTCTTCCGGACTGTATCGCTGAAAGCATGTTGCATGATATCTATAGCTCGTGCTGCGTTGTGCAGGTGCGCACGGCGGGACGGGCTCGGCTTTCAGGTCCCCGCTGGCGCGTGTCTGCAGCTGGCTTTCGAGGCTGCGCAGCGGCTGGCACAGCGGCTCCGGCGGGCGCAGCAGCCCCTGCCAGCGGTCATCTTTCTGATTATCGGCCTCAGCAATCCACACGCTTTTGAGCGGCCGGCCAGCCCCGCCTGATCTGGCCTCCAGCGTCGCCACGCTCAATGGCCAGCAATTCCAGCTGGCGGCTGTCCACACGATAAGAACGGGCCGCATCATAGGGGCTACATCAGGGTGGCAGCACCGCAGCAGTTAACGCCGCGATGTTACAAGTATGATGACCGCAGCAACGATGGTGGCATGCTGCATATCCTGCCGCGCGATGGGGTGGCAACGCTGCCGCTTGAGGAGCGGCAGCTAGTGGGCCTTCTGGCCTGGTGCCAGTGGATGTGTAGCATATTGGACTCCACATCTGTTTTATGGGTACAACAGTCAGATCAGGACATCTGTGCTTGCTTTTTGTTAACACTGCGCTTGCCTTTTCTGCATGCCGGGCATGCAATATCGTCCCACGAGTGTCCCTAAACGTGGCGGGCAGGTGGAGGCGTACAATTCTGCCTCACCCTGTGACTGCTGCCACGCCGGCTGCTGAGCTGCCTGCTGCATGGACTACTGCAGTGTCGGCAAGTTCTGCAGAGCAGCCTGCGGCGCTGACTGCTGCCCTGAAGCTTGCTGCTGCTGCTGCTGCTGCGGCGGCGGCGGCTGCATCTGCTGCGGCGGCGGCGGCTGCTGAATTTGCTGCTGCGGCGGCGACAACTGCTGCGGCAGGAGCGGCTGCTGCCTTGGTGCGAGAATTCGCTGACGGCCGCGGTGATGTCCAGACAGAGCTCTGCCTGGCCTTGGCGCAAAGATGATTTGTCGCCATTTGCAAGCATATGCCTCAATGCCGCCAAGAGATTTGCAGCGCTGCTGTCGCGGTGCGCCTGAAAGGAGAACAACTTGTTTGCATATAAGACTTTGTGGGCTGACGCTGGTGGGCTAGAGTGTCAAGCAGCCGTCTCGGTACTTGACTGATCGGCAGGGGGCGGCAGAACGAACCTGAACGCCAGGAGACGTGTGCTGACGCAACGTCAGCCGCGGTCCAGCTGACGGCCAGTGGCCAAATTTCGTCGCTTGATGTTCCGGATGTGAGGTCTGGTGGCGTAGTCCAATTCAGGCGTTGAATGTCGTCCCTGATATGTGAATGACAGTGAGACGCATTGCTGCACAGCCGTCATCGCACATCTGCCGCCCCAGCCGGCAGCTGGCGCCGCTCTGCCTGCTGCCGTCAGCACCGCGTCAGCGGGCGTCAGCGGCAGCAGGCGGCGGCTGATCGGGCGCGACAGCAGCCCGACAGACGGCATATACATCGACAGATGACCACTGGCGCGGGCAGCGGCTGCCGTCGGCCGGCAGCCGTGACTGGGGCCGGTTTCTGACGGACTCGGCCAGCTGGTGGCAGGTGACGTCACTAGGTGCAAGGTGCAGGCGCGACAGGGCGGTGCAGCTGGCGCCAGGTGGCGGCCAAAGCCGCCGACGTCAGCCGAAGACGCTTTCAGCCTGACGGGGGACGGTGTTTGCGCCAGCGACGCATTGCTGGCGCCCAGCGTCCGGGTGGCGGCAGGCTGACAGCATCGGGGTGGTGGTGAGTGGACGCCGGCCGCGGCGCGCTGCGTCAATCAGGCATTCAGGGCGATTCTGCCGTCATCTGCCAGTCTGAGTGCCCTGCCGCGCAGGCGGGCGGACCTGCTGACGCCCGGCTGCATGCTGCGGCTGCTGGTCGAAAGCAGGTCGTTTGCTGCTTCTTTGTATGGCCTTTAGGGCCTGACTCAGACAGTGCAACGCAGCGCTGCCTGCAGCGAGGGGTGTACCAATCATGCACAGCTGCATTGAGCAGCAAAGTCAACAGCACTATGCACTCTGACGTTCATCGATCGTTATGCAGGATCGCTACACAGGGCTCCATAAACAATGTTGCCTCTGGCCTGCAACGACGGTCCAATGTCTGCACTTCAAGCCACCACCGCACGTCGGCGCGGAAGTAAGTTCAGGCGGCGCTCTGAGATTTGCAAGAAGCCCACCCTGCTGACGAAACTACCTACATGCTGTAGGGCGCCACATAGTGGTTGAGCCACCACGAGTTGGGCTCGCACGGGTCAGGCTGCAGCAGCACCGGGCACAGGATGCGCTCTAGCTCTACAACATCATGGTGCGGCCCGTGGCCGGCGCCAAAGTGCGCCCAGCCCAGGCGCACGAGGCGCAGGCTGCGCGACGCCGCGCAGTCTGGGTCCGTCTGCTGGAACCAGCGCAGGAATGCCGCCTGCCGCTCGCCGCCGCCCGCGATGTAGTATGTGAAGAAGAAGAGGCTGCGCCCGAACCAAACGTCCAGCCGCACCTCGCTGTCGGTGTCGTCGGGCCTGAAGCCAGATCAGCACATGGGTAATCATGTCGCGCGGTGCCATGCGATATGGACGTTGAGCAGGATTGGATTCCAGCCTGTCCTCGGCTGGTCTGCGCCTTGTCGTTTCACTATGTCTGCCAGTTCAGCATTCGTGATGCAGTAGTCTCCCAAGAAGGCGAGCAGAATGAACTTGCGTCAGTAGCGGCACCAGGCCATAGTCATCAGCAAATGTCCACCTGACCGCGACGTTGGTGAACTTGCCGGACGTCGGGTCGCCATGAATGGTGACGCCGGCGGCGCGGTTGCTGCGGTGCGCCATGAAGGCGA
>JAABUM010005524.1_pt1 | contig 13216 bp, 13 predicted proteins | sample 5559161 | NCBI WGS metagenome assembly JAABUM01 (sample SAMN10711868, study PRJNA513369) | rock metagenome | isolation source: Antarctica rocks | place: Antarctica: Victoria Land, Siegfried Peak nord | reverse complement strand
AGCCCAGGAGGCAGGGCCTGCCAATCTGCCGGTGCCGGTTGAACACCCCGGTGGAACAGGTGCGGGCGGGAAAGACCCGCAGCAACAGGTCGAGGGTCTCCCGAATCGCCCAGGCGTGCGCGTAGGGGCCGAAGTACCGCACCCCCTTCTTGCGCGGTCCGCGGTAGACGAACAGCCGCGGATAGGTCTCGTTGAGGGTGACCGCAAGGACCGGGTAGGACTTGTCGTCGCGGTAGCGGACGTTGAACCGCGGGTCGAATTCCTTGATCCAGTTGTATTCCAGCTGCAGGGCCTCGACCTCGGTGCCGACCACGGTCCACTCCACGCTGGCGGCCGTGGTCACCATCTGCCTGGTGCGCGGGTGCAGCCCGGCGAGGTCCGCGAAGTAGGAGCTCAGCCGGCTGCGCAGGCTCTTGGCCTTGCCGACGTAGATGACGCGCCCGTGCGGGTCGCGGAACCGGTAGACCCCTGGATGGTCGGGGATGGTGCCCGGAGCGGGGCGGTAGGTGGTCGGGTCGGGCACCGTTCCAGGTTAGGCCAGCAACACGTCAGTTCCGCCGACGGTCACGGCAACGGGCAGCAATCCGGTGCGGGCCGGGCCCTGTTGCCGGGCACCCGAGCCTCCGTCGAACGCGCTGCCGTGCGCGGGGCACACGATGACGCCGTTCACCGGCGGGGCGACCGTGCTCCCGGCGTGCGGACAGCGGGCATCGAAGGCGGTGATCGTGCCGGCCGTCGGCTGCAGCAGGAGCACCTTGCCCGTGGGTCCGTTGACCACGAGTCCACCCCCGACGGGAACGTCGGCCACCGCGGCCAGCCGAGTGCCCGGCGCCGGATTGACCTGGCCTGGGCTGACCTCGGGGCGTTGGCCGACGTGTCCGGCCGAACACCCGGCCAGCGCCCCAGTAGCGAGGACACCCACGGCCAGCCCGCACAGCAGCTGCCGTCGCGTACTGGTCATCGCTTTAGTCCGGCACGTTCGAGGTGTAGGTGCGTTGCAGCTCGCGCAGTGCTCGGATGGCCTCCACCGCCCGGGCCCCGTCGCTGGCCTGGATGGCCATCACGGTCACGTACTCGTCGTCGGGCAGCTCAACGCGGGCGAAGGAGGCGCCGTCGGGAAAGGACACCTCTCGGACGAGCGGCCAGGGGAACATCCGCTCACCGAGCACGTTGCGCACGCCGATACCCTGCGCCCCGGCCCGCAGGCGCGGTCGCGCCAGCAACAACACCGCACCGGCGAGCAGGAGGCCGAAGATCACCATGGCCACCTGGTCGCTGAGCCGGAAGTACACCCCGGTGCGGTCGCCGCGCAACAAGACCGCCACGGTGCTGAACACGGCGACGATGAGCACCGCACAGACCACCGCCACCCGGCGCAGCCGGTGCGGACGGAGCACCAGCTCGGTCACGGCAGCTGGCCGTCCGCGGCGGAGCGACGCAGCTGCCGGAGCGTGCGGGCGGTGTCCAGCGCCGCCACGGTGGCCTGCGCCCCCTTGTCCTCCACCGAGTCGGCGAAGCCGGCCCTGGCCAGCGCCTGTTCCTCGGTCTCGGTGGTCAGCACGCCGTTGCCGACCGGCGTGCGCTCGTCCAGCGCCACCCGGGTGAGCCCGGCCGTCACCGCGTCGCAAACGTAGTCAAAGTGGGGTGTGCCACCGCGGATCACCACGCCCAGCGCCACCACCGCATCGTGCGTACGGGCCAGTTCCTGTGCCACCACGGGCAACTCGATGGCGCCGGCCACCCGGACGGTGGTGGGTTCGACGACCCCGGCCTGCTCGGCGATGCGCAGGGCACAGGCCAGCAGCTGTTCACTGATCTCGGTGTGCCAGCGGGTGGCCACCACGGCCAGCGTCAGTCCCGCCGCGGCACCGGCCTGCAGCTCCGGGTTCCCGTGCCCGCTCATGAGGCCTCCGGCCTTTCGTGACCACTCACGAGGCACCCCCTGCCGGGGCGTGCGGCACGACGTCGTCGTCCGGATCGGTCACCTCGATGTCCCCCAGCCCGACGAGGTCGTGGCCCATCCGGTCGCGCTTGGTGCGCAGGTATCGAAGGTTTTCCGGGTTGGCCCGCACCGGCATCGGCACCCGCTCGGTGATCCGCAGCCCGTACCCGTCCAGCCCGACCCGCTTGGCCGGGTTGTTGGTGAGCAGGCGCATCGAGCGCACCCCGAGGTCCACCAGGATCTGCGCACCGATGCCGTAATCGCGGGCGTCGGCCGGCAGCCCGAGCAGCAGATTGGCGTCCACGGTGTCAGATCCGGCGTCCTGCAACTCGTAGGCCTGAAGCTTGTGCATCAGTCCGATTCCGCGGCCCTCGTGCCCGCGCATGTACAGCACCACCCCGCGGTTCTCGGCGGCCACCGCGGCCATCGCGGCATCCAGCTGGGTGCCACAGTCGCAGCGCAGGGAGCCGAAGACGTCCCCGGTGAGGCACTCCGAGTGCACCCGGATCAGCATGTCTTCGCCGTCGCCGATGTCGCCCCGCACCAGCGCCACGTGCTCGGCCCCGTCGTAGAGGCTCTGGAAGCCCACGGCGAGGAAGTCGCCGTAGACGGTGGGGATGCGGGCCTCGGCGATGCGGTCGACCTGCTGTTCGTTGCGCCGCCGCCAGGAGATGAGGTCGGCGATGGAGATGAGGGCGAGGCCGTGCTCGTCGGCGAATTCACGCAGTTCGTCGGTGCGGGCCATCTCGCCGGGCTCCCGTTGGCTGACCACCTCGCAGATGACGCCGGCCGGCTGCAGTCCAGCCAGCTGCGCGAGGTCTACCGCTGCCTCGGTGTGGCCGGGGCGGCGCAGCACGCCGCCTTCCTTGGCGCGCAGCGGCACCACGTGGCCGGGACGGGAGAAGGAGTGCGCGCCGGAGGCCGGGTCGGCCAGCAGCCGGATGGTGGCGGCGCGGTCGGCGGCGGAGATGCCGGTGCCGATTCCTTCCCGAGCGTCGACGGTGACGGTGTAGGCCGTGCCGTGCTTGTCCTGGTTGGTGGAGTACATCGGCGGCAGGCCCAGCCGGTCACAGACCTCGCCGATCAGCGGGACGCACACATAGCCGGAGGTGTACCGGACCATGAAGGCCAGCAGCTCAGGAGTCGCCTTCTCCGCGGCGAAGATGAGGTCGCCTTCGTTCTCCCGATCCTCGTCGTCGACCACCACGACGGCCTTGCCCGCCGCGATGTCCGCGACGGCCCGTTCGATGCTGTCGAACTTGCTCACTAGCGCGCCTCCTGGTTGGTGCCCGCATGATCCCACGGCTGGCCGGGCTCCCGTCCGGCCAGGTGCAGCCGCTCCACGTACTTGGCGATGACGTCGACTTCCAGGTTGACCGCGGTGCCGGGCGCGGCGGTTCCCAAGGTGCTCAGCTGCAGGGTGGTGGGGATGAGCGACACCGTGAAGGAATCATCGTCCAGGGCGGCAACGGTGAGCGACACGCCGTCGACGGTGATCGAGCCCTTCTCCACCACGTAGCGAGAGATGTTGGCGGGCAACGAGATCTGGACGAGTTCCCAGTGCTGCGACGGGGTGCGGCTGAGCACCGTCCCGGTGCCGTCCACGTGTCCCTGCACCAGGTGCCCGCCCAGGCGGCTGCTCAGCGAGGCTGCGCGCTCGAGGTTGACCGGGCTGCCCGGCTCGAGTGCCCCCAGGCTGCTGCGCTGGAGTGTCTCCTTCATCACGTCGGCGGTGAAGGCGCCGTCGGGAAGCACCTCCACCACGGTGAGGCAGACGCCGTTGACCGCGATCGAGTCGCCGTGGCTGGCGTCGGAGGTGACCAATGGGCCCCGCACGGTGAACCGTGCGGAGTCACCGAGATCCTCCGTGGCGGCTACCTGACCGAGCTCCTCGACGATTCCGGTGAACACGCGCCCTCACTCCCTCTCCTGTTTTCGCCAAGTTGTGCAACTTGGCGCTGTACGCGCGTCCCAGATCGCCACGTTGCACAACTTGGCGCGCGATCACTGGCCGCGGGCTGCCACGCTGATCCGCACGTCCGTGCCGACGCATTGCACATCCTCCAGGTCGAACCGCAGCGCGTCGCTGATCGATACCACGCCAGCATCCCCCAACGCTGCGGGCCCCGCGCCTAGCAGGGTCGGAGCGAGGTAGGCCACTACCCGATCGATCAGGCCCGAGCGGGCAAACGCCCCGGCCAGCGTCGGGCCGCCTTCGAGCAGGATGTCGGTGCACTCCCCCACCGCGTCCAGCACGGCCTGCGGGTCCCTGCTGCGCACCAGCAGCGTCTCGGCACTGGCGTCCAAGACCTTCGCCGAGGCAGGGATCTCCCTGGCGCCCACGACCACCCGTAGGGGCTGCCGCGAGGCCAGCGAGCCGTCGGGCAACCGAGCGGTCAGCGAGGGATCATCGGCCAGGACCGTCCCGGTACCCACCACGATCGCGTCGAGCTTGGTGCGCTCGGCATGCACCTGGGCGCGGGCCTGCTCACCGGTGATCCACTGGCTGCTGCCGTCGGCCGCCGCGGTGCGTCCGTCCAGCGTGGCCGCAAATTTGTACGTCAGATGCGGGTGGCCCGTGCGCTGTCGGTGCAGCCAGGCGCGCAACGCTCCGCGGTCGACGCAGGTGTCCGTGGACTGGACGACGTCGAGCCCTTGCGCCGCAAGGTATCGCGCTCCGCCAGCCGCCTGCGGATAAGGGTCGGTGACGGCGTAGCGCACTGCGGTGACGCCAGCAGCGAGCAGCGCCTGGGTGCACGGCGGAGTGCGGCCGTGGTGGTTGCACGGCTCCAGGGTCACCACCGCGGTTCCCCCCCGCGCCCGCTGCCCCGCCGCGCGCAGTGCCACCACTTCGGCGTGCGCGCCGCCCGGGGGTGCGGTGGCGCCCACACCGGCGAGCTCACCCTCGGCGTCGAGCACCACGCAGCCCACGGGCGGGTTGGGGCTCGTGGTGCCGCGCACGCCCTGGGCCGCATCCTCGGCAAGGACCATCGCGGCCTCGAGGTTCATCGGAGCAGGCTCAAGCCCGCAAATGGGCGGAGGACGCCGCGGCGCTCGCCCGTAGTGCCGCCACCGCCTGGGCCGGGTCCTCCGCGCCGTAGACCGCCGAGCCGGCAACGAAGCAGTCCACGCCCGCTTCCGCAGCGGCGTGCACGGTGTCGGCGTTGATGCCGCCGTCGACTTCGACCAGCAGCGTCAGGTGGCCGGTGTCCACGAGCTTGCGCACGGTGCGCGCCTTGTCCAGCACCTCCGGAATGAACGACTGGCCGCCGAAACCGGGCTCCACGCTCATCACCAGCAGGGTATCGAACTCGCGAAGAATCTCCAGGTAGTCCTCGATGGGGGTGCCCGGCTTGATGCTCAGCCCCGCCTTGGCTCCGGCCGCCCGGATGTCCCTGGCCACCGCGACAGGGGTGTCCGTGGCCTCGGCGTGGATGGTGACGTTGTGCGCACCGGCCTCCGCGTAACCGGGCGCCCATCGGCCGGGGTTGTCGATCATCAGGTGGCAGTCGATGGGGATGTCGGTCGCCTTGAGCAGGCTCTGCACCACGGGCAGGCCGAGCGTGAGGTTCGGCACGAAATGTCCGTCCATCACGTCCACGTGCAGCCAGTCGGCGCCCCGTACGGCCTCAGCCTCCTCGCCGAGCCGGGCGAAATCTGCGGACAGGATGGAAGGGGCGATCATCGGCGCGGGCACGAACGGGAAGTCTAGTTGTCCGGGTGCGTGGGGCTCGATCGGCGATCTGGCTCGGCCAGAGATTCAGTGAAAGCTCTCGACAGGCGGCGGCTCATCAGTCCGGTGGCTGGCCGATGTTGACCATCCAGGCGATGCCGAACGGGTCCACGCACATCCCGAACTCGTCGCCCCACATCTGCTTCTCCAGGGGTACCGACACGGTTCCGCCCTCGGACAACTTCGCCCAGTAGTCGCGCAGCTCGGCAGCATCTTCTCCGCTGAGGCTCACCGCGATGTTGTTTCCGGGATTGTGCTCCATGCCAGTAGGCGTGTCGGCGCCCATCAGCGTGAATCCGGTGTCGGTCTCGAGCATGCCGTGCATGACCTTGTCGGCGTCGGGGCCGTCCGGCGCACCGAACTCACCGAAGGTATTGAGGGTCAACGTGCCACCGAAGACGCCCCGGTAAAACTCCATGGCTTGCCGCGCGTTGTCGGTAAAGCTGATGTAGGGATTGAGTCGCGAGGCCATCAGCTGCTCCTTGATCACGAGTTCGCGCGTTCTCCGAGCCTATCGGAGGGGACCGCTCGGCGGTAGCCCACGCTGATCCGACGCGAAGGCGCCATAACCTGGGCCCACTGCTTCCCGATCAGCGCGTCAAGGCGGCGACGAACATCGCGTCGGTGCCGTGCCGGTGTGGCCACAGCTGCGCGTGCGGACCCTCCCCGAGCTGGTCCACGCCGGGCAGCAACTGACGAACATCGAGTTGCGTCGCGCCGCTGCGTCGCACGGCGTCGGCGACCACCGCCGTCGTCTCCGAGAGGTGGGGCGAGCAGGTGGCGTAGATCACCACCCCGCCGGGCCGGACCAGGCGCAGCGCGGAGCCCAGGAGCTGTCGCTGCAGCGCAACCAGTTCGGCGACGTCACTCGCCTCGCGCCGCCACCGCGCCTCCGGTCGGCGCCGCAGCGCACCCAGCCCGGTGCACGGTGCGTCGACAAGGATCCGGTCGTATCCGGCGACCAGGCCGGGATCGCGGCCGTCCACCACATGCACGTCGACGGGGAGTTCGCGGCAGGTCTTGCGGACCAGCTCGGCACGGTGCGGGGTGGGTTCCACCGCGTCGACCCGGATGCCGTCGATGGCGGCGAGCGCGCCCAGCAATGCCGCCTTACCGCCGGGGCCGGCACACAGGTCCAGCCACCGGCCACCGTCGGTCCCCTGCAGGGGTGCCAGCGTCAGCGCCCGCGCCACCAGCTGGCTGCCCTCGTCCTGCACGCCGGCGAGTCCCTCGCGCACGGCGTCCAGCTGCGCCGGGTCGCCGCCGTCCAGGTAGACCGCGTACGGCGAGTACCGGCCCAGCTCCCCTCCGGTGACCGCCGCGAGCTCGTCGGCGGTGATCTCCCCGGGCCGCGCCGCCAGGTGCACTTTCGGGCGCGCGTCGTCGGCCGTCAGCGCATCGGCCAGCTCCCCCGCCTGAGCGCCGAGCGAGTCGGCGAAGGCCTGCGCGATCCAGCGTGGATGCGCGTGGGTGAACGCCAGGTGCGCGACCGGGTCCCTGCTCGCGTCCGGTGCCAGCTGGCCCACCCAGGCCGCCTCGTCCTGCCTGCTCACCCGCCGCAGCACGGCGTTGACGAAGCCCGCACGCGCGGTGCCCTTTTCGGCCCGAGCGAGGTTTACGGCCGTGGACACCGCGGCATGCATGGGCACCCTCGTGCGCAGCAGCTGGTACGCGCCCAGCCGCATCACATCGAGCAGCACCCCGTCCACCTCGGCGAGCGGGCGGTCGGCGCACTCGGCGAGGACGGCGTCCAGCAGCCCCTGCGCCCGGCAGGTGCCGTAGGCCAGCTCGGTGGCCAACGCAGCGTCGCGGCCGGTGATCTTGCGTTCGCGCAGGAGCTTGGGCAGCACCAGGTTCGCGTAGGCGTCCCGTTCCCTGACCGCGGTGAGGACCTGCAGCACCGCGGTGCGGACAGCGTCGGTGTCAACCGGGGCCGGCGGCCGGGGCCGGCGGGAGCCTCCGGTGCGTTTGGCCGGTCGTCGCGACTCGGTCATCGTGCGTGCTCCCCGTCGTCGACGTCGGGCGCACCGTCGAACCGGGCGCCGCTGTGCAGGCGTGCACCGCGCGCCCAGTCCCCTGCTGCCATCATCTTCTTCCCTGGCGGCTGCACCTGGTGCAGCTGCACGGCTGTCGTCGCGGTCCCGACGAAGATCGCATCCTTGCACACCAGCAGCTCACCGGGTTCCAGATCGGTGGGTTCGGCGTGCGTCACCGGCCCGAGTTTGATGCGCGTCTGGCTCATCGTGGTCCAGGCACCGGGATGCGGCGTGACCGAGCGGATCAGGCGGTCGACCGCGAAAGCAGGCGCCCGCCAGCTGACGCAAGCGTCCTGGGAGGTCACCTTCGGCGCGTACGACACACCCTCTGTCGGCTGCGGAACCGCCTGCAGAGCAACGGCTTCCACACCATCCATCGTGGACTCCAGCAGCTCGGCCCCTGATTGGGCCAAGCGGTCGAGCAGGTCCCCTGCCGTATCCGTGGGTCGGATGGCTTCGGTGACGACGCCGAAGAGCGGGCCGGAGTCCAGACTCTGCTCGATCTGGAAGGTGGTGGCTCCGGTCACCTCGTCCCCGGCGCGCAGCGCCGCCTGGACCGGCGCGGCGCCCCGCCAGGCCGGCAGCAGCGAGAAGTGCACGTTCACCCAGCCGAACCGCGGAACGGCCAGGGCCGCGGCGGGAAGCAGCGCCCCGTATGCCACTACGGGGCAGCAGTCCGGTGCCAGGTCCCGCAATTGCGCCAGGAATTCCGGCTCGGCGGGCTTGCGTGGTGTCAGGACGGGAACGCCGTGCGCGTCGGCCAACTGTCCGACGGGCGAGCGCACCAGCTTGCGACCGCGACCGGCGACCGCGTCCGGACGGGTGAGGACGGCCACCACCTCGTGCCGGGGACTGTCCAGCAGGCGCTGCAGCGAAGGGATCGCCGGTTCCGGTGTTCCGGCGAAGAGCAGGCGCACCTCAGCGGGCCGATCCGTGCAGCCCGAGCGGGTTCACCTTGACGGTGGGTACGGGCTCGCCGAACCACTCCGCCTCGCGAATGGCCCGCATCGCGGCCTTGCGGGCCTCGGGATCCAGCCGGTCGACGAACAACACCCCGTCGAGGTGGTCCACCTCATGCTGGATCGCCCGCGCCAGCAGCTCACTGCCCGCCACCTCGACCGGGTCGCCGTGCATGTTCCACCCGCGGGCGAGGACGTGCAGGTGCCGGCGGCAGTCGAAGCGCAGCCCCGGGATGGACAGGCAGCCCTCTGGGCCCAGCTCTTCCTCATCACCGACGACCTCGAAGGAGGGGTTGACCAGATGCCCGGCGAAGCGGTCACAGTGGTAGGTGAACACCCGCAGGCCCACGCCCAGCTGCGGCGCTGCGATCCCGGCCGCCCCGTTCTCCTGCATGGTCTCGGCCAGGTCGTTGACCAGCTTGCGCAGCTCGACGTCGAAGTCCACCACCTCCTCGGCCCGGGTGCGCAGCACGGGGTCACCGAAGAGGCGAACGGGCACAACAGACACGCAGGGGCTCCTTGAGCTTCGGGGCAGTCCGACAATTCTAGTTCGGCGAAGCCGCACGCCGCCTCAGCCGATGCGCTGCGGGTCCACCTGCACCCGCACCGACTCCGGCTCCTTGCGAGCGCTGCGCACGGCTTGGGCAGCCGCCAACGCCGCCGCCAGCTCGCGCGCACGACGGCGCGGTACCCGCAGCAACAATCGCTCCGTGCCGTCGGCGGCATCCACCGGGCCGAGCAGATCCGTCTCTTCGGGCAGCCCTGCCGCCGCCACCAGACCGGCTACGGCGGCGGCGCTGCCTTGGACGGCCGCCAGCTGCGCGGCGGGTGGGAAGCCGACCTCCGCCCGCGAGCGCAACTCGGCGCCGGCATGTCCGACGGGGTCCCACCGGACGAGTGCCTGCACGGTGGACAGCTCCGACTCCGCGCCCACGACGACCTGTCCCCCGGCGCCGATCGGCCGCACCAGCGCTGCCGCCGCCATCCACCGGCGCAAGGTCTCCTCGGCTGCCCGCAGGTCGGCGCGTCCCAGCAGCGCCCAGCCGTCCAGTAACAGTGCTGCCCCATAGCCCCCGTCGACGCGCGGCTCCGCTCCGGGGGTGGCGACCACGAGTGCTGGGCCAGGGGGAACTTCGGTGAGCACCTCCGCGCCGCCGGATGCTCGGATCGGCACGCCGGGAAACGCGCGGCCAAGCTCTTCGGCGGTGCGGGCGGCTCCGACCACGCGGGCGCGCAGTGCCGTGGAATCACATGCACCGCAACGGAAATGAGCGTCAGCTACGCCGCACCATCGGCAGACGGGCGTGCCGGCGCCGTCCGGACCCGAGGCGGTGGGCAGGGCGAGCGGTCCGGCGCACCGGCGGCAGCGGGCCGGCTCACGACAGCGGGCACAGCCCAGCGAGGGAACATAACCGCGGCGCGGCACCTGCACCAGCACCGGGGCGCCCGCCTCGATGGCACTGCGTGCGGCGGCGAACGCGATGGCGGGCAGTCGCGCGGCCCGTGCGCCTGCGTCCCGTTCCAGCTGTCGGTCGGTGTCGGCGATCGCCGTAATTCTGGGCGCGCACTCGCGCAACAGCGCCCGCGGGGCGAGCAGGTCATGGGCCCACCCGCTTTCGGTCAGGGCGTGCGCCTCCGCGGTGCGGGCGTGCCCACCGAGCAGCACGGCCGCCCCACTGCCGTGCGCTCGGAGCAGGGCGACCTCGCGGGCGTGCGGGTACGGCGCCCGCGGCTCGGCCAGGCTGTCGTCGCCGTCGTCCCACACCGCCACGAGGCCCAACCCCTGCACGGGCGCGAACACGGCCGCACGGGTTCCCACCACCACCCTGGCCACCCCGCGCAGGGCCGCCAACCAGCGCCGGTAGCGCACCGCAGGCCCCAGTGCCGCGGTCAGCTGCACGACGGTGGATGTGCCCAGCTGCGCGATACAGGCGGCGTGCACCCGGTCGACGTCGTCCTGGTCGGGCACGACGAGCAGGGCACTGCGACCGGCGGACAGCGTGGCGGCCGCCGCCTCCGCCCACCGCACGGGCCAGTCCTCGCCGGGCAGCGCCTGCCACACGGCGCGCGGCACCCGGTTCTCCCGCAGCGCGGTGAGATACCGATCGCCGTAGGTGTAGCTCCGCCAGCCGTCCGCCGCTTCGCCGATCGCCGGCGCGGCGACCTCGGCCACCGGTTCGGCCTCCACCCGCGCATGGCGCGCCGGTACCGCCAGGCGCAGCACATCGGAGCGGGTGCCCGCGTAACGCCCGGCGACGGTGCGGGCCAGGGCGGCGATCTCCGGCGTCAGCACCCGTTCGGGTGAGACCACCTTCTCCAACCAGCCAAGCTTGCCGGTGTGCTCCGAGGACGACACACGGGCGAGGACGAACCCGTCCACCAGGCGGCCGGCGAAGCGCACCCGCACCCGAACCCCGGGCTGGGCGTCGGCGGACTGCTCGGTGTCGACCAGGTAGTCGAAGTCGCGGTCCAGGTGAGCCAGCGGCACCAGCAACGCCAACCGGGCGACGGGCAGCTCGCTGGCAGCGGTTCGGGCGTCCTTCACTCGCACAGGTCTACCCACTGAGCCCGACACTCTCGGTTGGTAGTAGTTGCAGACGCCCGCGACCGCAGTTGGTAGTACTTGCAGTACGCCCCGGGGTCAGAAGCCGGCGAGCGAGCGCAGTGCGTCCGCGCGGTCGGTGCGTTCCCAGGGCAGGTCGATGTCGGTACGACCGAAGTGCCCGTAGGCCGCCGTGGGGGCGTAGATCGGCCGCAGCAGGTCCAGGTCACGGATGATCGCGGCCGGTCGCAGGTCGAACACCTCGCTGATGGCTTCCTGGATCTTCGCCGGATCGCCGTTCTCCGTGCCGAAGGTCTCCACGAACAGTCCCACCGGGGCGGCCTTGCCGATGGCGTAGGCCACCTGCACCTCGATGCGCTGCGCCAGCCCCGCGGCGACCACGTTCTTGGCCACCCAGCGCATGGCGTAGGCGGCCGAGCGGTCCACCTTGGACGGGTCCTTGCCGGAGAACGCGCCGCCACCGTGACGGGCCATGCCGCCGTAAGTGTCGACGATGATCTTGCGACCGGTGAGCCCGGCATCGCCCATTGGGCCACCGAGCACGAACTTGCCGGTCGGGTTCACCAGCAGCCGCGGCTCGGAGGTGTCCAGTCCGGGCACGTCGAGGTCGCTGAGCACCGCCCCGACGACCTTCTCCCTGATGTCCGGGGTGAGCAGCCCGTCCAGGCTGACGTCGGCGGCGTGCTGGGTGGACAGCACCACGGTGTCCAGCCGGACGGCCTGGTCACCCGCGTACTCGATGGTCACCTGGGTCTTGCCGTCCGGACGCAGGTACGGCAGCAGACCGCTCTTGCGTACCTCGGTGAGACGCCGGGACAGCCGGTGCGCCAGCGCGATCGGCAGCGGCATCAGCTCGGGGGTGTCTTGGCAGGCGTAGCCGAACATCAGGCCCTGGTCACCGGCGCCCTGCCGGTCGATCTCGTCCTCGGACAGGCCCTCCACCCGCGCCTCGTAGGCGGAGTCCACGCCTTGCGCGATGTCGGGGCTCTGCTGACCGATGGAGATGCTCACCCCGCAGGAGTGGCCGTCGAAGCCCTTCGATGAGGAGTCGTAGCCCACGTCGAGGATCCGCTGGCGGACGATGTCGGCGATCGGTACGTAGGACTTGGTGGTCACCTCACCGGCAACGTGCACCAGCCCGGTGGTGACCATCGTCTCCACGGCGACGCGGCTTGCCGGGTCCTTGGCCAGCATCGCGTCCAGAATGGAGTCGCTGATCGCGTCACAGATCTTGTCGGGGTGTCCCTCGGTGACAGACTCGCTGGTGAACAGACGGCGGCCGGACTGGGTCACGAGGTGTCCTCTCGGGTGTGTGCAGGTCCGCAGACGAAACGAGGTGCGCCATCGAGCCTAGTCGGCTGGGGCGAGCAGTTCGGCAACCACGTCCAGTACCCGACTCGCCAGCAGCGCTTTGGAACCCGGTTCCAGGACCAGCTCGGTGCCGTCGGCGGCGAGCAGCCAGCCGTCGTTGCTGTCCACCTCGAAGGCCTTGCCCTCGCCGACCGCGTTCACCACCAGCAGGTCACAGCCCTTGCGGGCGAGCTTGGCCCTGGCGTGGTGCAGCACATCGCCGTGCTCGTCGCCGGTCTCCGCGGCAAAGCCGACGATCACCTGCTCCGCGGGCAGCTCCCCGGCACGGCGAGCCTGCACCAGCTCCGCCAGCACATCGGCGTTGCGGGTCAGGGCGATGGTGTCCGGCTCGTCGGCGCCCTTCTTGATCTTGCTGGTGGCGACGGAGACCGGCCGGAAGTCGGCGACCGCGGCGGCCATGATGACCGCATCGGCCTCCGCCGCCTCCGACTGCACCGCCGTGCGTAGCTGCTCGGCGGTGGAGACGTCGATCACGCGGACGGCCGCCGGCGCGCTCAGTCCTGCGGTGTGCCCGCATACGAGGGTGACGGTGGCGCCCCGTTGGGCAGCGAGGCGGGCCAGCGCGAGGCCCTGCTTGCCGGAGCTGCGGTTGCCGAGGAAGCGCACCGGGTC
>JAABUM010005522.1_pt1 | contig 13224 bp, 14 predicted proteins | sample 5559161 | NCBI WGS metagenome assembly JAABUM01 (sample SAMN10711868, study PRJNA513369) | rock metagenome | isolation source: Antarctica rocks | place: Antarctica: Victoria Land, Siegfried Peak nord | reverse complement strand
GTCGTGTCTGATCGAGAAATGGACGGCCTCAACATCAGCCGCGACGCCTTCCACGGCGAATGGAACTACATCATGCAACCAAACACGCCGCCAGTCCGAGCACTTGTTTCCGGATGAGGCCTAAGGCACGTTTGTCAAGCGGTACGGCGTGCTCGCGCAAGTGTTCCTGGAACCGTTCGGTCAATTCCACCGCACCCGACCACTCGCGACCGCTACGGCTGGTCCATAACTCTAATCCGTCCACGATTTTAGTATACTCCGTCCACGTGAGAACCCGAAAACTTCGCATCCCCGGAACGCCGCTCATATAAGGATCGACTCGCCAGCCGATTTTCGGGTTCTCACGTGGACAGAGTATATCTTGAATAATTGCACGCCGACCTGTTTCGTCCGACGACGCCCATTGCATGGTAAATTGGCAACGGGCGATGCGAAGGCATTGTTCCCGCACCGCGGTGATGCTGCCGTGCCGTCCTCCAGTAATTCCAAGACCAAGCGAGCGCAGGAAACTCGATAGGTTGGGGCCAAGCGAGACCATACGGGACTTTACGCCCTCAGTTTGCAGGTAAATCAAAATCAGACGGGCCCTGGTGCCATAGGGCACGCCAACGTAGCGGGTCCCACTGATCGCTTCGTCATCGTTTACCACGCCTGGCGAGATGATCAGCGAAAACTTGCCGCTGGTTCGACGCCAGGGTGTGCTGTCGTCCGGCATGCGGTTGTGCGGCAGGCAGGTCTGGGCCAGCCCACTGTGAAGGAAGCTTAAATCCTCCATTTCGGGCACGGACGACTTGATCTCGTGCGCGGCCATAACGCGCGAGACGGCACGCTTGCGTTCGTTGACCGTGGCAGCCCCCAACTCGGCCCGTCGCACGGTTTCTCGCAAGCCAAGCAGTTCGAGTTGTTGCCCAACGTCGGTCATTCTCACCTCCACTAGACCTTCTTTAGCCCACGCACCGGGAGTCGCTACGCATGAATGGTGGCAAAAGATGATCTTCCATGTAGTTTTTATGTGGGCTGCGCATGGATGGTGGCGCTTACGCATGGAAGGTAGCATTCTGTAATGCGCCAAACCTCAACTGACTTGATTGCCGCCGCTATCGCACTTGTCCACGCATAAATGGTGGCAAGTGACGGGGTCAGAATCCTTCCACGCATAGATAGTAGCGCAACCTGAGACTATCCACGCAGAAATGGTGGCGGAGAATTCGACTGATTACGCATGAATGGTAGCGTCGACCCGCTTACTCACGCGTAAATGGTGGCACAGTACCTATAAGAGATTATACTTAGCCTCCAATAAGAGGCGGCTCTATGGGTTGAAGTGGACTGAATGGTTACTATTTCCGACTGAATTGTTGTGAGACTGCCAAACCTTGACGGGATATATTGTATGGTTGGCGCGTGCGCCACCATTTATGCGTAAAAAGTTGCCTGGTGCCAGACAGGCCACTCGTGCTAGACGCCAAATCCGTTGAAGTCACGTATCAGGCTCATGAAGCGCTACCATTCATGCGTAGCAGTGCCGCTCACCGAGCCTGAGCACGAACGCTTCCGGCCAACACAGGTAAACCTGTGACAACGCCGCTACCGCAGTGTGCTAGCGAACACGACCACGCATAAATGGTAGCGCTCGTTCAGCGCCCAGACCGGATCAGCGCCACCATTTATGCGTGATCTCAAACAGCCACTAACCTCGCATGACCTTTGAGAGGCACCCTTTTGAAGGTGTTGCTACCCAAGCGTTGGCAAGCCCGCATGCGGTGGAAACGTGGGCGCGTGCAACGGCGCCGTCGACGTATCCCTTGGGCTTGGTGACCTTGGGTCCGCGCTTGCTGGTAGCGACCTGGCAAGGATCGACGTTGCGTGCCGACCACAGCAGCCGGTCAGCCAAGGCGGTCGGGTCGCCATCATAGGAAGGCCATTGCTCGGGCGGCAGCGCAATGAGCATGCCCTCGTAGCCGCCTCTGATGTGCAGGGCCAAGTGGTAGGCGGACACCTCCGGCGGCGGCTCCTGTTCCTGATGCGCCTGCTCCACGTAGCACTGCAGCAAGGCCAGGACGTTGTAGGCCAGCACCGCCACCGCAAATCCCAGCAGCGCCGCGCGGGGGTGGCCCAGGCTGCGGATTTCGCTGTTAAGCACGACCTCTAGTCGTTGAAACATGCCCTCGATGCGCCACCGCGTGCGATACAACGTGGCGATCTGCCCAGCGCCGATCTCCTCGGGCAGGTTGCTCCACAGCCGGATCACGCGCTCGTCCGCTTCGGTCGGCATATCCAACGCGAGCTCAATGCGCCGCCATGGCGTCTGCGCCCCCGTGTCCTCGATTGCCTCTTCGCGCACCCGACCGCTCTCGGTGCGGCCGCACCCGCGCCATTCCGCTTGCCCTACCAGCCGGGGATGGCGCGCGTGAGCATTTCCGGATCATACCCTCCGCAGTTGACATAAGGAAGTATGCAGATACATAACTATATTCAGAGAGATGGATATATATACAGATGTATGTGGTAGTGATGGCGAGCCGGAAGGGAGGCGCTGGAAAAACGACTATCGCGGTCCACCTCGCTGTCGAAGCTCAGCGTGCCGGCGCTGGCCCTGTCGCCATAATCGACACCGATCCGATGCAGGGCATGACCCAGTGGTGGGATGCTCGAAACGAGCAGCAACCAGTGCTCTTCAAGGGCGCGGTTGCAGAGCTAATGCCTAACCTGCGTAGCCAGGGATTTCGCTTGCTGTTCGTCGACACGCCCCCGTCGATTGGAGAAGAGGTGGCCTTGGCCGTGAGGTCAGCTTCGCTGGTGCTCATCCCGGTCCAGCCGTCCCCCAACGACCTTCGTGCAGCAGGCTCGACCGTGGGAATGGCCAACGGATTGAAGAAGCCGCTCGCGTTCATCATTAACCGCGTAAAGCCTCGGGTTAAGTTGACGGTGCAGGCGTATGAGGCGCTAGCGCCTCATGGTGTAATTTCTCCCCTCCTGTATGACCGTACAGATTATGCCGCGGCAATGAACGACGGCCTGACGGCGCCCGAACTGGACACCAGGGGACCGGCCCATGGGGAGATAACGGCGCTCTGGTCATATGTCGCATCTAGGCTAGAGCTGACCTCATGAGCAAACGTCCAGTTACCCCCCTCGCTATGGCAGTGCCCGCAGCAAAGGGCGCCGCCTTCGTGCCCGAAGTGCCCAGGGAGATCCCCGTCCCTTCCCCTTCCCAGCTTTCACCACCTGTGCCAGCTCTACCGCGAGGACCTAGCGCCATGAACTTCAAGCTTACCCCGGCTGCCAGCGCCGCGCTTCGCACGCACCAATTTCGGACTGGTCGGGCCAAGCAGGCCATCGTCGAGGAAGCTTTGAACGAGTGGCTTGATCGCAACTCCCATCTTATAACGTAAGGAATTACGATTCAGGATATCTCGCAAGACCTATCCTGATTACGCATAAACCTCAGCCAGCTTCATAAATTGGTAGGGCATGGGCGCGGTCCGCACGCCGGCCCAGCACAGGCGTGGGATCATGGCGGCCAGACCGTAACGACGGTTGAAGCAATACTCGAACACAGCGAGATAGCGCGGCACGTGCTTGCCGTTGATCGCATGATTGGTGCCGGTGATTGCGGCCTTGATGTTGCCGAGTGCGGTGTTGACCCACTTGAACGCTGGCGTGCGTGCGGCGGCTGGACCCGAGCCCGTCTTGATGGCCTAGTGCGCGCATCCAGCGTCGGTCACACCGCCAAAACACTGCAATCCGTCGCTGACCACCGTGCAGGTGGGATCGAGGCTGCGCTTGGCAAAGCCGGAGATGGATGCGCTGCAGAAGCTTGCGACGCGGCCGAGCTTGAGGCGAACCGGCTTGCCCTCCGGCGTCGTCTCGACGGCAGCGACGAACGGCGTCTTGCCCGGCGCGCCTCGCCCGCGCTTGCTGCCCGAGCGCTCACCGCCGAGATAAGCGTCGTCGATCTCCACCCGTCCGGTCAGCGGCTTCGTGGCATTGCGCTCCATTATGACCTGCTTCAGTTTGTGCTTGACCACCCAAGCCGTGGGACACCGGTGGCGAATTCACGGTTGGCTGTTTGTTCAAGGAGAGAGCGGCTCGGAAAACCTGTCCTTGCAGTCGTTTCCAGCCTGCCGGGTGAGCTATCGATCGGCATTACGGCGCAACCAACGAATTCGCCACCGGTGTCCCGTGGTTTGCGTGACACCGAGGCGTCGGCCCAGCTCGATGCTGGAGGTACCCTGCTTACTTTGGGTCAAGTGGTAGATCGCGCGAAAACCAGGTGCGCAGCGGCAGCTTGGTCGAGGCGAAGATCGTGCCCGCAATGGGCGAGGTTTGCCGGCTGCACGCAGTGCGTTGGAACAGGTCGCGGGTTGTCACCATGCTATGCTCCCGAGCGCCGCAGGCGGGGCAGCAGAAGCCGTGGGGCCATCGCAACGCGATCACCACCACCCGGCACTGCTCCTCACTGCCGTATTGTCGATCAAACGCTGGCTCGCTTAGCCCTTTCTGGAATTGCACCACGTTGTGAGCCATCACCGTCCTTCTCAGATCCTCTATGTTCATGGATCGTACCAGAGCGGAATCGGCTGAGGAAGCTGTGTAATCAGGCAAGCTATTACTACATATGTATTTTTACATATATATATATACAAAAATACATCTGCATCTAAGCAGGGAGTTCTGCGAGTATGCGTGATCGCCGGTTGGTAGGCCCGGCAAGGGAGCGGCCCGCATGTGATTGTAGGTTAGACAGGTGGAACTGCCCACCCCTAGTATCTAATTGCAAAAAGCAATATATATACATATACATGTGTATATACCTCCACATTTAATCGGGCGATTATGCGACTGTGTGTGATCGCCGATTGGCAAACCCGGCAGGTGAGTGGCACGAATTTGATTGCAGGTTAGACAGGTGGGACTACTTGATCTTAGGATCAAAATGCGAAACGAGCAGCTATGGAAAATATACATATGTATATATGTATAGATATATATTAGATACTTCTACCAGGCCATAGTGGGGTGCAGCAGCCATTTGCTTAGTTTGTCGGCCAAGTTGGGCCATGCGTCTGAGCGGTACGGCCTACTGTCATAAGGAATTTTCCCGCAACGGATCAAAGCGTTGCGAGGCTGCCGATACGATTTGGTACGGACCTTGAGAGGTGGTGCAAAACTTATCGCAAAATCCTGTCATTTCCGCACAGGACTTCTGCGAACGCTATCCCGTTGAAAAGACATAGCTCGAATTTTCCAGATTGCGGCGTGCGAATGTAATCAAGTTCCGCACGGTCGCTTATGACAGTACACCGTACCGCTCAGACGCACGGCCCAAGTTCAAACGGCGCCAGGGACATGACTATATGGGTCAATACATATTTATGAACATACATACATATATACAGAATTATATATGCAAATAGTTTTGCTCCGATTAATCTTGAACGATACAAAACCCGTGCACTCCGGGCCGTGTTCCATTTGGCGCTGCGTCAAACCGAGGGTCTGATCGGTTCCATCATCCATCTGCTCGGGCTCGATTTGGCCGTGCCGGACCACAGTACTCTGTTCCGCCGAGCAGCGACGCTGAAGGTGCCGCGCCCACGACCGCGTCGGCAAGGCGAGCCCATGCGAGAGCATCAGGAAGTGTGGGGTGTTCACGCCGCGGTGGCTTGAGCCACCTCATTTCTATTATCGTTGGCCAGCCCCGGATACCAGCGTTCGAACAATGGCCGGAGCGTACCGTCGAGCGTCCGGGTTCGGGTTTGCAGCAACAAGTGCGCGCCGCGCTTGGTCCATTGCATCTGCTGGCGCTTGGCGAAGCGCTTGCTGATCACAGCGTTCACCGTGCTCTCGGCCAGGCATGATGAGATGCGCTCGCCCGAGCGGAACCGCTCACCGTAGCTGATCAGGCTGCCGGCGTTGCTGGCGATGTAGACGGCGAACTCATGTGCGGCCCGTGCGAACTTGCCCAGGTTTGCATAATCCATCGCCAGCCCGTCCACATCGTCCTCGAAGAACGCGATCTCCTCACCGGCCCGATACTGGTTGCCGTGCCACAGCAGCCACTTGATGCTGTCCAGCGCAGCGAGCAGGCGGGCACCTTCTGCTTTGTCGTGGTGTGCGACACCACGGGCGTACTGGCTGAGCACGGTCAGGCGCATGGTGACGTGAAACCAATCTAACACATGCTCGGCTTCCGGGGTGACCAGCTCCGTCAAGGAACGTACCTCCTCGCCGCCATCGGTCAGGAAGGTCACATCCTGGTTGGCTTGCAGCCCTTGGCTCTTCAGCACTTCAAACAAGCGGCGCTTGGGCTTCTGATCGTAGCCATGCACCAGGCCGAGGTAGCGCGGTGCGCGGTCTTCCGGCACCGAGCGGCCGACGATGAGCTCGAAGTTGCTTTTCCGGTCATCCCAGTTGCGGACGTAGCCGCCGTCGAGCGCGGCCACGATGCGGCCTTCCGGGATGGGCAACGCTTCCCACTCGGCCGGGCAGCCGTCGATGAAGCAGGGCCGCTCGTCGCCCAGCTCGGCTTCTGCCCGTTCCGCCACAAGGAGGGCATGCTCGCGCACGGTGGTCCGGTTCGCGCCGGAGGCGATCGGCAGCACGTCGGCCAGGAGCCCGGCGGCCGCGGCATACGGCACGAGCGACGCCCAGCGTGCTTCCAGGTAGAGCCGCTCGGGCGCGACGTGGCTAGAGATCAGGTCCCGAAGTGGCGACACGGTGGCCGGGCCGTCCGCAGGCTGGCACGGGCAGCGGTGCAGGCGCGGACTGTCCAGCTCGACATCGCCATAAAGCGTGCGGAACACGAGCGGGTAGCTGCCCTTGCTACGCCGGCGGGCGCCGCAGGCGGAGCAGCACCGACGTCGCTGCGACCACGTCGTGGATTGAGTCAGAACCGTTCGGGCCTGGACGGCCGCCAGCATTGCTTTGCCTTCGGCGATCGAGAGGCCGAGGTCTTCCGGGCGCTCGGTCGCCTTTTCAAACGCGGTCACTTCCTCGGCGGGGCCGATAGCGCCGTCATCGCCGGTGATCTGGAGCAGGATGCTGACACGCATGGGGCGGCCTCCGATGCCGGGTGGAGCGGGCGAGCTTTCCACAACCGCCGGAGTGGAAAGCTGAAGGCCGGTTCGGCACCCCGGCTTGGGCCTATTCTGGTCCACACGGGGCATCAAGCGCCATCGGCTTGCAGTTCGGACGCGATCAAGCAAACTGGAGCATGGCCTCCGTCAAGCGTGCCGCTGCCGCGGCGATCGCCGCCATCCTCGTCCGCGAGGGCGTGGACTACGCCCAGAGCAAGGCGGTGTTCAAGGCCGCCCGGGAGAGGGCCGGCCTGCGTGCCTCGCCCGAACGCCGCGGCGGCGTGGACCGGCTCACGGTCGAGGAGGAGCTGCACTTCCTCGACCAAGCCTATGCCCAGGACGGCAGGACCGGGCTGATGCTGCAAACCCTGCTGGAAACCGGCGCCCGTGCGTCCGAGCTGGTGCAGCTCAGGATCGAGGACGTCAGCCTCGCCGAGCGCGTGGTCACGATCCGCCACGGCAAGGGCGACAAGCGTCGGGAAGTGCCGATCCGGCGTGACCTGGCGCAGTTGCTCCAGCTGCACATCGGCGCCCGCCGGGCCGGACCGCTGTTCGCCAGCAGGCAGCAGGGTTCCGGCCCGACGCCCCACGTGCTGACCCGCCAGCGCGTCGGCCAGGTTGTCCGGGGCATGGCCAATGCCGCCGGGATCACCAAGCGCGTCTATCCGCACCTGCTCCGGCACACGGTGGCTACCCGCCTGCTCGCGCTGGGCATGGACATCACCGACCTGCAGCGCTTTCTGGGCCACGAGAGCATCACCACAACCCGGCTCTACGCCGAGACGACGGCGGCCACCCTGCAACGCAGCTTCGACCGGATCACCGACCCGGCTGCCCACGCGCTGATCGCCGGCATCCGCCAGCAGCGCGGGGATGACGCCGCCCTGATCGCCGCCGACCTGCTGGTCCGGCGCCGGGCCGAGCGCGTCAGCACTGCTGGTGCATGAGGTCGAGGTGCTCGCCTTGCCGAAACCGGGCGTTGGCCGTCCGGCGCGAGAACGGACGGCCTTGCGCGGGCTCACGCGCTTTGCTGCGCTCGACCGCCTCCTCCAGCCGCCAGCGTGTATCCTCATCGTGCAGCAGTTCCGTCCGGCGCTCCAAGACGACCTGGCCGATGATCTCGGTCATGGTGTCGAGATCCTCGAGCGCATCCAGCGACAGCGCGCCGTTCCGTCCGGCCATGAACCCGGCCGGCCCGTCGCAGTCCTCAGGAGGGCAGGCGCCGCTGCCGCCAGTGCAGACGGGATAAGCCTTGCCCGCCTCCAGCCCGAACTGGTTCTCGATGCGGACCTCGTGGCGCCAAGGAATGTTCAGGTCGTACTCGTAGAGGAACCGGGCGCCCTTGCGCAGCCGCAGCGCTGCCAGCGTCACGTCGGGCGAGGACGCCGACAGCTCCCAAGAGCCATAGCGGGCGGCACGCAGGCAGAACTGGTAAAGGTGGATGCCCTCCCACCCCATTGCGACCTGGATGACGCCGTGCAGCTCATGCAGCGTGCAGGTGCTCGGCACCAGCACGCGCCGCCACACCATCGGGCTGATCCCGAGCAGCCAGACCTTGATCTGCACAATCTCAGCCTCGCCGGCGTCGGTCACCGACGAGACAGTTTCAACGCCCGATCTGGTTGGCTTCGGCGCTCGCGTCACCCGGCCAGTTTACGCCGGCCGTCCTCACCAGCGCGAGCACCCCACACTTCCTGATGCTCTCCTATCGGACCGCCGGCGTGGAAAGCGCCGACCGCGCTGGCCGCGCCTGCGCCAGGAATGCCGACCACGACAACACGGGCCGCAAGCGCAGGAGCCGGTTCGGCATGCGACGGCGCTGAGGCCGCGATGATGCCCAAGGTCAGAAGAAAGGCGCCGGTAGCGTTTCTAACGTGATACGGTCGCGCCTCCACTCGGTCCGACCGTACAGGCCGGCATTCCCGCCGAGTATCACTCTCGGTTGCAGGAACCATGACCATTCTGATAGGGGAATGAAACGGGGCCGCGTCAGAGGTCTGTAAGTCCATGCCCGCTCTCCCGAAAGGTTTGATGAATCAAGTGCAGAGCGAATGGATGAGTGTTGAGTGTAGGGCTGCCGCTCCCGCTGCCGCCAGGGACACGGCGATCCCAGCGCCGATGCCTCGGGTCGACACCGTCACGACGGCGATGCGCCCTCCTCAGCGCACTCGATTTGATTGGCCGGAGCACGCTCGGCGCTGGAGCGACGCTATCCATGCGAACCTCCTGTGGGACGAACGACCGAAGGCACGGGGCCGGGCACGAGCGGCGCCGGCCACTCCGCCCGGAGCAGCAGCGCGACTACCGGGCGCGTAAGCGCGGGAAGCATGAAGATCGGGAAGACGCTCGCTGCCAGGTACAGCTCGACCTGCTGCTGCCCCATCAGGCTAGCGCCCATGGCGGCCCAGGCGAGGGTGACGTTGCGGTTGCCGCTCACCAGGCCGACCGTCAACGCGCGCAGGCGCTCTGCCGGCGCGAAGAGCGTCGCCCCGAGGACCTGAAAGCCGGCGTTCACCGCGAAGGCGAGGGCAAGATAACTCGCGACCTGCTGCGGATGCGCGAGGAAGTAGCTCCGCATACCCCGCATCGCGCCGACCGCCACCAGGATGAGGCCGAGCACCGCGACACCGGTCATCGCGTGCGGGTTTTCGGCGACGAACCGCCCGGCATACCGCCGCAGCAACGTGGCGCAGGCACAGGCGCCGCCGACGATCAGGATCAGACGCACGGTCATCGCCACCGGGTCGATATGCAACTGGTAGCCGGCGAGCCAGCTTGCGAGCGGCGGCAGGTAGATGGGCGACAGGACGGTCGCGGCCACCGTCGCGAGCAGCGACAAGGGCGCGCTCAGGCCCAGCATCGCCGCGATCGCGGCCGCGCTGCCCACCGGCGGCGCCAGCATGCAAAGCATCATCCCCTGCGCGAGGTTGGCCTCCGGTTGGATCAGCCGCACGAGGCCCAGCATGACTAGGGGTACGCCGAAGGTTGTCCAGGCAAGCACGCAGGCGATCCAAGCGGGCCGCTCCAGTTCCTTGCGGAAGGAGGCTAGGTCGACCTTCAGGAAGGCGCCGAGCGTGAAGACGAAGACAGCGAGGCCCAGCACCGGGCGCGCCGCCTCTGCCAATGGTGGGGCGATCAGGCCAATCAGCACGCCCGCGAACAGCATCAACGGACCGTTGCGGCCGGCAAACGCCAGCAGGTCGCGGGAGTGTGGGCGGGTCATGGCGTAGCCTCCCGGCGATCGCAGGCGGCATCCACCTCCTGCAGCCGGCCGTGCAATTCGCTGGTGCTCAGGCTTCCGACGTCACGCCAGGCCGTCAGCAAGGCGTGCATGAAGTCGGGCGTCAGGAGATCCTCGACCGAACCGGCCGAGCACAGGCAGGACGGCGGCGCTCCACCAACGCTGGCGAGCCAGCAAGCCCCGGCAGGCTGATCGTCGTCCTCTCCGTGCGAAACCACGGCCCTGCCTGCTCCTCGGCGGGACAGGGTCGCGGAGCCGGTGGGGAGGACAGGAGCCGCGCCAGCCGCCGGATCCAACCGTATCGAGCGGGCGACGGACGACGTCGGAACGCCCTCCTTCGGCGCAGGCCGCCCCGCGCCCGCGCCGAACAGGACGATCCCGATGGAGGCGGCCAGCAACGTGCGGGCGACACGCCGTGTATAGAGTCGAGTCGCATAGCCGACTCTCCCTGCTGCCCTGGGGAGGCCGCTTACGGTTTGAGTGGTGGTTCTCCGAAGCATAGGCGCCTCCTGGTTCGGCTTGCCCGCTCCACAACCCGGCCGTAGTGGCTCAATCCGTCCATGGTGATTCGGTACTTCCTGAGGTGCGGCAGGCCTGGGCAGTCAGATCCTCGTGGTCCCGGGGTCCAAGCCGAGCTGCAGACGCCCGGCAATGATGAAGTTGTTTGGCGACATCGCCACGTGCTGGACGGCCGCCCGCACGTCGCGCAGTCGCCGTGCCAATGGCCCACTCTCGAAGAGCGCCGCAGCACCGATGGCGGCCTCCAATGCCGACGCTACGCGGAGCGCGGTCTCCGCGGCGTGAGCCGCGGCGAGCCTCACGTTCACCCGGAACGGGATAAGGTTAGGCTCCTCATGCTCGACCGCATCCATCAGGGCTTCCATGGCCTCGACCAGGAACGCTCGCGCCGCGCGGAGCCGGGCTTCGGCGAGGCCAACCTCCGACTGGATCGTCTCCCGATCCCGCAGGGGCTGGCTCGTGCCGACACGCACGCGATCACGCGTTATACCGACAAAGGCCGTCAGGCAGGCCCGGGCGAAGGCGAGCGGTACGACAGAGACGCTCCATGTGAACGTGCTGAGGGCCGGCATCCGGTAAACCAGACCCGGCTGCGTCGCCTTATGGTCGGGGAAGCTGAAAGTATGCTCCTCCGGCACGAAAAAATCCTGGATCGCCCAGTCGCAGCTTCCGGTTCCGCGCAGGCCCGAGACGTCCCACGTGTCGAACACGGCCACGGCATCCGCAGGGGCAAGGCACATGATCTGGCGCGGTGGCCCGTCCTCTGCCGAAACCGCGCAGAGCCCGGCGACAGCCGTGGCACCATGGATGCCGCTCCCATAAGGCCAGCGACCGGTCACCCGGTATCCACTAGCGACCGGGACGGCTCTGCCGATTGCCCCGGTGGCGGCGACTATCAAGGAGTGCCGGTCGCTAAAGTAGTGGCGCGCAACCTCTTCCGAAACATAACCGGCGATTCGCCCGGCGCCGGCGCCGTTGCCTACGATCCAGCCAACGGACCCGTCCAGCTCCGCCGCGGCCTCGACCACCTTCATGAAGTCGAGCGGCGAGAGCTCCGGGCCGCCCAAAGCGCGCGGCAGCCAGAGCCGAAACAGTTCGAACTCGGCAAGCGCGGAGAACAGTGACGTGGGCAGCCGCCGCTCCGCATCGATCCTCCCCCGCTCCGCCTCGACCAGCGGAACGAGTGCGCGCACGCGGCCTATCAGCTCTGCCGTTTCCGTCGCGAAGGCGTCCATATTCAGAGTTCCCGATGACAGCCGGGGAAGCCTCGGCCACCGCGACCAGCGAAGCAAATTCGTACTTTTCAGGATAGGATGAGAAGAATTCAGCTACGCTGATCCTGATGCTTCTCCCCTCTCTCAACGGGCTGCGCGCCTTCGAGGCCGCGGCCCGGCACCTGAGTTTCCGCAAGGCAGCCGAGGAGCTCGGCGTGACGCCGACTGCCGTCAGCCATGCCATCGAGGGACTGGAATCCAGCTGCGGGATCAGGCTGTTTCGGCGGCGTCCCCGGCCATTGTGCCTGACGCGCGAGGGCGAGGCGCTCCTGCCGGTGGTCCGCAACGCCTTCCAGGCGATCGGGGACGCCGTGGAGGGCTTGCGGGCTGGTCCTGCGTCAGGGCGCCTGAAGGTGACCACAACTAACGCCTTCGCGGCCCGGTGGCTCTTGCCTCGGCTGCCGCGCTGGCGGGAGGAGCGCCCCGGCCTTCGCCTCGACATCATCGGGACCGATGCCGTGCTGGACTTGGCCGCAGGGGAGGCCGATGTCGCCATCCGTTACGGACGGGTCGCTCCCACAGGCCCGGAGTTGGACAGCGTCACCTTTGCCCGCGATGAGTTCCTGGTTGTGGCGAGCCCGTCGCTCGTGAAGGGAATGCCTTTGCCTCTGTCGTCGGCAGCCCTCGCCGAGTTGCCCCTGATCGAGTGCATCTGGCCAGCAACTGATGTGGGGGCGCCAACCTGGGAGCGGTGGGAGCAGGCCCGGCCTGACCATGCCGCCAACACCAGCGTCGCAAGCAACGTCACGCTGAGCTTCGTGGAGGAACTGCACGCCATCGAAGCGGCGGTGGCAGGACAAGGGGCCGTCATCTGCAGCGACATCCTGGTGGGCGCAGAACTGGCCGACGGACGGCTCGTGTCGATATCCGACACCCGTCTCCCAGGCTACGGGTTCCACGGCGCGTTTCGACGGGACTCGTCCAGGGCATCTATCGCGCGCATATTTCTGCGCTGGATGGCTAACCTGCTCCGAGCCTCGTCGGACTCTTAGGGCTCATCCGGGAATATCCGAATCGGGTATCATGCGATCGGCCTGTTTCTGGATTTCCGTTGCTTGAGGAGTTTGTTACCCCGTTTGGATGATTGATCCTCACCCGATCCGCAAAC
>JAABUM010005521.1_pt1 | contig 13226 bp, 23 predicted proteins | sample 5559161 | NCBI WGS metagenome assembly JAABUM01 (sample SAMN10711868, study PRJNA513369) | rock metagenome | isolation source: Antarctica rocks | place: Antarctica: Victoria Land, Siegfried Peak nord | reverse complement strand
TCGGCAAGCACACCAGAGTTTTACATGCTAGCGCACAGTTTAGCGTCTGCCAAAGAAATGCATGCCAAACTAATATTCAAACGGGTATAATGTCCAGCCTATCACGTGATATGCAAGCTGCTCAATCCATCATGTTCTCAATCGAAACCTAAGATCGCACCCATCCCTCGCACGCGCACATGCGCCACGCGTGCGTGGCAAGCCAGCTGATAGTGCATGATGGTTTTCTCGTCTTCCAACTCGATCATTCTAATAACCTGGCTGGCTGGCGGCACTGCCGCTTGCCTGGGCGTACCGATGCCGCCGGTGCCGCGGCCCGTGCACGTGCAGGGGTTGACGCCGACGCCGGTGCGAGTGCCGGTGCCGGTGCCGCCGGCGGGTGCTCCTGCTGTGGAGCGTCTCCTGCTGCATTCGGTGCTGGTGCATCATTTCGTCAGAAACCATTTTGTAAATATGAAACGCTACCCAGGGAAGGTTCTTAGCGTGACAGCAGAGCCGCCACCTGCAATTTCACAATGCACTGCAGCGATTTCACGGAGCGCTTTCGATATCTGCGACCTACAAGGCCGTTTGTGACCCAGGTTTGCATGCATGGAAAAACATTGCATGGAAAACCCACCTGTGGCCGCTGCGCTGGGCTGTCGCGTGGACCTTCTTGTTGCTGCCGGCGCGGCCGGCGACTGGTCAGGCCGCACAACTGCCGCTTCGATGGCGAGCTGCAGCGCCGGCGCGGCCACGGCTTGCTGCGCTTCCGCTGGCCGCTGGTCGCTGCCAGGCGGCACCTCTGACGGCCAGCGCACCGAGCGCCTGTGCGGCAGCGGCTCGCTTGTGTGCGCCCCGCTGTCCGAGGGGCTTGACGCTGCCGGCGGCTCGAGGCCCGAGGCGGCGGCGTGGTCGGACGCGGCCGGTGACGTGTGGCGCGGCGGTGACGGCGGTGACGGCGACTGCAGCAGCGCTACCAAGGGGCCGGCCTCGGGCATGAATACACCATCGTCGCCTGCGTTTGGCAGGCGTATCGACTAAACATCTGATAAACATACGCGCGCACGAAGATTGGCTCACCGGTTTCAAACTGCACAAGTGATGTGAACTCAGTATCTCGGATTCAATTCAACGTGAAGTCAGTGTCAAGGAGCTACTCAGCAGGATATGGCATCTCTGTTGGCCAAAACCGACCTGAATCCGAGGGTGCCGGCGGTGCCATGGGCTCTGGTGGGCTGCCATGGTGGTCTGCTGGCTCGCCATTGGACTCTGCAAATGTGCCACGAGCATATCAAAGTTGCATATTAAAGCTGCAGAAATTTAGAGTTGCAAGAGTGAGTGCTGGACAAGGATATCATTGAACATCCATAATTGCAGGTGTCGAGGAACGCACAGTGAGAGCAGCTGACAGGTGATTCAATGCTGCCCTTGCTCTTCGGCAGCTGCAGTTGGCAAAGTGTGCACAATATCGAACATAGGACAACACAGCTGGTTGCCTTCGGCTGATGCTTTGAGACCTCACTCTGGCAGAAAGCGTCAAGGTATTTCGAGTACACCCTTCGCAGCGCCGCCCGCCAGCTGCCGCTCCTGCTGAAGAGTATAGCGTCTGCCACGCGCCGCATTGCTGCCCTGTCGCCCCTGGCCTTCACCTGTGCATGGGCACCAGAGGTCTCGGAATGAGGACTCGGAATGCAATGCTGAGCAAAATGGGCACGCGGCGAACCCAGGCCAAATCCACATGGAGGCACAGGATAAGAGTGTGGAGCATGTTGCCAAGCAGACCACCCACCGTTGCTGGTGTGGCACCGCCGTACTTCTGCAGCGCATTGTATAGCTGCCATATTGAGACCATCGTGTTATTGGCCTTCACCCTGCCGCTCTTGCGAACCGGGCCCGGGCAGTCCTCCATGTTCCGAAGCACCTCCACCATCGTGGCCTGGCTGGCCGTTTGGCCCAGGTACTTCCGGCCGTCCACCACCACGATCGGGTGGCCGTCGCCTGCAGTCAGGACGCCATGCAGTGCATCATGCTTGCGCAGGAGGGTGCGTTCACAGGCAATATGCACGCTCACATGCAGCATACCGAGCCCAACATCATTGTAGAGTTGAGCAATGGCACTGCTGATGTTGGCGGCGAGCCACGATTTGAATGAGCATGCCAAACAAGTTCAAACATGATTGCATGGGTTTCCAACCTGTGTCCAACTCGAGGGCGACCGCTGTGCCGGCGCCGGTCACAGCTGGGGCTGCTGCAGGGTGTGCACCGTCGCTGTCCTCGGCTGCCTGCTGCAACTGCTGCCCGAGCTGCCTGTCGAATGCGACATCGACCTGCCTCTGCTGCCAGGCGTTGAGCTGCATTGCCTGGGGCAGCGCGAGCAGCAGCTTTCGCAGCGCGGCAGCATCGTGGCCTGCGGTGAAGCCTGTCAAGAGCTGCAGCAGCTCCGCTCGCGCCCAGTGCTTGGGATGCCGCCAGGGGATCGCGGCTGGAACCCAGGTGTTCTCCGCCACCACCTTGGCTGTCACCTCCGCTGACCCTCCTGCTGTCTCGCCGAAAGGATAGCGGTTCCTACGCGACTTGATGGCCGCGTCCAGCACCGCCCTGACCACGATGCACAGCAGATCATCCGGCAGCTGCTCAAACGTGAGCCCTATGATCTTTGCCTGGCGGGCCTGCTGCTCGCTGCTACGGATGATCTGCGAGATGCGCCACTCAAAACCTTGGTTAACCTGAAGGTCCTTCAAGGCTGGAGAGGACCTGATCCACAATTTGTGGCTGGGCTGGGAAGGACCCGGTGCAGGATCCTTCCGCTTGGCTGCCACAAAGAAGAACTCCCAGCCACAGCGCGATCGGAGCAGTGCTCCGGCATTCTCAATCTGCCTGAATAATGTGCTTTGTTTCTGCCTGAGTTTGTTGCCCTGCAAGAGACGCTGCAGCCCACGAACGGTAACAGGTGCTCGCTGTCGCCCCCGCGGCGACCTTGCCATAACACGGGCAGGACGCACCCGGGCAGGGTCTTAGCCACTATAAACGGTCTAAACCTGCAATCTGAGCGTGGCAGCGCATGTTGCGGCGCCTTGCGCAGGCCGCAGTTAGGCTTTTGGCGATGTTGAACTTTCTCGGCAAGAGCTTGAACTATTGGTCAGAAAGGCACGTATAAGACCCGAAAAACTGCCTATCCTGGAGTGCCTTTTGAGCCCACTACATAACTGCAGGCACGCAGTTATTCCCAGGCACAGCAGCTGCTATTCCCGGCTCATTATCATGCCCCTCATGTTCTCCTCAGCGACGTTCACAGAAAACGCTCTTCACAATTCGAAACACATGACGAGTGACTCAGGACCATCAAGTTCAGCCATCCCCTGGAGGTGCGCGCGCCTGCCTGCCTCTCGTCCCTGCGTACCTAGCGGATCTGGAGCCTTCGAGACTTTCGTCAGCTTCACGTTTTAGAGGCTCCCAGGGCCTGATGTGTGCATCGAACAGCGGGCTGTCGTCTGAATAGAACATTCGAAAGCGCTCTGGGTGACCGCAGTACTCGTTGCTCGAGACCGGCCAGTCCCGCGACAACTTCTGCAGCTGCGAACCTCTGGTGCAGCTGGGCTCAGAGCCTTCCCTGCTGCAAGTGCTGACCCAAAGCGACTTGGATTGCTCAGGTGATCTGCACAACGTGCCGCTGGGCCCTTGGTAGGTGCCCAGGCAGCACACGCAAGGCGTGTGACGGTGAGGTGCGGCCAAACATGTTTGGCGGCGGCCGGCGCTTTGGCGGGCGGCCGCAGCAGGACCCGTTCCAAGACATGATGGAAGGCATCTTCGGCGGCGCCTTTGGGCAGCCGTTCCGCCCATTTAGCGACCCCTTCTTCCGGGAGCCATTGTCCGGCGACCCCTTCTTTGGTGAACCGTTTTTCGGCGGACCCCAGATGCACCGGCGCCAGGCGCACCCCCAGGTGAATAAACAGCTATTGCGCTGGCTGACTCTGCTGACGTTGCGCCTTGAAGCACGCCAAAGCAAGGGCATCTGCAACCCCCTGCTGGTGGAAATGCGGCCTCTACGGGAAGGGGATCCAACACGGTGCGAATAGCTGCGTGCCCGCGCAATGGCGCAGCAAGGGGCTGAATGCTATACTGTATGTGTCATGGTGCACAGGCGCGGCAGGGCGCCACCATTGAGGAGGTGCCGCACGTGCAAGAGGGTGGCGAGCCGCACTCCACCCACTGCCCCCCCGTGCAGCCCCACATGCCCCTCGTCGAGGAGCCAGACGACACAGGTGGGCGCGGAAAAAAAACTTGCAGTGCCTGTCGGTGCTCGCATCTGCGCACATCACAGAATTGTCAGGCCAAAAGCAGAACGCAGCATCCGCTCGCAGCTGCCAGCGGCTTTGCAAGTGCCACAAGCCGCCCGCTGTCGGCCACTGCACCACTGCCAGCTGGACCCAGGCACAGTAGTCTGCAGCTACCCTAAACCCTAAACCCACTGCCTCTTGCTCGTCCCAGGGCAGCGCTGTGCTGTGCCAAGTGCTGCTCTATAATTCCCCGCAGCCAGAGCGAAGGCAGTGTTGTCCGACGTCTGCCTTGCACAGCGCCCACATTTGCAACGCTGCAGCCTGCAGGCACGCCAGGCACGCCCAGCAGCCGCGGCAGCCGCGGCAGCAGCGTGCGCGGCGATGAGGTCTCGCCGCGCCCCCACCCCGGCGGCGCCGACCTGTTTGACAGCTGGCTCGGCGGCGGCTTCGGGCGCGGCTTCGGCGGCGGTGGCGGCGGCTTCGGCGGCGGCGGCGGCGGCTTCGGCGGCGGCGGCGGCGGCGTGAGCTCCTACAGCAGCAGCACCTCGTACAGCAGCTTTGGCGGCCCCGGCGGCTGTCACAGCAAAACCACCACCTCGCGCCGCGGCCCGGGCGGGGTGCGAGCACAACCCCTGTTGCCTGCTCTTTTTGAGCCGAACGCATGCAGCAGCACATCCCTTACTGGACGCATGGAAGTAGATGGCGTGCTTTGACAACGTCGCAATGCTTGGCGACTAGTTCCTTCCTGAAGCTGTACCCTTGTGGGGCCGGCTGTGGGAGGGGCCGGCTGTGGGAGGGGCCGGCTGTGGGAGGGGCGCTAGTGCACCCTAAACCCTAAACCCTAAACCCGTGTGCAGCACATGTCCTCGCACACAGCGGCAGCCAGGCGCCATTGTCAGCGACTCCGTGCAGCTGGCTTGATGCTGGTGGGGGACATTGAAACAAACATCTTGATGCGCATGCAGACGGAGGTAGTGGAGGAGGTGGTCCGCGATGCCACCACGGAGTCCGTGATTACCTCCTACCGCCTCGGCAACAAGGTGCACGCTGCTGTGCTTCCTGTGCTTCCTGTGCTTCAAACCTCTTCCAGGCAGGGCTGTCTATTCGACTGTGCTTGTCCACTCGAACCTCGCAAAAGCGCAGCCGCACGCAGTGGCCGCTTTGAGCACGCTTCCGCATCCTTGTAGGGTTTAGGGTTTAAGGTTTAGGGTTCTCCATGAGCAGCCTGGTGCCGCTGCCTGGAAGCTGTGACGGGGACGTCCTGCGCACGCACATGCGTATTATATTATATTATATTATATTATATTATATTATATTATATTATATTATATTATATTATATTATATTATATTATATTATACTAACATGAAGCTACTGCAGACGCCTGATGCACATTCCACGCAGGGCCGCACGACGGTGCGCACACGCGATGCCACAGGCGTGGAGGAGACAAGCGAAACGCTGCACGGGCTCACGGCGTCGGAGGCGGAGCAGTTTGACAGGGAGTGGGCTGAGCGCGGCGGAGGCGCATGCGGAACCCCTGCGGCCGGGCAGCGCCGCGGCACTCGCGGCTGGCTGCCGCGCCTCAGCTTTGGCGGCTTCGGTGGCGGCGGCAGCCGCGGCGGCAGTGACGATGGCGGCTCCGGCGGCGGCTGCTCTGCTGGCAACACAAGCGGCCCTCGCACTATCGAGATCCTTTGAGGTTTTCACGGGTGCGTTGCGGAAGTAGCACGGCAATCACGGGTGCGTTGCGGAAGTAGCACGGCAGTCCAGTTCGGGCAATGTCCGTTGTCACACCTCAGCAGGCGCATGTGGCAGCACTGCATGCAATGTTTCCACCAGAGATCTGAAGCGTGCTTCTGCCCGCGTGATGCTAGCACCGCTCCATCACCCTGTCCTTCCTCTGCTTGCAGGGTCGAACGTCTCAGAGCCGTGCATCTGGCTGCAAGGGCAGGGAAAATAGAGCGGCAATCGTGCGACGGCTGCACGCCGCTGGCAATGAGGGTCAGAGGCAGATTTGATCAGGTGCCAGTGAATCTGGATTTTGTAGCAGGTGCCCGCTGTGTTGGAGCGGAGCCTTCAGTGCGCGACAGGCAGCCAACACCCTGCCCATGAGGACGACCTCTGTGTGTATCATATGTATCAGATACATCAGAGTATATGAGTGATGTGACATGAGCGGCGGCTGATTATGTCGACCGCATACCGCAGCAGTTTTGCATCCTGCCTGAACCAAGCGTTTTTTTGCATGGTGGCGCACACGATTTTGTGATGTCTCAACCCAACGGATGGTCCACGCAAGAGAGTTTCGGTAGGTCGCATCGAAGGTTTGCACCTCAGACCTTGCATGTGTGAGTGCGTCACGCCCGGCTCGCACGGTAAATTACTTTTGTGCTTGTGCGGGGACAGACCTTGCATGGCAGAACGACCACCGACAGGTGGTGGCCGGCAGGTGACCGACACCATGCCACGAGGCACTTCAGCTGGCTCCACGGGCCTAATGCGTCAGTTGGCAGCGTGGGCGGCGGCGCCGGCAGCGCGGCGGGCGGCGGAGGCGGCATGCATTTGCCAAACCAGAAGCCGGAGGCCAGCCACTAAAGCGGCAGCCCACCAATGTCACGAACAGCAGGCCAGATTAGGGCAGCAGGCCGTTCGGCGCCATCGAGGCGCAATGCATCGCAGGCAGGCCAACGAAGCGGCCGGTTCGGCACCGTCGGCGGCCGACCGCGAGGAAGCAGCGGCAGTCAAAGCGGCTATGCTATGCCTGCAACTCGTGTTTCCGACTACCCAGGGCCCGGAATGCAACCTGGATGAGTAATCTCGCAGATCCAAGTCGTTAGTCGCTGATGCAGCTTCCTGCAGATGGCCTGCACGCGATGCTTGATGCCAATGCTTCCCATCAGGTGACGCGCCGGAGCGCAAGGCCGTCTTGAGTGCAGTGCAACTGGATTAGATCTCCTCTGCACATCAAGTTGGACATCGGATGCAGAACGACGCAGCTGTAGCCTCGCAAGAACGCTTTCAGAATGCCTAGCTGTCCGAAAGCTGACGCCTTGTACAGCCGATTGCGCGAGCTTTCGAGGCGGTTGCTGGGCTCTGCGTGCTTCACAGGCACCTTTATGAGCGACACATAAGCTGCAGGCATCGGCGCTCGGCGCTGCGCTGAAAACGGCAGTATCCGCAGCGCACTACAGCCGCTCTGTACGGGCATCCGCGTGGCACTTAGCGGCCAGATCCGCGGGGCGTCCCCGGAAAAAAACTTATGTGGCATAACCAACGGAACCATGTATTCTGCACCGATCTGCAGCTGCTCTTGACTTGCATGTATTCTCTACGAGGCGCGCACTGCCTCGGACTATGTGCTGCCGCAGCTGCCTATGACGCGATCAAAAGCAAATGCCAAAGCGTCCCCCCCTATTCTTTGCCAGTGAGGCACCGATTCAGTGCAGCTGCAGTAGCCAGTCCTGGCAGGAGGGACTGCACCGGGCCGCAGCCGCCGCCGCAGCTGCCGCAGCTGCCGCCGCAGCCGCCGCCTCATTTGCCAGTGAGCACACTCTTGTGCAGCTGCAGCAGCCAGTCCTGGTAGGAGGCCCCCCCAGGGCCGCCGTCCTCCACAAGGTAGGGTCCCACTCGCGCCTCCAGCGCCGAGCCCTGCCGCACCACCCACACCTGCCCGTGCGTCGCGCGCCCTGCCCGCAGCGCCCTGCAGAGCCATGAGGTGTGGTTCTGAGTGTAATTCTACAAAGCAGAACTAAAGGCCACGAGAATACAGAGTATATGAGGGATGCAGCACGACAAAAGGCAGCTGGTGATGATGAAGTACGCGAATCTACGGTACGACAAAAAGACGGCAGGAGAGAAGGCGGGCTCCCGCATGTAGTGACCACACACCCAGCAGCAGGGGCAACCGGGCGCAGCGAAGCGCCTCCTCGGGGCAACTTCTTGTAACGCCAGAGAATGCTGCAAGAACCAAGGACGATCAAGGAACTCCGGGCGGCGATACGGGTGTTGGCGCACCCGAGCAGCGCGTTGAAGCGGCGGGAGACGTCGGAGGCGCCCTGCGCCGGCTCCAGCGGCAGCCGCTCGACCTCGTGCGGCAGCTTGTCGGGCGCCAGCCCGAAGATCTGCGTAGGTGGACCGAGTACATGAAACTTTGATGTCGCTGGGTGGAGCACTTCGGCCTCGCAGACCTGGATTCGAAAGCAAGTCGAGTTGGCTTCAGTACGGTGCAGTGAAACATTTGCTGTCAACGGTGCGCTCCAGCGGCAGCCGCTCCACCTCGTGCGGCAGCTCGTCGGGTGCGAGCCGGAAATATCGCAGATGAAACACATCGACACAGCACATCAGTTATGGCTCACTGCATTGCCTTTTCCGATCGGGCACATCTTGTGCCACAGTGCAACTGTTCCGAGGCGGCGGTGCTGATGCGCTGCAATGACATCATTCACAATTGACCTGCGCCACAAACTTTCGCGAGACGGAGCGGCCCATCCGCAGGCAGGCGCGGCCGTCACCCAATACTAAAACACCTCCCAAGCCCCAGGTGTTACACCCTTCCTCATCCCCTCACCTGCGCCACGAAGTCGCGTGACACGCTGTGACCCAGCCACAGCAGGAAGATGCGGCCGTTGTCCAGCAGGTAGGCGCCGTCCGTCGACAGCTGGCTGCTCTCGGCGGGGACGCTCGCCGGCAGCACGAATCGCCCCTTGTCGTCCTGGTCGCCCCAGTCCGCTGTGGCAGCGGCGGCGGCATCACATCAGCAACATCAATCCAGCAACATCAGATCAGCAACACATGCATGGTCGGCTGCTCTCCGTCGGCACGCTCGCCGGCAACACGAAGCGCGCCCCTTGTCGTGGCTGCCCCAGGCCACAGCGGCGCACTGAGCGAAGAAAGCGGTCAGCGGAGGCCAGGGAAGAGCGAGGAGGTTGCGGAGGACGTCAGCAAGGGTTTAGGGTTTAGGGGAGGACGGCAGCATGCGTCGCCCAGTGTCGTCCTGGCTGCCCCAATTGGCAGCAAGAGAGGATGGCGGAGAGCTGGGTGGAGGGATCGGCAGGGGTGGATTGCCGGCTGCTCTCTGCCGGGATGTTTGCCGGCAGCGCGAATGATCTCTATTGACTTGGGCGCCCCAGTTGGCTGCGGCAGGAGAGGCTGCAGAAGGGTCGGGTGGAAGCGGTTGGCAAGAATCTCCCCGGCGAGGGTGTTGGCAGCACAGAATGGGCAGATGATTCCAAAGCAGACGTTTAGCCTGATGCGTCTTGCTCTCGTGCTTTCAGTGGCCTGAGGCGTTCGATCCGCCAGTCGGACACTGGTGACGCGCGGCCGGGGTCGTGCAGCGTGCACAGCAGCGGATGGGCGAGGCGCAGGAATGTCAGTGGCGCTCAGAACTCTGCTTTCATCTCCATCAATGACCTCTACAAGATGTTGACAGCCGTGGAGTGAGAGGAGACGCACTGGTGACGGCGCAGCTGGGGTCGTGCAACGCGCACAACAGCGGGGAGGCCAGGCGGAGAATGTCGGCGGTGGCTTCCGAATTTAGATTCCGCTTCCGAATTTAGATTCCGTATCGGATCATTCTGCATGGTGAGACTACGCACTGTTGACGGCGCGGCTGGGGTCGTGCAGCGCGTACAGCAGCGGGTAGGCGAGGCGCAGGATGTCGGCGGTGCTCGCGCCCTGGATGCCGAGCGCCACTGCGAGCCGCTCGTCGACGCCGACATCGCGCTGCCCGCCGCGCAGCGCCGCGCACTTCGTCAGGCCTGCAGGGTTTAGGGTTTAGGGTTTGGGGTTTAGGGTTTAGGGTTAGGCTCCCGAGTCGACGTCAGCAGGCCCTCTGGTGACGGGCAATGACATTTTTAGCTTTTGACGCAAGCCGCGCGTGACCTCCGCGCCGCGCCGGCGCACTTGGCCAGGCCTGCCCATGGACGTCTCTGCAACGGGATTAGAGGGTGTACAATGATTAGAAGGTGCACAATGATTAGAGGGTGCACAATGAGATAAGGGTTTACAATGAATCACGACAGCCGATGTCTGCCCTGCAGCAGCAAGGGCCCGACGGTCCACACGCCGCAGAGTTCCTGGGGCCGCGCGGTGCGGGGAGGATCAGGAGCGCAGCCAGCAGGTACAGCGGCAGCATGCGCAGCGAGGCCGGCCGGATGATGCGGTGGTGCGCGCGGAAGCGCCGCAAACAAATGCTCGACGAGTTGGCAACCCCTCATCATTCCAGGTGTTATTGTGACAGTGCGAAGTGGAATCCCGCGGCGCACCCAGCGCGTAGAGCGGCAGCATGCGCAGCGACGCCGGCCAGATGATGCGGTGGTGCGCGCGGAAGTGCTGCGCGTGCATCGCCCGGAACTCCTTGAGGCCCGCCACCACCCGCTGCCCCAGCTGGCTCCGAGCGTCTTCCAGCTTCCCGTGCAGCGACTTCTCCACCGCCAGCTTGGCCAGGATGGTCGCGATTGCGCCCGCGTCCGCGCCGGCGTACATGGGCGGCAGGTCCGGCACCACGGGCACCGCCAGCGTGTGCACCCTGGAGTGATATCACACATCAGAGTCCATCTTGGGGGAGGGTGGTAAGGGAGTTGATGAAAGCGATGGAAAAGTGAACCTTTGACATGAAGGCTGTTGTGGAAATCGAATTAATTCGACTTATAATCCACAACAATGATGGAAAGATTGCCGAGGCAATCAAGAGCGCGGGCAGTCGTATCACGACAGAGCAAGATTCCAGGGCAAGGTTCCGATGGATCGCGTGCGTCGGCGCCGGCATACATGGCGGGCAGCTCCGGCGGTGGCTGGTGTGATCAGCTGCCAGTTCTGTGCAACGACAGGCAGCATGAAGACAGGAGCAGTTGCAAAGCGATAGGAGCAGCTGCCTGCTGGCAGAAGCTGTTGCGGCGCCGCGACAAAGCCGCACCGGATGCTGCGCTCACCATTTGAGTTGGTGAGCAGCAGCGCACACTGCACCTTCAGCTGGGGAGGCACGCGCCAGTATCAAAGCTCAGCGGCGGAGACATCGGGATTCGTGACAGGTGACAGGGGACAGGCCGCACCTGATGCGGCGCTCGCCGCTGGAGTTGGTGTACAGCAGCGCACACTGCACGTAGCTGATGCGAGAGTTGACGACGCTCTCCTCCAGCACCACCTGCACCGCAAACGCTTTGTCCGGGTCCACCTGCAAGGGTAGAAAAACACATTGATGCCAAGATCGGTACCGGACTGTAATCGATACCTTTGCCCAGCACCACCTGCACCGCAAACGCTTTGTCCGGGTCCACCTGCAAGGGTACAAAAACACATTGATGCCAAGATGGCAACCGGACTGCAATCGATACCTTTGCCCAGCACCACCTGCACCGCGAAGGCCTTGCCTGGGTCCACCTGCAAGGATAAAAACACATTGATGCCAAGATGGCAACCGGACTGTAATCGATACCTTTGCCCAGCACCGCTTGCAACGCGAACGATGTGTCCGGGTCCACCTGCAGCAACGATGGACGACTTGCAGGAGGTCAAGTTCATCTCCGTGCGAAAAATCAAGCGATTTCTCGCAGGTGCTCTGCTCCCGCACCACCACCTGCAGCACCAAGACCTTGTCCATATCACCTGCGAATGCTCATCATTCCCGTTCATTCCTTTTAGGGTTTAGGGTTTTAGGGTTTGAATTGCGGACTCCTCCAGCACCAGCCGCACGGAAAGGCCTTGTCCGATCCACTAAACCCTAACATGCGCAGCAGAGGATATCTGCACAATACAAGTTCGGATCCACCTGCGCGCCACACAGCCAGATACGCCACTACCAAAGGCAGCCTGGTTCTGATTGACCCGTTTCTCCTCAGCGGAGCCTGCAGCGCCAAATGCCTTGGCCAGGTGCTTGCGCAACAAGAAGGAAACCACAAGCCATGTGTCGAGGGTAACGCGGACCCACATGCCTGTGCCGCCTGCCACGCAAGCACCTTCTGCATGTGAGTGATGTACGATGCACAGAGCTGGCAGCATGCCTCAATCTTCCCCGAACACGGACTGACGTGGCGCCTCAAAATGAGCGGCATGAGCCAGAGCGCCGCCTGCGGTGCACAATGGCAGCTGGGAGGAGATTTTGGGAGTGCGAACCACAGGAATCTGCTGAATCGTCTGCCCCTGCGGCAGCGCCGGCGGCTTGGTGACAGCGCACGTGGAATTGGCGTTGTGGGATGGCAAGTCATTTGGCGATTCTGTTGAGGAATTTTTTCGCGGCCTTCGCACCTGCTGCAGCGCAAACAGGTGGAGCGCATGCACATGGGCGGTACGGGAAATCTCGTTGGCCAAGATTGCTTAGGTTGCTTGTCTGGGAGGCAGAAGGTCTCTGCACCTGGGCCAGCGCCAGCAGGTCGGTTGAGCGCGCCAACTTGTAAAAATTTTCCGAAATCGTTGCCAGAACCTGCCAACTTTCGGAGACCAAAGGCCACAGGATTTGGTCTGGGTTTTCACCTGGGGCAGCGCCAGCAGGTCGGTGGAGCGCACGAACATGGGGCCGTGGAAGGAGGCCACCCGCAGCCCCCGGCTGCAGCGCACCCGCATCACCGCCTCCCACCCTGCAGCAGCAGCAGCAGCAGCGCATGTGAACACACGTCTGGACATTCGTTGTGCCCAGAACCTAGCATGTGTAACGACACCGAAGATTCCCCGGGAGCTACAGGTGCCACCCTAAACCCTAAAACCTGCTGGACAAGGGCAACATCTGCTCGCAGCCAGCTGTCACAGTGTGAACAGCACTTGGCGCGCGGAAGCCGGGAAGCGCGAAGTACCGGTCTCGCGGGTGAGGTTGTGGGTGAGCTCAGCGCGCAGCTTGGGCGCGTCTCGCACCGCGTTGAAGCCCGGGTAGTAGTACACCTGCAGCGTACAGCACCGCCTTCGAGGCTTTGGGGTATGCGATCGTGCACACAGCCTGGGTGGGTTCGAGCCTGGGAGGCACATCAGACGGCGGAG
>JAABUM010005518.1_pt1 | contig 13231 bp, 28 predicted proteins | sample 5559161 | NCBI WGS metagenome assembly JAABUM01 (sample SAMN10711868, study PRJNA513369) | rock metagenome | isolation source: Antarctica rocks | place: Antarctica: Victoria Land, Siegfried Peak nord | reverse complement strand
GAACGGGGACGGCTGCCGCCGAACACCAGCTGGTCCCCCCTGCCTTAGGCAGTTTTCAGCTCGCTCAGGTTACAGGTGGTGTTTTTCCTCAGCACGCAGCAGAGACGATTCTTGCATACTTTTGCTAGTCGGCGGGCGTGCGCGCCCATGTATGTATATCACATGGACATCCTCTGTAACGGTCTTGGTTCCTGATCGACCAAGTCTCTGCCTCTCCGTCCCGCACATGCCACTGCCAAATTTCCTACCTACCACACTCAGCCAGCTGTGCGATTGGTTCCTCGACGAGTCAATATGTTACAGCACCATTGCTTCAGCATGTCTGATTTTCTGAATGACGCCTGCCTGTGCAACATGCTCTCGAATATTCCATGTCCAAGCTGCTGCTGCAGTGGCCGCCGCCGCAGTCGTGTGTCCGCTTCTGAGCCGCCGCTGGTGCGGTCGCCAAACTCCGAAGCTAGCTGGCCCGCCAATCTGGACGGTCAAGCTTGCTATAGCTACACTGGCGGTTCTTGTCCATTGTAACTAAAAACACTGCAACAGTCACACCTCTGGCGTACCCTGCTGTCCGTTGACCAATGCCACTCTGCCAGGTCATTAGGGTGCGTAGCTTCGCCAGAATTCTCCCCGTAAGTTCTCGCAACCCTGGTTGAAAGGACTCCCGCTGTTTCAAGGAAAATCCGCCGATTTTCGCAAGGGGAGTAAAGGCCTTTACTCCCCTTGGGTTTTCGTGAGCAGAGGGGGTGAGCAAGATCGTTGCGAGGTCGACGATCGCTGAGACAATCATCGAGGACTGATCGGAGGCCACAACATGCTTCAACAGTCGGTGGCTTTAGAACAGATTCGGGCTTTTCAGCAGGGCGACCGTGCTGGCGCCGCGGGCGAGCTCGGAAAGCCTGCTGGCACGTGGGATGGCTGGAAGCCATAGGACCCGCAGCAGCACTGGCGCGACGCGGCAGCGTAGCAGCATGGGCGAGACGCAGCCGGGGGTTCCGGTGCACCAGCTTCCGCAGGAGCTGCTGCGGGAAATCTTCGCGTTGGTGCCCTTTCACGAGCGGTGCGTGAAAGGAAGCCTGCCCGCGGATAGTGCTACGCCTCCGATTGGCGGGGGTCCAAGCTGTCCAGGTCGCTGTCCAGCCTGTTTGTGCTGCTACGTCTCGCCGTTCGCAAGGCGCCTGCGTCAGATCCGGCAATGCCCGAACCCCAGGACGACTCTGTCGTGCAAAGGACGGAATAAACCTACACTTTGGGGTCACTCACGATGCTGTGAGCGGGCGTGGCTGCCCATGCATGGCATCTACGCATCGGTGCCGCACGTCTGTCTTGCATCCAGCGGGATGGGGGTCTCACCCGGCAATTTGTCGGAACATCCACACCCAGAAGCAGGGGGATTGCTGCGGCAGCCTGCAGTGGTCTCCCGCAACCCACAACTGAAGTCCTTCGGCAGCTGCAAACCATCACGTTCCCGCACTCAAGTGCTCGCTCGTACCGATCGTGCTGCGCGAGTGCGTTTGGCCGCTGATGGCGGCAGCAGTCGCGGCACACTCATGCAGTGCCGCAGATCCATCGTGTGCCCATGCGGCGCGAAGCCCTTGCCTTCCAGATCCTTTCAGATGACCTTTCATTGGCATTCTGCAGGTCCCAAGCGCACCTGCTGAGGATGTGGCACTGAGGATGCCACCCGGACCTCCATGCATCCCTGCCGACCCTCTATTCAGCAGCAGGGGCGGCGCTCGCCTGTATGACCAACCCGCCCGCTTCTCAGACCTCACATCGTTGTGGTGCAGGCACTTCACGCTGCCGACGGTGTGCCGCGGCTGGGCCGCGGTGTGTGAGGCGCCGTCGGCGCTGTGGTCCGATGTCGACGCGGACGTGCGCGAGTACTCGGCGCATCACGGGTGCACCGTGAATGCGACGCTGCTGCGCGGCTGGCTGGCCAAGCGTGCGGCGGCCATCAAAACCCTGAACCTCAGGTGGGCGGCACCTGTGAGTTGAGTTCAATTTTTTGTTGTTCTCCTTGTGCGCTGTCTGTGCAGCCCTGCGTCCCCTGGCGCCAGCGGGTGCCTGTGTCCGCGTGAGCGCGTCCAGTGATGCAGATGCCGCCGCCGCTGCCGCCCCCGCTCGGCAGTTGCATGCGGCAACGCCCGCAGTTCGGGGGGCGCGTGCTTGGCCCATGATGGTGCCGTCCAGCCTCAACTCCGTGAAGATTCCTACCCTGCGGCTCCTTCTCTTGACTGCCCTACAGTGTGTCCAGTGTCCCCGCGCCGATCCGCTGCCTGGACTTGCCAAATGAGGCGACGACAACTTATCCCATCTTGGGCCGGCTGTTTCGTCTTTCGTAGGCGACTTCACACCGTACGTTGCCCTACAGGGTGTCCTGGGTGCCGGCGCCCATCCGCTGCCTGGACTCGCCCGACGAGGCGACGACGGCGGGCCAGATTTTGGGGCCGCTGCTGACGGCGACCGGCCCGCTGGCGGCGCTGCGCCTGACGCTGCCCGACCGGACTCCGCTCACGGGGCCGGACTGCACCGCAATCGCCGCGGCGAGAGGCGTCACGCGGCTGGAGCTGCTCGGCCATGCGTCCGCCGACGCCGTCGAGTCGGTGCGTCGTGTACTGTTTGGGTATCTCAGCTGTCCAAGTGCTCAGCGTCGAATCGCACGCCGCTGAAGTCGGTGCGTGTCAAGGTTCCAAACATGTTGTGACGTATGTCTGGGTCCACCAGAAGCACGCTGCCCACCGGCTGCAGGGCATGACGAAACACTGCTTGCTGGCCAGCCTGCGCGACATCTTTCCTCGATTGCGATTGCACAGTCGCTGCCGTTTCTGAGCGCATTCTGCTGCAGGACTTTCCCCAATTGCGATTGCACAGACGCTGCCTTTTCTGAGCGCATTCTGCTGCAGGACATGGGGCGTGCCCTGTGCCTGCTGGCCGCTCCCGCGCAAAACCCTGCGTGGTGGTACAACCAAACCGATGAAGGCTCAAGCTTTGTTTATCTTTCACTGCAGGGCGCGCTGTTCCCGCTGTTCCCGCTCACCAACCTGCGCGAGCTGGCGCTCGGCTTCCGCCGTACGGTGTACATCCTCAAAGCTGCCTCCGCTGGACAAACATGCAAGCCTTGATCCCATCCCCCTGCAGGGCATGGGCGCGCTCTGCCTGCTGGCCAACCTGCGCGAACTGGCGCTGGGCTTCCGCTGCCGCTTCGCGCCGCGGCGCCCTTCCGAACTGAGCGCGGCGCTCGGGCTGCTGACGCAGCTGACGCGCCTGGAAGTTGGATGCCCCGGCACCGACCTCGGGCCGGTGCCCTCGATCCTGCCATCGCTGACACAGCTGCGCCACCTGCGCTTGCAGGTGCGAGATTGACCGTTTTGTTTGCAAATCCGAAACTGTTTCAGGACAATGAACACCTGTCTGGGCGGCGCTCGGGCTGCTGACCCAGCTGACGCACCTGGGTGTGGGCTGCCCTCGGCACCGACCTGGACCTGGTGCCGAGCATTCTGCCGTCGCTGACGCAGCTGCGGCACCTGCAGGTACGAACACACCGTTTTCTGTGATCCTTATTCCTCCCCTTTGGCGAGGCATGTTCACCGACCCGGGCCCGGTTGTCTTTGTGCGGCAGACCCGGCCGCTGTGGCCGCTGCCGGCGGGGTTCGGGCGGCGTCCGCTGACGCACTTGCCACCACCTCAAAAGCATCAACCGCAAAGCCTCAAAGCCTTCGCTCTGGACCCTGCTGCCGCAGGAGGGCTTCCGGCCGCTGTGGCCGCTGCCAAAGGGGTTTGGGCGGCTGCCGCTGACGCACCTGTCGCTGGGCGGCCTTGAGCCCATAGCCCCCTCCTCCTCCCGCCTCGGCATGTGGGACGAGGTGCGCATCAACTGGCACTTCGAGTCAGAAATTTCTCGCTGTGTGTTTTGCAAAACACCGAGCCACGCTGAGCCCATCGCCTCCTCCTCCTGCCGCCGTTACATATGAAATCGGGTACGCCACGTGAGCCAGTGGTCGGCTAATCACACAGGACCGCTTTCCCTCCTGTAGTCGCATGCCATGCTATGCTATATATATATATATATATATACATATGTAGTGGAACCACAATGTTACTGACACCGCAGGTGCACAGGCTGGCGGATCTCAGGGTGCTGGAGCTGAGGGGACTGGACCATCCTGAGGTCTTCATTCAGATTGTTCACTCGTGTCACACTTGCAGCCAGCTGAATCAACTGCGATGGATCCGCAGGTGCAAGGGCTGGGAGATCTGAGGGTGCTGGAGCTGCGGGGCCTGGACGTCGTCGGCTTCCCGCCCGTCGCCCACCTGCCCAGCCTGCAGGTGCGCCATTGCTGCGTGTATTGCCACGTGTTGTTTGCAAAAACTGTCTGCGCCGCCGGTCAGAGAAACTGGCCCGAGAATCGACTTGCGCGCATCAACACCGGCACAGCCACACGCTGCGTGTTTGCGAATACCGTTGACGCTCGCGGCTCGCGGCAGCACCTGGTCGACTGTCGAAAGGCCCCATGCCTTCGGGCGACCTTCTGGAATTGCTGCACCCGAGCATATGCGCCAGAGGACTGTTCTCTTATGTGGTGCGGCAGGAGTTGACACACGTTCTTGCTGGTGGTGTGCACATGCTCCTGGGGGGGGCCTATTGGCACGACTTTGCTCTCACTTCAAGATGCTCATGCTGCTTTTCCGCCGCTGCAGAGCTGAAGCTGCACTCCTGCTACATCGTGGGCATGCAAGCGTGCCGGGCGACCTGCTGTGCCACCTCGCGGCGAATTGTACTGATTTTCCCAGCTTTTCTGCATTTCAATTGAAGATCTGATGCACCACAGGAGCTGACACTGCACTCGTGCTACATCGTGGGCATGCACGCGCTGCCAGGCAACCTGCTGGGGCATTTGACATCGATGACGGCGCTGGCGCTCGTAAATTGCGAGCTGGACGCGGTTCCCGCGTTTGTGACGGGCGCGCCCGCGCTGCAGTCCCTCAGCCTGGCAGGTGTGCGCGCGGCAAACCCGTCTGTCCTTCTTGCCAGTCTGGACGACTCAGGGCTGCGTCGGTCAATCTGTTTGGGCATGTTCGCTTTGTTGCGAATGCGGTCATGCTGACCTGCCTCAGCCTGCGTTGACGTTCACTCGCCATATCTCTTCATACTTGAACATCCTGGCTGCTCAGCAGCCAACCACCTTGCGGGCGGCATGTCGGCTGGGCTACCTTTCCATATATATCCTAGCAGTGCCGTGTGACGTCTTGTCAAGCTCTCTCGTTCGCCGCTGCGCAGCCGACAACCTGGCGGGCGGGCATGCCGGCGGGCTCCCTACCTGGGCCGTCCTGCAGAGCTGGACCTTTCCAGCACTCCCACATGCTGTCCCTGTCTTTTAACGCTCATAATGCTCGCTGCAGCCAACAACCTGGCGGGCGGCATGCACGCAAGCGCTTACCTGGGTCGCCTCCTGGAGCCGGATACATATTGGCAATTTTCCCGTGTGGTTTCGAAGTTTGCACCCCTCGTTTCTTTCTGGGCTGCAGCCAACAACCTGGCATGCGGCATGTCTGCGGGTGCCCGTCTCAGCCCCTTGCTGGAGCTGGACCTTCCCGATACTCTCAACTTACACAGAACTCCTTCGATCTCTCGAACTTCTGATTGCAGCCAACGACCTGGCGGGCGGCATGCCGGCGGGCGCCTACCTGGGCCGCCTGTTGGAGATGGACCTTTCCGGCAACCAGTTCGGCCCGGGGCTGCCTCCGTCGCTGGCGGGCGCCACAGGACTCAAAGCCCTGGGCCTGGAGGGCAATGCCGCGGCGCTCGGCGCGGCGCGCGCCACGCTGCTGGCGGCGCTGCCGGCCCTGCGCGAGTCCGGCGGCCTGCTGCTGCCGGCGCCGGCGCCCGGCCACGCCTCTGCTTGATATGCATGAAAGCGGTGGCTGCTTCGGCATGCTGCCGGCGCGGCTGCCGGCGCCAGGCTTCTCTCTGGGTCCGCGTGAGATTCAATGAGAGCTGCCGGCGGGCGGCGACTGCTGGGAGCGGCGCACGGCGCACGCCTCTGCATGAAGCGCTTTACAAGCTGGGGGCGGCTGCTGGCGCGGCCGCTGGACTTCGGGGGCGGGGCGGCCTCTGCGCGAGGTACATCAAAGTGATAGGCTTGCGCGAGGTTGTGTGCGGAGCCGGCACGCCGGGGGCATGCTGGACCAGGAGAGCCTTCGTCTGGCGGCTCCTGCCGGGAGCAGACCCCAAGGCATGCGTCACATGAGGCGTGCACGGCGTCGGCAAGCGGCGCGGTGCTGGGCACGCAACGCGGGGGGCCTCTGGCGGTGGGGAGACGTTGAAGGGGGGGCGCAGAAGTGCGGCGGTCGTGGGGCAATCTATGCTTGATGTGTGTTGGACATCTAGTGGTTTTGCTTGGCGCTGTTTCGCTAGCGATAGCTCAACTCTACAGTTGTAAGCATGAAAGACGATCGCCCCTGCGGCAAACTCACCTTCATCTGGCTTGGGGACTGGTGCAGCGTGCATGTCGAGAGTGTCAAGTGTGACGCGAGCGCCTCGTTTACGGGCAGTCAGATGCACTTTCTGCACAGGAGCTCTCGGTGACATAATTTACTCTGCCGAGTGAACCCACAGGGGAATACTATATTGAACTCAAGATTCCATCCATGCACGACATTTCAAGCAGCGTAACTGCAAGAGTCCTGTGCACGGCTTGCATTGGCCACTCCAGTCGCTGTCAGCGAAGGCGCAGGTCACTGCTCAGACGGATCGCTGCGTGTCCCACAAGCAAGTGGAGGGCGGGGCGCTGAAATCTGCTTCGCACACTAGCGTCGCGACGGTGCCCGATCGGTGACGGGTACTGCGGGGTGAAATTTATTGAAGTGTTTTCATGCAGAGGACGCAGCCGGCATTGCGCGCTGGAAGTGCCGCTGCGCAAAGAGCAGCATGAACAGCCTCGGCGGGGTTTCAGCGTCTGGGCGCCCCGCGGGCTGCGCGGCTCTGCTGGCCAAGTAATCGCCTGGCTGCTAGGGCCACGCCCCCCTCACCTGCTGCCCGTAGGAACCCCTCGACGGTCTGACAAGATGGGGAAGATAGCCTGCTTGATCCTGCCCGTTTCAGCAGAATGGCCATTTGCACTAGCCATATGCCGGCGCGGGACTGTGCATCATGACTGCGACTATCGCCGCACGACCTGTGTTGCCTTCGCAGCTCGACCCACCGAAAGGACCAGACCCGCAGCGGTCGGGTGCGCCGCAACGCCGCACTGTCAGGAGCTGCTATCTTTCTGCCTTCCCCCGGTCGTGGTGCAGCCCGCGCTGCGCAGCCACACAAGGAGCCGGAGCAGTTGTTACATTGAACCTCACAGCTGTCATTCGTCACCTGGGCTGGGCCGCTGCAAGCCTAAAATAGAGCATACAAACTGTGGGACCTGCAGCAGACGGCTCGCGAAGTCTTTGGTGTGTGAAGGATCACGCTTGCACCGGTGCTGAAGATTATTTGTTCACAGGGTCGAGTGCCTGCACAGCCCCAACAACGTCGCGATGGCGTCTCACCCTTGATTCAGGCGCGCGATGGAGCATCAGGCGCCCGTGTACCGTGTGCTCGATCCTCCGCGCCGCGGTTGCAGGTAAATCTGGCCGCTGGAGCCACCGTCGGCTCGGCCTCTACTACGGGGCACAGGGCGCCGCGCTCAGTGCACAGGGACGCGAGCGATTGTCCAACGTCTTAAACATGGCGTTCCAAAGCCTCCGCCTTGATCCAGCTTGGCCTGTAGTGCCAAATGTATCAGCTCACTCCGCCTGTCGAATCAAAAAGACCTCAGACACAGATACTGGGGACACAGAGGGCAGCGGTCGTGCATGACGGGCTGCGGAGTTTACGGCGGAGCGCGCGCCAGCAGCCTGATTTGCCGCGATACACTAACAATTCCAGGGGCTCAGCCGAGCGAGGGACTGAACTTTGCTCTGCAAAACTGGCAAGTCTCTGTTGCCTGTAGGTAGCAAGGAGGTGCCTGCAGGCGTCACATGCCATCTTGCAGCGACCTCGCTGTGGTGGATTTGGCCGAGCTTTCTGTTGTCGAATGTGCTGCTCGATGATGTGATGCACCCATGTATCCTTCGTACCTGCACCATCATGTACCTTCATGCTGCCCGGTCCTGCGCTGCCGACTCTTTGTACACAGAGCACTCCCGTCGGACACAAGTTGCGGCTTTTTTGTCGGACTGGATCGCTGCAGCTGCTGTGGCCCCGCCGCCGCTGCTACCGCCGCGGCAGATGGAAAGGGCAGAAGTTTACATGCAGGTTGGATGTTCAAGAGGTACAGAGGTCTGTAGGGATCACAGGCTGTAGGGGTCACAGGCCGGCTCTCGGTCTCATCTCATCTCGTCTCCGCAGTGTTGCACGTGTTTCCAGTGCAGATATAAATTTATAGCTAGCTTTAAAGTCCGCTGATGCTATTAAAAATAACATACTACAGGCAACCTTTCAGGTCACCAGCACCCTCTGAGACCGCCAGCAGTTGAATGTTGCTGGGGGGCCTGCCCGCCGCGTGCTGTGCGCGATCAGCCAGTCTGCATAACATACCTCGAGAGACAAGGACCAAAACCGATCTGCCCTCACGCCTCCCAGGCATGCTAACAATACACACATCTTCGGCCTCAGCTGATGCACTCCTCTGCCATATTGCATCACGGCAGCCACCAGCCGCTGAGCCCGCCGCTGATGCGCCTCAATGCCCACGACTCGCAGCCGCCTCGCTCAGGCAGCCCGCCAGGCAGGCTGACACCCAGTACATCGTTGGTTTGCCGCCCCCTCGCCTACACCTCGACCTCCATGCCATGCGCAGGGCTGCCAGGGCTGCCGCCGCCACTGCTGCCAGAACAGCCGCCGCCGGCGCGCGAGATCTGATCAGACTTGCGCTTGTGCCCCGACAGGTAGCTGCGCAGCCACCAGGCGTCCAGGCGGGATAGCAGCTGCTCACCGCCTTCCTGCTTCTCCAGTTTCTTGTTGCCGCCCACATCCAGCTCCTGCAGTTTCAAACAAGCAGAGATAGGTAAGACGCCGGAGCGAATCCTGAATGTCAGAGTCAGCCTGGCACAGTGGCGCTGTAGACGCGCGAGGCATATCGTGGCTCACTAGCAGCTCCGATAGCATGCTGTGTCACACCAGCTGCTCGTCTTTTCCCGGAGGCCGGAGCAGAGCAAGTGGGCGTGCAGCAGCAGGTTGTTCCAGCCAGATGCGCAGTACACTCCAGATCGAGACAGAGGCAAGCTCCCTTCTGCAGCTGCGGTTGCAGAGAGGCAAAGCAGGCGGCAGGCTCTTTCAGCCAGAGATGCGACACGTGACACTCTGTAAATGTCAGCAACTCAGCCGCATTTGCGGCTCCCGCAGCAAAGAGGCCGCCAGGCGGCAGGCTGTTGCCGCCGGATGTGCAGCACATCGCAGTTCTTCAAAACCTCAAATATTGCATATTCTCACCTGCAGGCGGCAGGGAGGCCACCAGGCGCGCGCCATCAATGTCCAGGCGGCTCATTCGCATGGGTTGAAACTTTGCGGCGCATGATAACCTTCAGCCAGCCGCACCTGCAGCTGCGGAAGCAGCGAGGCCATCAGGCGCACGCCATCGACGTCGAGGCGGCAGTGGCGCAGTGTCAGCGCCCTCAGGCTGTCCAGCCCCCGGAAGTAGGTCAGCGGGTGCGCCGCCGCAGGCGTCGCATCGTCCGCCGCCTTGGGCGTCCGGAACCGAAAGTCCTGTGCAACACGTGTGGATGTCGTTCACAATTGGCTGCACAAGTCAGAAGGCGTGCCGACGCGAGAATGGCGTCGCCCTCAGCCGCCTTGAGCGTCTGGAGCCAGAAGTCCTGTGCGCAGAAGAATTTCGTTACAATGTGACATACTGTAACGAGAATAGTGTACATTGCACTGCAAGTCAGCAGGTGTGCCGCAGCTAGCATCGCGCCATCGCCGTGGGCGTCTGGAGTCTGGATTCCTGCACACGGTACTTGAAAGGCGTGGCGGCAGCTGCCTCCCACAAAACCCTCGTGCAGAAGCGTGATGCAAGCGCTGCGGGTTCGAAGCTGGCAGGATAGTGCAGCAGCTAAATGCATGTTCGGTGATGAGGCATCATTGCACATGTCGTTTGTGGCTCACAGCCCAGCAGGCTAAGCTCAGAAACGAATCTAAGGCAGTTTGCTGCCGATGGACGTCGCGACTGCACAGTTGGCTGCGCAGCCTTTTTCTAAATTGCTATAGCACAGGTCTGCAGGCAGTCTACTGGTGGTCATCTGCAAGACACATATAATAAAACCGATATCCTGAACCAAAGAGCACCTTGAGGGCTGGGCGCTCGAATCACGGAAAGTCACAGAATTGCATCCCAAAAGACAGAACCTCGACCCATGAGTTCCTTCTCATCCCAAAGACGGAACCCAGATACGTGCGCACCTCCAGGGACAGGCGCTCCAGCTGCGGCATGCTGCCGAAGCGGGGCTCCTTCCACTCCTTGTAGCAGTTGTTTAGGTGCAGCGCCTGCAGGACGTATCGGAAGGCAGCCCTACCTCAGCTCGCAGCATGGGAAACAGTGTGCCAGTCGGGCATGCACTTACAGCATGAGAAACGATGCAACACACACAGCACACGTGGAACCAGCCGGCACAGCGCTGCTGCAGGAGTTGTCTGCGTCGGAATGCGAGAGCAACCTGCGCACCGTCAGTGCAGTCAGGAGTGTCAGCCCCGGTGGCGCTGTGTCAAACTGCACCATCTTTGGGTCCGCCACGATCCTGTGCAGCAGCACGATCACACCCATCAGAGGACGTCTCTGCACGCGCCTGTGCATGGCCACTGTGTGACAGCACGCGCTGGAAGGGCATGGTCACAGATTGCAGATCGCATGACAGGTGGTATTCAGGCCGAGGTAAGGAAACCATTAGCGCCACATGTAATGGCGCTGAAATGCTTTGCTGGGATCTACTGAACCTGATTCAGCCGGGGCCCACCTGAGGCTCTGCAGGTCGGGCATGAAGGCCAGGTTCAGACCGAAGGATGCCTGTATCGCGTCCGTCGGGTACTGTTCCGCGTAGTTTGGCGTGGGAAAGTCCTCCATCCATGAGCGCTGCCTCTCTGCGGGTTCGCCAACAACAACAGTCTTATTGAGGATTAGTGTCGGGTGCGCTTCTGCATGGGCATGAGAAATTCCTCCATCCAGGAGCTTGCGTTTCTGCGGGTTCACCAGCAACAACAGTTGGCTGTTAGGGTTTCCGTTGAGTGCTGTTCTGCGTGCTTGGGCATAGGAAAGTCCTCTGATCAGGAGTGCTGTGTCACTGCAGATTCTCGTGCAATGAACGGTCGTTTAGGGTTTCGGGGGATTCAGGGATTCAGCTGCGCGGTCAAGTATGCACTCGACCGACAGCACCTCGTCTCGCGACCAGACGCCAATCAGAGAGCGTGTTATAGCTGTGCAGATGCGGTACGGTTTGGCATGCACTTGGAGCGGACCATTGAATGTCCAAGCTTTTGAAACACGGGAGGCTGCAATGACCATGCGAATACAGCAGGGGTAACGAAAGGGACCTGCCTGCGGCGGGCGGCGACGGCACCGCGTCGATGCTCAGCTCGCGCAGTCTGTGAAGCGACTCCAGCTCATGCAGGCCCATGACCAGCACCTCGCCCGTCACCTGGAGCACACGATACGCTGATGTAGATATGCTGCGTTTCATTCATCACTGCGAAAACAGATAACAGGATACCCCCGCGAGCGGCTCCAGCTCGGACAGGCCCATGATCGTACTCGCCAGTCACCTGTGGCGTAAATCGGAATTGTGTCGGTAAATGTCACCGCTCTGAGCGCATGATGGTGGGAACGGCTTCAGCTCGTGCAGGCCCATGGCCAGGACCTCGCCCGTCATCTGGTTGCCTACAAGCTGACTCGCCTACGAGCTGGCAAATAGCATCTACATATGTTTCATGGTTGGTTCAGAGTCTATGAACGTCAAATGTATCAGGATTAATGGCATTGTCCCACCTAGTGTCCAGATGCAGCGCAATGAGCGGCGTCCGGCGCGCTCAAGTTCCCGAAAGGCGATTCCGAGAAGCGAAATGCAACAAAGTCAATTCCGAAAGGCAATCCCGCACCGCAACGTCCAGGTGCAGTGTCGTGAGCGCCGCCAGGCGGCCTAGACCCACGAAATCGCGTGACAACAGCGCCGGAGCGCGCAGGTGGATGCGCAGCGTGCGCAGCGTCGTCGCGATCGCCGGCAGCAGCGAGTACAGCCCGCCCGCCGGCATTGTATGGTGACCCGCCGTCAGTCTGCAAATACATGGGCCGAGCGTCAGCGTTTGTGGCAGCAGCGAGTACATCCCGCCCGCTGGCATCGTGTGGTGCCCCGCCGTCAGTCCTGCAGTTACATGGAGCATGCGTCAGCATTTGTGGCCGCACATGCCGGCAGCAGTGGGCACGACCCGAGTGCCGGCATTGTGTGGTGCTCCGCCGTCAGCATGCAGCCAGACAGGTCCGATCTCCATGCGCAGAGGTTCATGCCGCAATATATAGCACGCTTACGCCGCCAGCAGGAGCTTGATGACCCAGTTCAGGGGTCAGCGCCCGCTCTTCTGCGGCCGTCTACAGCAATAGCAATGCTGGCAAAACTGGCGCAGGTCGCCGACCACGAAGCATGTCGCCGCAAAGTCACGGCCCACCTGAGACACAGCGTCGGCCGCTGCGCCGGCCGTGCCCGCAGCCACTCGCAGGCGGCGTGCCAGTCGAGCGGCCGGTCCCGCCGCTGCGCATACTGCTCCGCGTCGATCGTGGCCGACGTCACCAGCAGCGGGCAGCTGGCGCCCACGGCGGCCCAGGTGCTGCACACCGACGGCAGCGCCCACCTGCATTCACCGTGATCTGAGGTTCAGTTGATTCACAGAGTGCCTGCTTACCTCAAGGCATCGTCCGGTTGGCGAGCGAGCTTGTCGGGGCCATGTCTCTGCATCAGGTCTGGGCAGTCAGTTGCAGCCCTGCACAGATGCACTGGTTCAGGCAGGCACAAGGCAAATGCATGGCATGGACTGTGCATACCGCACAGCTCCGTGGCCTGCACGGAGTAAGGCTCACAGAGCAGCTGCACGGTATCTGCACACCTGTCCAGCTCCGGCACAAACTGGAAGATGTGGCGCAGCTCGTCATGCGACAGCAGCAGCGCCGGGCTGTCGCCGGTGTCGCTCTCGGGTCCGCGGCTTGGGGCGGGAGTAGGAGACTCT
>JAABUM010005516.1_pt1 | contig 13238 bp, 12 predicted proteins | sample 5559161 | NCBI WGS metagenome assembly JAABUM01 (sample SAMN10711868, study PRJNA513369) | rock metagenome | isolation source: Antarctica rocks | place: Antarctica: Victoria Land, Siegfried Peak nord | reverse complement strand
AACGCCGCCGCCGTGGTCCAGCGATCGGCCGCCGGGTCGTAGATTTCCGCCGCGCCGCTCGGTTGCCCGTTCGGCGCGGAGTAGCTGCCGGTGATCAGCACGCGCCCGTCGGCGAGCGTGGTCGCGGTGGCGGGCGCGGCAGCGGTGCCGTTGGGCACGGCGGGGCGTGCGGCGGTCGGAGTCCAGCCTCCCACGGCACCGACGCCGGGGGACTGCGCCAGCCCGCTCAGCAGCAGGGCGAGCAGGAGAAGGAAAGCGACCGGTCGCCTGTTGTGCATAGCCTGGACTCCTCCCGCGGCATCGGCACCCCTGCCAGCCCGATCGAGCACACTAGCGGATCGGGGTCGCGATTTGCTTGAATAAGCCGCTATCGCCTGAGAAGCCGCCATTGCCGGCGGTGTTGAAGGTCAGGTAGTAGAGCGTCCGCCCGGTCGCCAGGTCAGCGGTGAGCAGCCGCCCGCACTGGAACAGGCCGACCGCGACGGGGGCGGTCTGCTCGTCGGGCGTCAGGGCGTAGCCGGGGCAGTCGCGCACCCGCTGGTCCGCGCGCCAGACCTTGCCGAAGCCGCGCTGCGGCTCGTACAGCTCGGCACGCGGCCCCGGCCCGCCGCCCGGCGGTTACCCCTCGGCCCAGGTGTCGGGGGCGGGATAGTAGACGCCCGCCCGGTCGCCGCAGAACGCGACGATGGTCGCCGCAGGCGGCGTGCCCAGCGGCGTCGGCACCAGGTACGGGTTGGGCAGGAAGAGCATCCGGTCGCGCTCGAACGCCTGGGTCACGGCCTGTACCCGCGCCGGCGGCGCGGGCGGCGCGCCGAGCGGTGCCCCGAGGCGCTCGCGCCGGGCCTGGTCGGTGATGTAGAGGGCGAAGATGTCGGGGTTGCCGCGCGGGGTGTCGTTCTCGGCGAGGATGCGCCGCTCGAACTGCCCGAGCAGCACCTCGGAAGGCGTGCCCGCGAACTCGTCGTGATACTCAAAGCGGGCGCGCTCGAGGTACTGCACCACGTACGCTGGGGAGTTGCGCCCCTCGGGCAGGATTTCCGGCATCTCCTCGGAGAGCGGAAAGCCGAACTGGGCCAGCCCGCCGTTCTGCTGCCAGGAGGCCAGGAAGCGGCCCTGCACGCAGAAGCCGGTCTCCGCGAAGCAGGCCGCGCCCTGGGCGGCGGCGGGGCGCGGGGTCGCCACGAGCAGTCCGCCAAGGAGCAGGCCGAGCAGGGTGAGGAGGGTGAGCGGGCGCGGGATGTGCATGGGTCGGACTCCTCCGCGGATCGTGTCGTCGGCGCTCGCTCGGCCGATGCAGGTCGCCATTAGGGGAACGATCGACAGGGGTGCCGGTTGTGTCTTGACAGCGGCCTGCGGCGCGCGGAGAATACCTTCCGCTAACTGCGCTTATAGTAAGGTAAGTAGCGATGGCAATAATGCCCTTCTCAGGGTCCGGTGTCGCCCTCGTCACCCCCGACCGCGCGCACCCGGCCTACCCGGTGGCCGCCTATCTCGCCACGCTCGCGCCCGGCGGTTGGGGCGGCGTTGCGGGCGTCCTCCGCCGCGTGGCGGCGCTCCACGGCCGCGTGGTCGAGGAGGTGGAGTGGGCGGCGCTCCGCTACGCCGACGTCCTCGACGTGCGTCGGCGGCTCGTCGAGCAGGGGGTCGCCCCGGCGACCGCGAACCTCACCCTCGCCGCGCTGCGCGGCGTGGCGCGCGAGGCGTGGCGCGCGGGGCTCCTGCCGCGCGAGGAGCTCGACCGCATCCGGGACGTGCCGCGCGTGCGGGGGGCGCGCCTGCCCGCCGGGCGCTCGGCGACGGGCGGGGAGCTGGCGGCGCTCGTGGCCGCCCCCGCGCGCGACCCGGCGGTCGCCGGGCGGCGTGACGCCGCCCTCGTCGCGACCCTCTACGCCGGGGGGCTGCGGCGGGCGGAGCTGGTCGCGCTCGCCCTGGCCGACTGGGACCGGGCGGCGCGGTCCCTGGTGGTGCGCGGGAAGGGGAACAAGGAGCGCCGCGTCTTCCTCGCGACGGGTGCCGCGGCGGCGCTCGGCGACTGGCTACTCGCGCGGGGCGACTGGGCGGGGCCGCTCTTCTGCCCCGTCCGCAAGGACGGCGCGGTGCAGCGCCGGGGCATGACCGCGCAGGCCGCGTACAACGCCGTGAAGAAGCGGACCGCCGAGGCGGGGGTGGCCGACCTGTCGCCGCACGACCTCCGGCGGACGATGGTGGGGGACCTCCTCGACGCGGGGGCGGACCTGCCGACGGTGCAGCGGATCGCCGGGCACGCGAGCCCGGCGACGACGAGCCGCTACGACCGGCGCGGGGACCGCACGGCCGCCCGCGCGGCGGACCTCCTCCACGTCCCCTACGCGCGGCGCAGCTAGCGACCCGGTACGACCACGGCAAAGCGCCGGGCGGTGGAGGTGCCGCACCCCCCCTGCGCCGCAGGCCGAATCGTGACGGGTGTCAGGGGTTGAGCCAGAGTCGGTGGTCGCTCGTTGCGGCGCAGAGGCCGAGCAGGCCGCCGAAGAGCGCCAGGGGCACGAGCGCCTGGGGTGTCCCCGACAGCACCGCCAGCGCGACGCAGGCGAGGGGCGGGGCGAGCGCCAGGAGGGCCCGCCTGCGCCGCCGATCCAGGAGACCGCGCGCCGCGCGGTACCAGGTCCCCCCCATCGTGCCGGCGGCGGCGGCGGCAATGAGCACGATCGCCACGGTGTGCATACCACCCCCTCCATACGATCGCCCGGGTGCCACACGAGCAGGGCCACGGTACCTATGGCATCCCGGCGGGGCGCACCCCGTTCGATTCTACGCGAAACGGCGCACCACGGCGAGCGGCGGAGCCGTGGTCCCGCAGACCCGCCTGGCCGCACCTCGCGGTTCCCCTGCCCCCGTCGCAACGACCAGCATCGGACATGCCGCAGCTCGGGGATAGACTAGCCCCCGAGAGGGTCGTGCGACGACGCCGTGGCACGTCGCAACGACCAGCGCCGGGGGCGGCGTTCCCGATGGGGGCGCCGCCCCCGGCCACGCCTCGCCTCACGATGGGCTACGCGGGCGTGTACGCGAACTGGCAGGATAACCAGCGAGTAAAAGGAGTAAGTCTGGCGCGCGCAAGCCATTGCACGCTCCCAGGCGCGGGGTTTTGCTGCCACACTGACTACATGCCGGCGTGCCACATCATGAGGCGAGGCGTGGTACGCGAGCGTCGGGGCGAGCTGCTCGAGGTGTGGCTGGCCGAGGCGGACACCTGCGCGGTGCCGGCATTGCAGCGCTTCGCCGCCGGGCTGCGGGACGATCTGACGGCCGTGCGCGCCGGACTGACCGAGGGCTTCGTCCACAAGCTGAAGCTGCTCAAACGCCAGGGCTACAGGCGTGTCGGCTTCGACCTGTTACGGCAGCGCATGATCGCCGCAGCCTGACGGACGATCATCGAAAGGCGGCAAGACCCATGATGCGGCACACACGGTTGCATCTGGTTGGGCAAGAGCTGCACGATAGTGCATCAGGGCAACCAGCGCCGTAAGTTTGTGAAGTATGCTTGGTGGAGTTTGCTGCGGCCTTTCTGAACCAGTATGACTCCATCCGGCACACCCAGTAGTGCTGTCCCCCAGATGTAGAAACTTACACCGGATCCGCCTGCTAACAGAAGTGTCGTGATGTCCCTCAGGATCTGTGGTCCAGGCAGTATCGCGCCGAGCGCCGCAGATATACTGAAAATAAGGACCGCCATCGCAATACTCACCCCTAGGCAAATTCCCAGGACACGGCCGACTGCGTACAGACCAGCCCGTCCGATGATAGTGCGCGACAGCCAGAACATTGTGAGCGCGTGGAATGCCCATTGCGCGGAAACCGCACCGACCAGCGCAACCATGCCTAGATGCTTGACTAGGGCGAGCTCGATACCGATGTAGAGTGCGACCCCAACGACCCCGACGAATTGCGGCGTCAGAGTGTTGCTTCGCGCATAAAACATATTGATAAGCAGCTGATCATACGCGGCGAAGAACGTTCCGGGCAGGTATCCTAATAGGGCGATGATGATGCTATGCGTGCCACTCGCCGTTGTTGCCCCATGCCCGAACAGGAGGCGTACCAGTGGTGAGGAGAGTGCGAATAGGCCAAAAATTGCCGGCGCGATCAGCACGGTGGTCATACGCAGCGCGGTAATTAAGGTCGCTCGGAATCCGGTCTCATCTGCGTGCTCCGCCTCACGTGCGAGCAGTGGTAAGGCACCGAGGGCGATACCAGTGGCGACGAGTCCTAGGACGAGTTGCTGCAACTGGGTCGCATAGCGCATCGCCCCGAGAGCGTTCTCTCCCGCCTGTCCCCACGCCAAGCTGCGATCGATGATTTGGCCAATGGTGTTCGCGAGGAGGCCGAGCGAGATTGGGGCATAAAGACGGAAGATGCGACGAATAGCGGGATGAGAGAGGTCGAATGCAGGGTATGGAAATGCGTCACGTAGACTCGGTAATTGCACAACCACCAGGAGTGCCGCGCCGACCAGTACGCCGATGACCATGCTGGTGATGCCGAGCCAATGCGCGAGTGCTGCAGCCGCGATGACCATGGCCCCATTGCGCGCGACTTGTGCCATCGAGGGCCAGATGAAGCGCCCGAGCGCATAGTTCGTCGCCAGCAGGACTGCCGCAAGGCCGAGCAGCACGATTGCCGGGAGGATGAGTCGAATCGTCGTCACGACCTGAGGCATGAGCACAGCATTGTCGGCGCTCTCGCCGACCGCGTGGGCCGCCGCCACGAGGGCCATTCCCGGGAGCGGATCACCAATGCGACTACCATTCCCCATCCCGCTGAATAGCCAGAGCTGCACCAATTGCGGGGCGAAGATGATAAGCATGATCGTGACGCCACTCATGGTGAGCAGCGTCACACTCAAAAGAGTGCCTACAATGCGCCGTAGTTCTACTCGCCGCTCTACGGTGCTGAAATTGCTGAGGACAGGCACCAGCGCTGAAGCAATGGCACCGCTGATCAGAAGGTCATAAAGGATTGTGAGCATACTATCAGCGATGGCGAACGGCTTGATCGCCGTGCCAGTGCCGAAATAGTAGGACGTGAACTGTTCCCGTAGCATGCCGAAGAGGCGGGCGAGTAAGTTGCCGATGGTAATGACCAATGCTGCGGCAGCGATGCTACGAGATGATGTATCACCCGACGCGGCTTTAACGTTGACGCTCTCCCTACGGACGAGCGGCACTTTATCCAGCGATCTACGAGCCCTGTCCTTGATCGTTATCCCCCGACGCAACGCTGCATCTCTATCTATCCGCCTGACCCGATCGCTGCAGTCGTGAGCTTCACTTGCTGCGTACTCGCCTCACGGGGGTATTCCTGGTACACCATTGCTCTCGACGGTGAGCAGTCGCACGGGTGGTGGTAGAGGCATCGAAGTGACTGAGCGGTTTTCCCAACGACTTCCATCCTCTACGCGTTCAGTAAGTATCGCAGCGATGATACTCCATCATGTCGTCGGTAACGCCGACGTATACCTGGGATGGCAGCATAACTGGCAGGGATGGGGAGTAGTTTTGGCCCTGACGAGCTGTTTCGCGCCGACCATAGGTGCTATTTTTGGCCACGCTAACTACACGCTAGCATTACCCATCATGGGTCTTGCCGATATTCGATGATCGCCATCCGTGGGTCTACCGCATAAGGGCGATCCACACGCGGTGTTCGGCGTAACGGTGGGTAAGTCTTGCTGAACGGTGCGGACTGCGGCAGCCCCGATCATCGAATGTCGGCAAGACCCACCAACCGATGACGAGGTGTGCGATCTCGCCGCTGCGCAGGCGCACCAGCTTACGGAGCAGACGGGCTATAACGGCGGCATCGCCTGGGCAACCAGGTAATAACTTGGAGGGAACCCCGCGCACAGGTCAATGCTGGCAAGCACCATGCAGCAGTTCACCCTGTACTCTGCCCCCTATCCCACCTTATTTTGTACCACAATGGGTAGCCAGGGAGTTGCATAGAGGTAAGCACGATGTGACCGCTGGGAGGACGGGGAACATGCGGATGAAAAGCAAACAGAACAATCTCACCGTGGCGGCGCTGCTCCGGGTGATCACAAGCAACGGCCCGCCAGATACACGAAGGCAGGTGGGTGACCGGGGTTTCCACTTACCGCTGTCCCCCTGGCAAAAGTCGCTCGATCCCCGCTTCGCGTTGCCGTTGTCGCCTTGGCAGCAAGCGCTCGATCCCCACTTCCGGCGCGCCGCCCGCGATGATCGGCACCGGTCACGGGTGGTGCAGCGTCTGGCACGGTACGTATGGCGGGGGCTGCTCCCGCGGCGGAAGAAGTAGGGGGATCGATGCTGCGAAGGCGGAAGAGCATCGTTGTGTATCTCTGCATGCTCATGATCGCGGCGACAATTACTACCGGGGGGGTCGCGGCGTTACGCTTGCGCTCTCAGCCACCGCAGCCCGCGCCCGATGGTTTCTATCGACCGACGCAACCACCCATCGATCCGGACTTCGCCCGCCCGGCCAACGGCAACCTCGACCCCGCCTTCCACCAGGCCACCCCCGCGCTGGTCCCGGGGCGGTAAGCACGCTCGCGCGCTGTTCCCTCGTCGCTGCCGCGCGGCCCACCCGTCCGCTGCGGAGTGCCGAGCGGGACAGCCACGCCGCACTCGGCACTGGAGGTTGGGAAGGGGCAGTGACTGACGGGCAAGCGGCGGTCCGTCGCGCAGCAAAATAGGTTGCAGGGTCCAGCGCCTGATGATCCCCCTGCGCTCCCTATCGCCCGCCGTCGTCGCCATCCCGCAGCCGCGACCAGTCCTCCCAGGTGTCGATCCAGCGCGCCGGGCGGGCCGCCGCCCCGCGCCGTTCCAAGACGCAGATCTGGGCGCACTCCGGGTCGCGCCGGGCCCGCCCCAGCGGCACGAGCCGCCCGCCGGGCCGGGCCGCCACGCCGTCGGCCACCGCCAGCAGCTCCCCCCGAGGCAAGACGGCCCCCGTCGTGCAAGGGCCGCCCGTCGGGGCGACCGGCGGGCGTCACGGCGCGCGGCGCGGGGGGTGCCAGCCCGATCGGCAAGATCGGTCGCGCCACGGTCAGATCGGTATAGGCGTCGAGACACCTCGTCGCATGATGCTGGCTCTCCCGATCTTTTGATGCTCGCGGGTCCAGGATAGGGAAAACACCCCGGGAAGTGGCCTGGAGAACGTCTCGAAGGGCCGCAGGAGGCCGACTTCTGGCCCACCGTCCCCACTCCCAGAAGGATTTCTGCCCGGATCATCAAAAGATCGGGAGAGCCAACTTGGTTTACACATGTTGCTCGTGCCGTCGGCAGGGTTATTGTCGAGCATGGGCGGGGTTCTTCCGGAACGTCATGGACCGCGCATTGCTCGCCTCCCTACAATTAGGTGCCCTATTGCCATCCTCCCGCGTGGCAGCCGAACGTGCTTGCCACGCGACCTGGTGTGAAGGCGCGCTTCCCCGCGCCTCGCACAAGGGATAAGGCGGCTATACTGTCCGAACAGTGGGACAGGGGGATGAGCGGTAGCGAAGGGGGCGCTGATGCACGCGCGGCTTGGCGGGCTTTGGCAGCATCCGGACTTCCTCAAGTTCTGGGCCGGGCAGACCGTCTCGCTCTTCGGGTCGGCGTTCACCACCCTCGCGTTGCCCCTGACCGCGGTGTTGGTCCTGGGCGCGACGCCGTGGGAGATGGGCCTCCTCGCCGCCGTTGGCGGGGCACCCTGGTTCCTGTTCGGCCCCTTCGCCGGGGTCTGGGTCGATCGGGTCCGCCGCCGCCCGCTCCTCATCGGGACCGACCTGGCCCGCGCGCTCCTGCTCGGGTCCATCCCGCTCGCAGCGGCCCTCGGGCTGCTCCGGCTCGGCCAGCTGTACCTGGTCGCTTTCCCGATCGGGGTGGCGTCGGTCCTCTTCGAGATCGCGCAGCAGTCCTACTTCCCCACCCTGGTGACGCGGGAGCGCCTGGTCGAGGGCAATAGCAAGCTGAGCGCGAGCCTCACCGTGGCGAATGTCGCCGCGCCGGGGCTCGCGGGCGGGATCGTCCAGCTCCTGACCGCGCCGCTTGCCATACTCTTCGATGCGGTATCGTTTCTCATCTCCGCCGCGTGTCTGGGCGCGATCCGCACGGCGGAACCGGCACCGGCCGTCGCGACGGGAACGGCCAACGTGGGCGCGCAGATCCGGGAGGGATTGCGCTTCACCCGCGATGATCCCGCCATCCGCGCCTTCACGGCGACCAATGTGACCTTCTTCTTCTGCAACGGGATCGTCACCACCGTCCTGCTCCTGTATCTGGCGCGCGATCTCGGCCTGTCGGCCACCGTCATCGGCCTGATCCTCGCCATCGGCAGCGTCGGCGGCCTGATCGGCGCCCTTCTGGCCGCGCCATTGACGACGCGGTGGGGCCTCGGGCCGACGATAATCTGGTCGGCCACGCTACGCGGGGCGGGGCTCCTCGCGTTCCCCCTGGCCGGGAGCCTGCCGATTGGGATCGTGCCTGTGCTGGTCGCCGGGCAGTTCGTGATGAGCGGTTCCTGGTCGGTCTTCTTCGTCAACCAGACCAGCCTGCGACAGGCTTTGGTACCAGACCGGCTGCTCGGCCGGGTCAACGCGAGCTTCTGGATGGTCGTGCGCGGGGTCGTCCCCCTCGGCGCGCTGCTCGGTGGGTTGCTCGGCACCCAGCTCGGGCTACGCACCGCCCTGCTGGTGGGCGCGGTGGGCGCGCTCTGTTCGGGGTGCTTCTTACTCCACTCCCCGGTCGGCACCTACCGCGAACAGCCGTTATTGCAGGAAGATGGACCGCTCGTCTAGCCGGTTCCTGCCAGATGCTGGGGCTGCATATGCACAGGAGGTTATGCAGAGGTATGGTGTCCACATCCCTTCATCAGTTGGTTGACACATATCGATCCTGGGCATGGCAGGATTATCGTCGACACCAACCAAAATTTCGATGCCCTCGCTCAGATGAGCCCGAGCCACCCTCCGATTTCCTGTCAGCCTGACGATCCATATATGTCAAGGAACCTCTGACGCGGTGTGTCATGGTCGGGCGTGAGCACTACCACGCCCCCAACGCTCCTGGCTTGCAGGGTCCGCGTTCTGCTGATTCATGGATCTCCTCTTCGTCATCGTCGGGTGCCTGGTAGCGGAAGTAGCGCTCGTACAATTCGCGGTAGTGGCCGTCGTGGCGCAGGAGCGCGTCGTGGGACCCCTGTTCCAGTATCCGTCCGTCGCGCATGACGACGATCCGATCGGCGTGGCGCACGGTCGGCAGGCGATGCGCGATGACGATGGCGGTGCGCCCGCGCACGAGGGCCGCGAAGCACTCTTGGACCAGGGCCTCGGTGATCGGATCGAGGCTGGCCGTCGCCTCATCCAGGATGAGGATGGCGGGATCTTGCAAGAAGACGCGGGCGAGCGCGACGAGTTGGCGTTGCCCCGCCGCGAGCCCCCTGCCCAGTTCGCCGACCGGGCTTGCCAGCCCCTGCGGCAAGCCCGCTAGCCAGTCCCCGCCGGCGACGCGCCTCGCGGCCGCCAGCACCGCGTCGTCGGGCGCGGTCGGCCGACCATAGCGGATATTCTCGGCCACCGTCCCGGAGAACAGGTACGGCGTCTGCGGCACGATGCCGAGTCGGGCGCGATATGCGTCGAGGTCGAGCGCGCGGATGTCGCGCCCGTCGACGAGGATTTGCCCCGCCTCGAACTCGTACTCGCGGGCGATGAGGCGGGCGACGGAGGTCTTGCCGGCGCCGGTATGGCCGACGAGGGCGACCGTCTCGCCCGCCGCGATCCGCAGATCGAGCGCGTCCAGCACCGGTGCGCCGGTCCCGTAGCGGAACGTCACCCGCCGCAGCTCGATCCGGCCCTCCAGCCGTGACAGGGGCTGTGCATCGGTCTGTGCCACGGTGGGCGGCGCGTCGAGCAGCGCGAACAGGCGCTCGCCCGAGGCGAACCCTTGCTGCACCTGGCCCCAGGACGAGGCGAGGCTCATCAGCGGCGACCAGAACAGCGCCACGCTCTGCGCGAAGAGGTACCATTCGCCCGGTGTCAGCGTGCCGGCGAGGACGGCGTGCCCGCCGACGAAGACGACCGCCACCGTGCCGAGGCTCACCACGGTGAGCATGAACGGGAAGATGCCGCTGAGCAGCAGATTGAGCCGTCGCGTGGCGCCGAACCAGCGGGCGTTCGCGCGCGCGAAGTCTTCGCGGAGCGCGCCCTCCCGGTGGAAGTTGCGGATGACGGCGATCCCGCCGAGCGACTCCTGCAATTGCGCGGTGAGCGCCGCCAGCGCACGAAACGCGCGCGTCACCGCGACGATAAGGGCGGCCAGCAACGCCGTTACCAGGGTCAGGCGGAGATCGATCGCCAGGAGCACGCCCATCAGGAAGAGGATCAGCAGCACTTGCCCGCAGAGATCGAGGGCCAGTTTGCTGAGATTGCCGAAGGCCTGGGCGTCCGCGACGATCCGGCTCACGATGTCGCCGGTCGGTCGCGCGTCGAAGAAGGCGCGCCCCTGCGCGAGCACCGCAGTGAAGGCTGACTCGCGCAGGTCGGCGACCAGCGTCCCGATCACGCGGAAAGCGATCCACTGGCGCACGAGCCCGCTGCACCACGAGGCGACACCAACGGCCAGGATCGCGGCGATGAACAGGGCAGTCCCGCGCGCATCTTCCACCCGGCCTAGTGCGTCGATACCGCGCGCGAGCAGGAGCGGGAAGAGCGCGCCGAGCGCGGCACCGAACACGGTCGCGATCGCGACGAGGACAAGCCCGCGCTTGAACGGGCGCAGGAATTCCCAGGTGCGGCGTGCCACGGCGCGATCGGCTTGCGCCCGTTCGGGGTGATCGTCGCGGAGTCCTTGCAGCAGCCGGGCCATCTTGCCTCCTTCAGCGATATGCCGTGAAGATCCGCCGGTAGAGCACGCAGCGCGCGATCAGGTCCTCGTGGTGCCCCTGGTCGACCACCCGGCCTCGGTCCAGGATCACGATCCGCTCGGCGCGCCGTATCTCGGCGAGGCGGTTGGTGATCAAGAACGTCGTCCTCCCCGCCCGGAGTCGCCGGAGCGCCCGGCGTAGCCGCTCATCGGTCTGGCTATCCACGGCGGAGGTGGCGTCATCCAGGACGAGGATCTTCGGTTCGGTGAGCAGGGCGCGGGCGACCGCCAGGCGCTGGCGCTGCCCGCCGGAGAGGGTGGTGCCGCGCTCCCCGATGATCGTGTCGTAGCCAGCGGGGAGGCGCGCGATGAACTCGTGGGCCTGCGCCTCGCGCGCGGCCCGCTCGATCCGGGCGCGGTCGATGTCCGGGCCACCGCCGAGGGCGATATTCTCGGCGATCGAGCGCGCGAAGAGGGTCACGTCCTGCTCGATGATCGCGATCTGCGCGCGCAACGCGCCGACATCCCAGTCGCGCAGATCGACGCCGTCTACGGCGATGCGCCCTCCTGTGGGATCGTAGGTCCGGTTGAGGAGCTTCACGATCGTGCTCTTGCCCGCGCCGGTGGCCCCCACGAGGGCGATCGTCTCGCCCCGGCCCGCGGTGAACGACACTCCATCGAGGGCGGGCGCACCGTCGTAGGCGAAGCGTACGTCCACGAACGCGACCTCCCCGCGCACCGTCCCCCGGTGCCCGCCCGAACGTTCCTGGTCTGTGTTGCCCTCGTCGAGCACCTCGACGATACGCCGGGCGCTCGACAGGCCGAGGCGGAGCAGCGGCACGCTCACGCCCAGCGCCTCGACCGGCTGTTGCAGCAGGCCGATCAGGCCCAGATAGGCGACGAGCTCGCCGATGGTCAGCCGGCCCGCGGAGACGAGCAGCAGGCCGTGCAGGAGGCCCCCGACCAGGGCGACGTTCACGAGCAGCGGGGGCAGATAGCGCGCCTGGGTTTGCCCGCACCGGATGAAGGCGTCGCGGTAGTCGCGCGCCTCGCGCGCGAACGCCCGCCCCTCCCGTGCGCGTTGGCCGGCGGCGGCGATCAGGTCGATCCCCGCGAGGGACTCCGCCAAGCGGGCGCTCAGCACGCCTGCGCGCTGCTGCAGGCAATCCGAGACCGGGCCGAGCCGCCGATCGTGCCGCCGCACGGCCAGGGCGAACGCCGCGAGGAAGAGGACGGGCGCGAGCAGGAGTTGCGGCTCGAGCGCGCCGATGACAACGAGCGGCAGGAGCGTGCCGTACGCGGCGATGAGGAGGAATTCGAGGCCCGGCTGGAACAACTGATTGATCTGCCCGGCGTCGCCCGTCGCGCGCGCCAGCAACTCGCCCACGCGCCAGCGATCGAAGAACGGCTGCCCCTTGCCGAGCAGGCCGCGATACAGCGCCGCGCGCACATCACGCTCGACGCCATTGCCGATATATTCGAGCGTATAGGTGGTGGCGATCCCGATCGCGCCACGCACCAGCACGACGAACAGGAGGACTGCGACGAGGCGGGTGAAGTTGTCGACGTCGGGCGCCGCGCGCAGGATGGCGTCGAAGCCCGCGCCGCTGAGCCGCGGGATGGCGGCGGTGAGCGCCTGCCAGGCGAAGGTGCCGACGAGGTAGATCAGGAGCGCCGTCCGATACGGCGTGAGGTACCCGCGTAACCAGGGACCGATCCGCGTCGGGCCCGTGCTCGCCGATGTGTTGTCGACAACGCCCTCGGTGCGCATCCTTCCCCCCTGTATCACTTTGCCACATTCGCCCGAGAGGAATGACGGTTCGCTCGACTGCGGCCCTGCGTGAGCTAATTTCAAGGCAGGCAAAAGGCCGGGTGGCATGTAGCCAAAACCCGGCCCTATTCGCGCGAATCTTCTGCGAGGCGATGCTCTTATCACCTACTACTTCGTCAGCATAGAACACCCACCGGCAAATTGTCAACAATTTGGGGTCTGCTCACGAAACGGAAAAGATCGTACGTCAAGGATTGGCGAACGGGCGTAAGGGCCGGAATTTGCCGCGCTCGACCTGCTTGCTCTGTCGCCAAGCATAATCCCCGGTCAGGTTGATGTGCTCCCAGCCCAATGGCGATAGGTGTGTCAATAACGTATCGTCTACTGTCTGCCCATGCGCTTGCAAGCTCTGCACCGCCCGCTCCAGATAGACAGTGTTCCAGAAGACTATCGCCGCCACTATGAGATTGAGGCCACTGGCCCGGTAACGCTGGTTCTCGAAGCGGTGATCGCGCAGTTCCCCCACCCGGTTGAAAAATACGGCGCGGGCCAACGCGTTCTTCGCCTCGCCCTTGTTCAAACCGATCTGGACCCGGCGCCGCAGTTCCGTG
>JAABUM010005515.1_pt1 | contig 13240 bp, 9 predicted proteins | sample 5559161 | NCBI WGS metagenome assembly JAABUM01 (sample SAMN10711868, study PRJNA513369) | rock metagenome | isolation source: Antarctica rocks | place: Antarctica: Victoria Land, Siegfried Peak nord | reverse complement strand
TCGAAGCCGATCCGGCCAATCCCACCCTCATCCAAACGGTGTGGGGTGTCGGCTACCGATGGGACCCGACCGGATGACCGACTACGTGAGCATCCTGGGCACCGCGTTGCTGTGGGGCGCGCTCGGTGCGGTGCTGGCGTGGGTGCTCACGTGGCCCTTCCGTAAGCGCGGGTGGGCCGGGGGTCACATCTCGATCGCCGTGGTCGCCACCTTCGCAGCCGTAGCCGCGATCCTCGGCAACAGTCGCGCCATGCTGATCAGCACCAACGACGGCAACGCCACTGTCGTCGCTGCCCTCATCGCGGGTCTTCTCGCATCGATCGCAGCCCTGGCCAGCGCGCGCACTTTCCGCCGCGACAGTGCTTTCCTGCACACCGACATCGCCGCGATCAACAACGGGCAGGTACCCCCCGAAGGCGCCGAACCGATGTCCCGTGACTTGCGCGAACTGCACTACGCAATGCGTGACCTGGCCCAGAACCTGCGGGACTCCCGGCAGCGCGAACAAGCCCTCGAGGCAGCACGAAGGGAGCTGGTCAGCTGGATCTCGCACGACCTGCGCACGCCGCTGGCCGGCCTGCGGGCGATGGCAGAAGCACTGCAGGACGAGGTGGTGCATGACCCCGCGCGGTATCACGCACAGATAGTGACGGACGTGCAGCGACTGACCGAGATGGTCGATGACCTGTTCCAACTCAGTCGGTTGCACGTAGGGGTGGGGGTGCGCCGCAACGAGCGGATCGACTTGTCCGATCTGTTATCGGACACCATCTCCAGCCTCGAACCGATCGCGCGCGAAGGCCGGGTGCACCTCACCGGGTCTGCCGCGGTCAGTGCCGAAGTGATGGGCGACGTCAGCCAACTGGGCCGGGCCCTGACCAATCTGATCTACAACGCAATCAGGCACACCAAAGTGCAAGGCACCATCAGCGTGCAACTGCTGGCCGGCGACGAACCCGCCAGCACGGTGCTCCGGGTCTCCGATCAGTGCGGCGGCATCCACGCCGACGACGTGCCCCGGCTCTTCGAGGTCGGCTACCGGGGCAGGCAGGATCGCGCTCCGCACCCGGGGCTTGGTTCGGGGGCCGGCCTCGGTCTTGCCATCACCCGTGAAATCGTGGACGCGCACGACGGCAGCATCGACTTCGAGAACACTGGGGCCGGTTGCGCCTTCACCATTGTGCTTCCCCTCGCGAGTTAGGTACTCAGTGCGCATTCTTCTGACCGGCGGCGCCGGATTCATCGGCCAGCACGTCCTCGATGCGGCGCTGCGCGCAGGGCACGAGGTGCTTGTGCTGGACAACCTGCGCACTGACGTCCACCCGACCTCCAGCTGGGAGCCGCCCAACGGGGTCCGCCTGCTGCAGGGTGACGTGCGCGATGCCGCCACCTGCGATGACGCGATCCACGGCGCCGACACCGTCATCCACCTGGCTGCGAAAGTAGGACTCGGGGTAGACATCTCCGACCTGCCCGACTACGCCTCCTGCAACGACGCCGGCACCGCGACCCTCCTGGCGCAGATGGCGGCCGCCGCGCAAACCTCTCTCGTACTGGCCGCATCGATGGTCGTCTACGGCGAAGGTCGCGGCGACTGCACCGAACACGGCCTGTCCCGGGGACTACCCCGTACCGCAGGGAACCTCGCAACCGGTGACTTCGAACCGCGCTGCGTCACCTGCGGGCGCGTCCTGACACCAGCGTTGGTCGATGAGTCGACCCCTGCCGATCCGCGCAACGCCTACGCCGTGTCGAAACTGGCACAGGAGCACTACAGCTCGACCTGGGCCCGCGAAACCTCCAGCTCGGCGACCGCACTGCGTTTCCACAACGTCTACGGACCAGGGATGCCGCGTAACACCCCTTATGCGGGCGTGGCGTCGCTCTTCACAGCAGCCCTGCGCCGCGGGGAGGCACCGAGGGTGTTCGAGGACGGTGGGCAACGCCGTGACTTCGTGCACGTGCGCGACATCGCGACCGCGGTCCTGGCCGCGGCCGAGCAACCCCGCGAAGGGTTCCGTGCCTACAACGTCGGCTCCGGAACGCCCCGGACTGTCGGCGACCTCGCCGCGGAACTCGCCACGGCGCTGGACGGGCCGAGCCCGCAGGTCACCGGTCAATGGCGTCTTGGGGACGTGCGGCACATCACCGCCGACTCCAGTGCGATCCGTCGCGAACTGGGCTGGAAACCGCGCGAAGACTTCGCCGCAGGCATTCGGGAGCTGGCCACCGGCAGCGCGTGAGAACGTAGAGCAGCAGCCTGCGGCCCCGAGCGGGTGCCGCGCCACTCGCCCGGAAGAGAGAATCTGCCCATGCCAGAACAGCCGACCCGCGTCGCCATCGTCACCGGAGCAGCCCGAGGAATCGGGGCCGCGGTAGCCGAACGACTCGCTGCGGACGGGATGGCCGTCGCCGTTCTCGACCTCGATCAGGACGCCTGCACGGCCGTCGCCAAACGGATCACCGCTGCGGGGGGCCGCGCTGTCGGCATCTCGTGCGACGTCGCCGACGAGGACGCCGTGACGGCTGCCGTTCAGCAGGTGGCGGCCGAACTCGGGGCACCGACTGTGCTGATCAATAACGCCGGTGTGCTGCGTGACAACCTCATCTTCAAGATGAGTGTCGACGACTGGGACACGGTCATGAACATTCACCTGCGGGGCAGCTTCCTGATGACCCGCGCAGTGCAGGCGCACATGACCAAAGCCAGGTACGGCCGCATCGTCAACCTGTCGAGCACCTCAGCGCTGGGCAACCGCGGACAGGTCAACTACGCCGCCGCGAAGGCGGGCATGCAGGGCTTCACCAAGACCCTTGCCATCGAGCTCGGCAAGTTCGGAGTCACTGCCAACGCGATCGCGCCGGGATTCATCGAGACCGACATGACGAAGGCGACCGCCGAGCGGGTCGGCATGGACTTCGAGGAGTTCAAGAAGGCCGCCGCCGCAGGTATCCCTGTCGGCCGAGGCGGAAAGCCTGCGGATATAGCCGCCGCAGCATCATTCTTCTGCAGCGAAGAAGCCGGCTTCGTCAGCGGCCAGGTGCTGTACGTGGCCGGCGGACCGAAAGACTGACCCCGCCACAACGCCGAGCGGAGGGGTCCGCCGTCGAGCGGAGGGGGTATATCTCCTCCACTCGGAGGTGAACCCCTCCGCTCGAGGGTTTGACAGGGGTCAGACGCGGGCGCGCACCATCAGCGAGACGCCGGGCAGCTTTTTCACCGGCAGATATCGCTCCGCGATCACGATGCCCCGCAGCGCTGCGTTGACCACGGGGTTCATCTCGGTCAGGTCACTGCCCGCGCTCTTGTGTCGGCGTGCCGCGACGACCGGTCGTAACAGCACGTTCCAGGACGCGCAGTCCTGCACCGTGATGTTGTTGCGTTGCAGTAGATCGAGCATTGTCTCGCGCGTGTAGCGGCGGACGTGGTCGACCGCGACATCGTGGGCTGACCACAGCCGTGGGTCGGCCGGGACCGCAATCAGGAAGGTGCCGGACGGCCGCAGCACCCGTCGGATCTCCTGCACCGCGGCGTCGTCGTCCTCTATGTGCTCCAGCACATCGAACGCGGTGATCAGGTCGAGCGAATTGTCTTTCAACGGCAACCTGGTCGCATCGGCGCGAGCAACCGCGAGGCCGCGTTCTTTGCAGACTCCGGCGCCATCCTGACCGTATTCGAGGGCCACCGCGCGCCATCCGTGCTTGACCAGCACCCGCGTGTTGCCACCTCCGGCAGCACCGATATCGGCCGCCAACCCAGGGGTGATGTCTTTGATCGCTGCGGCGAGCAGATGACGCCTCTCGGCGTACCACCAGTGCTTGCCCTCCAGCTCGGCAAGCTTGCGAACTTCGGTACCTTCCACGTTCTCCCCATCCTCGGATCTGGCCACAAGGCGCGGCGGCAAGGTAAGTATGACCTCAGACCCAACGCACTCCTTGGATGATCATGCCGTTGCGAACGTCGTGTTGGCTGAATCTTTCTCGGCGCGGCTCCAGTTTCGTGACCATGGGTCAGAGCCGGGCGCGGATCTGACCACCGATCTCGCGCATCCGGGTGATGACCTCCGACGTGCAGTCGCCGTCTTCGTCCTCATCCCAGTTCGCCATCACGGCGTACGCCGTCCGAGTGGCACCCGCATGCACCAAACCGACATCAGCCCGTACCCCTACATCCGTTCCGGTCTTGTTGACCAGCGTGATCCCGCCCGACACTGGAGCACCGATCCCGTTGTGCGCCAGCGGGTCCAACCCGAACGCGTCAGCGACCATCGACAGGTCGGTGTTGAGCGAAAGCCACTCCGCGACCTCGTTGGAGACCGTGCCCGCAGCGAGTAGTTCCATGAAGTAGAACAACCGCTCGGCGTTCGCCGACGACAGCATCGGGGGCGTAGACGGATCGAGGCCCACCCGGGAATCGCGGACATAATCGAGTAGGTGCAGAGGCGTCAGCGTCAGCCGGCGGGCCCAGACCCCGACCTGGTCGAGACCGATGCGGCGCAGCAGGACGTTGGTCGCGAGGTTGTCGCTGACGAGACCGATCAACCGAGCGACGTCGACCGCCGGTAGTTCGTCCTGGTGCAACGTGTGCCAGATACCGCAGTCGCGGGCGAAGGGAGCATCGCGACGGCTCAACGCCTCCTCCCGAGACAAGCTGCCGTCAGCGAACATCTCGGCGGCGCACCCGAGCAGCAGCAACTTGCCGACGGACGCGGCGGGCAGCGGTCGCAATGCATCCTCGGCGAGCCAGGGCTGCGCCCCGACCTCGCCGACCTGGATACTCCAGCGCAAGGTCACGACGTCACCTCGTCACGCGGTCCTGTCGACTTCTGGTCACAGCGAACCGGGGAAGAACAAACGGCGCGAGTCGATCCGCTCCCGCAGAGCGGCCGTGGAGTCAATTAGTGAGCGGCGGATGCCGGACACCAGGCCGTCTTGCTCGATGGCCGCGCGGGCGGCATCGAGAGTGGCCTCTTCGACCACCGCCATGGGGAACCCGGTCCTGGTCAGCGATCCGGCCGGCATCCCGCCGAACTGCTGGGCGAGTGTGCCGACCTGGTCGAAATAGCGGGCGACGTAGGGCCGGACCAGATCCAGCTGCGATGGGCGGAAGATGGCGCCGAGTAGCGCGCCAGCCTCGTAGTTGGACAGGTCATGCCCGCCGAACACCTGCTCCCAGGCCCATTCCTTGGCGTCCGACGACGGGATGGCGGCCTTTGCCGCCAGGCCATCGAGCGCAGCAGACATCGACCGGTCATCCGCGAGATGTGCGTCGATGTCTTCGGTGGTCAGCACGCCCAGGCTCGCGAGGCGGCGGATCGCCAACCAGCGGAAATCCGGATCGCCGTCGAGAGCCGCGGGTGCGTTGCTGCCGTTGGCCCAGTCGCCGAGGACCGTTTCGTCCTGGGTGGTGTGCGCGACCATGGTTGCTGCCGCTACGGCTGCCGGCAGCGTGACGCGGTCGCGTGCCAGAATCGCGAGTCCGGCTTCGGCGAAGTCGGCTGCTGCGGCGGTGGTCTCGGCCGGAGGCAGGTAACCCCCGAGCAGCGATGCCCGCGCCTGCATACCGACGTAGGCCAGCAGCGTGAAACTGTTTTCTGCGGGCCAGAAGTCGAGCACCGCGTCGTGGACGAGACGCGGGTCGACCGATCCGGTCAGCATCCCGTTCAGCAGTGCCGACCACGCCGCGGCTCGGGTGCGTGCATCGGGCAGCGTTCGCAGCCCTGACCGCAGGCCCTCGAGACTGCCGGCGTCGAGGGCGACCTGCGCCCACGTATCGTCCGAGGCGTTCGGTAGCAGGATTTCGGGCACCGGCTCACCAACCAGTTCAGGCAGGTCGGTCGCGGCGCTGTGCGCTTCGACCTGGGCACGCCAGAGTTGTTCGCCACCGGTGTAGCCCGCCACGTCGAGCACGTGCGGCCGATCCGCGGGGTGGCGTTCGGGCGGCGTTCGACCCAGCACGGCAGACGTGATCGAGGTGCCGTCGGACTGCACGGTCACCTCGAGGACATCGGCGCCGGACGTGCGCAGCCACTGCTCACTCCAGACCGCGAGGTCGCGACCGCTGGCCCGTTCCATCGCTGCGAGGAAGTCGGCGAGTGTCGCGTTGCCGAAGGCGTGCCGCCCGAGATAGTCCCGCACCCCGGTGATAAATGCGTCGTCTCCGACGTAGAGCACCAGTTGACCGAGCGCCGAAGCACCCTTGGCGTAGGAGATCCCGTCGAAGTTGCTGAGCGCCGAGATCGCGTCGGGGGCAGGTGACCCGGCGATGGGGTGGGTCGAGGGAGCCCGGTCGGCGGCGTACCCCCAGCTCTTGCGTTGAGCCGAAAAGGTAACCTTCGACTCGTCGTAGTCGGTGGCGGCATCGACGGTTCGCCCTGCCATGTACTCGGCGAACGACTCGTTCAGCCACAGATCGTCCCACCAGGCCAGTGTCACCAGGTCGCCGAACCACATATGCGCCATTTCGTGGGCGATGGTGTTGGCGCGTGACTGCAACGCTTCGGGCGTCAACGTCCCGCGCATGATCATCTCGTCGCGGAAGGTCACGCAGCCGGGGTTTTCCATCGCCCCGGCGTTGAACTCGGGGACGAAGACCTGGTGGTAGTCACCCCACGGGTACCGGATGCCGAACAGCTGGTGGTAATAGTCGAACGACTGCTTCGTGACCGCGAAGATGTCGGGTGCCTGCTCACGCAGTTCCTTTTCCAGCGCTGCGCGGACGTGCACCTCAAGGCGGATGCCGTCGTGTTCGTCGGTGGCGGTCGCGTACGGGCCACCGCAGACGCTGAAGAAGTAGGTCGACATCGGCGGGGTCGTGGCCAGCGTCCATTCGCCCGGTGTTGTCTGCTGCGAGTCGCCGTTGCCGATGACCACCCAGTCCTGCGGGGCCTTGAGGCGGACGTCGAACGGCGCCTTCAAATCGGGCTGGTCGAAACAGGCGAACATTCGCGCAGCGGCATCCATGAACGACATGCCGTAGACGTAGGCCTTGCCGTCTTCCGGATCGACCGCGCGGTGCAGACCCTCACCGTCGCGGCTGTAGACCATCGTTGCGTCGACGACGACCTGATTCTCAGCGGCAAGATCGGCAAGCGTGACCCGCTGCTGCGCGAGGTCGAACACGTCGGCGATGTCGAGGTCTGAGCCGTTCAAGCTGATCGAGTGGACGACCTTCGCCTTGAGGTCCAGGAAGGTCAGCTCCCCCCGCTGTCGCGCTTTGAACCTGATGGTCGTCAACGATCCGAACTCGGTGTCTCCCCGGTCCAGATCGAGTTGGACATCGTAGGACGTGACCTCGATGAGAGCTGCGCGTGCTTCGGCCTCGGTGCGTTGCAGGATCGCCATACCCGCCACCTTTCCACGCCCGAACTGGTACTACGGCCGAAGGTCCGCGCCAGCACCGACGTGTTCGGCCAGCCAGAGGTTCCAGCGGTTCACCTGGCGCCAGGCAGCAGCCACTTCCTGGACGCGCCGGCGGTTGTCGAGCCAGCGGCCTGACTTGCGTCCTTGGCCGACAGCCAGGTGCTTCAGCCGCAACAGCTCGATGCGGGAATGGTCTGCACTCCACCCCCCCGGGGCAGTCTTCAGGGAGTCCCCCGGTTCACGATCGGGAAGCCCTTCCCGTCAAGGTCGTGCAGCAACGTATCCATCACGCAAACTGCCGTGTCGTCGTCCTGCAACTCCCGGAACCGACCCTGTTGGTCCTTTCGCCGGGTAGATAGACGCCGCCGCCCAGGTCGACGCCGTTTGTTGAGGCCGAGAAGTAGAGCGAGCCACCGCCGGCGGGGTCGCCGATGAAGCCGACGCGGCTGCGAGGGCCTCTTGCGGGCCGCCGATCTGCCCGTCGTACACGCTTCGGTGCTCATCCCAGGAGGCCCTGGCCTTGTCGGCGGCCAACCCCTCGTAGAACTCCACCAGTCGGGCCCGAAACCATCGAAGTCGTCCGACGCGGTCGCGGCCATGGTCATGCCTCTCGTCGTTTCAGACCTCGTTGTCAACCGGTCCTGCAACCGCCGGCAACAGGTGTGGGACCTAGATGAGAACGACGTGTTCCCGCGTGGCCCTGCAATGCCTGCAACGCAAAGTCGGAAACGGCGCGACCAGCGAAACGCCCTCCGACCGAGATTTGGAACGCGCTGCCGCCAACACCACGTCGTCGATATCAACGGTCGTTCGCATCACAACCTCACCGGATCAACCTTGGATTGACGTCTGAACGATGGCCTTGGAGATTTTCACCGATCCTGCAGAGCACGTCATCGACCGGTCACACGAACCTGCCCGGTTACTTGTTGATCTGGCCGTAGGCCATGCCCTCGAGGCGCTTGATCCGCTCGGCGGTCGGCGGGTGGGTGGAGAAGGCGCGCGACACGTCCTGCTTGCGGAACGGGTTGGCGATCATCATGTGGCTGGCGTTGACGATTTTGGGCGCGGGGGCCAACGGCGATCGTGCGACCCCGTCCTCCAGCTTCTGCAAGGCCGATGCAAGAGCGAGCGGGTCGCCGGTCAGTTTGGAACCATCCTCGTCGGCATCGAATTCGCGCGTGCGGCTGATCGCCAGCTGGATGACGGTCGCCGCCATCGGTGCCAGGAAAGCCATCGCGAGCATCACGATCGGGTTGGGTCGGTCGTCGTTGTTGTTGCCGCCCCCGCCGAATACACCGAACCACATCATCATCTGCGCGGCCGAAGTGATGATCCCTGCGAGCGCCGCTGCGACCGAGGAGGTGAGGATGTCGCGGTTGTAGACGTGCATCAACTCGTGGCCGAGAACGCCCCGCAGCTCGCGCTCGTCCAGCAGCGACAGGATGCCCTCGGTGCAGCAGACCGCCGCGTGACTCGGATTGCGCCCGGTCGCGAACGCGTTCGGGGCCTGGGTCGGAGAGATGTAGAGCGCAGGCATCGGCTTGCCTGCTGTCGTCGACAGCTCCCTCACGATCCGGTACATCGTGGGCGCCTGCGCCTCGCTGACCGGGTACGCCTGCATCGACTTGATCGCCAGCTTGTCGCTGTTCCAGTAACCGTAGGCCGTCGTGCCCAGGCCGATGAGGGCAAAGATCCAGATGTACCGGCCGCTGGCCACCAACGCGCCGACACCCAGCAGCAGCGCCCAGATACCGCCGAAAAGCAGAGTGGTCTTCAGGCCGTTGTGATGGCTGCGCATGCTCACGAAACGATTATCGGCGGTTGCTTTGTTCCGCCATGCGGGGCCCACTGCCACAGGTCACGCGAACAGCCCGAAGACCGACTGAGGCAGCGCACTCACCGCGATCAGCGCGAGCACCGAAACCATGACGACGGCGGTGTGTACCGGGTGCACCGGATCGGGGTCCTCGGTGTCGATCGAGGCTCCGAGCATGATGCGGATCCACCGCAGGTACGCCGCGACGCCGAGCATGGCATTGACTGCAACCAGCACCGCGAGCAGCCACAACCGGTCGGTCGCGATCGGCTGCAGGGCCACGATCTTCGCGCTCAGCCCGGCGATCGCCGGCGGCAGCCCAGCGAACGTGAGCAACGCCAGAACCAACGAACCGCCCAGGAACGGATGGCGACGCAACAAACCCCCGTACGACGCGAGCCGGGTGACGTGCTGGCGGCCCTCGGCGTGGGCGATCGCGGTGATGACAGCGAACGCGACGACGGTCGCAAGCACGTAGACGGCGAGGTACTGAGCACTGCGCCTGGCCGAATCAGTGGACGCCGTCGTGAAGGGCAGCACAATCCAACCGGCCTGGGCGACGGTGGACCACGCGAGGAAGCGCAGCGCGCCGTTCTCGCGCAGCGCCATCACGTTGCCCACCGTCATCGACAAAACGGCGACCACACCGACCGAGAACAACGCGGTAGAACTGACGTCGGTGATCGTCCGCAGCACGGCTATCAGACCGGCTACAGCTGCGACTTTCGAGGTCGTACTGATCAGCAGACCCATCGGAACCGAGGCAGCGCCCACTGCTTCCGGGGTCCAGAGGTGAAACGGCGCCAGCGACAGTTTGAAGGCGAGACCGGCGATGATGAAGCCGATCGCAAGAACGAGAATCCTGCGTAAGTCGGGGTCGTTGCCCGCTTGCAGCGCCGAATAGGTCTCCAACCGAGCGGTTCCGGTGGCCGCGAACCACAGGCCAGCTCCCATCGCCAACACGGCGAACGACACCAGGGACGTCGCCAGGAAATTCAGCCCTGCGTCGATGGCGCTGCGTCGGGCACGCAACACGACCAGCGCGATGGTCGGGAGGGTCGCCAGCTCCAGAGCGACCAGGAACGAACCGAGATCGTGGGCTCCTGCCACGGCTGTTGCGCCCGCGGTACTGGCCAGCAGCAACGCGGTCTGGATCGCAGCACGTTCCTCCGGAATCCGGATCGGGTAGGCCAACAGCACCACGCAGGCGCTGGCCAGCAACGCCGTGAGCTGCAGCCCCGCTCCGACGTGGTCCACGGAGTACCAACAGGTGCCACCGGTACATAACGTCGAGCGCGACCGGTGAGCGCTGTCAGCCAGAATGGGCGCCGTCAGCGCAACGCCGAACGCCAGCAACAGCGCGGCAATGATCCAGTGCATCCGCCCCAGGCGTGGGAACGCCACGTCCAGCAAGAGGATGCCGATCGCGCCCACCGCGGGCAGTAGCACGGGCGCCAGCGTCAGCCAGTTGAAGGTGGGGTTCATCCGGTTCCCCCGGTCAGCAGGTAGGTCGCAGACCGCACCACCGACTGCGTCTGATCCATTACCGCACCGGGCCACACTCCCAGTACGACGACGGCCGCGATGAAAACGGCGACAACGGCCCATTCGACACCGTGCGCGTCAACGGTTCCGGCCGACTCGTCACCGGCGGGTACCGAAGCACCACCGGCCCAGACAGCGCGAAGCACGCGCACCGCGTAGGCAGCAGCGAGTACCGAACCCAGTACGGCGCCGATCGCGAGCACCCGGTAGAGCGTCAGAGGACGGTCGGCCGCGGGGCCCCATGCCGAGAAGAGGGCGAGGATCTCTCCCCAGAAGCCTGCCAGCCCGGGCAGCGCGAGCGAACCGGCGAAGCCCACGACGAGCGCCAGCCCCAGACGCGGGCTGACCTGTCGCAGGGCGTGCCGGGCCGTTTCAAGATCGTCGTCGCCCCATCGTTGTTTAAGACCGCCAACGACCACGAACAGCAGAGCCGCGATCACCCCGTGCGCGATGTTGCCGTAGAGCGCGGCCTGCAGACCGAGGGTCGTCCCGGTCGTCAACGCGAGCACCACGAAACCCATGTGAGCCACCGAGGACCAGGCGACCAGCCTCTTGAGGCTGCGCTCGACCAGGCAGACCAGGCCGCCGACCAGGATGCCGATGACCGCGAAGATCGCCACAACCGGGGCAATGGTGTGCAACCCACCCGGCAGCGGGAACACGATCAGTCGGACGAAGGCATACGTGCCCATCTTCAGCAGGACGGCTGCGAGCAGTACCGAGCCGCCCGTCGGCGCTGCGGTATGCGCAGCCGGAAGCCAAGAGTGCAACGGCCACAGCGGGATCTTGATACCCACGCCGACCATCAGCAGTGCGGCCACGCCGGCCTGGGTACCGGCCGGCAACCGTGCACCGGACAGTTGGGCGAGGTCGGACGTACCAGCCGATCGCACCAGCACCAGGATGCCGATCAGCATCAAGGTGGAGCCGAGCACGGTGTAGAGCACGAACATGGCAGCTGCCCGCTCGCGCTCGCCCGGATTGCTCGTGTCGCCGAACTTCGCGATAAGCAACCACATCGGGATCAACACGATCTCGAACGCGAGGAAGAAGGCGAGCGCGTCCTGCACCAGGAAGGTCGCGATCGCGCCGCCGACGACCATCAGCAGGGCGCCGAAGTAGGTCGCGGAGGTCTGCTTCCACCCGGCGTGGGCCACCACCAATACACCCACCGCAGCTGCCAACAACAGCAGAGGAGCGCTGATGCCATCGATCGCCAAATGCAGCCGCATGCCGATCGCGGGTACCCACGCATGATTGATCGTCGGCCGCTGCCAGATGATCAGGATCGATGCGATCATCGCTGCGGCAGCGAGGGCAAGAGCGATGCCGTAGGTCACGGTAGCGGACAGTCGTAGGCGGCTGCGGTCGGCCGCGACCAGCGCAATCCCGCCGAGCAGTGGTGCCAAGGGGGCGGCGAACAGTGCAGTCACCACAGCGAGATTCCGATCAGACCGACGAGAACGACACCGAGAGCGACCGCGACCAGTCCCGCGGTGGGCGTGCCGTTCTGCAGTCGCTTTCCGGCGGTGGTGAGCTGGCGTAAACCAGTGACACTGGAGTGGACTGCAGCCTCGAGGTGCCGCTCGCCTTTTGCGACGAGACGAGCCAGCACGACGACCGGTGCCGCGACAGCGATGTAGACCGCGTCGGCGCCCAGTCCCCGTTCGGCGAGGCTGCGCACCCGGGGCGGCAGCCGCTTGGCGGCATCGCCGTACGGCATACCCAGCGACTGCACCCGTACGAGCACCGCGACGGCTGCCATGAGTAGCAGGGTGGCAGCTACCAGAGCCAGGTTCGGACTCTTCCAGTCGACCTCGATCAGCGGCGTCGCGACCACGACGGCGCCGACGATTGCGAGCAGAGCCATCGCCTTCAGCCCGAACGTGGTCGCGCCGTCGGGCGCGATGACGACCTCGGGTTCGCCCTGAACGGGTGCAGCGGGCGCTGCTGGCGCGGGCGGCCCTTCGACCTCGCGACCGCGCCGATCGACCTGGGCACTGGTCGTGAAGAGTTCGACGATGCCGACGCTCTGCACCGACGTCGAGTCGTCGACGACGTCCTGGGCTACCCGGCGCTCCAGTACCGACCGGTGATCCAGGATCAGCCAGGCCCGCATGCAGTAGGCGGTGGTGAGCGCAACAGCTGTCGCGAGGGCCAGAAACGCGATCTGACTCACGGTGTCGCCGGCCACTGCTCGTACGGCCGCTTCGTCGACGATCAGATCCTTGCTGACGAACCCGGCCATCGGTGGGACCCCGGCGAGGGAGAGCAAACCGATCGCAACGAGCCCGCGGGTGGCGGGGTGCGCGCGGGTGACGCCCGACATCCGGGAGACGACGGTGCCACCGACCAGCAGGGACAGCCACCCGAACATCAGGAAGAGCAACGCTTTGAACATCGCGTGCGACACCAGGTGGTTCAGAGCCAGATCACCGGACATGCCGATCGGAACGATCGCGAGCCCAAGCAGCATCAACCCGACCTGCGAGATGGTCGACCACGCCAGCAGTC
>JAABUM010005514.1_pt1 | contig 13244 bp, 7 predicted proteins | sample 5559161 | NCBI WGS metagenome assembly JAABUM01 (sample SAMN10711868, study PRJNA513369) | rock metagenome | isolation source: Antarctica rocks | place: Antarctica: Victoria Land, Siegfried Peak nord | reverse complement strand
ACCATCCCAGCATGTAACCACGGTTACATCCACACCCACAAGGGGGTCTTGGCTGGCGGAGGAACGCGCCCCTAGGCGGTGTCCCCACACCGAACTCGCCACGGTGGAATCCGCCATCCCACCAGTCGACCCCCCTCCCGCGGCCCGGCTCGAACAAAACATTCGAGCAGGAAAGTTCGCGCGACCGTGTCGAGCCGGCGGGGGGTTTGGTGCTTACCGGAGTGTGATGTCGCTTCACAAGCTGACCGCCGGTGACGGGTACTCGTACCTGACCCGGCAGGTTGCTGCGTTGGACGCCACGGAGCGCGGGCACACCGGCCTGTCTGACTACTACAGCCAGCGCGGGGAGTCCCCTGGGCAGTGGCTCGGCTCCGCCCTGGCCGACGTCGACCTGCCGGACGGGCAGGAGGTGACCGCCGCACACATGGCCGCCCTGTTCGGGGAGGGTAAGCATCCGAACGCCGACGTCATCACCGAACAGATCATGGACAAGCGGGCCGGCGGGTCCGGGCAGCTGCAGGACGTGCAGGACGCGATCCGGCTCGGTCAGCCGTTCACGGTGATCGACTCCGCCCCGGCGTTTCGGGTGGCCGTGGCCAAGGCCTGCGCGCAGGTCAACGCGGGGCTGGGGATGCCGCACGACTGGCCGTTAGCGGCCGAGGAGCGAGCCCGGGTGCGCACCGACGTCGGTCGGGACATGTTCGCCCAGGAGTACGGCCGTCCCCCGAAGGACCCCCGCGAGCTGTCCTCGTTCATCGCCCGGCACTCCCGGGCCGTAACCACCGCCGTCGCCGGGTTCGACCTGACCTTCACCCCCGTCAAATCGGTGTCGGCGTTGTGGGCGATCGCCCCCAAGGACGTCGCCGACCAGATCGCCGCCGCACACCACGCCGCCGTCCAGGACACCTTGGCCTGGCTCGAGCGGGACGCGGTGCTGACCCGCGGTGGCCGCAACGGGGTGCAGCAGCTGGACACCACCGGGATGCTCGCGGCCGCGTTCGACCACCGCGACTCTCGGGCCGGTGACCCGGACCTGCACACCCACGTCGCGGTCTCCTCCAAGGTCCGGGTCCGCACCGCAGACGGCACTCCCGGCCGGTGGTTGAGCCTCGACGGGCGGGTCCTGTTCAAGGCCACCGTGTCGGCGTCGGAGCGGTACAACACCCGCGTTGAGACCGAGCTGCACCGCCGCCTCGGGCTGACCTTCACACCGCGGTCCGACGCCGCCGCCGCGGTCGCCTCCGGCCGGCGGACCATCCGTGAGGTCACCGGGGTGCCCGAGCAGCTACTCACCCACTGGTCCTCCCGCCGGGCCCGCATCGACGTCCGCAGGGCCCAGCTGGCAGCCGCCTTCCAGGCCGAACACGGCCGCCCGCCAACCCCGGTCGAGGCGATCAAGCTCGCCCAGCTGGCCACCCTGGCCACCCGGGACGCGAAACACGCGCCCCGCTCGGAAGCGCAGCAACGGCGGCAGTGGCGTACTGAGGCCGCCCAGGTCCTCGGGAACGACCGGGCCGTCGACACGCTGGTCCGGTCCGTCGTGGACGCACCGCAGGCGACGGTCGTCCCGGTCGCACCGGACCTCATCGAGCGTGTCGTGGACGCCACCAAACGTGTCGTCGAGTCCGACCGGGCCACCTGGCAGGTGTGGCACGTCCGCTCCGAAGCCGAACGGCAGATCCGCTCCCAGGCGCCGGCCGGCGCCGACGTCGACGCCCTTGTCGAGCACGTCATCGCCGGGGTCCTTCACCCCGACCAGTCCATCCCGCTCGGCAAGGACGACCCGGTCACCGTCCCGGCCCTGCTCCGACGCCGCGACGGGGTCAGCGTGTACGAGGTCACCGGCAGCCGGCTCTACACGTCCGCCACCGTGCTAGCCGACGAGGCGTTCCTCGTCGAGACCGCCGGCCGACGCGACGGCCGGGCCGCGACCGACGTCGACGTCAACGTGGCCCTGCTGGAGTCCGTCGCCAATGGCGTCACCCTCAACACCGCACAGGCGCACCTGGTCCGGCAGATGGCCACCTCCGGAGCCCGGGTGCAGATGGCGATCGCGCCCGCCGGGTCCGGCAAGACCACCGCGATGGCCGCGCTGACCACCGCATGGACCGGCGCCGGCGGCACCGTCATCGGCCTCGCCCCTTCCGCGGTCGCGGCCGGGATCCTCGGACAGGAGACCGGCACCACCGCCGACACCCTCGCCAAGCTGACCTTCGCAATCACCACTGGGCTCCTGCCCGACTGGGCCGAGAAGGTCGACGAGCGGACCCTGTTCATCGTTGACGAGGCCGGGATGGCGTCCACCGGCGACCTGGCCGCGGTCACCCGGTTCGCCCTCGGGCGTGGTGCCAGCGTCCGCCTCGTCGGCGACGACCGGCAGCTGGCCTCGATCGCCGCCGGCGGTGTCCTGCGCGACATCCAGGCCACCGTCGGCGCGGTCAGCCTGTCCGAGCTGATCCGGTTCCGGGACCCGGCCGAAGGCGCCGCCAGTCTGGCCGTCCGCTGCGGCGATACCGCCGGCATCGGGTTCTACATCGACCGCGACCGGGTCCACGTCGGCGACCTGAGCACCGTCACCGACCACGCCTACACCGCCTGGAACACCGACCGGGCCGCCGGCCTGGACTCGATCATGCTGGCCCCCACCCGAGACCTGGCCACCGAGCTGAACGTGCGAGCCCGCACCGACCGGCTCACCCGCCTCAAGGCTGGCGACGAGCAGAGCGCGCCGCGGACGCGGCGGCCAGCTCGCGAGGTCGCCCTGGTCGACGGGTCCGCGGCGTCCGCCGGCGACCTGGTCATCACCCGCCGCAACGACCGCCGCCTGAAGAGCACTGCCACCGACTTCGTCAAGAACGGCGACCGGTGGACCGTCACCAAGGCCCGCCGCGACGGCAGCCTCGACGTGGTCCACACCCGCACCGGCCGGCACCTCACCCTGGCCGCCGAGTACGTGCGTGAACACGTCCAGCTCGGCTACGCCACCACCGTGCACGGCGGTCAAGGCGTCACCTGCGACAGCAGTCACACCGTGACCACCGGCGCCGAGTCCCGCCAGCAGCTGTACGTCGCCGTGACCCGCGGCCGGGACGCCAACCACGTGTACCTGGCCACCGGCAGCGACGGCGACGAGCACTCCGTCATCACCCCCGCCGCGACCCACCCGTTGACCGCGGTCAACGTCCTCGAGCAGATCCTGGCCCGCGACCACGCCCAGGTGTCCGCCGCGACCACCGCCCGCCGTCTGACCGAGCCCGCCGCGGACACCACCGCGGCGGCCGCCCGCTACCACGACAGCCTGCACACCGCCGCCGTCGACGTCCTCGGCGAGGGCTGGTCCGACCGGCTCGACGCAGCCCTCGAGCAGACCTCACCCGCGGTCACCCACTCCCCCGCCTACCCCACCCTGCGTGGACACCTGGCCCTGCTCGCCGTCGAGGGCGCAGATCCCGTCGCCGCGTTCACCGCCGCCTTGGCCGCCCGCGAAATCGACACCGCGGCCGACGTCGCCGCCGTCCTCGACTGGCGACTCGACCCCACCCACACCCGCAGCCACAGCCCCGGGCCGCTGCCCTGGCTGCCGGGCATCCCCGCCGGCCTACGCACCGACCCGTACTGGGGTGACTACCTCGCCGGCCGCGAGCAGCACGTGCAGCACGCCGTAACCGCCCTGCGAGACGAGACCGGTGACCTCACCGCGATCTCCGCTCCCGCCTGGGCCTGTCAGCTCCTCGCTGCCGAGCACCGGCCACTCCTGGCCGACGTCGCGGTCTTCCGTGCCGCCCACGCCATCGACCCGGACGACACCCGGCCCACCGGCCCCCGCCGGCAGGCCGCCGCCGACCGCCGCGAGCAGCGAGCCCTCGACGAGCGTCTCGCCGCCGCAATGGACACTGGACACCGCGCCGGGTGGACGCCGCTGGCCGTCCAGGTCGGGCTCACCCCGGGCACCGACCCGCACTGGCCCGCTCTGGCCGATAACCTCGCCGCCTTATCCCGGGCCGGCGCCGACGCGCCCGCCCTGCTCCGTCAGGCGGCAGCGGAAGGTCCGCTGCCCGACGAGTACCAAGCAGCGGCGCTGTGGTGGCGGATCGCCCGGCACGTCTGCCCCGCCGTGCTCACCCCGGACCGGGACGCCGCCGCCGGGGATCCGCTGCGGCCGGACTGGCTCCCGGCGCTGGCCGGCTCCCTGGGACAGCCCGCCACGGACACGCTGTCCGCCGATCCGCGCTGGCCGGCAGTCATCACTGCCATCACCCGCGCCATCGAACACGGCATCCCACGCACCGACCTGGTGCGGGTCCCCGTCGGCCACGACGGGCAGCCCGTCCCGGACCACGCCCTCGCCGATGCCCTGATCTACCAGGCGCTGACCATGACCGACCCCGTCCCGTTCGACCCTACCGACCCGTACGAAACCGACGACCCCTACCAGGACACCGAGCCCCGCCCCCACCACCAGGCGAGCCAGCCTCAGGACCGCCCCGGCCGCACCGAGCACTCCGGCCGGCCGGGAGCCCAGGCGTACCCGGTCGACCCCTACAACGACGACCTCACCCCACCCGAGGACCTGCACATGGTGACCATCGACCTGGACCCCAACACGCCGCTCAACCTGGCCGTGCCCGACATCGAAGCCCCCGAGTACGGCCATCGGCCGCGGACCGCCGACGACCCCGCGCCGCTGCCGGTGGAGACCGTCTCCGTCGACGAGGTCGCCCTGTCCGGGCCGGAGCTCGACGACGAGCTGTTCCAGGCCGCCCGGGGTCGGCAGTGGCTGCCGCCTTGGGAACCCACCCCGGCGCAGCAGGAAAGGGCATTGGCCCGAGCCGCCGAGGCCGAGTTCTCCCCAGTCACCCCGGAACGCATCGCCGCCCTCAACGAGCAGGCCGCCACGTTCTATGAGGCCACCTACTACGGTTCCTGGGCCCAGACCTACCTCGCTGACCGTCTCGGCGGCACCGACCTCGCCGGCGACCCGCGCACCCGGCCCGGGTACGCCCCCGCCGGCTGGACCACCCTCACCGCCCACCTGCGCCGCCACGGCGCGACCGAGGACGAGCTGCTCGCGGCCGGCCTCGCCAAGCAGGCCTCCACCGGCCGGCTCATCGACACCTTCCGGGACCGGCTCGTCCTCCCCATCCAGCACCACCAGCAAGTCGTCGGTTTCGTCGGCCGCCGCAACCCCGACACCGACCACCACGACAAGACCGGCGACGAGTCCGGCAACAAGGCCGGCCCGAAGTACCTCAACACCAGCGAGACCGTCCTGTTCGCCAAGGGAGAGCAGCTGTACGGCATGGACCCGCACGCCGACCGGCTCGCCCACGGCGCCGCCCCGGTCCTGGTCGAGGGCCCGATCGACGCCATCGCCGTCAGCCTCGCCTCCCCCGACCATGTCGGACTCGCCCCGCTCGGGACCGCCCTGAGCGACACGCAGGCCGACATTCTCACCCGCGAGCAGCCCGCCAAGCTGGTGGTGGCCACCGACCCCGACGTCGCCGGCCAGGTCGCCGCAGACCGGGACTACTGGATCCTCGCCGCCCGAGGCGCAGACCCCCAGCACGCCGCCCTCCCCCGCGGCCTCGACCCCGCCGACGTCCTGCGCACTGCCGGACCCGCCGCGTTGCGCCGCCACCTCGAGCAGGCCGGGTCCCTCGCCGACGCGCTCGTCGACGAACGCCTGGCCCACCTGCCGGCGGCCAAGGCCCTGGTCGAAGCTCTAGCCGTCGTCGCAGCCGGGGACGCCGACCGGTGGACGTCCCGCACCACGGACATCGCGCGACGTCTCCACGTCCCCGTCGAGGTGGCGCTCACCCAGCTGGTGCCCATGGTTGCGGCCTGGGACCGAGACCGCGCCGGCGAGAGCGGGTCACGGATCCACGACAACGCGACCCGCGACCGGATCACCGGTCAGTCGGCCCTCAGCCCGGCTCAGCGGTGGGCGCCCCTGGCGCGGCAGATCAACCCGGCCCTGGTCCGTGCGCACGACTGGGGTTCACTGGCTGCCACCATCAACCGTGCCGACCGCGCTGGACTGGACATGCAGACTCTGCTGCCGAGCATGGTCGCCACCAGGTCCCTCGCGGCCGAGTATCCCGCTGCCGATCTGCGATACCGGCTCGACGCGGACCTCGACCCGGACAACACGCCGCTACCGGGACCGGGCGCGCGGGTCGCGGCATCGCGAGGCCGTCGGCCTCAGCCACCGATCCAACCGCCCAGCCCCGGGCCGTCCCCCCGCGACAACACACCTGGCCGCTGAACCATCAGCCAGACCTCAAGGCGCAGCCGTACCGTGTGCGGCACGTCGTGGTGTGTCTGGCTCTGCCGGTACTGGGCGGCTTCGGGTTCGTCGGTGAACTCAAGGACGTTGCCCACCTGAGCAAACAGGATCTCTCGAACTTGGCGCGGTGTTGCCCGGAAAGAACGCCGCAGGCTCACCTCGTTGATGCGCCCTGAGGACGACACCGCTGTCAATTTGCCGACGACGTCGGCAAGCCCGCCGCTGTGTCGACACAGAACGGGGAGCGCTTTCGGCTGGGACGGCGGGGGCTCGCTTGTGAAGGGGAGGTGTTCGCCAGTTCATAGGCGCCCGCCGTTGCTGCGAGCCTGGATCGATTCGCCCACATGCTTTCCCAGATCGGCAGCTCGTCCGTCTCCCGAAACCGCAGGGAGACCTTCACCAGATCCATGGCCTGGAACCCTCTCATGCACGGCTTTGCAGGCAAACAGGTCGCCGTGGTCATCTGGCTGGCCAGGACGATGGGGTCGGCGTGGCGTAGGCCGGCAGGCTGTCTCTCTGCCGGTGACGCAGGACGGTTCGGCTGGCGAGCCCTAGCCGGCGGGCAATCTCGTCGTCGGAGTAGCGCCCGGACAGGCGCTGGAGGGCGGCCTGCTGTTCAGCCGGGCGGAGCGGGACGACACTGCCGTCGACGACCCGATCGACCGCGACGTCGTCGACGTCAGCCCGGTCCGGGGATGGCGTGGCGGGGTCCCACCCGGCTTGGGCGGCGCGGTTACGGGCCCACACCGCGGCGGCGCCGTCGCCGGGGTCTTCGAAGCGCAGCCGGTCAAGCGCGTCAATGATGGCTGCGGTGCTGCCGGGGGTGGGTGTGGTGTGGCCATTGACGGTCCGGCCCACGGTGCGAACGGTCAGGCCGGTCGCGTCGGCGAGTTGCTGGAGCGTCCACCCGTCGGCCACGAGCGACCTGAGCGCCTGGGTCGCGCGCTGGCCGTCGGTCCTCTCGAGAGGTTGCACGGCGAGGAGAGCCTCTGCGGCGGCGGTGGTCATCCGCGGGTGCTTGGCGGCCCTGCTCATGGCGGTAGCGCTGACCCCGGACTGCCGGGAGATCTCCCCTTGGGTCATTCCAGACTCGCGCAGGAACTCCAGGTGGTCGCGAACCGGTGCCGTGGAGGTGAATGGCGCCCAGTCACCGGCACGGATCCGCTGGTACCGCTTGCGCTCGTAGAGGACATGGAGCCGCTGCGCGGTCTCATCCCGCCCGGCGGGGTACACCGCGGAGCCGGCGGTCACCGTCCGACCCCGGTGGCGGGTGGCTGCTGCGTCTTGGCTTGGTCCTGGGTGTGTCTGGCATCAATTCGGGTCAGAGAGAGCGCGGGGCGCGCGGTGTGCAGGTGAGTCGGGATCGCGTCCTCGGCGACGTCGACGGGGGCCGTGTTGTTCCGGTCGAGGCGGTCGAGGATCCGGTGTGCGGTGGTCAGGGCTCGGCTGGCGGTCTCGCGCAGTGTGGTCTCCACGTCGCCGTCGCCGGCGTTCTGGGCCCAGCCGGCGACGTACGGGAAGCTGTACTGGCCGGGGTCCATCCCGTGGGCGCTGGTGACCAGGAAGGCGACCGACTCCGCCTCCACCTCCCGTTGTCCGCGGCAGGCGAGAGCACTGAGGTCGACAGCTCGGTCCAGGATGTCGGCCGGTTCGTGGAGCATCACGTGGCCGAGCTCGTGGGCGAGGGTCTTGACCTGTTGGGCGCCCTCGAGCTCGGGGCGGACCAGTACCTGCCGCTCCGCCCACATGGTGAGCCCGTTGGCGGCTCCTGGCGGGGTCTCAACCGACAGCCGGTACCCCGCTTCGGCGACCTGCAGCGCCAACCCGTCCCAAAGGTGTTCCGGTGCCCGCCCGGTCAGCAGGGTCGGACGGACGTCGTCCAGTTGGGGTAGCGGGTCGCCCTCGGTCTGGGAGTAGTCGAAGACGTGAGCGATCCGCACACCCACGAGCTGCCGCGGGCCGGGTCCGCTCCCCGGCTCCTCCCGCTTGCCCCCCTCGCGCCCGTCCCCGCCTGGAGCAGCGCTGGTGTCCGGCTGAGTTCCCTCCGCTTCCCGTTCGTCCTTGCGGCGGGTGACGGGGGCGAGGATCTGGATACCGTGTTCGCCCTTGCGGACCTGCCGCCCCAACGACTGCCAGGTGCGGTAGCCCGCGACCTGGGTGGCGTCAGGCCTTCGCATCCAGATCGCGACGGTGTTGCGGAATGAGTACTGATGAAACCGGGCGGCGGTGCGCAGCCAGTCGGTCCACGCGCTCGAGCTGGTCAAGGTCAGGACCTGGTCGCTAAGCGTGGCATGGAACGTCTCGAGCCGGTCCCGGCGTCCCGTTTCGCTGTCCGCGCCTCGGCGGCGTGAGTGAGATGCAGAGCGGTGCGGTGGTGCGGCGCTCATCCCGGTCCTTTCGCCGAATATCAGTGATGCGAGCGGTAACTGGGCTTGTCAGCGGCCACCATTGGGCGCCCGCGCGGGGATGACTTCGCCGGTGCCCTCCTCGACGAGCGCGAGCAGCGGCGGGTCGTAGGCGGTGAGGTCCGAGCGGCTGCCGTTCAGGTCGTCGCCGAACCAGGCGATCCGCTCGCGCCGGCTCTCGTCGCTGCAGTAGGCCCGGTACCGGGCACTGGCCGGCCACTCCTCGTGTCTGCTGACGCACCGGTTGCCGAGCCGGGCGACCATCCGGTCGAGGAACAGCGGCAGGCTGTAGCGGTGCCACTCCTCGAGGGAGGCGCCGACCAGGGCGAGCCCGGCCGTGCGCCGCTGGTCGGCGAGCATCGCCAGCTCGTAGGCGATGTGCGGGTGCGCGGGCCAGCAGGGTGGGATGAGCCGGTCGACGCCCCAGCCGTATTCGTGGTTGACCCAGGCAGCGACCTCGTCGAGCCAGGCCCACACCTGCTGCCGGACGGCCGGCTTGCAGGACGGCGGGTCCCAGGGCCGGTCCAGGGTCTCGGGCCGGCCGACGGCCTCCTGTTCCTCGGCGGAGCCGTACAACGCGATCTGCAGCTCCCGATACGCGCTCTGGACCAGCCGCCCGGGAAGAGGGAACGGACGGGTCACCACGACCGGTCACCGCCTCGCCCGGACACCGCAGAAACACCCTCCGGACCGGCACCCGGCGCTGCGCCGGCGGGGCGCAGGTCCAGCTGCTGCGACGTCTCCAGCGCAGCCGTGGTCCGCGCGAACGTCGGGGTCAGCCGCCCTCGGGCAGCCTCGACCCGGGCGGCCGCCGCGGCCTGGGCAGCCAACAACGCCCGACCGGGTCTGCCGTCGACGCAGCGGGTCAGCGCCGCGATCAAGGGTTTCGCGTTCTCCGCGATGACCAGGGCGTGCCGCTCGGGCAGGAGCCGGATCTCCTCAGGTCGCAGCACCGGCTCGTCGGAGCCGGCGTACGAGGTTCCGGAATTGCCGCGGCCGCGGCTGTATGTCGGCCGGGAGATCCGTGAGGTGCCGATGAGCTCAGACACCTCCCGGTTGAAGATGCCGTCCTTGCCGCCGCCGAACACGGCGATGACGTTGGTCAGCCCGAACAGGGCCCGGGCCTCGTCCTCGCCGTAGCAGATGACCAGCTGCCGCCACGTCTGGGCGGCGTAGATGAACGACAGCCCCAACGCCCGCTCGTTCGCCATCCGGGTCCGCAGCGTGGGCAGCGGCGCCGTCGACGGCAGCTCGTCCAGGCAGGCCAGGAACGACGGGCACAGCCGCCCGAACGGGGACGCGGTCGCCAACGCCAGCGAGGTGTCCAGGACGTGCTCGGCGATCGCCGTCATCAACGGCGACGCGGATGCGTACGGGTCGTCCCGGCCAAGGAGGTAGATCGTGCCGCCCCGGGCGATCAGATCAGCCAGGTCGGTGGCGGGCCGGCCTGGGCCGGGGGTGCACCGGGACCGCAGGGACTCCTGGAAAAACAGGGCCATCGCCTGCTGCACCGTGGTGGCGGTGTTCCCGGCGGTCCGCTCGTCCCCGTGCAGCGCCCCGTGCAGCAGACCGTGCCAGAACGGGGCCGCGTGCGGGTGGCTGCGCAGGATCTCCTCCGGCGTACTCGCCCCGCGGGGGTTGGCCACCCACTCCAGGACGTGCTCGATGCTGCGGCCAGTCAACGCGGCCGCGTGGAAGAACGCCTGCAGCACCTTCGCGCCCTCCGCCGCGTAGAACCGAGCCGCGGAGTCCCCCGACCCCTGCGCGACGGCGCCCTTGACGGTGCCAGCGGTGAATGCCTTGGCCCGGCGTTCGGCGACCATCGAGTCGACACACCCGTCGACCGGATCCCACACCAGCTCCGGCACACCGGGCGCCATCCCGAACGGGTCCAGCACCGCCACCGGCCGTCCGCCGGAAGACCGGGCGTCCAAGGTCAGCAGCAGGTCGTCGGCCTTCGTCAACGTCACCAGCGCAGCGCCAGGTGCGGCCAGCAGAGCCGGGGTCAGCAGATCCAAAGTCTTGCCAGAGCCCTGCGGCCCGTACACCCCGCAGGTCCGGTCGAACGGCACCCACAATGGACCGGTGCGGGGGACCTTCCCCACCCCGAGGCGCCACCCCACGGTCTGCGGGGCGAACCGGTGCCGCCGCGTAGTCGTGTCGTCGTTCGTCGTCACCGCGGTGTGCTGGGCGTCTTCGGTCGCGTGGCGAGGGGACGTGTCAGTGGCCTGTGACGCTGCCCGCCCGAGGCTGCGGACCGGTCCCCCGCCGACGGTGCTCCCGGCCGACGGACGTCGGGAGTGACGTCGCCCTGCGCGCCCATACAGGTCGGGACGGATGAGCTTGCGGACCCGCCGCATCCGGCCCACGCCAAGGATCGTCTCGGCGTCCGCACGGGTCGCCATCCCCTGCCGCCGGCCCGGGCCGAGAGTCGTCCAGAACCTCACTCCCACCCAGATGCTTGCCACAAGCAGGACCACCTCGAACGTAACGGCCAGCCCGTACACCAGCACCGGCGAGAGCTCGGCCCCGCCGGCGGACCCAACGCCGGCACCGACCCTTCCCGTCAGCAAGCCCCCCAACGCCTGGACCAGCCGGGTCGAGTCCGGCCACAACCAGCCCCGGCCAGTCAGCAGCCCAACAACGCCACGTGCAGCCAGCAGGGCCGCCGCCGCGACGCATAGCCACGCCAGGGCCACTCCGGCTGGGACCTCCCAGCTCCACGGAACCGGGTCAGGGCGACGGCGTCCGATGCTGCTGCTGTTGGGGCTCATACCCCGGTAAGCACCAAGACCCGCTTGGGCTCGACATCCCCCCGGCAGAAGATTCCGCACCTTCTGCGCAGGCCGCGTCGACAGCCGAAACCGAGTGCTCTCAATCACGCTGGGCCTCCTGAGCTTCCATCCACGCCTGGCCGCTCAGCTCGTGATCGGTCGGTGCCGCGGTACCATCCGCCGCCGGGTCGTGGTCGTGGGTACCGCGGTCGATGCCGGCGGGTGTCATGCGCTCTGTCTTTCTGTGCTTGGAGTCGTCGGGTCCGTCGAGTTCGGTCCGGCTGCTGGGTCAGCCGATGCGGCGGATGGTGACGATCTGGGTGGCCCATGCGCTCATCGGGGTGAGCCGGACGGTGAGGCCGGGGCGGGGTGCTTCGACGAGCCAGACCTTCCCGGTGGTGTCGACGCCGGCGACCATGCCGACGTGGCCGGGGTTGGCGGCCGTCCCGTCGGATCCCGGGATGAGGACCAGGTCCCCGGCGCGGGCGTCCTGCACCCATACCGGGGTCCCGGTTGTGGCTTGGGGGTAGGTGACCCGGGGGATGGTGACGCCGGCGCTGGCCCACGCGGCCATGGTCAGGCCGGAGCAGTCGAAGCTGCCGGGTCCTTGCGCCCCCCACACGTACGGCTTGCCGCTCTGGGCCATCGCGAACGTCGCGGCCGCGTTGCCGGCGGTGCTGCCGGTCAGGGTCAGTCCCCCGGGTCCGGGGGTCGGGCTGGCCGGGGCACCGGGATTGCCAGTGTCGGCGCCGTTGCCGGGGCAGGGCACGCCCCCGGCCGGCTGCCCGAGACCGGGGGACGTCACACTGTTCCCGGTCCATAGCTGGGTAGTGAGCTGCGCGGCCAGCGGCTGCCACTGGGCGTACAGGCCGCGGTACGGCTCGTAGGGCCGCTGGACGTCGGCGGCGACGTCAGTCAACGGCCGGGTCTGCCAGTTGGTTTGCCGCACCAGCAGGTCGAGGAACGCGTTGGTGGCCTTGACTGGGTCAGCGGCCACCGCCGCGGTGTAGTACATGACGCGCTGCTGAAAGAGGCCGAGGCTGTCGTGGTCGACGGCCTGGGTGATGTTGTGCAGCTTCGACTCCTGGTAGGCCGTGGCCATCGCGATGGTGGCCGCGTACGCAGGTAGGCCACGACTCTCGACGACCTGGACGATGGTCGCGGCGTTGGCGAGCTGCTCGGCGTCTAGGCGCTGGTCGGCGACGGTCTGGGCGGTGCCGCCCGGCCCGCACATATTGGCATCGATGGGGGGTACGCCTGCGGCGATCGCGGGGACCCCGAAGATGAGCAGCGCCAACAGGAGGCACATTCCAGCGGCGATGACGGTGGCGGTCCGGGCGGGTGACTCCATGACATCCCTCAGGCGCGGACCGGCCGGAGCCGCCGCCCGGCGTCGGTCCCGGCGGTGTCGGGCCGAAGCGCCGCGGCCGCGTCCTGCGGCGCAATCTCTATGCGCTTAGGTTCGTTTCGCCCCATATCCACGTTGGAGCGGCGTCTGCGCTGGTGGTTGCGGTTCGCGACACGGTGGCCAGGGGTCGACCGATGGTCGGTATCAGTGACGGTTTGTCGGTAGGGTCGATGCATGATCGTTGGCCCTGAGCTTGGTGACTGGTGAGCCTGGTCGCGCTGCGGGGCGGCAACGGCTTCGACGCGGCGCTGAGCACACCGCAGGCAGCGGAGGACTTCGAGCAGGAGATCGTTGATCAGTACGCCCTGGCGATGGCTGCGGCCGGTCTGAGCGACGGGCACACCCGGGCAACCCGGTCGATCATCATCGAG
>JAABUM010005512.1_pt1 | contig 13253 bp, 24 predicted proteins | sample 5559161 | NCBI WGS metagenome assembly JAABUM01 (sample SAMN10711868, study PRJNA513369) | rock metagenome | isolation source: Antarctica rocks | place: Antarctica: Victoria Land, Siegfried Peak nord | reverse complement strand
TAATATAATATAATATAATATAATATAATATAATATAATATAATATAATATAATATAATATAATATAATATAATATAATATAATATAATATAATATAATATAATATAATATAATATAATATAATATAATATACAGGGACTGGCTGCCTTTGCAACGCGCACCAGTGATGCACGGCTGGATGATGACGCTCATGTTTGCAGACGCCACAGTCGGACCCGTGGTGCCGCCCAAAGCGATGCCGTTGGCGGCCGGCTGAAAGGACAGCGTGTACGGATTGGCCTGCACACGGTGGAGCACTCATCAAGACAGAGCAGTGCACAGTGCTGTGAGCAGAGGCCTGTGAGATCAGGGGTCATCCATCCAGCGGAGGCGCAAGCTGCGGCAGCGTCTGACGTGCATCACGCAGTGCCAAAACCAGTTGAGGTCTTGTAAGAGTCTGTAGCACCGCTCCCAGGGGTCCGGCAGGCTTCGTGCACGTTGCACCATTCGTGCACGCTGCACCCTGCCTGGGCGCGTGGCGGCCGCTACAGCCCAGACCCATAACTCAAAGTCTGAAAACAGGGAAGCGGAGGCGTGTACAGGAGGCCTGGTGAGGGATGTGCAGGGGCGCGCCTGCGTTGGCGCCCTGACCGTCAGCGCCGAGAAGGTGGCCGAGCCGTTGAAGGCCGCGACGCGCGTCTGGCCGCCCGCTGTCAGCGTGGCGTTGCCGCTCATGACCGACACCACCATGTCGGTGCCGACACCAGAGCCTGCACGTGCAGCATGGTTATCTAGGTACTGGAACAGCTGCGCGACTGTCAGGCGGCTGATGAACGGTCCTGAACCTTTCTGGCGTCTGATTCCTTGACACGGCCGAGCCGCGTTGATGAACGCGGCTGCCGCTGCCATGACCACAAAGCCAAACACGAAACGGGCTGTGTGCAGACAGGCAGCCGCGCACCGTTTTGCATTTCTGAGCGCACCTGACACCTGCTGCCCCAGGTCGTCAACGATGGAGACGGTCACTGGCAGACGCTGGTTGGAGCGCTGCCGGGGAACGTAGCCCGGCGTCACCGTCAGGCTGCTGGGCCCCGTGGCGAGGTCGGCACCATACGCCCCGGCAGTGTTATCCACGAAGGACGCCTTGCAGGCTGCGCGACAGCATGGCGACCGATGTCACAAAATTCAACCACACAACCACTGGTGTACTTGCTGTCCGATTAGGACTTGCACTCCATAAATAGATTTCAGTATGTACTGTTAAAATATTAACGTGCTACACCGAAATCGACTTTGCTGTCCGTCCACACACGATGACTTGCCAGGCTGCGACGTGAAACAAGCGAGCGAGAGAGCAGCATCCCATCTCACAGGACGATTCCTTGCTTAAAACTCTGATGCACATTGCCATGCCAAAAGGGAACTTGGGAATCTGGCATGCAAAAGGGAATATTGCCATGCCAAAGGAAACGTGCCACTCGAATGCGCACGTGGGGGCAGGCTGGGCGACGTGAAAGCTGACTGCGCCCGCTGGACGTCTGCAAAGCTGGGCGCGGTCGCAGGGCTGACTGCCGTGCAGTCGAGCACCACCGGCAGGGTGGCGCCTGCTGAGGAGAGCGCGCCGCCGGCGTCGGCCGCGGCGTTGCGTGTGAAGGTGCTGCCCGCAACGACCGCAAAGGAGCAGTTGGAGACGGCCTGTCCCGCACGGGCAGCGGAATCTGGTCATCATACAGGGAACGTAGAGGTGTTGCTATGATGCAAGGACAGGAAGAGGAAAGGTACAACAGACCAGGAAGGCGCTGGTCGACAATGCTGCAAACTCGAAGCCCCGGACATCTCCCAGGTAGCTCAAGTGGCAGCAGGAGTTCGCGGCTTGCGAAAGCATCGTAGGCGTAGAATGGCCAGCATGCGTCAGGCAGCCTCAGAATTTAGGGTTTTGCGCACCGTGGCATTGCAGGCGGAGGACATGAGCAGGCCGCCGCCGCTGCCGGCCGCCGTGTTCCGCCGGAAGGTCGTCATCACCACCAGTAGCAGGCCGTCGCCAGCCTGCAGCCCACCGCCGCCGCCTGCCAAACCATGGTTCGAATATCAGCATAGTTGTGTTCTGTCATGACTCCTGCACCAGCAGGTCGTCGGCACCACCAGCAGCAGGCCATGTCCAGCCTGCAGCCCGCCGCCGCCGCCTGTCCAAGAGGCGCACAGCGTTTTCAGACCTCGAAGCCCCTTGCGGCCAGCCAGGTTGTGCAAGTCTCACTACCATGCGGGCGCATGTGGCTCCCGCAGCGCGTTGCAAGGCTGCAAGTGACCTGACTGACAACACATCGCATGCCGCTGCTAATCTCCTGCACCTGAACACGAGACTGGCTCTGTTCCGGATGCACATCGCAGAGCAGCCTCGAGCTCGCTGGTTGCAGGACATTGCTGCCCCGTGACTCAGTAGGGAACCCTTCTGCAAGAGGAACCAATTGTGCACACCTTCATCGACGCCGCCGAGCGCGCTGTTCTGGCTGAAGCCGCACTCCAGGACGGAGGAGCGGGAGGCGGGAGCGCCGCCGAGGTACGCGCCGCCACCGTGACCGCCGGCGTTCTTGTAAAAGGTGGTGCTAGTCAGCGCCACACGGTTGCATGCAGCGCATCTGCGGTCGGGGGGTACCGGCTGTCAGGGCGCAGGGTCCAGCACCAGTCAGCGTTTTGAAACGGGGTCGACTTTCACAGGCAGGCTAGCAGGCATCTCCTCCAGCAAAGTCTCCAACGTGCAACGGCGGTGAGGCAATGCGTGTCGATTCCAGCAGAGCGGCATCTGCCACATAGGGCCTGTGGTGGAATGCAGGATCTTGCGCAGCCAGACGGGGGCTCACGCGAAGCCGCCACCCGCGCCGGCGGAGGCGTTGTTGGCGGAGAAGGAACAGAACGTGGCGTTGAAAACGGAGCAGCTGTCGCACTGCACGCCGCCGCCGCCCTGCGCGCCCGCGTTGCTAGCAAACTCGGTGTGAGTCGCCACCACCTGCGGCGCGCACATTGCTTGTTGCTGCACACTCCTATTCTCGGTTCCCGATAAGAGCAGCCAAGGCCTCCGCGGTTGTGGACCTTGTGGACTACACGAATCGAAAGTCAGAGGCCCAATTTCAACAACAGTCCGTGTATTGTCGATGCAGGACGAGGACAGGTGTGCTTCGACAGTCAGCCCAGAGTGCACCTGGCAAACTCTTGGGCCAGCGAAGCCCCGCTGTGACCGCAGCGCAGAGCAAATATGCCACGGCGCACAGAAAACCCTACTGCAGAACTGGCGGCGCCTGCACACCTTAGTCAGCTGATCGGCATGCAGCGCGCCGCCCTGGCTGGCGGCATTGCCCTTGAAGGTGTCGGTGCGCAGCGTCAGCAGCAGCCCGGGCGATGCCGAGGAAGCCAGGGCTCCTCCCAGCTTTGCTGCCTTGTTGCCCTGTGCGAGCAGGGGAGGATGACCCTCTGAGGTGAAGGTGCAGCGCGTCGCAAGAGCCGAGCCTGGTTGAGCAGGACTGTAGGTTGCTGCAGCCACTCGAGCCGATCGGCATGTGTCGTGCAAGTCCGAGAAGAAACTGATCCCTGCTCGCGCAGAGCCTCCTCCCGCAAGACTGCAGAAGAGATCTCAGTCTGCCTGGTCACCTGAAAGTCGGTCCTGGCGATTGTCGTCGTCGCGTTTGCAGCAAAGGATGTCAGGGACAGGGCGCCGCCGTCCGTCTTGGCGGAGTTGCCGCTGAAGGCGCAGCCGCTCACGTTGAAGACGTCACTGGCGACCACCACCGCCAGCGCGCCGCCGGCGCCCACCGCTGCGACATTGTCGTCCATTTCCACCTGCCGGGTAGCATAACTCACGTCAGACGGCATGTGTTTGTCTCGGTGCAAGCCCTGCACGTTGGCTCCATCGCCTACCATCCGCCGTAGGTAGGAACCGGGGCTGTGCTAGCCGATAAACGGCCTCGAGGCTGCAAGTCTGACGACACCTCACCCTATCGAAGGCCGGCGAGGTGCGGGATTCTGGAGGGCAGCGGCAGGAGCCCCTCTCGCAGCTGCCCAGGCGGCCGTAGTTGCTGAGGTACACCGCACCGCCGGTGCCGGCGGCATTGCCGGCGAAGAGACTGGTCGCCAGCGCCGTGCCGCAGGTTCCAATGGCCTGTAGAAACGCACAACACACAGTCAGACTATGGAACACCTCGCATGGTCTTCGTCAAGTTTTCGTTGGACGGCCAGGTCTCTGCTGACATCCTGTAAGCATGGCCAGCCGCCGCAGCAGCTTGCGCTGGGATGGAGGCAGAGACGCACGCACACATCGAGCTGCGCATGGCAGATGATCTTCAAACAAACTGCCGGGCCGCTGACTCTGAGCCAGTTTTGGGTCAGCGTCATAGCAGGGTTTATACCTGGAGGGCGCCGCCTTGGATGGCGGCACTGTTGTTGCCAAACTGGCTGTCAAAAAATTGCAAATTGGCGCCGCCGTTGAGGCTGGACACGGCACCGCCGCCTGCGCAGGGTTTAGCGTTTTGAGACTATTGACTGTACATGAGCGTGATGTTCTTTCTTGCGCCTGAGCAGTATGAAGACAGCCTGTGCAGCCTGGTCATGCAATGTTGCTGCAGCGAAAGCGTTGCCAGTGGCCATGGTTTATGCGCAGGGAAGGCCGCCATGGAAGCGCGTAGCTGTGCCTTGTGCTTCACAAACGGCTTTGAGCCTCGAGTTCAATAAGGCTCAAAGCCGTACAACGATTTGCGTGTAGTGAGGCCAGCACATGCAGCCGGGGCTCACCTGTGGCTGCCGTGTTGTTAGTGAAGACAGTGCCGTTGATCTGCACGTTTAGCACCGCTGCCAGCTCTATACCGCCGCCATTGACTACAATGACAGCAGCAATCAACCATCAGATGTGCACCTTCGTAAGTCCGTTGTTGAGGAATCGGAGGAGTCATGCGCGGCGTAGTGTATAACAATAACTCGGATGTTGTCGTGTCACGGCAGGCCAGGTTCGCGGCTCGGACGGTCATGGTGCGTGATCCCATGTGCGTCGCGGCAAGGCATGCACAGTCTCGACGAAAGACAGGCTGCTGCGAAACACACGCCAATGCACATGCTGCCAGGAACACGCTCACCTGCGGCCTTGTTGCGGTCGAATCCAGAGTCCACAATCACAACGGAGTAGTTCATGTTGCTGGCAAACATGCCGCCGCCGCTGCCGGCCGCAACATTGAGGTCGAACTCGCTGTTGGTCACCATTGCATCCACCAGCCTGCACATACAGAATTGTACTCCTCAGGCTTTGCACATAGGGTTGTCTCCTGAGGCTTCAGAAGCCCTGCGCAATGATGATTGTCGGTCCTGGATCGTGAGTCGTGAGCAAGGCCGTGCGTTAGGCACACAGGGTGGAACGACATCGCGGCTGGGAATGGCGGGCAGTGGACCCAACGAGCAAACAGCCAACGCTGTGGGTGGACGTGATGGCGACCATGCATTGGGAGTGGGGAGCGAGCAGATGAATTTCACCCCAGGGTCGCCAGTGCGCCTCCAGACTGGCCGGCGCTGTTGTTTCGAAACAGGCAGCCATCCAGTTGACCGAACTTGGCCGTCGTCAGCGTGATTGCGCCGCCCGTCGCGCCGCCGGCAGCATTGCCAAGGAGCGCCTGCGGAGGATGGGGCGTTCAGGGGTGAGAAGCATCAGCTAGACTTTCAGTCCTTCAAAGCGCTGGCGGACATGCGTCGCATCGATGTTGACAAGACTTTGGTGCACTCGGGAGAGTGAGCACGAATTAGGGATGATAAAAAAGGCATGGTAGTCGTGCGAGCGCCTCTGCAAAGGCCCACCTGGTTGTCTGTGAAGTTGCAGCCGCCAAGACCCACTCGGGCAAAGCTTGCAGCGTACACTGCACCGCCGCTGCCTGTGCACCAAGAGCATGGATGTCAGGCAAACGGGGCCCAGTCAGACCCGCACAGGACGAGTACGAGACATGGGGAGACATGGAATCGCCTCAAAAGTAAGAGCTGCCAGGCAAGGACATGGCGAAAGCGCACCGCCGCTGACGGAATTGCCCGCAAATGACAGCTCTGTAAAGTTGGCGTTGTCAAAGGTCACAGCGCCGACTGCGCCGCCCGTCTGGTCTGCCCGGTTGCCCCTGAAGCTGCTCCGCACCAGGCTGATGTCGGACGGCGAATCCTGCACCACCGCACTTGTCACGCTCGAAGGACCGTGCTGGGAGATGGCATAGACTCAGTAGCATGGATGTTGCAGCGGATGGCAATAGCAGATCAAGCATCAGCGTCATCGCGGTTCTGCAGGAAGACTGGCTCATGTGGGGGGTCACGCACGTAATCGAGCGCGCCGCTGCTGAGCGCGTAGTTGCCCACAAAGGTGCAGTTGCGCGTGGTGATGAGCTTTGTGGAGAAGACGCTCATGCCGCCGCCACTGGCGCCGCTCTGGTTCTCCGTGAACCTGCACATATGCATCGTCACAACTGTCCAGGCCGCACTTTCGACTGTCAAGCCGCACCCGCGGACGCAGGACCAGTGTCGAGGGATGCTCTCGGACAGAGCCAGCCACCCAGAGGCTACCTGCTGTCCACAGCACTGCAGCACTACCGGCCTGCCCACCTCGAGTCGGCCACCGTGGCGCGGGTGTTGCTGAGCCCCAGGATGTAGATGCCGCCGCCAAAGGAGGTGGCGGAATTCTGGGTGTACTGGTTGTCCGAGGCCACGGCAGCAGTGAGCTGGTACAGGAAGAGGCCGCCGCCGGCGCCGGACGCATCTGTCGCCTGCCAGCCGCATGACACCCTTGTCAGCTTGTCCGGCTGGGACTGCTTCAAGGTGCATTGGCAGCTGCACAGGCAACCATCTGAAAATCCCGTCTTGAAGGCAGACCGTCATCTCGATGTCAAACCAGCCGGCTCTACACGAGACTCCCGCCAGCACCAGGCCCAGTATGTATTCGGCACACACGTGCACGTGCCATTCTTCCCTGGCCCAAACCCTGTGCACCTGGTTCCCGAGGAACACATTGCCGGTCACGCTGGCACTGTTGCCGCCGGCCTCGCCGGCGCCAATGACCGCCGCGCCGCCGCCCGCGTTGCCGGCGCTGTTGCCTTCAAAGTAGTTCCCCTCCACCAACAGGTTGTTGGGCGACTGCGGGCGCAATGCTAGCAACATGGATAAATCGCATGCTTTGAAACGCAGCAAGAGCAGGCTCGGTCAGATGCCAACGTCTAGGCGCTGCAGCAGATCATCACCAGCAGCCGTATCACCGCTGGAGCAGGGCAGCTGTAGTAGTCAGAGGGCAAGTCGCAGTCTGCGCAGGTCAAGTTTCAACATGATGACCCGATTTTGCAGCATGTTCACATTCTTTTGGCCAACAATCGCTAAGGCATACAGATGCAAAGCCGCGCTCACATTGGCCAGGAAGCCGCCGCCGTTGGCCTGTGGCGCGGTGTTTGCCGTAAAGTTGCAGCCGCGCACGGTGCACGAGTCCGTGCAGCTCAGCTGCAGGGTGGCTCCGCCGCCGCCGCCGCCGCTGCCGGCGTTGCTGGTCGTCGAGAGGCCCACCGTGGCTGCAGGAAGGGTGCAGGTTTTCACATGTTGCCACTGGTAGGGGCATAAGGGACTCTAGCCCAATTTCACGCACACCCAGCCATTCACATACACAGTGCGGTTCTCGCGCCTGTGTTGGACACGAACGTCGTGTCTTCGATGAGCACTTTATCACACCCCTGGTGCAGCAGTGCGCCGTTGTTGGACCCTGCGGCACAGGAGCAGGCTGTCAGGCCAGGCTGGCCATGCGATACATGGACAGTCATCGTGCTTCCGCCAGGTGGGTGCAGCATGCCTCGGCAGCATGCCTCAGCAGCATGCCTCGGCAGCCCATGTCCAGGAGCAGCCCGGCGCAACATCGCGTCGAGCAGGAGGGCAGGGGCGTCCGCAGGCACTTGGATCGGGTATCAGAAACTACGCGCCTCGGTTGCCGGCGAATGTGCAGCCGGACACCGTGGTATCGGCGATGGCGTTCTGCTCCAGAGCCGCCACAAAACCGTACTGCGCCTGGTTGTTGACAAAGGTGCAGTTGCGCACGAGCGAGGCGCGGCCATTGTTCTGCGCCATGGCGCCGGCATCGCCGGCGCTGCGCCCGCCGATGAATCTGCAGCCGCGTGCAGGTGAAGCGCGGGTTGACATTCAAGGCGCGAGTATGTACAGTTGATCTAGATGGGCGGGCGCTGCCCATGCAGCAACGTGCTCGAGCCTTGTGCCAGCTCTGTGCAGCCACCAGCGGCATGTTTCAGAAATGTACAGGAGGGCGCAGGACGCGCCTGCTGTTTGTAAAGGTGGCGTTGGGGATCAGCTCCTGGAAGATGCCGGCGCCGCCAACGATGGGAAAAGCAGCGCAGATGCCTCCGCCTGCGAGTCAGGATGTCGCTGAGGGAGTGCAAAGCTGGACCACGAATGGAGAATGCGGATTGGCAGAACAATTGACCCGCACCGGCTGTCGCCAGGCTCTGGGCTGTGCTCCCGTCTCTGAAGGTAGTGCCGTCCACGGTGACGCTGCCCACGCTTCGTGTATACAGTGCACCGCCCTTGCAGCCTGGGCATTCAGATAGTCTGTCAGTTTTCGTGTCGATCCTGGGCAGCCTTGCAGCAAGAGTGACATGTCTGCAGACCCACATGTCTTGCAACAGATGCGCCTGCTGCCGCTGAGCACGTACCTGCTGTATTGCCGCTGAATGTGGAAGCCTGGATAGTCAGGCTAGCTGCAGGCGATGCCTGGTGGCTGATCGCACCGCCCAGCACCTCTGCCGTGTTGTTCACAAAGCTGTGCCAGCACCAATATACGGCGTTGCGACATGCGGCGTCACATGCATAGCGTATTCCAGGCGCAATTTCATGAATATATATAGGCAGCAGAGCAGCCTCCTGTGGTTACTGACCGTTCCAATCCGTGGATATGACAGGTAGATTCACAGCAGCTGCCTACCTGGAGCCTGTGATGCGCAGCGCGCTTCGGGTGGCACTGATGGCGCCGCCCTGGTAGTCCGCGTAGTTGTTCGAAAAACTGCTGCCTGACACCGTGAGCGTGGTGCCAGAAGCCTGCAGCACCGCCGAGCCGTTGCCTGCGGCGCTGCAGGCCGTGAAGGTGGTGTCTTGCAGCTGCGCGCTGCCGCCGCTGATGCTGAGCACTGAGCCGCCTCGGCCACCGTCCAGGTTTGCAAATGCCGACCCGCTGATGACCAGGTTGCTCCCGGTGATGCTCAGCAGTGCCTTTGCATCAGCGCTGACCGCGGCCGTCACGCCTGCGCGGATAGGGTGCAACCTCGACACAACTGCAAGTGTGTGCGAATGTGTGCAGACGGCATGACGGATGGTGTGTGGAGCTGCAACTGTGGGCGGTCCACAACGATGGTGCTCCCTCGAGAACAATCTGAAGCTCTGACGAGTTCCCGTGAGGTTCAGGCCAGACCTTTGTTACACCACCACTTCGACGATATGATGGCTAGATGACCTTCCTTAACAATACAACAAACAGCGACGCACGAAGCCATACGAAGCAGCATGCCGTCAAATATCCAGCACGTCCAGAAGGGTGCCCTGACAGGCTAGCACTTCACATCTGCACGCGCCCCTTGTTTCGTGACAGCGCGCACCCGTAAAATCGGCGACGAAGGGCCGCAGCGCCGGCGCAACGGTGATCTGAAGTGATGCACCGGTACAAGCAATGCTTGCCTGCCCCGCACCGGCCGCAGCGTTGATCCGGGTCGCCAGAGACAGACCACGAAAGCTGATTTTGCAGGTGGTGTCCTGCGCGACGGCAACCCTGCCGAACGATGCCGCAAAAGCTGCCAGTAACAGAACTAGAAGCGGTCGGGTCATGGTGGGACGTCGCAGAGCATGACACTCCGCCGCAGAGCGACCTGCAGCGAATTACCAAGTAATCTGTGTTATTGTATCTCGCCAAGTGGCACCAGCACGTGGCTCGAAGAAAACCCTCTGACCTGTCGTCAGTCCGAAAGCAGGCTACCCGAAACAAGCTCAGGTCAGCTAGCAGAGTGTGTTAAGCAAGCAACTAGCTTCGGTGCGGCTGTCACTTCAGTACACCGTGGACAAATCTTCCAGAAACGCACGAGTACTAAAAGGTACGGTAGACGGCGCGTTTCCAACCTGAGTGACCTTTCTCCCTCGGGGCGCTGCCAGATCGCACAGCATACGTCTAGTGTCAGAAGGGGCCCGCGGTGAGGACCAGCGCATCTCTACATCGGGAGCTGCTGCAGAGGTGTGTAGTCGGTCTCTGACGTAGTTGTGCAAACGTCCTTTGCTGACCACGGTAGCAGCAGCAACACAGAGCCGGTAGCGGAAGCTGTGACGATTGATTTGTGTCCCAGGTCAGGAGTGCCGGCCCCTGCCGCTGAGCACAAGCCCCAAACGTGCAACCCATTGTGTTGCTTGCTGCTTCCGCTGCAACACCTTGCTGCATCAGCGTCCCTTTCCGAGTCTCTCATTCTGTCTGTGGGCGACTGGGAACTGGTAGCCTGCAGAAGCATACTGAGCCGGCAACGAGAGCCGCGCAAAGGTGGTGACTGAGCGCTCTGGTACATGACCTGCTCGCAGGTTTGGAGGGACTCGGAGCTGCACGATCGCGGGTCGTCTGACCAAACGACTGGTGGAGGGGCGGCTTGGCCACTGTCAGCCTCGGCCAGCGGCTGCGGCGGCGGCGGCGGCAACACCGGCGGCAGCAAAGCGGCAGCGGCAGCGGCATCCCCCCACAGGCTGCAGGATTGGGGCGGCGCCCCGCAACCCACACCCGCACGCTGGGAGGATCAGCCGGGCTGCATCCCGCTGCGAGGTGGTACAGGCAATGGAGCGCCGCGAGCAACGATGACGTTCCACGCGGCAAGCGGCGTCTGCCTTTGACTCCATCTGCTGCTGGCATGCAGCGCACGCGCCTCCTCAGGTGGGTCATGTGTCTCACTCACGTCTGTGTTGCTGGCGGGCCGGTCGCTCATGTGGGACGCGGCGAATCCTCCTGTAAGTCGGCGCACAAAACCGAAAGCATGCAAGCATTGCTCGGCAGCTTGCTCAGCAGCGCTCGCTCTGGCGTGTGGCGCAGATGCGTGCTGCTGCTGGCCGCGGCAGGGTGCGCCGCCGCGCAGCAGGGCTGCTCCATTAACTCCACGGTCACGCTGCGCAACTTCAATAAAGCGGGCGCCGGCGCGAATGGCAACCCGGACTTTGGGTTCCTGCCGGAGCCGGCCGATGTCAGCGACAAGCGGATTGTCAAGGCGACGCTGTCAGCGGCTGCTAAACCAGTGTACAGTCCGGCCACCGGGTTCAACACCACGACGACACACAGTAAGCCCATTGATACTGCAAACCTGCGATCACAGCTCTCTGTTGGGACAATGCTTTGGACCGCTGCATCTGTGAGCGAAGCCTGAACAGCGCTGCATGGCTGTGACTATGTCTGGCATCTCCTGGCAGCCTCGTGTCATGGCGGTTCCGATGCACCGATGCACTGGACCCTGCCCTGTGTGCGCAGGCCAGCTCGACTTCAACCAGTGGTTCTCCACCGCGGCCGCCTACCAGCAGGACGCGGTGCTGACGCTGGCTGAGACCACGGACAGCTCGAACAACAACCTGTTCCAGTTCAACAACGCCGCATTCTGGCCGCTGGACGGGCAGCTGCTGGGCGCGAGCAGCCCTGGGGCGCACAACCGCTACTTTACCATGGAGGTGTGCACATCCTTGCGACGGAAGTGAGCAGAGCGGCAACGTAATGTCTGAAAGGTGGCCGATGCGCTTTGGGAGAGTGCCTCGAGAGAACATTGAAACGCCAGCCTGGTCGGGGCTGCTGTGTGTGGTTGAACTCTTCATTGGGCTTGACATTGACGCCGGCCTTGCCGCTGCCCTGCAGTTGCATTCCACGCTGAAGTACCTGCAGTCAAGCGCCGGCGTGCTGGAGTTCACCACCAACTGCGACCTTTTTGTGTACCTGAACGGCGAGCGCATCATCAACCTCGGCGGTGTGCACCTGGCGCAGTCCGCCAGCATCGTGTTGAATCAGGTGACCTGGATTCACGGTTGCCGACTGGAGCGCCCAGGACAGGCTCCCACTGCGCTAGCGTTGAGCTATATATATATAATATGAGTGTGCACATAGTGGCAGGTGAGGTGTGCAGCCATTCTGCAGCCCAACTTTTCGCTGTTCCATCATGACAATCCCTTTGTCTCACATGATCGTGCAAACCTTCCCCGCCGCCTCATGCATTTGTGCCCTGCTGCACCGCTCGGCGGCCTGTCGTTCAGTGTGGCAACAATAACAAATCCCCAACCCCTCTGCTATGGGCCATCTGTGCCAATAACTGCTGACGTCATGTCGCGCAGATCGGGCTGCAAAATGGTCTGGCGTACCCGATAGATATCTTCCTGGCGCAACGGCACGGCCCTGGCGCGACGCCCGCTGTGGATATCACAAGCAGTGTGGACTTTGCATCGGGGAAGACCGCGGATGCGTACTGCAGCGGAGCCGCCGGCCGCGGCGCTGACGGCAGCGCTGTCAACGCCACGGGCCTCGGTGAGCGCCCGGCTTGCATTTTTTTCAACAACCGCCACCTGGCCCACCCCATGAAGCACGGTTCGAGTAGATGGTCTTGTTGTGTATGCAAGCGGCGATTGCCAGCTGCTTGCACAGCTTCTGGACATTCGTGCTGTGCCGGACAGCAGGCCGTCAGTGCACCTTGTGTTGCGTCGGCTGCAAGCACGCCTTTAAGTCTGAACTGAAATCCAGCAAGCTAACCAATGATGCTTGACACATGCAGACGCCCAGTTCCCGACGACCACGGCACCGCCAGCAGACGGCTTCCCGGGCGTTCCCGGCTGCAATTCCGTCTGGGGTGTCGCCGGCGGCGACACCTGCGGCAAGATAGCGACGGCGTCGGGCCTGGAAAACGCGGCCAGGTGCGCAGTGAGCGCAACGCCTGCCTGCCGGGCGGCTGCGGCTGTTGCTGTCGTCTTGCCACGGGCTGGCACTATCGAAGACGCCCTGGGCACAGAGCTGACGACACCTCATCATGTTTCTGACACCTGGAGTCTATGTTCCGCAGTGTGATCGCGCTGAACCCAGGACTGGACTGCAGCGCGCTACAGCCTGGGCAGCTGGTCTGCACCGGCACCGGCGGCGCGCCGACCGCCACCTGTGGCTTCAGGTATGGTCCATCAAACCAGAGACGCTTCCTGACACATCATCCACCTCTTCAGGGGCTGCGCTGCTCTTGCACAACCCC
>JAABUM010005511.1_pt1 | contig 13254 bp, 11 predicted proteins | sample 5559161 | NCBI WGS metagenome assembly JAABUM01 (sample SAMN10711868, study PRJNA513369) | rock metagenome | isolation source: Antarctica rocks | place: Antarctica: Victoria Land, Siegfried Peak nord | reverse complement strand
ACGTCGGGTTGTACTTCAAGTCTTTCAACGCCTGGGCCACCGGCGACCCGATCGGGCAGCTGCGCTTCGCCGGACGCGACCCACTGCCCGCCATCGCCACCCTCGGTACAGCGCCGGTTGCGAGCGCGTCAACAGATCGCCAAGGCGTCAGCGCATAGTGGTCCAGCCGGGCCTGGCCCCGTCCGGCTCCGAGCGGGAACCGGCGGGGGCTTTCGCCGCCGCCTCCCACTGTGCCCGGCTCATTCCTGCTGATGCTGTGGTGAGAGTCGACCTGAGCCGCTGGTGCGGGTCCGGATCGCGGAGCCGATGACTCGGTGGGTCTGGGGCCCCGAGCGGTGCACCACGAGGCGCGACCCGCCCCATATCGGCGGTGTCCACCAGACCCAAACAGCCCGGAGAGCGATCATGAGTGTGCTGTCATCCCCCGACAACGGCAGCCGCCCCGCACCGGCGGCGCTCGGTCAGAAACGATGACAACCCAGACGGTGCGCATTCCGCTCCGCGCTCGCCACCCATGGACGGAATTGCTTGCCGGCGGAGGTCGAGCAGGGCCTGCGTATCGGGGTCTGAGCAGCAGCGGCTCAGACCCCGACCCCCCAGCGGACCTCCCGGCCCACCGGTAACGACCACCTGCACCACATGAGGTTAGGCCTACGGTGCCGCGCGGAGTGTTCGCAGGCCGTCGCCAATAGTCCAGTGCACGGAAAGCTGGACGGCGGCCGCGCTCCCGCCTCAGCTCAGCCTCTTCCGATACCTGATCGGGAAGTGCGGCAATCAGTTCTGTAACTGTTCGAATTAGATGGTTCTGGCTCAAGTTTCGTGAAGCCAGCCGAGTTGTGCTCGTGCGGCCGAGTGGCTGCACGTTCTCCGCACGACGCGGCTGCGTCGTCGGGTGTGCTGGTCCCGGGCAGTCTCACCGTGCACCCGGCCTACCGCACGAACTGGGTGTCGATCCTTGACGCGATCAACCAAGCCGCCAGCTTCACGAAACTTGAGCCAGAACCAGACAATTTGGCAATTCACACCCCAACCGACTTGACGGGCCTGGATTTCACCAGCGCTGACTGCTCAGCTTGCTTTGAGTTCGATCTCGTGGCCATTGACAGTGGCGCCGCTTCGCTTTCGGTACTGACATCGCAACTCCCGAAGGTCAGGGTTGTGACTGTTCGGATTATTTGGCGGGTTCTGTTCACGCTATCTGGCGGGCTGGCCGATCACTTGTTCGAGGTTCCAGCAGGGACTAACCCGCCTGGCCTGCAGCGATGCAACTCAATGTCATGGATACCGCCAGATAAATCGAACAGAACCCGCCACTTAATTAGAACAAAACCCGCCATCTAACTCGAAAAGTGACACGCTCTACCATCCGTACACCCTGCGCTCGACAAGCGTTTGAGGAACGTGCCATTTAGCGTGCAGGGTCCGGCCACATAAATCGCCAATTCACACGCCGAGGCCACTGTCAGCCTCGGGGGGGGGGCGCCAACGGGCATGCGACGCCGCCTTGAAGTGGCGATATCCAATGTTCGGTATACTCGGCCCGTGATCGTGTTGCGGGACCCGCCCATGGTGGGCGCGTTCGGCGAGTTGGCGCGTCAGCTAGAGAATGCGCAGCAGGCCGTTCGGGACGGGCAGCAGCGTTCTGCAATGCTCAATATCGATCAGAAGCGGCAGACGTTCTTACAATCGGTCGCCGAAGGCGATCGACAGTTGAAGTTGCGGATACCTCGGGAGCGACTGGACTCGATGCTTCGGTCGAGGCTGTACTTCACGGTGTTGGCCGCGACCAACCCTCACAACCAAATCGTGTACGCCATGAACCTGGAGTATGACCGGCTTGTTGAATTGCTGGAAGTACGAAGCAGGCTGCGGTCGATCAGGCAAGTTAATGGTCGGCAGTGGGGGAGCTGTTCCTGCCGGATACCAGCTACTGGGTTGACGAGTGACGCCCGCTGGCTGAAGTAAATTTCGAACTCACGTTCAACCACCTTGCAGGCGAGATAACACTAATTGTGCCGATGGTAGTAGTCGATGAACTGGACGGAGTGGCGCACCGACGCAGTGGCGACGGTGCGGACATTCGGGCGAAGCAGGCGTTACGGTTCATCCAGGCCAACGCGGGCTATCAGGGCGAACCGGCCCCGATCTCAGATCCGCAGGTGGGACTCCCGCGCGGGTGGCCGTGGTCGACTTCCCGCCCGATCACATACGGAGACCGATCAACGACGATGAGATCGTCGCTTGCGGCGATCAGCTTGCCGCCGCCACCGGCAAGAAGGTGACTTTGGTCAGCAGCGATTCCTCGGGTTTGAGCTTCGAGCTTGACTGGCCGGCCAAGAGGTCATCACAGCCCGCATTCCGGAGCAGCCGCCAGACCTCCAAGCCCGGACGCAGCAGAAGCAGCGGCGTTAGTCGGCCAATTCGCCGAGGCATCGGCAGGTCGTAGGTGACGTAACGCTAAATTCAGTGGCGTTGAGTGATCCCTCTTCGACGCAATCCGGCAGCTTGTCAAGCATATGTTCGCGAGTATCGCTTGTGGGCTGGTTTGTTCGTGTTCCGATCAGCGTGCCGATGAACGCCGCTACGCTGACTCCAGTCGCGTCCGGAAGAGAACGCTGAACACCCCGTGCAAGGAGACGATATGACGTCCGATTGCAATGCGACGCGGTCCAGGCAGTTCTGGTCCGACAACCGACCGACTTCACCGCTTTGTCCGTAGCCATCAGCGACCAGTGTGCTCAGCTGTACCGGGGCGTGAAACCCCGACGGCCAACCTGTATGAGCTCTCCCTTGATCCGTGGACCTTTCTATATGACTTCTCGTCCGATGCGGACTCGGAGCAGTGGGACCGCACCATCGCTGCCTGGGGGTTATCCAAGCCGCTGAAGCGGCCCCGCGACGAAACGTATCAGCGAAATTATCCGTCACCCAACGGCCGGGCGCCGCGACCTCTGGACAAAGGTCATATGGTGCCGCATCAGTCAGGTGGCGACATGGGTCAGAACATCTTTCCCCAGGACCGCGAGCTGTACCGCGGATGGTTAGACGAGGGGAAACGCTACCGTGCCCTGGAACGCGAGATTGGGCGGACGCCTGGCTCATTCTTTATTCGCCGCCTGATTTACATCCACGCCACCGACTTCCCAGGTTGGGTCGAACTGGGCGTGTTACGGGGTGCTGAACTGCATATCGAAAGGTTCCAAAACCGATTCGACTAGTACTAAAGTCGCGTTTATGGTTGGTGGCCGCGTGTTCGGTAGGGGCATTGATGGGCGCGTTGCTGGTGGCGTCGTCGCCAGGGTGATTGGGGTCAAGGCCGCCCGGGTAGGGTAGGTCGGTCCGGATCAGGTAGATCAATAGCCGCCGGATTTCTGGGACGCTCAGGGCGATGAGGGTGTCGGTTGCCGAATTATTTGGCGTACTATTGCCAGGCCCTGTACGAATGGCCGCCGGACGGCCGATACGAGAATCGGCGGGTCAGGCCACTCTTCTGTTGGTAGCCAAATTGCTCGGCGTAGTATTACCCCCCAAGATAATTTGCGATTCACAGGCTTAGGCGAATCCCACGTTCAACTCGTACAAATCCCCGCGAAAGAGCGACGATGTTGCTTCGACGATGTTTTCCTGCGCGTCGAGTCCGCGGGAACGAACGCGCAGACACGGTGTGATATCCGGGATTCCAAGGAACTTCGCGTCGGTTGCCGATGGAGCCACGGCCGCAATCCGCGAATCGGCGCGCGACAGCTCGACGCCGTACTTCTGACCGAGCAGCTCGTAGAGGGAGCCGCTGAAGTCGTGCCCGAGTAGGCCGGGGAACCGCTCAGCCGGAAGTGCGGTTCGGTCGATGCACAGAGGGGTGTCATCACCGAAGCGCAACCGATCGATGAGAAAGACTTGCGCTCCGGGCTCCAGGCCGAGCCGTTCCGCGTTGGGGGCAGATGCCGCAGCGAGGGACATGCCAAGGACCTCAGCTCGAGCGGTCATACCGGCTGACCGCATCGACTCAGTGAAGGACGCCAGCGTCATCTGTTTGGTCAGGCTTGGCTGGGCGACGAATGTGCCGCGTCCTCGGATCCCTACGATCCGTTTCGCGGTGAGGAGCACGTCGAGAGCACGTCGCGTGGTCATGTTCGACACGCCGTACTGCAGAGCAATCTCTTGCTCGCTAGGCAGCCGGTCACCAGGGTGCATGGACGAGATTGTTTGAGACAAGCCCTTCAGGACGATCTCGTATTTCGGCGGCATGACGCTAACCTTCGCAGATCAGGTATGCGCGTGCTGTCGATTGGTGACCGGTACACAGCTTTGGGCGGCTGACACCAGGTCTCGCGCGAGCGCGTACGCGTCAGTCACTGCCCGGCCGACCACAACGGTCGTCGCGCCCGCTCGGAATGCGGCGATGATGTCGGCGGGGGAGGCGTACCGACCCTCGGCGACGACCGGCGTCTGCGGGTATTCGCGGCACAGACGCTCCAGTACGGCGAGGTTTGGACCGCCGGGCCTGCCGTCCTCGGCTGAGGCAGGCACCAGTGTGGTCCCAATCGCGTCGACGCCAGCGTCGATCGCCGCTGGGGCATCATCGGCGGCGGCAAGATCGCCCATGACGAGCAGGCCGCGCGCGTGCGCGTGAGCGACGATCTCCGCTAGTTCCTGACCGAACGGCCGTGGCCGTGAGGTTGCGTCGAGGGCGACGATGGTGGCGCCGGCGTCGGCAATGAGGTCGACGTCGTCCAATGTTGCGGTGATGTAAACATCGCTGCCCGGCCGGTGCTGCTTTCGGATCCCGATCACTGGAATCGACGTGGCCGCGATGACGGCTGCGATGTCGGCTGCACCTTCGACACGGGTACCGACGGCCCCGGCGGCTTCAGCGGCACGGGCCATGGCCACCATGATGTAGGGGTCGCGCAGCGGGCTTCCTTCCGATGCCTGGCAAGAGATCACCAGGCCCGGGATGGACCAGGTCATCGCATTGTTCATTGCCATCATTGTTCCAATCGTTAGTGGCGGTATTCGGCGGCCATAAGGCCGAGGTCGTGCAGGGTTTCTAGTTGGAGAAGGAGCTGAATTCCTTCCAGCGGGCCGGCGATGGGAGGCGTCCACTGAGAACGCGGAAATCGCTCGAGTAGTCGATCGGACAACGTCGGCTCGAGTAGGTCTCGGCTGAGCGCGATTCGACCGACGACGCAACAGTTGAAGTCGTCGGTCAAGCCAGAGCGCGCAGCGACCGCGATGATGGCGTCGGCGATGTGAGTCGCGGCATCTCGCCAAATTTGCTGTGCGATGCGGTCGCCCGTGCGAGCGGCTTCCGCGACGTCGATCGCGAATGCCGCGGTCGCCGCAATCGGTGTTCCGGAGCTGGCGATCGCGGCAGGCAAGCTACTCATCGGGCCGTAGCGGCGGGTAGCGGCGTCCAGTAGGCGCTGGGATCCGTTTACCCGTCCGTCCGCTGCGCTGAGGGCAGCGATCAAGCCGGCTCGTCCGATCCACCATCCGGATCCGTTGTCCCCGAGCATGGCCCCGGCGCCGTCGGCTCGCGCGGCGCCAGCCGGCCCCACCGCCAGCGCCACAATCCCGGTGCCGGCGGCGACCATGGCCCCTGGCGCTCCACCAAAAGCGCCCAGAAACGCGGTTACCCCGTCGTCGGCTACGCGCAGCAGGCTGGTCTTGTGCGCTTCGTGCAGGGCAATACCGAGCGCCTGCACAGAGGGGACCACACCGAACAAGCCAGAGCATCCTGCTGCGACTCGCTGGATGCTCGGCACCTGGAGTGCGTCTGCGGCAAGGCGGATGGAAGTCTCGATCGCAGTGCAGACATCACCTCCCGAAACAAACCCAGGTAGGTCGCTCATCTGGTTAACAACGCGGTCATTACGCACGATGCGGGCTCGCCCGGAGGTCTGGCCAATGTCGAGGAGCATGTCGATCATCGCTGACCTCCTAGGTCTTGCATGGGGCCTTTTCCGGTGTTAGCGTACCTCAACCCTAGGGAGATGTCATACGTCTAGGGTTGGCCGGATGGCAGTCAGTCGCCGGCTCGTTCCTCCCCGTTAAAGGAGCGCATCCATGCCTTACACCGCGCGAATTAAGCGCTCAGCATCTGGCGTACTCGGCATCGTCGCGGCCGCCTCGCTGTTGGCCGCTTGCAGTTCTGGATCGTCCGGTAGTTCTGGATCGTCTGGTAGTTCAGGATCGCCTGGTAGCTCTGGATCGTCGGCGAACTCGTCGACCCTGTCCGGGACCGTCCACGTGCTCGCCGAGGACATCAACTTCACGACCAACTGGAAGGCCATGCTGCCCGAGTTCGAGAAGGCGACCGGTATCACGGTCAAGATCGACACGGTGCCCTACACGAACCTGGCGTCGAAGACACTGTTGGGGTTCAGTCAGAAGTCCAGCGACTATGACGTCGTGTTCAACGACAACACGTACGGAACCGGCTATTACCAATCGAAGTACGTCGATGACCTCAAGCCTTACGAAAAGTACGGCACCCAGTTCGGTGCGGAAAGCGATTTCTACGCCCCGTACCTCCAGGTGATGCAGAAGGATTCCGCCACGTTCGGTCTTCCCGTGTATGGGGAGAGCACCTGGCTGATGTACCGCAAGGACCTGTTCGCGCAGTACGGCATCGCCGGCCCGCCCAAGACGATGGACGAGCTCCAGGCAGACGCGAAGACCATCAAAGAAAAGTCGGGCGGCAAGGTAGCCGGCATCACGCTCCGCGGCGCACCCGGCATCCAAAGCGTCTATCCGTGGTCCGGGTTCCTGCGTGCCTTCGGCGGCTCGTACTACAACAGCCAGCACAAAATTGACGTCGGCACCCCGCAGGCCATTCAGGCGACCACATTCTGGACTAACTTGTTGAAGCAGTACGGCCCTCCAGGGGTCGCCAACTTCGATTGGGAGCAGAACCGCATCGCCTTCACGCAGGGCAAGGCAGCGATGACCATCGACGCCACCGCGAACGGCCCGTACAACGAGGACGCGTCCGCGTCGACGATTGCTGGCAAAGTTGGCTACGCCGCCATTCCCTACGCAATCGCCAACGCACCGGCGTCAGGTAACACGAACAACTCGCTTGACGTGCATGGGCTCTACCTGAGCGAGTACTCGAAAAACAAGCCGGCGGCGTATGCGTTCATGGCCTGGGCGACGAGTCAGAAGGTGCAAGAAAACGCCGTCAAGACCGGCGAAGCCGTGGGTGTCACGAACAAGGCCGTGCTGAACGGCAGCGCCTACGCCAAAAAGTACGGCGCGTTCCAGGCTGCGGTCCTTTCGCAGCTGAAGACCGGCAATCTGGACTACCTGCCCGCCGGCCAGGACGCCAACACCATCATCACGGCGGTCGGGCAGGCATTGTCGCAGGCATTGGCCGGGCAAAGCAGTCCTGAGGCGGCGCTGCAGGAAGCGCAGAAGTCGATCGACAAGCAACTGGGATAGTCGTTAACCCCGGGCGGCCCGGCCCTGGCCGGGCCGCCCCAGACCAGGGAAGTCTTACATGACAACCTCAGCTTCTCAGCCCTTCACAAGGACAGCGCGACCGGCACCGGCGTCGCCGCCGACCCGGAAATCCGGGAACCTTCGATACAGCCTGGCCAGGGCAACGCTTGCGTTGCCGGCCGTAGCGGTGATCGTTCCCCTGCTGGTAATCCTCGCGGTCCAAGGGTTCAAGCTGGTCACCCACAAGGAGAACCTCACCCGTCCCGGATCCGGCAACATCTGGGTCGGTTGGGGCAACTTCACACGCGCCTTCACCGACCCTGACTTGCTCGGCTCGATCCGCGTCACCATCGAGTACGTGATCGTCGGCGTCGGTGTCGAAATGGTGATTGGTGTGGGCATCGCGTTGCTTCTGAACGGCAGGATCCCCGGCAAGGGCATTCTACGAGCGATCATCCTGATTCCGATGGTGCTCACCCCAGTCGTCGCCGGTCTGATGTGGCGACTGCTGCTCGACCCGACGTCGGGGTTCATCAACTACGTCCTTGGTCACATCGGGCTAGGCGACACCCACGCCTTTTTGTCCAGCACCGCCACCGCGTTGCCGACCGTTATTCTCGCCGAGATTTGGCAGAACACACCATTTGTAGTTGTTATCGTCCTCGCGGGTCTGGAATCTCTTGACCCCTCACCGCGGGAGGCGGCTCAGGTCGATGGCGCAACTGCACTGCAGACACTCCGTCACATCACGCTGCCGACGCTTGCCCCGGTACTTTCGGTCGTCTTCCTGCTCCGCATCATCGATGCCGTGAAAACCTTCGCGTTGGTTCAAACGATGACGCAGGGCGGTCCCGGCACCTCGACCATGACGATCTCGAACTACGTCTATCAAACCGGATTCCAGACGTTCAACATCGGCTATTCAACAACGCTCGGCTTCATTGTTTCCCTGGCGATGCTCATCCTGCTGTTCCCGGCCGCTAGTCGCCTCATGGGCCTGCGCATCCGAAAGGGCAAACGATGAAAACCTCCCGCACCGGACGCATGCTCAGTATCGGCGTCGTCTACCTTTTCGTCATTTGGTGCCTCGCTCCGATGCTGTGGCTCGTGAGCACGTCGCTGAAGAGCGACGTGCAGGCGTTCAGCCCGAACTTCGTGTGGCTCTTCGTGCCGCAGTTCCACAACTACGTCGGAGCGTGGAACGACGGCGGCATGGGACATGCGATGGTCATCAGCGCCACCGTGGCCATTGTCTCCTCACTGGCCGGCATCGTGGCCGGACTGCCGTTGGCGTACCTATCCACGCAGATCTGGCCACCAGAGAGCGTCGGCTCCGCCCGACTCACGCTCGGCGTCCTGCTGCTCACGATTGTGCCGCCCGTGTTCAGCCTCACGCCGTACTACCGAGCTTTCTTCGGCATCGGCCTCACCGGGAACGCCTACGGCTTGACCATCGTGCATACCTTTTACGCGATCTTGCTTGCGGTGCTCATCTTCCGATCTTTCCTGGTGAACTTCCCCCGAGAGATGCGCGAGGCAGCGCTCATCGACGGCCTCGGAGAGTGGGGTACGCTCGGCCGTACGATCTTGCCCAACGTCTGGGGAGCGCTGTTTGCCACCTTTGTGCTGGCACTCATTCAGTCGTGGAACGAATTCCTGTACGCGTTGGTCTTCACCAACGGCAGCAGCGAGACCATCCCAGTCACCATCTCCGGGTTTTTGAGCTTCTTCGGCACCAACTGGGCCCGCCTCACCGCGGCCGGCGTCATCGGGACACTGCCAATCGTCATCTTCGCCATCATCGTCCGTAAGCACATGGCCCGCGGACTCTCGTTCGGCGGCGTCAAGTGATCAACGCAAGGAGAAATGCCGACATGGTTCGCGTGGGGGTCATCGGACTGGGTGCAATCGGCCGTGAGCACCTCGCGATCTACCGCAACATTCCCGGCGTCGAAGTCACCGCCGTGGCCGACTTCGCTCCCCACGTCGCCGAGGACGTTGCTGCGGACATCGGGGCCACCGCATTTGGCAACGCAACCGAACTGCTCGACGCCGGGGTCGTCGACGCTGTCACCCTGAGCACCCCCGACCATCTACACCACGACGACGCCGTCAAGATCATGCAAGCCGGCGTGCATCTGCTGGTCGAAAAACCGATCGCTACCACCGTCGAGGAGTCCGACGACCTGGTACGCGTAGCCGAGGCGTCCAACGTTGTCGCGATGCCCGGGCACACTCTCCGGTTCGCCAACCAATACATCACCGCGAAGAGGCTGGTCTCATCGGGCTCCATCGGTTCCGTGATCCACGGCAACGTCCGCCGCAACAACAAGGTGAACGTCGCCCGGCGCGTCGGCGGCCGCACCTCCGTGACCTTCTTCCTCGGCACCCACGACATCGACGCCCTCACCTGGATCGTCGGTGAACGCGTCACCGCAGTCCAAGCGTTCGCCTCCGAGCAGCGCACCCCCGACGGCGGTCAGGCGGTCGCCGTCACCGGCAACCTACGGCTCGCTGGCGGCGGTGTGGTCGCGCTCGAGGCTGCTTGGAGCCTTCCCGACGACTACCCGACCGACATCGACGCCCGGCTTCGCCTGGTCGGTGACACCGGCGAGGTCCGCATCGACATCCATGACTTCGGGATGAGCTCCTTCAGCAACACCCTCACCTATCCGGTGCCAGCATCGGGACCGGTGTACGGAGCGCCCCAAGGCATGCTGTACGAGGAGCTCAACGCGTTCCTACGGGCCGTCCGCGGGGAAATCGATGTACCCGTGACGATGCGGGAAGCAGCCGACGCAGTGCGCGTTGCAACCACGATCGATAAAGCCATTCTATCCGGCGCTACGGAACAGGTCCCCTACACCTCATAAAGGTGAGCCTGGAGCCCGGCCACGCGATTGACGCTTGTACCTGACCCAGCTAATTCATAGCGCTGATTCGCCCGCCGGTGTGGCCGGTTTCGTCTGAATCAAATCCGCGGCGTCTATCCGGGAAGCGGACTGCAGCAGGGACGTGCTACCGGCACGCCGTAAACCCGGTGTGCAGAAGCAGTTGCAAACCCAGAAACAGCGCGACGAGACCGCAGCAATGTTTTACATACGAGGCGCGTCACGTTTCAACGAATCATCTGCAGCTGTCGAATAAGAGGAGCACGACATGGAGATCGTCATCCTGCCTACGCCGGAAGAGGTCGGCCGCGTGGCTGCGGCCAGAATTGCAACCGTTATTTCGAATAAACCCTCCGCCGTCATCGGCCTCGCCACCGGATCCAGCCCCCAAGGCATCTACGCCGACCTCAAGCGCCGGGTCGACGCCGGCGAGGTTTCCTTCGGCCGAGCCCGCTGCTTCGCGCTCGACGAGTATGTCGGCATTGCCCTCGACCACCCTGAGTCATACGCAAGCGTCATCGCCCGCGACGTCGTTACCCCGCTCGGTCTCGACCCGTCCCACGTGCGTGTGCCCGACGGCCGTGCCGATGACCTCGAGTTTGCTGCGAAGGAATACGAAGCCGCGATCCGGGCCGCCGGCGGAATCGACGTCCAGATCCTCGGCATCGGCGCAAACGGGCACATCGGGTTCAACGAACCAACGTCGTCCTTTACATCGCGGACGCGCATCAAAACGCTCGCACCGCGCACCCGCGAAGACAACGCACGATTTTTCGACACGCTCGAGAAGGTGCCGACGCACTGCATGACTCAGGGCATCGGCACCATCATGGACGCGCGCAGGCTCGTCCTCGTCGCCCAAGGCAAGCAGAAGGCTGACGCGATCGCCGCCGTTGTGGAGGGGCCGCTCTCGTCGTTCGTCCCCGGCAGCGCGCTGCAACTCCACGAGCACGCAACAGTTTTCGTCGACGAGGCGGCCGCCTCGAAACTCAAGCTCGCGGACTACTACCGGTACACCTACGCGAACAAGCCGGCCTGGCAGCGCGATCAGTGAAACGAGGCGTCACCTGCACGACGATCCGCGCGCGGCCCGGGGTAGACGCCCGTGCAGTGACAGAGAGTGCCTGGCGACTCGTCGCTGGTGGCGGGCACCGCGCAGCTGGCCAGGGGCCCGCTGGCCCCGCTCGCGGTGCGCCTGAAAGATGGGAGCGGGGGAGCCGGTGAGCAGCACCTGGTTCACCGGCGCCCGGGTGGTCACGCCCGACGGCGTGCTGGACGGTGGCGGCGTGTACGTCGTCGACGGGGTGATCGCGGACGTCGCCGGGGTCGGTCAACGGCTCCCGGAGCGGGCGGACGAGCTCGTCGACTTGGCCGGTTGCACGGTCCTCCCCGGCTTCGTCGACCTGCACGTGCACGGCGGCGGCGGAGCGGGGTTCGACGACGGGGCCGCCGCGATCACGACCGGTCTCGCCGTGCACCGCGCCAACGGCACCACCCGGAGCCTGGTGTCCCTGGTCACCGCAGCCCCCGAAGAAATGGAGCGGTCGGTCGCCGCCGCAGCCGGATACGCAGCGGGTGACCCTACGGTGCTCGGGATCCATCTGGAAGGGCCGTTCCTGTCGGCAGAACGGCGCGGTGTGCACGATCCACGCGCTCTGCAGCGCCCGGATCCGGAGCTGTTCGACCGCTTCCTGGCTGCCGGCCACGGTGCCGTCCGGGTGCTCACCCTGGCGCCGGAGTTGCCCGGCGGAATGGACCTGCTCCGGCACGCCGTCGCCGCGGGCGTGCACGTCGCGGTTGGTCATTCCGATGCCGGATATGAGTTTGCGCTGCAGGCGTTCTCGGCCGGTGCAGACCTGGTCACCCACGCCTTCAACGGCATGCGCCCGATGCATCACCGGGACCCGGTGATCATCGGCGCGGCAATGGACGCCGGCGTGGTGCTGGAAGCGATCAACGACGGCGTGCACCTGCACGAGGCCACGGTATGGCTGCTCCAGTCCATCGCACCCGGACGGGTCGCGTTGATCACCGATGCCATGGAAGCGACCTGCGCGCCCGACGGCAACTACCACCTGGGGGCGTTCGCGGTCGAGGTCACGGGCGGCGAGGCCAGACTCGCCGACGGCACCATCGCCGGCTCCACGCTGACCATGGCGGTCGCCGTGCGGCGGGCCGTGGACCTGGTCGGCATGTCTCTGGTCGAGGCAGCCAACGCGGCCTCGCTGGTACCGGCGCGATACCTCGGCGTCGACGACCGGTACGGCTCCATCCGGCCAGGTCGCGCAGCGGACCTGGTGATCACCGGTGCGGACCTGTACGTGCAGGCGGTGCTGATCGCCGGGCGATGGCTGGACGACCGCCGACCTTAATAGTGATCGTTGCCGGCCAGGTCCGCTCCCGAATCATGTGGGTAGCCAAATTGTTTGGTTCTGGCTCAAGTTTCGTGAAGCCGGCCGAGTTGTGCTCGTGCGGCCCCTCAGGCTGCACGTTCTCTGTACAAAGCGGCCGCGGCGTCGGCTGTGCTGGTCCCGGGCATCGTCACCGTGCACGCGGGCTACCGGACGCACCGGGTGTCGATCCTCGACGCGATCGACCAACCGTCAGCTTCACGAAACTTGAGCCAGAACCCGGTATGTGGCCTAGTTTTTGCACGCTTTTTGGCCGTTTTTGGCGACTTATTGGCCACCTTGCCGTGGTTCACGCCCAGATGCGTCGTGGTGCTCGAACTGAGGTTCGAGAATGGTGCCAAATACCGTGAAAAAAGGCGGCCAAGTAGCTCGCCAATTCACACCCTTCATGGGCGGGGGGATAGTTCCACGTGGTGGTTGACACTGGTGATCAGTGAAGCGGAGGCGGGCCCGTGTTGAGATCGGTGGATTCCACCGTGTCCGGTCTTCACCGGCCCAGCGGCGCCGAG
>JAABUM010005509.1_pt1 | contig 13258 bp, 14 predicted proteins | sample 5559161 | NCBI WGS metagenome assembly JAABUM01 (sample SAMN10711868, study PRJNA513369) | rock metagenome | isolation source: Antarctica rocks | place: Antarctica: Victoria Land, Siegfried Peak nord | reverse complement strand
GGGAGAGCCTGCGTCGCGGACACGATTGCCTCGCCTGCACGGGTTGGCAACCAGGGGACTGCCTCCTTCGCCGCCTTGTTGCGGCGGAGCGCATTCAGCGGCAGGACCACGCCTCCTCCCTCTCCCGGAGGGAGAGGGGGCAGGCAGGCCGTTGCAGAAGGTGGGAGCGGCGCCCCCTACCGGTTCGCCCCATGCTTCACGATCTTCTGCGCCAGGCTCCAGCGATGCACCTCGCTGGCCCCGTCATAGATCCGGAACCCCCGCACCTCGCGGAAGATGCGCTCCACCATCGTCTCCCCCGTTACGCCGATGCCGCCCAGCACCTGCACGCAGCGGTCCGCCACCCGCCAGATCGCCTCGCTGCACACCACCTTGGCGATGCTGCTCTCGGTGCCAGCCCGCTCCCCCTGGTCCAGCAGCCAGGCGGTGTGCCAGATCGTCAGGCGGCTGGTGCGTATGTCCATGTCGTTGTCGGCCAGCATGAAGCCGATGCCCTCATGCTGCGCGATGGGTTTTCCAAATGCCTCGCGCTTCGCGGCATACGCCACGGCGATGTCCTGCGCCCGCCGCGCCGCGCCGAGCCACCTCATGCAGTGCGTCAGCCGCGCCGGCGCCAGCCGCACCTGGGCATAGCGGAAGCCCTCGCCCACCTCCCCCAGCACGTCCGCGGCGGGAACCCGCAGTCCCTCGAACTCCACGACCGCATGGCCGCCGGCAAACCCCTGGTCCAGGGTGTCCATCACCCGCGGGATGCGTATGCCGGGCTGGTCCATGTCGGCGAGGAACATGGTTGCGCGCCCGTCCTCCCCCTTCGCCATGATGATGGCAAAGCCCGCGCCGACCGCGCCGGTGGTGAACCACTTGGTCCCGTCAATCACGTAGTCCCCGCCGTCGCGCGTGGCCGTCGTCAGCAGCGCCGCCGGGTCCGACCCGGCGCCGGGCGGCGGCTCCGTCATGCAGAAGCACGACCTGATCTTCCCGGTCGCCAGCGGGCGCAGCCAGCGGTCCTTCTGCTCGGGCGTGGCCACGACCTCCATCAGGTGCATGTTGCCCTCGTCGGGCGCGGACAGGTTCATCGCCAACGGGCCGAGCACGGAATACCCCGCCTCCTCGAACACGATGGCCCGCCCGACATGGCCCAGGCCCAGGCCGCCGTACTCCTCCGACACATGCGGCGCCAGCAGCCCGGCCTCGGCCGCCAGCGCGTTCATCTCCCGGCGCAGCTCGTCGGTGGGTCCGTGGCGCTCCTGCCGGGCGTCGCCCTCCAGGGGGATGATCTTGTCGCGGATGAAGGCGCGCGTGCGATCCTTCAGGTCGGACAGCTCGGGCGGTATGGTGAAGTCCATGGTGCGGCCTCGTTGCGGGTTGGCTGTGCCGCCGGGATATGGGGGCTTTCGGCAGGATGCAGGCATGAACGTGGCCGCACGCCCGGAACTGCCGCCGCAGGTGGCGGAGTCGCCTCCGGCGAGGACGCCGCCTAGAACACCCGCCCCGCCTTCACCTCCATCGCGAACTCCAGCAGCCCGCCCGCCAGGTGCAAAGGTGGACGCTGCGCGGCACGAAGGGCAGGGCGTCCGGCAGGCGCGATAGGATGCGGTGCTCCCGCGCCATGTCGTGCGCCCCGGGCGGCAGCGGCCCGGGCGGCGGACGGCGCAGCACCAGCGGGCGCCCGTCCACGTGGACCAAGGTGTTGATGTTGGCCAGACCCCCCGCGAAGCGCTGTGGCGGCGGCTCCGGCGTCCAGGTCATGCCGTGGACGGCCAGGTAGGCGGCCACGGCGGTCCAGTCAGCCTCGCCCATGCCCGCACGATGCCGGGCCGGCTTGGCTTCGTCCAGCCGCCGCCCTAGCCTCCCCGGCAAAACCGGGGATGCGCGCCATGGCCGAAGCCTACATCTGCGACTACGTCCGCACCCCCATCGGCCGCTACGCCGGGGCGCTCAAGGACATGCGGGCCGACGACCTGGCGGCGCACCCCCTCCGCGTGCTGCGGGAGCGCAACCCGGGCGTAGACTGGGACATGCTCGACGACTGCATCCTGGGCTGCGCCAACCAGGCCGGCGAGGACAACCGCAACGTCGCCCGCATGGCCGTGCTGCTGGCCGGCCTGCCCGCAATCGTGCCCGGCGCCACCATCAACCGCCTGTGCGGCAGCGGCCTGGACGCCGTGGGCACCGCCGCCCGCGCCATACGCGCCGGCGAGGCCGACCTGATGCTGGCCGGCGGCGTCGAGAGCATGACCCGCGCCCCCTTCGTGATGGCCAAGGCCGCCGAAGCCTTCGCCCGCCAGGCGGAGGTGCACGACACAACCATCGGCTGGCGCTTCGTGAACGGCCTGATGCATACGATGCACGGCACCGACTCCATGCCCGAAACGGCGGAGAACGTGGCCGAGCGGTTCCAGGTGTCCCGCGCCGACCAGGACGCTTTCGCGCTGCGGTCGCAGCAGAAGGCGGCGGCGGCGCAGGCCGGCGGCTTCTTCGGCCAGGAGATCGCGCCCGTCACGGTCAAGGGCCGCAGGGGCGACATCGTGGTGGACCGCGACGAGCACCCGCGCGAGACCACGATGGAGGCGCTGGCAAAGCTGAGAACGCCGTTCCGCACGCCCGGCACCGTCACCGCCGGCAACGCATCGGGCGTGAACGACGGCGCCGCCGCCCTGCTGATCGCCAGCGAGGACGCGGCCCGCCGCCACGGCCTGACCCCCCGCGCCCGCGTCGTCGCGATGGCGACGGCCGGCGTCGAGCCGCGCGTCATGGGCATCGGCCCGGTGCCTGCGGTGCAGAAGCTGATGGCCCGCACCGGCCTGGACCTGCGCGACGTGGACGTGATCGAGCTGAACGAGGCCTTTGCCGCCCAGGGCCTCGCCGTGCTGCGCCAACTGGGCGTGGCCGACGACGACCCCCGCGTGAACCCGCACGGCGGCGCCATAGCGCTGGGCCATCCCCTCGGCGCCAGCGGCGCGCGGCTGGCAGGGACGGCGGCCCATGCATTGCAGCAGGGCGGCGGACGGCGGGCCGTGGTGACGATGTGCATCGGCGTCGGCCAGGGCATAGCGGCACTGATCGAGCGCGCATGACCCCAGCCGCGGTCCCGCCCGGCATTCCGCCCGGGGTGGCGCTGGCGCAGGACGCCTGGCGGCTGGGCCTCGGCGCCATCCGGGCGATGCCCAACCTGTTCAGCGGCACCTTCGCGCTGCTGCTGGCGTTCGAGCTGGCGTTCCGGTCGCAGCACCCGCCCTCGGACGGCTGGCCGGACGCGGCCGAGCTGCTGCTGGGCTTCGCCAACGATGTCGCCACCGACGTGATCGCCGCGTCCGCCCTGGTTGCAGTGCATAGGTCCGTCCTGCTGGGCGAGGCGACGGACCGCCCGATGTGGCGCCTTCCGCCGACCTACGACCGTTATCTGTTCTGGCTGGTGCTGTTGAACATGCCGTTCCTGCTGGTGATCGGCCTGGGTGTGCCGGTGATCGGCCTGGGTATGTTGGCCAGGCAGGGCTATTTCGTCCCGGTCGTCGTGGGCCTGCTGCTGCTGCTGGCGGGTGCCGTCGCCGTTACGTTACGGCTGGCGCTGCTGCTGCCCCTGTCGGCGATGGGTGCGCCGGCCGCGGACTGGCGCACGGCCTGGCATGCGTCCCGCGGCAAAACATGGCGCCTGCTCGCCGCGGCGCTGCTGACCTTCGTGCCGCTGGAGATCGGCGCGGCCCTGGTCGAGGGGCTGTTCCGCGGGGTGGACGGCCCGGCGGCGCTGGCCCTGGGCGCCCTGGGCGCTGCCGCCAAGGCGCTGCTATGGGCCGCGGTCGGCGCCGCGCTGTGGTCCCGGCTGCTGCAAACGTATGGCGGCACGCTGGCCCGCCTGCCGGTCTGGCGCTGAGGATGCTGCGCCGGGCAGGGCGCCGTGCTGGAGCGGCATCGGGTCGAACGGAGGCGTTCGACCCGAGGTTCTGCGTTCCTCATCAAAGAGCTAGAGCATGTTCGGTGCTTCTATCTGCACCGAACATGCTCTAGCGTGCCGGCATGAACGCGCTCGCAAAGCCGCCTGTCCGGATGACGGTGGACGAGTTCCTGGACTGGGAGCCGCAGGACGGACGCAAGTGGCAACTGGTGGACGGAGAACCGCAGGCGATGGCGCCAGCCAGTCCGACGCACGCCTTCCTGCAAGCCGAACTCACCCGGATGATCGGCAACCATCTGGTCGAGCGGCGCAGCCCGTGCCGTGCGGCGGTCGAACCCGGCATCGTGCCGCGCGTCCTGGCCAGCCACAACGTGCGGATACCGGATGTTGCAGTGACATGCATCTCCGGCGATGGCGACGACGGGAGAACCCTGTCCTACCCAGTCCTGGTCATCGAAATCCTGTCGCCCAGCAACCAGCCGGAGACCTGGTACAACGTGTGGGCCTACACCAGCATCCCCGCAGTTCAGGAAATCCTGGTCCTGCACAGCACCGGCATCGGCGCCGACCTGCTGCGCCGGGATGCGGACGGCACCTGGCCGTCCGTGCCGGCAGCGGTCGCGTCCGGCGACCTCGTGCTGGACAGCATCGGCTTCCGCGCGCCCCTGGCCAGCATCTACCGCATCACCCGGCTGCGCGCCGGCGGCTGACCCGGCGGCACCAGGCCGCAACTTGGGGGCCGCGGCTTGGGGGATTGAACTCCGGGGGTGAGCAAAACGCCTCCGCCACGCCATATCTGCGCCTTACCCACACAAGGACCTGTCCATGCGCTGCCTCCTGATGCTCGGCTTGCTGACTGCTGCCCTGGCCCCCGGCCTCGCCAACGCCCAGACCCCGACCCGCCGCATCCGCGGCACCGTGCAGGCGCTGGAGGGCAGCACCCTGGTCGTGCAGTCCCGTGAGGGCGAGACGCTCCGCATCAACCTTTCCAGCCCCCCGGCCGTCGTCGCCGTCGTCCCCGCCACCCTGGCCGACGCCAAGCCCGGCGCCTTCATCGGCACCGCCGCGGTCGGCCCCAAGGACCGGCTGCGCGCCCTGGAGGTGCTGATCTTCCCCGAAGCCATGCGCGGTACCGGCGAGGGCCACTTCCCCTGGGACCTGATGCCCGAGAGCACGATGACCAACGCCACCATCGAATCCGAGTCCGCCGGCACCGACGGCCGCAACCTGGTGCTGGTCGCCAAGGGCGAGAAGCTGACGGTGGCCGTCCCCGCAGAAGCCCCGGTCGTGACCTTCGGCCCCGGCGACGCCGCCATGCTGCAGCCCGGCGCCAAGGTGTTCATCGGCGCCCAGGCGTCGGCGGACGGCACCCTGTCCGCGGCCCGCGTGGCGGTCGGCAAGGACGGGCTTATGCCCCCGATGTAGCTGGCCCCGATGTGGCCGGGGCTGCGGGCGGCGCAGCCCGCAGCTCCGCCAGCCCGCGCCGGGCAGTGCCGTCCGGCGCGAAGTTGGCGGGGTCCAGCCAGGCTTGCAGCGCGGCGCGGCAGGCCGGCCACTCGTCGCCGGCGATGCTGAAATAGGCGCTGTCCCGCAACCGGCCCTTCAGCACGTAATGGGCGCGCAGCGTCCCTTCATAGGTAAACCCCAGCCGCTCCGCCGCCCGGCGGGACGCGGCGTTCAGCGCGTTGCACTTCCACACCAGCCGGCGGTAGCCCAGGTCGTCCGCGGCCAGCCGCAGCAGCAGGAACATCGCCTCCGTCGCGGCGCGGGTGCGCTGTAAGGCCGGGCTGAACCAGATGTGGCCGATCTCGATGGCCGCGTGCTTGGGTTGTATGTCCATCAGCGTCAGCCATCCCGACGCAACGCCGGTGGCAACGGGCCGGATGGCCCACGCCATCGGGTCGTGCGTGCTGGCGAAGTCCGCGACGAACGCGCCCATGGCCTCCCGCGTGGGGAAGGGGCCATAGCCCATGTAGTCCCAGCTCGCATCCGCCTCCGGCCCGGCGGCGGCCCACAGCTCGTCGGCATGGCGGCGGTGCAAGGGTTCCAGCACGACATGCGTGCCGCGCAGGGCGACGCGCGCCGGCAGGGGGCGGGGAAGGGGGTCAACAAGCGGGCCAATCGGACGTTCCATGCCGGGCAGGATGCCACGTCTGCCTCAGGGTGGCACCCGCCCGAACCGGCTCCTGGCACTTATGTGCAAGGAGGCCAACTCATGGCTGCCGCAGGTAGTGTCTCGGTTTGAATGTCTGCTTATGGTGGGAACCGGACGTAGAGGGCCGGTCGCGCTAAGGTCCGCTCTGCGCTCTTCCTGGTCGTTCACGACCTTTGACGCGTTTCCAAAAACCGGACACTCGTTCAGCGGGGTTTAGCGAGGCTGCTTCGGCAGTGAGCGCAAGCGTCAGCCGTCAGTTGCCCAGCGGTTGCGATCCTAGCTTGGACATGGGCGCGGCAATCCCATGTTCACGGTCAAATCTATTGCGAATTCTATTTGAAATATACTTCAGGTCGCGGGCTGTGTCAGGCTGGCTGCACAACATGCCGACCAGCATGGAATGCATGTGCCGCAGCGCGCCCGTCCGCGCCCAATCCGCCAGTTGCCGCCGCAGGGTGGAGCCGCTCGCGTTGGTTTCCGTCGCCCGCAGGCCGCGCCATGGCGTGCCCTCGCGCAGGAACCGCCGCAGGGTGGCCAGCACCCGCACCGTCTCGGCCGGCGGGTGGCCGGGACCGTCGGCCCGCGGCGGTTCGCACCGCTCGATCACCCGTGCAACCAGCTCCAAGATGCTCAGACTCAGTGCTGCTCTTCTCGTCCGTGAACAGCAGATGGGAACACAGGCCGCCACAGCGACGGTCAAGCCCACTCAACCCAAGGTAGTAGTGAAAACCGCCTTGTAGCTACTCGGCCGGCTCTTTACTGCCGCATCAGATCGAGCGCAGGGCCTCAGAAGTGGCTGCGGTCCGCTAAGTAACGGCTGTTCTCGCCGCTTGGGTGGAGCTTGACTTGGACATCAGAGCGATCCGGCAAAACCGAACGAGTGTCTGCTCTTCGCCTTTCTCGCCAAAAATCAGGCCGTCCGCTTACGGCCACGTAACCTTGACCGGCGAGGTCACCCGAACCTCTCGCCTCTCAAGCTGTAGCTGGTGCTTCGCCCGCCAGCAGCATCCTGCACCAGTATGCCGCGTCCGGTTAGGTCGCCTATGTCGCGCAGGGCGGTATCTTGAGAGCATTTGGTGATCTGCGCCCATTTCGAACTGGTGAGCTTGCCCTCGAACCCGTCCAGCAAGCGGTTCAGCATCTCCTGCTGGCGCTGGTTGATGGGCAACTCAGCCATTCCATTCCAAAATTGCCCCTTTCGGATAGTGGCGGCCAAAATGCCATCTGCATCGGACAATGCCTGGTCCAGCACGGTAAGGAACCAGGCCAACCGGGCCGTGATGTCCAGGTCCCCCTTCTGGGTAGCTTCAAGCGTCGCGTAATAGGCCGGCCGCTCCAGCCGGAGCCGGGCTGACATGCTGTAGCAGCGCTGCCCGGTACCTTCGGACCGGGCAAGCATCATGTCAGCGATGGCACGGCCAATGCGCCCGTTCCCGTCGTCGAAGGGATGGATGGTCACGAACCAGATGTGAGCCAGAGCGGCTTTCAGGACGAGATCCGTCCTATCCGCGGGATCTTCAAGCCAGCGTAGGAAGCACTCCATCTCCGCGGGCACGTCCCGCGCATGAGGCGCCTCGAAGTGGATGGTCTCCTTGCCGGGCTGGCCCGACGCGACGATCATTCGGCCATGCTCGTCGGTTCGCCATCCGCCGACCTTGATCGGATGGCGGCCTCGGCTCTCGTTTGGAAACAGGGCCGCATGCCAGCCAAATAGGCGTTCGGTCGTCAGGACCTGGTCGAAGTGCTGGGTGGCATCAAGCACGACAGTGGCGATCGCGTCCGCCTTCTTATCCACGGGCCGCAACCCGCCCTCCTCCATGCCCAGACGCCTCGCAAGCGATGAACGGACTTGATCGTGGTCGAGCAGCTCGCCCTCGATCTCGCTGGTCTTAAGAGCGTCGCGAGTCAGCGTTTGCAGTGTCGTCTCAGCACGGAGCTTGAAGCCCAGCGACTCGATGCGCCCTAGCAACCGACCCTGGTGATGACGGACTGCGGCAAGCTGATCCGAGATGGCCTCGCTGCTCCAACGAAACCTGGGCCAATCGGCGCGTTCGTAGATATATGTTGTTCGCCGCATCAAGCGCGGTGATTAGCTGGCTTATTCGCCGCATGCAAGGTCCCGCTACGCGCTGATGCCGACAGATCGCTGTCCGCTCACTCACTCGGCTTGCTCTGAAGCGGACAGGCCGCTACCGGCCACTCTTGGCTGGCAGGGCCGCGGTCACAGATGACCGCTTCAAATTGAAAGCCGACGTTCAAACCAAGACACCACCCTGCCGCAGCCGCCCAGCAGGCAGGCGCGTCACCCAGGCGTGACAACCTCCGGCACCCGCTCCGCCGGAGGCGTATTGCGGCTGCGCCCGCAGCGCACGATGCCGTCTATGACGACCATGCCGATGCCCGGCAGGTCCCCGCCCCGCACGCTGGCCAGCAGGTCCGCCCCCGCCGAGTGCTGCGCCCGGTCCATGAACACCAGGTCCGCCGCCCGCCCCGGCTCGATGATGCCGCAGTCCAGCCGGCGCATCCGGGCCGTGTTGCCGGTGGCGCAGCAGAACAGCGTCTCCGCCGGCACGTCCCCCAGCGACGACAGCATGGCCACCATCCGTAGGATGCCCAGCGGCTGCACCCCCGACCCGGCGGGACCGTCGGTGCCCAGGATCACCCGCTCCATCTGGCCGAGTTCCCGGGCATATCGCAGCGCGGTCAGGCCGGCCAGCTCGTTGCCGTTGTGCACGATCTCCAGCGCCCGCCCGCAGCCCTCGCACAGGCAGCGTATCTGGCGCAGCGGCAGGGCGGTGTGGCCGCCGTTGATGTGGCCGATCACGTCCGCGTCCGCCTGCAGCACGGTGTCGGCGTCCATGTAGCCGCTGCCGGGCACGCTGGGGCCGCCGGTGTGTATGGTGCTGACCATGCCGTGCTTGCGCGCCCATGCGACCATCGTGCGCGCCTCGTCCCCGGCCTTCACGCTGCCCAGGCCGACCTCGCCCAGCAGCGTGACGCCAGCGGCGGCCAGGTCGGCGAAGTCCTGCTCGACCATGCCCTGCTCGACGATGGGCGCCCCGGCCAGCACCTTGACGCCGCCGGGCCGGTGGTTGGCAAAGGCGCGCTGCGCGGCGATGGCCAGCGCCTTCAGCCCCACGATGTCCCGCGGGCGGCCCGGCAGGTGGACCTCGCCGGCCGAGACCATCGTGGTGACGCCGCCGTGCAGGGTGCTGTCTATCCAGCCGAGCTGGTTCTGCCGCGGCGTCCAGTCGCCGAAGGCAGGGTGGACGTGGCTGTCAATCAGCCCGGGCGACACGGCGCAGCCATGGGCGTCTATCGTCACGCGGGCGTCCCCGGTGTCCAGGTCCGCGGCGCGGCCGACCGCGGCGATGCGCCCGCCCTCCACCACCAGGGCGTCGGCGCCCAGGATCGGCTCCTCCAGCCGGCCGGACAGTAGCAGGCCGATGTTGCGCACCACCAGCTTGCCGCGCTGCACCTCCGGCCCGGCGGCGAGCGCCATGTCAGGCTACCTTCCGCAACAGGCTCAGGAGCTGGCGCCGCTCGTCCGGGCGCAGCGGGGCAAGCGTCGCAGCCGTGATGGCGCGGGCCGCCGGAACCGCTTGCGCGGCCATCGCGAGACCTGCGGCGGTCGGCGCCAGCACGGTGGTGCGGCGGTCCCCAGGGTCCGGCAGCCGGGCGACCAGGCCGCGCCCCTCCAGCCGCCGCACGACGCCGTGAATGGTCGCAGGGTCCGTGGCGACCAGGCGGCCCAGGTGGTTCTGCGTGACCCGGCCCAGCGCCACGATCCGCACCAGCGCGCTGAACTGCATCGGAGTGAGGTCCGCGGCGGCCATGCCATCGGCGAACAGCGCGGTGTGCCGCTGGTGCGCGCGGCGCAGTAGGAAGCCGACCTGGGCGTCCAGGTCATAGCCGTCCAGGGGATCAGGCTCGGGGTGCGGCAGGGCCAGGATGCGCCTCGAAGGGATCGTTTGCCGGCGAAGGATCGTGGGTTGGAGTGAGGCCGTCAACCAGGGGATACGCCCTGGGGCGGGCAGGATGGCACGGGCCGGGGCTGGTGATGACCATCCCGGTCAGGATGCGGTCTGCCCGGTGCGGCACGCACCCGAACGGACTGGTGCGGCACGCGCCCGAACGGCCCGGTGCGTCACCGGCGTAGCCGAACGTTCCCCCACCAGGCCCCGCGCCCGCCGGCCCGCCGCAGCCGCTTCGGGACTGTTCCACTGCTCTCCGCGGACATCGCCCTGATCTCCCATGGCGGCAGTTCGGCGCTGTTGCCGTGCAGCACCTCGTTGTCCCGTTCTTTGCGGTCCGGCCCTGCCGCCGGCAGTGTCGGCGCGGCATCATGGGCGGGCGCGGTAGGCATAGCGGCGAAGGACGGCGGCGAGGACGAGCCGCCTGGCCTCATGCCGCCCGCCGACCTGCGGGCCGCGCTGAAGCGGTCCGGGCGCAAGCCGGCGTCCTGCGTGGTCGGCCTGACCAAGGAGCGGCAGGCGGTGATCCTGCTGCACCGCCTCAAGAGGCCCCGCAAGCTGCTGGGCGAGGCCAAGGCGGCGGGCCTGGTGCTGGACCTGGCCTCCTTGCGCTTCGGGCGCGTGTCGGTCAGCGGCGGCAGCGACAGCGCCCAGGCGGGCTTTGTGGTCAACAAGCCGGTGCCGCCCGCGGTGCAGCAGGCGATGCGGGCGCCCATGCGCGCCGCCGGCCACCCCCGCTTCACGGTCAGCGCCGACCCCTCGCTTGAGGACGAGGCAGACGGCCCGGACGAGGCGGACGGGGACGGGGACGCGGACAAGGAAGACGCAAACGACGACGCGGACCCGGGCGGCGACGGGGCGGATGGTGGCGGCAGCGGGGCGCCTGGCCCGTCCGGCACCGCGGCCGGCGCCCTTGCCGACCGCGTGGCAGCACCTGCGCCGCCCGCCGCGGCGCCGGGCGGCGCGGCAGTCTTGGTAGGGGCGACTATAGGTGCCCCGCCTCCGGCCGGGCCGTCAGGTGCCCCGCTGCCAGGTCCTGCCATAGGCCAGCTTGCGAGGCCTGGCGCGGCACCTTCCATGGCCTTGCCTGGCGTGCCCGCGCTGAAAGCCCGGCTGACCCCCTTGGTCAAGCGCGTGGCAGGGGCGGTCAAGGCCGGCCAGCCCGGCGCGGAAAGGCTGCTGGCGGCGGCGGAAGCCGCCTATGGCGCGCTCCAGGCAGGTGACCTGGCGGCGGCGGGGCATGGGGCAGATGCCCTGGAACGCCTGCTGGGCGGCCCTGCCGCACCCGCCGGCACCGCCGCCGCGGCAGGCGGCACGCCGGCGCCCGCCAGCTCTGCCGGTGCCGCGCCGGCAACCGTCGGGTCCGCGGGGCCGGGCACGCCGGTGCCAGGCGGCACGGGCCAGGCCGCACCATCCCGCGCCGGCGCGTTCAAGGAGGAGCTGGCGGGCCTCGTGCAGCGGGTCGCGCCCACCATGGCCGCCGACCCGTCCCGCAGGGCGCCGCTGCTCAAGCTGGCCAAGCACGCCACCGCCCGCTTCCATGCTGGCGACGAAGCGGGCGCCAAGGCCGGCATCGAGGCGTTGCGGATGGCGCTGGCCGCCGCGCCGTCCCGCCCCGCCGCGCCCCGGCCCGGCAAGGACGCAGGGGCTGGCGACGCCGCCGCCGGGCCTGGCAAGGCCAACCCGGCTCCTCCAAGCGGCCAGGCCATGGCCGCAGGCCGCCCGAAGGCGTCCGTCCCGCCCGTGTCCAAGCCGGGCGGCGCACCGGACCGGCACGCCGATGCGGCCCTGCTGCTGGGCGGGCAGGACCGGACGGCAGGGCTGGCCGGGCCGGCGCAGCCGGATGCGGACCTGACGGCGCCGGACAACGGCGTGCCGCCGCTGCCCGAATGCGACGCAGCCCTGGTCACACCTGCATACAGCCCGGAGCATTGGACGCCGCCGCCCGATGCGCCGCCGCCGCAAGACGCGCCCGGCCGGTTGCCGCCCGGCCTGGTGCCCGAGGTGCGCCAGCCTGGCCAGCCGACGCAGCAAGCCGTCACGCGCAGGGTCGTGCGGACCGCTGGCCGGGGCGTCGGGCGCTTCCTCGTCACCAAGCCCAACCCTTATCTGATGGTGGCCGGCGCCGTCCTGCTGGTGGCCATGGAGCTGATGCCGGACGGCAGCGGGGAGAACGCCGAGGCCACGGTAACGCTTCGCCAGCAAGGCGCTGGCGGCCAACCCGGCCGCGAGGTGGCTAACCCTGCACATGGACGGGAACGGCGCGCTGCGGTCGGCCCCGGGCGGGCGTGGGCTTGTCCTGGGGCGCATGGACCCGTCCGGCGGCATCACGCTCACCCCGGCAGGCGAGGCTTACCTGTCCGAGCGGAGCAAGCAGGCCGAGGCGCCGGGCCTGCCGGACCTGGGCGGCGGGCACGACGCGATGGGCAACCGGACCGGGCCGGGCACCCCCGGCGAGGCCAGCCCGCAGCCCGTACGGCCCGGGCCGCAGCCGGGCGCCCCGGAAACTCCGGCCGAGGTGCCGGCTCCGCCCGCACCCGGCACCCCGCCGCAGGTACCAACACCGTTGACCGCGCCGGACCCCGGCTTCGGATACGACCCGAACGACCCGGAGGAGGCCGAGCTGGTCGCCAAGATGCAGGGCCGGAGCGGGATAGAAATCCAGAACGCGATCAACGGACTGAGGGCGCAGCGGCGAGGCACGGTCAACACCGGGGCTGGCACGCCACCGAGCGGCGGAGGCCCAGTCGTGCCGGGGCAGCCGCCCATGGCCCAGCCGCCGGCCCGGCCCGGGGCGGCGCAGCCCACCCCGCGCGACGGCGTGATCGGCGGCAAGCCGGTTGGCGAGCGGGAATTTATCAAGCCGAGCATGCACCGAGATATGCAGGAAGGTATCAGGCTTCAGGCCGCGTCCGAAGAGGCCATGGCCGCGGCAGGCTACCGTGTTGAGCGTGGCCCTATGGTGCGACTGGACGAACGGCTGACAAAGGAAGAGGAGACAGCACTGGGTCCGAAAGGGTTAGACCCACTGGGCCGAGTTGGACCCAAGAGAAATCCTGACGACCGGATCGGCGGCAACCTCGCCGACATGGTTGCGCCCAAGACTCCTAAGCTAGAGCATGTTTGGATCAGGTGAAGACGTATCCTGAGTTCCTGACGTAATTGGCGCACTCTGTGGCGCTGAACTTCTTGAGCAGGGTGCCGATGCGCTTCCAGGTGGCTTCGACGGTGCGCTCG
>JAABUM010005506.1_pt1 | contig 13263 bp, 12 predicted proteins | sample 5559161 | NCBI WGS metagenome assembly JAABUM01 (sample SAMN10711868, study PRJNA513369) | rock metagenome | isolation source: Antarctica rocks | place: Antarctica: Victoria Land, Siegfried Peak nord | reverse complement strand
CGCAGCAGGTCACCCTGCCGCGGCGCCGTCCCCAATGTCATCGCTCAACCCCAGCCACCCACCCAATCTCCCGGGTGATCAAGAAACTGCAGCGGCGCCACGCGGCGAAAGACACCAGCCATCTAGACGGGGGCCTCAACTCGTAGCGGCCCGACGATGCTGTTGGCGGTCCGATGCTGTTGGCGGTCCGGGGAGGACCACCATCCAGGGGACGGCCTCGTGTCGTGGCCCGCCACGCATCTCCTAGCCGGGCGCCCGGCTATTTGGTCGTGGCGGGCGGGTCGCCCAGGATCGAGTCGGGGAGGTCAACGTTCGAAGGGGTTGGAGCTGCGCGTCAGCGGCAGCAACCCTCCTACTTACTCGGGGGGACACATCGCCGTGAGATACATGCTGCCTTCCAGGGTTGGTGTCCTGGAGACCATCTGACACGTGGACTGGAAGCTTCCCTGCCGCTTACGTGCATACGCGCCGACTTCCGACCTGACTCTGCGGGCGCCGCCGGTTCGCTGTGCCTGAAGTAAGCACGTACCACCACTCGGGGCCAGCAGTGCGTTGCGCGACGGCTGCCGGGGGACCGGGTCTTCGCCGATAGACCTGATCTCTTACGTCCGGACTACGGCCTTGCTTGGTCGAGCGGGCCCCCTAACGCCTCATCGTCCGGCACGTCCCTCTGCAAGGTAGTCCAGGATAGTGATTTCGTTGACGGCCACTGCGCCTTACACTGCTCTACTGGGACACACCGACCACACCACTGACGCCCCAATGTCCTCCGTCCGCCAAGTGACGAGCCCCGGTGTCCGAGCGTCCAGTGCATCGCCGTCCGCCAGCGCATACTCGATGCCGTTAACCAGGACTTTGAGCGCCCCGCGGACGACGAAGACGAACAGGTCCGCCGTCGTGAGGGGCAGTGGACAGTCCCCGGACTCTCCCGCAGCGCAGGCTAGAAGCTCGACCTTGAGTTGCAGCTGAGGGTGAGAGGCCCGAATGGACTGTGTCGTGGTTGTGGTTGTGGGGACGCGGCTGGTCAAGACTTGGTTGTTCCCGTTGCCGCGCAGTACGTCGGCGATCTCCAAGTCAAGTGCCTCGGCTAGCCGAGCCAGGAAGGGCAACGATGGCAGCGACACACCCTTCTCGACGCTGGACAGGTGCGACACTGACGTGTCGGCTTTGGCCGCTACCACAGCCAGCGTGAGGTGCAGCACCTTTCGCCGTTCGCGCAGGCGCGACCCGAGGTTCTCCGCGAGCGATGCATCGACCCGGTCGCTGCTGTTCAGATCAGCGCGGGAGCGACTATCCACAACAACTCCGCTGGCTCGTTCGACATGTTCTTGAGTACATGTTCAGGGTGCGAGGAGTAGTGAATGGTGTCTCCAGGCCCGAGTGCACGACGTTCGCCGTCGATCGTGATCTCTACTTCACCGCTTAGGACAAGAGCAAAGCGCTCGCCAAAGTAACGAAATCGAATGTCGGTCATCGACGGGTAGAGCTCGTAGGAGAGAGCATTGTAAGAGGGTTCGCCGCCCCGGTTGGACAGCATGGCAAAAGACTCCTCGCGACTTGGTGAGAAGCGCAGCCGATTTGTGCTACCGGCTGGGATCACGGTCACCTCGTGCGCTTCGTCCGGCGCGAAGAAGACGGACACATCGGACCCAAGGACTACCGCGAGGGTCGCAATGACACTCAAGCTAGGGACAGCCAAGCCGTTCTCGATGTTTGACAGGTAGGCGCCGGTACATCCAGCTCGGTTGGCGAGAACCGCCAGCGTCAAGCCCCGGGCGTGGCGCATGCGCCGCAGCTGCCGTCCGACGTTGTCGATTGGAGCATGCACGAGGGGAGCGTAGCCAGGTGGGGCCGCGTGGACTCACTGCGTCAGCGCGCTCGTGGCAACGTCAGACCCCTTGCGTTCCGGTCAGGGATAACCTACATTCCTGAAATCGTAAGTGAGATGCCATGCTGGATCCCGCCTCCGGGACCTCGACGCAGGTCACTTCTCCTCGACCCCCAGGTGAACAGATGCCGCTCGGATCGCGTGTTGCCATCGACGTCGGCGGCACGTTCACTGATGTCGTCACACTTGAGGCCGGCTCGTCCGCCCTGAAGTTCGACAAGGTTCCTACCATCCCGAGCGACCCCCAACAGGGCGTCCTCGACGGATTCCAGGCGAGCGGGGCGCCGTTGCACGGCATCGCCCTGTTCATCCATGGCACCACCCTCGGCCTCAACGCGCTCCTCACCCGGCGCGGAGCGAAGACGGGAATCGTTACGACGCGGGGCTTCCGCGACGTCTACCTCCTCGGCCGGACCGACCGGGTCCCGATGTACGACTTCAAGTACCGTAAGCCAGCGAGCCTGGTGGAGCGGCGGCACATCCTCGAGGTCGCCGAGCGGCTCTCCTTCCAGGGCGACGTCCTCGTCGACTTTGACGAGGCATCGGCGCGGGCAGCGGCCCAGCGGATCGTGGACCTCGGTTTGGAGTCCGTTGCGGTCTCGTTTCTGCACTCGTACGTCAATCCCGCGCACGAGCAGCGCATGGCGGAGATACTTCGTGAGGTCGCGCCGGACGTCGAGGTGACCCTGAGCTCGGACCTCTCACGCGAGATCCGGGAGTATGAACGCACGAGCACCGGCGTCCTCGACGCGTACATCAAGCCGATCGTGCGCCGCTACCTGTCGAAGCTGCAGGGCTCAATCACCGATCAGGGCTTCGCCGGGCAGTTCCTAATGACACGCTCGGGCGGCGGTGCGATGACGGCCGAGACGGCCAAGGACGCGCCGGTCAACCTCATCCTGTCGGGGCCTGCGGGCGGTGTGCTAGGCGCGTCGTGGTTCGCGAAGTCAGCGGGCTACCCAAACCTCATCACAGTCGACATGGGCGGCACGAGTCTTGACGCGTCGCTCATCGTCGAGGGGGAGCCGCTGACCTACTTCGACGCGTCCTTCGAGGGCCTCCCTATCAACCTCGCGTCGCTCTATATCCACACGATCGGCGCTGGCGGCGGCTCTCTGGCGTGGATCGATGAAGGCAACCACCTCCAGGTTGGCCCAGCAAGCGCCGGCGCGGCCCCGGGCCCGGCCGCGTACGGCCGCGGCGGCACACAGGCGACGTTCACGGACGCCGCGCTCCATGTCGGCTACCTCGGCAACGACATGGCGCTCGCCGGCAGCTTGGTGCTCGACAAGCATCTCGCCGCGACCGCGTTGCAGACCGCCGCCGACTCGCTCGGTATGTCCGTTGACGCCGTCGCCCGAGGCGTAATTCGCATCTCCACGACGAAGATCGTGGGTGCCGTGCGTGCCATCACCGTGGAGCTCGGCCACAACCCCGCGGACTTCGCGCTTTTGTCGTTCGGCGGCGGTGGCGGCCTCGTCGGTGTCGACGTAGCGCGCGATCTCTCCATCTCGACGGTGATCATCCCACCGGGCCCCGGTGCGTTCTGCGCCTTCGGCATGCTCATGGCCGACGTCCGGCACGACTTCGCGCGCACGCGCATCGGCCTCCTGGACGAGCTCGACGTCACGGTGGTGCGGTCGGACCTGGTCGAGATGCGGGCGCTCGGCGAGCATTCTCTAACTCAAGAAGATTTCACAGCTGAGGCGCAGGAGTTCTCGTCCGCGATCGACCTGCGCTACGCCGGCCAGGAACACAGTGTGCGCCTGCCTACCCAGAGCGATTTCGACGCTACCGAGGTGGAGCGGCTGAAAATGGCGTTCGCTGCAGCCCACGAGCGCGCTTACGGCCACACCATGCCGGATCCAGTTGAAATTGTTGCCGTGCGGCTTAGCGCCGTCGGCCGACAGGAGCGCCCGCAACTACCGCAGCTGCCCAAGCGCGAGGGGCACCTCCTCACGCCGCGCGCCACGCGGAAAGTGATCCAGGTTGATGGCTCGCTCGAGGAGTACGCCGTGTATCACCGTGACGACTTCACCCACGGTGACGTCGTCGACGGCCCCGCCGTCATCAGCGAGCACACCGGAACCTCGGTGCTGCATGCGGGCGACGTTGCGAGCGTCGGCCCCTACGGAGAGCTCGTTATATCGATTGCGAAGGTGAAGTGACATGGTCGACACGATTACCACCGAAGTCATTCGACACAGCATGCTGTCGGCGGCCCAGGAGATGGCACGCAACCTGTGCCGGACCGCGTATAACACCGTAGTTTATGAAATACACGACTACGGCATCGGCCTTCACGACCCCGACGGCAACACCATCGCGGAAGCGCCAGGCATCGCCATCTTCTCCGGGGCGAACGACTTCGGCGTACAGAAGGCGATGGAGTTCGTCGGCGTCCAGAACATGTTCCGCGGCGACGTGTTCATGTTGAACTACCCCTACTGGTCGGCGGCGCACACGCTTGACGTGCTGGTGTTCTGCCCGATCTTCGCGTCGGATACCCTCATCGGCTTTGCCTCGTGTCGCGTCCACCTACTCGACTTAAAGCAGAAGGACGCCGGCTACGTCCTCGACTCAACCGACATGGCACAGGAGGGCATCTTCTTTCCCGCGGTGCGGATCTACGACCGCGGAAGGATCTGCGAGGACATCTTCAACATCATCCGGTTCAACAGCCGGTTTCCTGAGCGCACCATCGGCGACCTGCAGGCGGAGGTCTCAGCGGTGCACACCGGCGACGTGCGGCTCGCCGAGATCGCCGGCAAGTACGGCGTAGAGACGCTGCTGCAAGCCATGGAGGAGATCAACGACCACGGCGAGCGGCTGTCGCGCGCGGCGGTCGCAAAGCTACCGAAGGGAAGCTGGACGGCCACGGACTACGTCGACACCGACGGGATCAACCTCGACGAGCTTGTCGAGCTGACTGTCACCGTGACGGTCGAGGACGACAGAATGGTCATCGACTGGACGGCGATCGAGAAGGGTGTCGACGGCCCGATCAACGTTCCGATTGGTCTGACCACGGCCGCGTCGCGGCTCGCATTCAAATCGCTCACGACGCCACACAGTGAAATCTGCGCGGGTAACTTTCGCAATCTTGAGGTCCGCGCTACGAAGGGGTCGCTCATGCACGCCGAGCCGCCCATGCCCACGTTCACGCTTTGGACTGGGCTGCTCGCGCCTGAAATTGTCACGAAGGCGCTTGCCCAGGGGTTGCCGGACGTCGTGCCGGCGTGTACGGGTGGCGATGTCTGCGACGTGATGGCGCTCGGGGTGAACCCGCGCAATGGCGCGGCTTGGCTTGAGGCGACGAACGATGCCGTCGGTTTCGGCGCGCACGGCGACGGCGACGGCGAAGACGGGATCATGCACCCCACCGAGCCGGGCTGCCGCAATAATCCGATCGAGGTGCTCGAGAACAAGGCCCCGATGATCATCGACCAGTACGGCTACCGGCCCGATTCGGGCGGTCCGGGCAGACACCGCGGCGGTGTCGGCATCGTCCGGGCGTACCGCTTCCTGGCGCCCACCAATGCCATCGTCATCAACTACAAGACGAAAACGGCGCCGTGGGCAATTGCCGGTGGCCACGAGGGTGTGAAGAACAGTGTCATCGTGCAGCGGGGCACGCCGGAGGAGCACGAGGTCGCCGTCAGTAATACCGCCTTCGAGGCCGGCGGGACCATCGTCAACCTCACCGGTGGCGGCGGTGGCTGGGGCGAGCCCTTGGAGCGGGACGCCGTGAAGGTGGCCGAGGACGTCAGGCAAGGGCTCGTCTCGATCGATTCAGCGCGCCGCGACTACGGCGTGGTCGTGGACGTGAGCACGGGTGACTTGGACGAGATGTCGACGGCCGAGTTGCGCGTATCCGCAAGGGCGTCGTGATCATCTCCTGCCTTCCACTGGAGCTGAAGTCGGGCTCCTTCGACCGCCTCCGCGAGGTGTTCACGCGCCATCGCGTTCTCGAAGTCGCGAGCCAGGTGGAGGGCTGTCGTTCCCTCTACCTGAACGCTGACAGCGCGCACGGCGGCCGCGCCTACGTCATCGGCGTGTGGGACGACGACGCGGCATACCAGCGATGGATGGACCACTCGGAGCGGGGCGGAGCCACCGCCGACTTGCTCGAATTGGTCGCCGACCAGTGGGATCCTACGGCTCCGGCCGAGTTGTGGACCGTGCTGCACGCCGTCGAGAGCACAGACAAGATATACGACGGTGCGGAGGGCTAGGAGCAACCCAGAAGGTAGCTAAGCCCTTATCCATCGATGGGCCCACAGTCACGGATCGTTTTCCAGCCAGAGGAGTAGTTGTGAGAAGAGCCTTTCAAGTAGCGTCATCCGGGGCCGCAGCAGTGGCGGCCCTCTGTCTCGCTTCATGCAGCCAACCCGCCAGTTCCCCGTCTGGTGGTTCGACGGTCGCCGCACCTGCGGCCAAACAGCTGAAGATCGGCTTCCTCGGGTTTGCGAAGGCGAATTCCTTTGCCGAGGCCACTTGGGCGGGCATCCAACAGTACGCCAGCTCGCACAACGCGACCGCTACATTTCTCGACTCGAACTTTGACGCCCCGACGCAGGTGAACCAGCTGCAGGACGCGGTCACCTCAAAGGCATACGACGTCGTGATCGTCCAGGCCAACGACGGCACCGCCATGGTCAACCCAGTGCGCCAGGCCGTAGCGGCCGGGATCACCGTCGTCGTGGAGTTCACCCCGGTAGGCGGAAAATACGACACCGCCGCCCCTCAAGTCCCGGGCACAATCAACATCGTCGACCCGCCGACCCTAAATGGCGCCGGGCTGGCGAAGCTCGGTTTGGGAGCGTGCAAGACTGTGGCGTCCGGCAATTGCACGGTGGCCTACTTCCAAGGCTTTGCTAACTTCCCGCTGGACGCGGCGCGCACGCAGGCGGTAGTTAGCGCGCTAAAGGCAGGCGGAGCTACGGTCGTTTCCAACCTCGTGGGCGGATACACGCCGGACACCGGCCGCACCGCCATGCAAAATCTGCTGCAGGCCCACCCCGAGGTCAACGTAGTTATCGGCTCGTCCCAGGCGATGGAGGGGGCAACTCCGCTGGCCGCCGGCAAGAAGATCTCATTTGTGGGCAACGGTGGGTCCAAGCAAGCGTTTGACTACGTAAACAACAGCACTTGGTACGGCGTGTATGGGTTGCCGGAGAAGGCGCAGGGCGCCAAGGCGGCCGAGTTCGGTCTGAACAAGGCCAGGGGGCAAACCGTCCCAGACGCGTCTCTCTCCTGCCAGGTGCTGACCAAGTTCAGCTGCTTGGGCACCAAGCAGACACTGGCCGGGCTCACGGCGGACTACTCCGACTGACCTCTCACTCCGCGGGTCGGTTAGACGCAGAGGGCGGTGTTTGCAGGCCAGCGGCAGTGGCACTGGAGGAGCAGTGGGATGACCCAGAGGACAACGAACCCGACGGTACGCCGAGCGCCCGCGATCGCGGTGCGGGCGGTGGGAAAGAGTTTCAGCAGTGTCAGCGTGCTCCGAGGCATCGACGTCGACGTTGCGCCCGGGGAGGTGCATGCCCTCGTGGGCGAGAACGGGGCAGGCAAGAGCACCCTGCTCAAGATCCTCGGCGGAGCGATCCGCGCCGATGCCGGAACGCTCACCTTCGACCGCGATCGCGTAACCATTGGTAGCCCACGAGACGCAATCCGTCATGGGATAAGTCTGATCTCCCAAGAGGGCGCGCTGGTGCCCGCACTATCTGTTTTGGACAACGTCTTCCTAGCCCGCTGGTCTCAGCGGCTCGGACTACGGCGGGTAGGCGACGATCGCCGCCGCTTTGACGAGTTGATCGAGCTCACCGGCTTCACGCTCGATCCGGGCGAGCGCGTCGATCAATTGCCCATCGGCCGCCAGCAGCAGGTCGAGATTCTGCGTTCACTAGCGCGCGGTGCTCGTGTTCTGGCTATGGATGAGCCGACTGCGGTCCTGAGCGAGCACGAGAAGGCCAACCTTCTGACGCTGATCCGCCGCTTGAGTGAAGGCGGGACAACAATCATCCTGGTGTCCCACTTCCTCGATGAGGTGCTCAGCGTGGCTGACCGAGTCACCGTGCTGCGCGACGGCGCGCTTGTTCTGACCGACGACGCGGCGCACCAGACGCCCAGTTCTTTGGTCCGACTCATGGTGGGCCGCGACTTGGACGTGCTATACCCGGAGCCGGCGCCAATCCCGGACGACGCGCCGCTTCTTTTGTCCGCGCGTGGCCTACGGCGCGGACTCGTGCAGGCCGTCGACGTGGAGGTGCGCGTTGGCGAGATTCTCGGCATCGCGGGCTTGGTCGGCAGCGGGCGCACGGAAACGTTGCGACTGCTCTTCGGCGCTGACCACGCTACGGCCGGAGTGGTGGAGGTCGACGGCACGCAGTTGTCCCACCTCTCGCCACGGCACAGTATGGCCGCCGGCATCGCGATGGTCCCCGAATCGCGCAAAGAGCAGGGGCTAGTGATGATCCGGTCAGTGCGCGAGAATGTGGCCCTCACGTCGCTGGGCGCCCGTCGCCTCGGTCCCTTCGTGCACCGGTCGGCGGAGCGGGCTGCTGTCGATAGGACCTCGACATCGGTAGACATCCGTGGGGTACGCGAGGATTCCGCCGTCCAGACGCTCTCCGGTGGCAACCAGCAGAAGGCGCTGTTCGCGAAGTGGTTACTCCGGTCCCCACGGGTCCTGCTCGTCGACGAGCCCACCCGGGGCGTCGACATTGCAGCTAAGACCCAGATCCATCGCCTGATCACGGGACTCGCGGCCGACGGCATGGCAGTCGTACTTGTCTCCTCCGAGATCGATGAGTTGCTCGCCCTGTCCCATCGCGTCATCGTGCTGCGGCACGGTCGCACGGTCGGTGAATTTCCGCGGGGAGCCGACAGCCGGGTTGTGATCGCTGCCGCGTTTGGAGACGAAGGAGACGTCGCATGACCGTGGAAGGGATCCCTTTGCCGCGCGCGGTAGCGCGCAAGGGCACGGCATCGCGTCGGGCCTTCGTCATTCGCGACTACGGCATCCTGATGGCTCTCGTGGCGATCGTCGTGGCCCTGTCGCTAAGCACGAGCACCTTCCTTACCACGCGCAACCTCGTCAACCTGTTGGACCAGTGCGCGGTGGTCGGACTGTTGGCAACCGGTGCCACCATCTGCATCCTCAGTGGCGTCTTCGACTTGACCGCCAGCGCCTCGCTGGCTCTCTCGGCAATCATCGGTGTGCAGGTGACCATGCACACCAGCGTCCTCGTGGGCTTTGCTGCGGCCGTCGTGGCCGGGGCTGCGCTCGGGTTCATCACGGGGGTCCTCGTCGTTCGCAGCGGCGTCAACTCCTTCATCGCCACGCTGGCGACCAGCATCATCTACCGCGGTCTGGCTGTCGTGGTGACCTCGGGCGCGATTCTGTACCCACTAACCCAACAGCAAGCGCAGTTCGGCATGCTAACTTGGCCATCGCTGTTCGGTCTGACCTCGGCGACTATTCTGTTTGTTGTCGTTGTCCTATTCATTGGCATTCTGGTCGGGGCTACTACCTTCGGCCGCAGGATTTACGCAGTGGGCGGAAATGGAGAGGCCGCCAGGCTCAGCGGCATCCGAGTCGGGTCCATTCACCTTTCGGCGTACGTGATCAGCGGGATCTGCTCGGCGATGGGTGGCCTGATTCTGGCATCGCGTGCTGGTTCCGCGCAGTCAAGTATGGCCACTGGGCTAGAGCTAACGGCAATCGCGGCCGCAGTCATCGGCGGTACCAGCATCCTCGGAGGCGAGGGCGCGGTTTGGCGCGGCGTGGTGGGGGCGCTGCTGCTAACGCTCATCGGCAACGGGTTCAACCTTCTCGGCTGGAACACCGTCTACCAGCAGGTTGTGCAGGGTTGCCTGATTCTTCTCGCGGTCGCCCTCGACCGATGGCTGCGCAGACGGTCCGGTTAGTTGCGGATCGCATCCAAGACGAAGCGGCACCCTGTGGGGCGGGTGACGTCGCGACATCCCCTCACCGAACGAGCGGACACGGCTGAGCAAGGCGCCGCCAGAAGGAGCGTCCGCGCCCATACTGGCGGTCTCTTTGTGGAGTTTCGGTTTAACGGGTGGGGGCTGGATACGGAGCGCCATTGCGCCACCGCGCCAGCCCCCGACCCAACCAACCTCTCCGTAAATGCATGCGGTACCGTCAATGCCGACGTTTACGCTTTGGACCGCGCTCATCGGGGGGTGAAGTCGTGCTAAAGACCCTCGCCGAAGGAATGCCGGAAATCGTCCCGACCTACTCCGGTGTCGACGTGTGCTCAATGACGGGGCTCGGTGTCAAACCGCGGACTGGCGAGGCCCGGCTCGAGGCCACCAACGAGGCCGTCGGATTCGGCGGCCATGCCGGTGGCGACGGTGCGGACGGCATCATGCACCTGTCCGAGCCTGGCTGCCGCAACAATCCCGTCGAGGTGCTGGAGACAAGTTCGCCGATGTTCATCGAGTCCTACGGCTACCGTCCAGACAGCCGGGGCGCTGGCAGGCTGCGCGGGGGAGTCGGGGTTGGACGGGCCTACCGCTTCCCGGCGCCGTCCACGGGGATCTGTCTCGTGCACAAGACCCATACCAAGCCGTGGTCAATAGCGGGTGGCGGCGTGGGCGACAGAAACCCCGGAACCGAACGCGAGGCCGTCCGGGGCGGAAGCTACAACCGGCGTGACGCCGGTGAGCTGCTCCTAAGCAACACCGGTGGAGGCGGTAGGCACGGCGACCCGCACGAGCGCAACGTGGGCAACGTGGGCAACGTGGGCAACGACTTCGTCTCAGTGGAGTCGGCGGCACGGGACTACGCCGATGTCCTTGGCTCACTGACCTTCCTGGTGTACGCGGCGGCGACGGCGCAGCGTCGTGCGGGGGCTTCGGCCGCGTGAGTACTCTGTCGGTCGTCAATACAGCAGTCTTTGACGGTGTCTCCGCCGACCTTGTTGACGGTCCGGTCCACATCGTGGACGGCCGCATCGCCGCGGTGGGCGGTGCCGCCCAGATCGCAGACAGGGTTGTCGACGCGCAGGGCGGGACCGTGCTTCCAGGGCTGATCGACGCGCATTGTCACGCCTACGGGATTGACCTCGACATGCTCGCGCTCGAGTCCCGGCCGCTGAGTTACGTCGCCCTGGTGGCAGCCCGTCGCCTCGCCGCCGCTCTCGCGCGTGGGTTTACGACCGTGCGCGACCCGGCCGGTGGGGACGCCGGGCTGGCCCGGGCGATCGCGGAGGATCTCCTGCCGGCACCGCGCTACCTCTGGCTCGGCCCGGCGCTCAGCCAGACTGGCGGGCACGGCGACGCTCGCGCCGCGGACAGTGAAGTGTGCGGATGCGGCACGCATACCGTCGAGGTCGTCGACGGTGTCGACCCCCTCCGCCGGGCGGTGCGCGACCGTTTCCGGCGGGGTGCGCACGCAATTAAGATCATGACCTCGGGCGGCGTGGTCTCACTCACCGACCCGATTCGCGTCCCGCAGTACTCGGCAGAGGAAATCGCGGCCGTCACCGCAGAAGCTGACCGCCGCGGCAGCTACGTAGCCGCGCACGCCTACTCACCGGAGTCGATTCGCCACGCGATCGATAATGGCGTTCGGAGCGTCGAGCACGGCAACCTGCTCGACGTCGAGACCGCGGTTGCAATGGCTGCCAGTGGGGCGTTCCTCGTGCCGACGCTTGCTGCGTACGACGCTATGAATCGCCGCGGCCACGAGCTCGGCATGCCGGCAGTGTCACAGCACAAAAACCGGGAGGTGCTCGATGCAGGTCGCAAGGCAGTTGAGCTGGCCAGGGCCGCGGGTGTCCGCGTCGGGTTCGGCACCGACCTTATGGGTCCCCTAGAAGATGAACAGCTCAACGGCCTGCGTCTGCAGACCGAGGTGGAGGGTGTGCTTGCGGCGCTAACTTCGGCTACGTCGGTGAACGCCGACTTGATCAACCGCCCGGACCTCGGCCGAGTGCAGGAAGGTTGCGTCGCGGACCTGCTTGTGGTGAACGGCAACCCGATCGAGAAGCCGACAGTGCTGTGGTCCTTGTCGGCTAAGCGAACTGTCATCCAGGGTGGGGTGGTGGTGCAATAACCATCGGCGCGGTGTCAACAAAGGAAGTCGCTCAGCGGTTGGCCGAGCGGTCGCAGAACCTCGCCGTGCTTCCTAGCGCCTCACGATGCACCAGTTGCCGTGTAGCAAGAGGCTCTTCGGTCAGCCCACGCCACGGACGGCGCCGCGACCCGTGCGTGGCAACACAAAATGGCGGACGAGTCCAGTCCAGTGACGGCAGTTCAAAGATGCCGGTCATCGGCCCCGGTGATTGCCTGAACCACGGCCGAAGCCACCACTAGATCTTCCCAGCCCATGCCGACAGTCTTTATCAGTCGAGGACGGGCACGCGTCTCGCCGCGCACCACCGCGGCGAGCCCGACTAGTTCCGCAACGGAAATTGCAGCCTCCGCGATGGCCAGGACGACATCCCCCGCCTCGACGCGTGCCGTCGAGACCGACTCCACAAGCACGCCGCACCGGCGGACCGTCTCACCGTCCACCTCACGCGCATCGGGCTCGTGCGACCCGCATGCCACGACGACGGCCGTGTCACTAAGCATCCGGCCGTCAAACAGCGGCTCACGAGCGGTCGTGCAGCATGCCACCAGATCTGCCTCGGCGACCGCGCCGGCCGAGGTGACGTCCGCCTGGAGACCGTTAGCCCTCAACCAGCGGACGAAGGCCGCGGTGCGGGAGGCATCCCGCGCTACGACGCCAACGGACTCGATCTGCCGGACAGCCCGCAGCGCTTGCACGTGGCCATATGCCTGCGGGCCAGAGCCGAAGACCACCAGCCGGCGGATCCCTACCGGTGCCACGTGATCTACAGCCAGGGCGGAAACAGCGGCCGTGCGCACTGCAGTGAGGGCGATGCCGTCGAGTAGGGCAATTGGCGTCAACGTAGCCGCGTCGAAGAGTAGATAAGTCGCCTGGATTCTCGGCAGTCCCCACCTTGGGTTGGCCGGCGTGACGGTGGCCAGCTTGATGCCGGCCCGGTTCCCCACGGTTGATGGCATCATCAGCAACTGCCCGGACCCGAACGCGACCTTGCCGCGGCACGGCTCGTCCTCGGGCTCCAGCCCTGCCTGCAGGGCTTGGCGCAGCGCACTTATCGCGTCGTGCCACGTCAGTGCCGATTGCACACTCGCTGCATCAACTGTCTGGACATCCGGGGTGGTGACCATGCACGTACCGGACCTCAGTCTCGTCTGAAAGCTTATGACCGGCGCGGCGCTCGGGCTCCTTAACAAGCAGTCTGTATTGCGGCAGCCCGTTCCAGAGTCTTCCGGAACGCACCAGCAGCGGGGGAGCGATTGCCGGCCAG
>JAABUM010005505.1_pt1 | contig 13264 bp, 11 predicted proteins | sample 5559161 | NCBI WGS metagenome assembly JAABUM01 (sample SAMN10711868, study PRJNA513369) | rock metagenome | isolation source: Antarctica rocks | place: Antarctica: Victoria Land, Siegfried Peak nord | reverse complement strand
GGGCTCTCCGGTCACGACGTCCAGCTGCACCGCCGGATCCAGGTTCTCCAGGTTGGTGGTGTGCGGGATGACACCGTCGCGGATCGACAGCACCGTGGCGATGGACTCCACGGCGCCGGCAGCGCCAAGCAGGTGCCCCAAAGCCGACTTGGGAGCAGTGACGGCCGGGTGATCGCCGATGGCCGCTCGGATGGAGTTGGACTCCGCCGCGTCGCCGACCGGGGTGGAGGTGGCGTGCGCGTTGACATGCCCGATGTCGCTGGGCGCCAAACCCGCGGTGCGCAGCGCGTTGCGCATTGCCCGGGCCTGACCCTCGCCGTCGGGCGGCGAGGCGGTGATGTGGTAGGCGTCCGCGGTGGTTCCGACCCCGACCAGGCGAGCGTGCACGGTCGCCCCGCGGGCGGCGGCGAACTCGGCGCGCTCGAGCACCACGATGCCGGCGCCCTCACCGAGGATGAAGCCGTCGCGACCGATGTCGAAGGGCCGGGAGGCGCTGTGCGGGTCGTCGTTGCGGGTACTCATCGCCCGCATCTGGGAGAACCCGGCGAAGGGGATCGCCGCGATGCACGATTCCGTGCCCCCGCAGACGATGACGTCGGCCTCGCCGGTGGTGATCATCCGCCACGCCCAGGCCAGTGCCTCGGAGCCGGACGCACACGCGGACACCGGGGCATGCACTCCGGCGCGAGCACCGAGCTCCAGTCCGACCGTGGCGGCCGCGCCGTTGGGCATGAGCATCGGCACGGTGAGCGGAGACACCTTGCGGATACCCTGCTGCTCCAGGAGGTCGTCCTGGTCGAGCAGCGTGTTGGCACCCCCGATGCCGGTGCCGACGATGACGGCGAGCCGTTCCGGCTCCACCTCGGGGGCTCCGGCGTGTGCCCAGGCCTCCCTGGCCGCGATGAGCGCGAGCTGTGCGGTGCGGTCCAGGCGGCGCGCCTCGACCCGGCTCAGAGTCTCGGATGGCTCGACGGCGAGTTGGGCGGCGATGCGAACCGGAAGGTTGAAGCGCTCGACCCATTCCTGGTGCATCTCGCTGACGCCGCTGCGTCCCTCGAGCAATCCAGCCCAGGTGGAGGCGACGTCGCCACCGAGTGGGGTTGTGGCACCGAGCCCGGTGACGACGACCCCACTGGGGGCGCCGTCACCGGGAGTGCTGGAGAAAGATGTCACTTGTGCTTCGCGATGTAGTCGACGGCGTCACCAACGGTCTTCAGGTTGGCCAGCTCGTCGTCGGGAATCTTGACGCCGTACTTGTCCTCGGTCTGCACCGCGATCTCCACCATCGACAGGGAGTCGATGTCCAGGTCATCCACAAAGGACTTCTCTGGCGTGACGTCGGCCGCCTCGATGCCGACGACCTCTTCGATGATCTCGGCGAGTCCGGCGGTGATCTCGTCGTTGCTCACTGGTTGTTCCCTTCTAGTGGTGGAAAGTCCCCCATTGGGTGGGGCGGAAGAATCATGGCAGCAGCACAGCTTGGGCGGCGAAGCACAGCCCCGCTCCGAAGCCGACCAGCAACGCAACGTCTCCGCTGCGCACCGCCGCATCGGCGCGGAGATGGTCCAGCGCCATCGGGATGGAGGCCGCGGAGGTGTTGCCCGAGTGCACGATGTCGCGGGCCAGCACCATGTCCTCTCGAGCGCCGGAGCGCCGCAGCGCCTTGGCGATCGACTCGAGGATGCGCAGGTTGGCCTGGTGGGGGACCAGCACGTCGACGTCGGCGGGTTGCAGGCCGGCCTGCTCGATCGCCTGCAGCACGATCGGGGCGATCTTGGTGGTGGCCCAGCGGAATACCGTCTGCCCCTCCTGTTGGAGGAAGGACGTGCGGTCGGCGATGGCGATCACCTCCGACATGTCGCCGGAGCTACCCCATACGACGGGGCCGATACCCGGCCCGTGCTGGTCGGTGGATGCGCCGATCACCGCGGCGCCGGCACCGTCGGCGAAGATGATGGAGGTCGAGCGATCCAGCGGGTCGACCCAGTCGGTGAACTTCTCCGCGCCGACCACCACGACGGTGTGCGCACTGCCGGCGCGGACCAGGTCGGCGCCGACGGCGAGGGCGTAGGTGAACCCGGCGCAGGCGGCGTTGATGTCGAAGGCGCCCACCCCGTTGATACCCAGCGCGGTGGCGACCCGGGCGGAGGCGTTGGGCACCGAGGTGGGCATGGTGCACGTCGCAACGATCACGGTGTCGACGTCAGCAGGGGTGAGGCCAGCGTCTTTGATGGCGGCCTCCGCCGCGGCAGTGGCCATGTCCACCAGCAGCTCGTCGGGCCCGGCGACCCGGCGGCTGACGATGCCGACGCGGCTCTGGATCCACGCATCGTCAGTGTCGATGACCTGCGCCAGATCGTGGTTGGTGACCACCGTGGCCGGTTGGTAGCTGCCGACACCCATGATCCGGGCCCCCGTCGTCGGCGCTGCGATACGCAGCGTCGCCATCATCGGGTGAGCGCCAGCTCGGCCAGGGCGGACAGGTCAGCCGGGGCCTTCATGGCCAGCGTCGGCGTGCCGCGCAGCTCGCGCTTGGCCATCCCGACCAGCGCGCCGGCGGGCGGCAGCTCCACCAGCGCGGAGACATTCGCCTCGGCCATCGTCGCCATGCACAGGTCCCAGCGCACCGGGTTGGTCACCTGCGCCACCAGCCGGCGCAGCACCTCGACACCGTCGTGCACCCGGGCGCCGTCCGCATTGGACAACAGCGGGAGCACCGGATCGTGCGGCTCGATCGCGGCGGCGCGCTCGGCGACGGCATCCTGCGCGGAAGCCATGAACGGGGTGTGGAAGGCGCCGGCGACGCTCAGTCTGCGGATGCGGGCGCGTTCCGGGGGGTCCTGCTCCAGCTTCTCCAGGGCGTCGAGGCGGCCCGCGGCCACGATCTGGCCGGCGGCGTTGCGGTTGGCCGGGGTGAGGTCGAGCTCCTGCAAGCGGTCGAGCACCGCGGTCTCATCGCCGCCGAGGACCGCGGACATCCCGGTGGGTTCGGCGGCGCAGGCCGCGCCCATGGCCGCGCCGCGGACGGCTGCGAGGGTCACCGCGTCGTCGGTGCTGAACACCCCCGCGATGGCAGCGGCGGCGAGCTCGCCGACCGAGTGGCCTGCCGTGAGGGTGCCAGGCAGCACCGCGTCCGTGCGCTCGAGCTCCTCGTAGGCGAGCAGCGCCGAGGCGACGACGAGCGGTTGGGTGACCGCGGTGTCGGTGATCTCCTCGGCCGTGGCTGTGGTGCCCAGGCGCTCGAGGTCGATGCCGGCCGCAGCCGACCACTGGGCAATGCGCTCGGGGGCACCGGGCAGTTCCAACCACGGAGTGAGCATGCCGGGGGACTGGGAGCCCTGTCCGGGTGCGAGTAAGGCGATCACGATCCCAAGGAAACACGGTCGGGGCAGCACCATGCGGTGTCGACGCGAACCGAGTCTCTGCGCCGTAGTTGTGGAACCCCTACAAGAGCTGCCGTGGCGGTGACGCTCGTCACTCCTCGCCAAGTTGTGCAACGTGGCGCCAGGGGAGGCCGGAATCGCGCCACGTTGCACAACTTGGCACGAGAGGGTGGGGGCTAGGAAGTGCCCCGCGACAACGTCAATTGACCAACTGCACAGGCGACCCGCAGCACGTACGCATCGCGGGGAAGGGTGGGATCGCGGTGGGTGATTTCGGCCACTTTCCGCAACCGGTACCGGACGGTATTGGCGTGGACGAACAATGTTCGGGCGCAGCTTTCCACCGCGCCGCCGACCTCGAGGTAGGTCTGCAGGGTCTCCGCGAGGGCACCGCCCGCCTCGGCCAATGGACGCACCACACTCTCGACCAGGGCCCGCTCGGCGTAGGGATCACCCGCCAGCACCCGCTCGGGCAACAGGTCGGCAGCGAGCACCGGACGCGGCGCCGCAGGCCACGCGGGGACGGCGCGCAACCCGGCATGCGCCTCCACCGCGCTGCGGTGCGCCGAACCCACCGAACGAGCCGCGGGGCCTACGACGACCGGTCCCTCAGCAAAGCAGCCGGCGAGCTCGTTGAGCAACGTGGTGTCGTCGAGGCCCCCGCTGACGATGACCACCAGGCGGGAGCCCTGGACGCCGACGAGGGCATTGCGCTGACGGCGGGCCGCGGCGGTGTGCACGGCACCCACCAGTGCCAGGCCCTCGTCGTCCGGCGGGTTACCGACGATCACCGTGGCCTGCGCGCTGAGGTCCCAGCCCAGCGCGGAGGCTCGGGAGAGCAACGACTCGTCGGCGTCACCACGGACGACACCGTCGACGACGAGTGCCTCCAGCCGGGCATCCCAGGCCCCACGCGATTCGGCGGCGGAGGCGTACACCGTGGCGGCGGAGAAGGCGATCTCCCGGCTGTAGCGCAGCACGGCCTCGGTCAGGGTGATCCGCTGTTCCTCGTCGTAGGCCAGCGCTGGCAGGTAGCGCTCGAAGACCCCGGTGGCGCAGCGCACCATGTCCACCGTCTGGCGCAGACTCACCTGCTTCATCAGCTCCGGGGGCACGGCGCCGAAGGCCTGGGTGGTCAGCGCGACAGCCGCCTCCGGGTCGCGCAGCCACTCCACGAAGTTGGTCACTCCCGTCTGCACGACCATGGCAACGCTGGCTCGGACGTCGGCGTCGAGCAGCGTGAAGAACGGCAGGGTGTCGCGCATGGCGGCGATGGCCTGCACCGAGTACTCACCGGAGGACAGCTCCAGCTTCCGGATCAGCCGGCTCGGCAGCGGCGCGGCGGAGGACACCTTTGGCAAGGTATCGGCTGCCCGCACGGCGCCGCGAGCGGGGCGCCGATGGCTGCCTGTCGGCTAACGTTGCCGGGGTGACCAGCATTCCCGGTGAGCCGACGACGACGCTGTACGACGCCATCCGGATGCGTCGTGATGTCCGGGCAGAGTTCACCGGACGGCGGGTCGACGACGAGGTGCTGCACCGGGTGCTCTCCGCCTCCCACGCCGCCCCGAGCGTCGGAATGACCCAGCCGTGGGACTTCATCCTCGTCCGTTCACCGGCCACCCTGGAGCGCTTCGCTGAGCACGTGGCGGACAAGCGCGCCGAGTTCGCGGACACCCTTCCGCCAGAGCGGGCAGCCACCTTCGACCCCATCAAGGTCGAAGGGATCTGCGAGAGCGGCCTCGGTATCGTGGTCACCCACGATCAAGGACGCGGCGGAGCGCACGTGCTCGGCCGACACACCGTGTCCGACACCGGCCTGTTCTCCACCGTGCTCGCCATCCAGAACCTGTGGCTGGCCGCCACCGCGGAGGGGCTCGGGGTGGGTTGGGTCAGCTTCTACGACGAGGACGTGCTGGCCGAGCTGGTCGGCGTCACCGCGCCGGTGCGACCCATCGGCTGGCTGTGCGTCGGGCACGTGGCCAAGCTGCAGGAGGTGCCCGACCTGGAGCGCTTCGGTTGGCGCAACCGCCGTCCCCTGGCCGACGCGTTGCACCAGGAGCGGTTCGGCGCCTGAACTCCTCGCCTCCTTAAACGCATTCAGCGGGCTCACTGCAGTTCTGATGGCCGAAAAACTGCAGTGGGCCCGCTCAATGCGGACACGAGGCCGCTGGTCAGGCGACCCCGGTGTCGGTCGTCGACGGTCCGGCCGCCTGCACGTCGTCGATCTTGTACTTCTCCGCGGCCTGCACGGCTGCCGACCTGTCCACCTCCCCGGCGTCGGCCAGCGCCGAGAGCACCGCCACGACCACCGACTCCGCGTCCACCCCGAACCGACGCCGCGCGGCCGGGCGGGTGTCGGAGAACCCGAAACCGTCGGTGCCGAGGGTGACGTAGGTGCCCGGCACCCACTGGCGGATGAGGTCGGGTACCGCGCGCATCCAGTCCGACACCGCCACCACCGGACCGGCCGCTTCCGCGAGCACCTCCGTGACGTAGGGGACCCGCTTCTCCTTGCCCGGATTGAGCAGCGCCTCCTGTTCGCACTCCACGCCGTCGCGGCGCAGTTCGGTCCAGGAGGTGGCCGACCACACGTCCGCGGCGACATCCCAGTCCTTGGCCAGGAGCTCCTGGGCCTCCAGTGCCCAGGGCATCCCGACCCCCGACGCCAGGATCTGCGCCCGAGGACCGGTGCCTGCCGGCGCCGGCGCGTACCGGTACAGCCCCTTGAGGATGCCCTCGGCGTCGACGTCGTCGGGCTCGGCCGGCTGCGGGAAGGGCTCGTTGTAGAGGGTGAGGTAGTAGAAAATGTTCTCCCCGACCCCGTCCGGACCGCCCTCGCCGTACATCCGGCGCAATCCGTCCCGGACGATGTGGCCGATCTCGAAACCGAACGCGGGGTCGTAGGCCACCACGGCGGGGTTTGACGCGGCCAGCAGCAGCGAGTGCCCGTCGGCGTGCTGCAGGCCCTCGCCGGTCAGGGTCGTCCGTCCCGCTGTGGCACCCAGCGCGAATCCGCGGGCCATCTGGTCCGCGGCCGCCCACAGCGAGTCACCGGTGCGCTGGAAGCCGAACATCGAGTAGAAGATGTAGATCGGGATCATCGGGATGCCGTGGGTGGCGTAGGAAGTGCCCACCGCGGTGAACGAGCCCACCGAACCCGCCTCGTTGATCCCCTCGTGCAAGATCTGGCCCTGCTGGCTCTCCTTGTAGGCCAGCATCAGCTCCGCGTCCACGGAGGTGTACAGCTGCCCGTTGCGGTTGTAGATCTTCAGCGTCGGGAACCAGGAGTCCATCCCGAAGGTGCGGGCCTCGTCCGGGATGATCGGCACGATGCGCTTGCCCAGCTCCTTGTCGCGCAGCAGCTCCTTGATCAGCCGGACGAAGGCCATCGTGGTGGCCACGTCTTGCTTGCCGGAGCCGCGCTTGACCACGTCGTAGGTCTTGTCGCCGGGCAGCTTGAGGGCCTTCGTGTCGACGGTGCGGTCGGGCACGTAGCCGCCCAATGCCTTGCGCCGCTCCTGCAGGTACCGGATCTCCGGCGCGTCGGGGCCCGGGTGGTAGTACGGCGGCAGGTACGGGTCGCGCTCGAGCTCCTCGTCGCTGACCGGGATGTGCTGGGTATCCCGCAGGTGCTTGAGGTCATCCAGCGTGAGCTTCTTCATCTGGTGCGTGGCGTTGCGGCCCTCGAAGTGGGTGCCCAGCCCGTAGCCCTTGACGGTCTTGGCGAGGATCACCGTCGGCTGTCCCTTGTGTGCCACGGCCGCGGCGTAGGCGGCGTGCACCTTCCGGTAGTCGTGCCCGCCCCGCTTGAGATTCCAGATCTCGGTGTCGCTCATCGCGTTGACGAGCTCCTTGGTACGCGGATCCCGTCCGAAGAAGTGCTCGCGCACGTAGTCGCCGTCGTTGGCCTTGTACGTCTGGTAGTCGCCGTCGGGGGTGGTGTTCATCAGGTTGACCAGGGCACCGTCCCGGTCGGCGTGCAGCAGTGCGTCCCACTCGCGGCCCCAGACCACCTTGATGACGTTCCAGCCCGCGCCGCGGAAGAAGCTTTCCAGCTCCTGGATGATCTTGCCGTTGCCGCGCACCGGGCCATCCAGGCGCTGCAAGTTGCAGTTGATGACGAAGGTGAGGTTGTCCAGTCCCTCGGTGGCTGCGACATGCACCAGGCCGCGCGATTCCGGCTCGTCCATCTCCCCATCGCCGAGGAAGGCCCACACGTGCTGGTCCGAGGTGTCCTTGATGCCGCGGTCGTGCAGGTAGTGGTTGAACCGCGCCTGGTAGACGGCGTTCATCGGACCGATGCCCATCGACACCGTGGGGAACTCCCAGAAGTCGGGAAGCAGCCGCGGGTGCGGGTAGGACGGCAGGCCACCGCCCGCCCCGGCGTGGCTGTACTCCTGCCGGAAGCCGTCGAGCTGCTCGGCGGACAACCGGCCCTCCAGGAAGGCGCGGGCGTAGATGCCGGGCGACGCGTGGCCCTGGATGAAGACCTGGTCGCCGCCGCCGGGGTGCTGGCGTCCGCGGAAGAAGTGGTTGAAGCCCACCTCGTACAGGGCGGCGGAGCTGGCGTAGGTGGAGATGTGTCCGCCGACCCCGACGCCGGGGCGTTGCGCGCGGTGCACCATGACGGCGGCGTTCCAGCGGATCCAGGCGCGGTAACGGCGCTCCGTGTCCTCGTCGCCAGGAAACCACGGCTCGTTCTCGGTGGGGATGGTGTTGACGTAGTCGGTGGAGGTCAGGGCCGGCAGTGGCACTCGGCGGTCACCGGCGCGCTCCAGCAGGCGCAGCATCAGGTACCGCGCACGCTGCGGGCCGGACTCGGCCAGTGCGGCGTCGAAGGACTCCAGCCACTCGCTGGTCTCCTCCGGATCGATGTCGGGGAGGTAGGAACCGACGCCCTCCCGGATGACCCGCACCCTGGCTGGGTCGGACACCTCTGTGCCGGGTCCCTTCGCCTGCGGAAACTCGGTGCCGCTTCCCTTGGCGCCGCTTCCCTTGGCGCCGTTTTCCTCGGCGCCGTTGTGCTTCGCGCCTTCCCGGTCGGCGCCGTTCTGCGTGCCGGCCTTCTCCTTGCCGGCTGCACCGCTTGCTCGCTGGGCCACGGTCTGCTCCTCACTGCTGGATATGGCCCGGGTCTTGGTGTGGCCCAGTACCGTCCGTGCTCGGGTCAGAGCAACGGGGGCCGCCACGCGACCTCTCGGGGTGCGACCCATAGCTGATCGTGCCGCATGTTTGCCTATGTGCGCGACGCGGACCCATACCAGCGGGTAGCGTCATTTCGGCGATTCGTGCGGTTTACTAAGACGTTAGTGTCCCAAACCGAGCAGGAGAAGGCAGAGGATGATGCACGTGACGCGGTCTGGTCTCGGATCCGCCGCAATGGCGACGGTGCTGGCGGCACTGTTTGCATCGGCATGTACTGCTCAGGTGGACGGCCAGGCGAGCCCGGATCCCGCGGTGACGGTGGCTGCGCCGTCCAGCCAGTCCTCCTCGTCGACCACAACGTCCCGGTCCCGTTCGTCTTCGTCTTCGTCCTCGCCGACGTCCTCGGCCTCCGGCCGGGAGGTGCTGTGCCTGCTCATCGCGCCGATCACCTCCTCGGCGACGCGCTCGGTCAATGACTACCTCAAGGTGGCCAACGCCGCGAACGGGCCAACGCCGGACCTTGTGGCCGCTGAGCAGCAGGCCATCGGTGCGTTGCGGCCGATCCCGGGTCAGCTCCGGACCCTGCCCGGGCTGAGCTCCCTGCCGCCCTCGGACCAGCTGGTGACGGAGGTTCCGGCGATCGCGACCGCGGTGGAATCGGTGATCACCGCGATTCCGCTGCCCAAGTCCGCGCCGTTCAACGCGGCGACCGACAACTACAACAGTCATCTGGATGCGATCAGGAACGCCTGCAGGTGATCAGCCACATCGTTGGGTAGGACCAGTTTTCGCGCCCAGCTTGCGTAGTCGTCGCTGACCATGTTCGCTCTTGGCACAACTCGTTGCGCGGTAGGAGTTGGCTGCACCCGCTCAGTTCGAGTTCACAGCACGACCGACATGAAGGAGGACCGCACCGTGGTCGCCGCGGGGGATGCCCGAAACGACGCCGAGAAGCTCGGAATCACGCACGGAATGGTCGTGCAGGAGCTCGGATGGGACACAGACACCGACGACGACCTCCGCGCGATCATCGAGCAGCAGAGCGGAGGCGAGCTCGTCGACGAAGACACCGACGAGGTCATCGACGTGGCGCTACTCTGGTGGCGCGACGGCGACGGTGACCTCGTCGACGCGTTGGTCGATGCCATCGGTCCGCTCGCCGACGACGGGGTGGTGTGGGTGCTGAGCCCGAAGACCGGTGTGCCCGGGCATGTGGAACCGAGCGAGATCGCCGAGGCCGCCCCCACCGCCGGGCTCACCCAGACGCTCACCATGAACCTTGGCGATTGGGCGGCCAATCGGCTGGTCCAGCCCAAGGCCAAGACCAAGCGCTGAGGGCCGGACTGCCGCAGCGACCTTGTCGGGGCACCGTTACCCTGCTCACGGCGCAGGGTGCGCCAGTGTGGGTCCGTCGCGACGGCGGCTCCGCGGGACGAGGAGGACTTCCATGACGCTTAACGTCGGTACTACCGCACCGGATTTCACCCTCAAGGACCAGAACAACCAAGAGGTGACGCTGTCGTCCTACCAGGGCAAGAAGAACCTGCTGCTGGTCTTCTACCCCTTGGCCTTCACCGGTACCTGCCAGGGCGAGTTGTGCCAGGTGCGCGATGAGCTGCCCAAGTTCGAGAACGACGACACCGCGGTCCTCGCCGTCTCGGTCGGTGCCTCGCCGACGCACAAGGTCTGGGCCGCCGAACAGGGCTACACCTTCCCGCTGCTCGCCGACTTCTGGCCCCACGGCGCCGTCGCGCAGGCCTACGGCGTGTTCAACGATGCCACCGGCTTCGCCAACCGGGGGACCTTCGTCATCGACAAGTCCGGAGTCATCCAGTTCGCTGAGATGAACGGCCCCGGCGAGGCGCGCGACCAGTCCGCCTGGGAGAAGGCACTGGGAGCGCTTGCGGCGTGATGACCGCGCGCGCGGCGCTGCCGCGGCGCGTCCGGGCGTGTAGCTCAGCGGTAGAGCACCTGTCTTACACACAGGCGGTCGTAGGTTCGATCCCTATCGCGCCCACTGCGTATAAATGCCCCTCACCTGCACAAACAGGTGAGGGGCTCGCTCATTGCCGACGAACAGGTGCCGCTAATCGGGTCGATGTGGTCGCAATGTGGTCGCATCCTGCGCAGTACGGTCCGCGAGCATCTGTACGCCAGCACCCCGGCCGTGACCCAGAGCACAGTGGCCAGGTTCGGATGGCGTACCGGCTCGAGGGATCCTACGCGGGCAAGCTCCTGCACGTCCACGGCCTCGGCTGGCTGGCATGGGACGGACGGCGTTGGTCGGCGGATGATCCCGGCGTGCCGAAGCGTGCAGTCCTCAACGTGCTGCGCGCAGCGTTGACCGATTCGCTGGAGGACAAGGAGTTGCGCGCCCATGTCCGCAGGTGCGAGTCAAATGCCGGGGTCACCGGCGTGTTGTCTATTGCCGCTTCTCTGGAACGGTTCTCTGCCACCCCGGCAGACCTGGACGCCGACCCGTACCTGCTCAACGTGGCCAACGGCACCCTGGATCTACGGACGCGCGAGCTGCGGCCGCACGATCCCGCCGACCGCATCACCAAGGTGACCTAACGCGGCGTACGTTCCTGGCGCGCCTACAGCGACGTGGGGGACGTTCCTCGCCCAGGTGCTACCCGATACCGAGGTACGGGAGTTCGTGCAGCGACTGGTAGGTGTCGGGCTGCTCGGACTGGTTGTCGAACACATACTGGCCATCCTTACCGGCACCGGCGCTAACGGGAAAGGCACCTTCGACAAGGCGCTGCGATACGCTCTCGGGGACTACGCGTCCACGGTGGAACCCGACCTGTTCCTGCACCGGCAGGGCGCGCACCCCACCGGCGAAATGGACTTGCTTGGTGTTCGCTGGTGCGTGTTATCGGAAACAGATAAGCACCGCCGCCTGGCTGAGGCCACCATGAAACGGCTCACCGGTGGTGACACGATCCACGCCCGGCGCATGCGGGAGGACTTCATCGAGTTCGAGCCGAGCCATACTGCGGTGATGATCACCAACCACCTCCCCAAGGTGTCCGGTGACGACCCTGCAATCTGGCGTCGGTTGCGGGTGGTCCCGTTCGGAGTAGTGATTCCACCTGAGCACCGTGACAAGCACCTGGATGAGCAACTACAACTCGACGCGGATGCGATCCTGTCGTGGGCCGTCGCGGGATATGCCGACTACGCGTTGCGCGGAACGCTGGCCGAGCCGGCGACCGTCCTCGCCGCTACCGATGCCTATCAGCGTGCCTCTGACGCGGTGGCGCGGTTCGTGGACGAAGAGTGTTGCGTAACGCCGACCATGGGCGGGTGCATAACGGCGAAGCTCTATCACCACTGGGAGTGCTGGGCCCGCGCCGACGGTGCCGATGACCTCAGTAGTAAAGCCTTCGGCCAGGCTCTCGATCGGCTCGGCTATCCGACGGTGAAGGGCACCGGGGGTGCCCGGATCAGAAAAGGTATCGACATCAACCCCCCCGACGGCGAGCGATGAGCCCGCAGTGGCGCAAGTGGCGCAACTACTAGTTCAACTTCACCCGCGCACATTATCTGGAGAGGCATAACGAGCGCCACTCGCGCCACTGTCTTGACCTTGTCCCGGATCAGCTGCGTGTAGTGTCCAACAACGAACGGCCCTGCGCGAGATTGATCTTCAACTCACCGCTCGGTTGCAGCGCCCCCGATGCTTTCGGTGCCGCAGAAAACCGGCCTATCTACGGCCGATCTGTCGTTCAGCACGGTGGGCCCGCGCGCTTGTCCTGCTCATCGCACGGCCGCTCGACGTAGTGGTGCGCTGCACGGAGAACGTGCAGTCCGTAGACAACGCACGATGGGCAAACCGCAACATAGTAACTCCCCCTTGTTCCAAAAATGTCGTTGGAAACGATGACTTGGGTTCAGGCTGTTGTTCTGTGCTTCGATGTGGTAACAGGGGCAATGGTCATCGTGTCCGTCGATGGCGACCCGACAGTTCACGTGCGGAACCCGGCCTGGTGTACGCGGAGGACCGCTCGTGCCATTACGGAGCGCAACTGGTCGGAGTCTGCTGCTGGGGGCGTAGCGGGTCAACCCGTGTCCCATAGTTGGTGTCCTACGGTCTTCTGTCAGCTCGGCGGTGGTGTGTCCTGGTGGGTGGGGTCTGTCCAGGCGGCGTGGTGGGTGGGCAGGTCGGGGTCGCCGGTCATGGGGATCGTGCCTTCAGGGTCCTCCGGTGAACGGATCGGGGGACGGAAGGGTGCGATCGGCTCGTCGTTGTGGCGGCGCCCCCCAGCCCACATCGCTGGCACCGCGTCGACTTGCTTGCACAATGCGTAGGCGATGGACTCGTAGTTGACCCGCCAGCCACAGAAATGGGCCCAGGCTTGCTCGTCAGAGCGCTCGACCTCGAAGCCCACCGCCCGCATCCACGCCACACCTTGGGCGAACTCGGGAAAGGTCAACTGCAGCGGTGCGTCCGGCCGCGGGTCAGGATCGTGAGGCACACCGACAACATCGGCGATCTGGCGCAAACACGTCCATCCCATCCGCAGCACCAACCGACCCGACATCGGGGCGCGGGACGGGGAGCAGGCGTGGAACAGCGCAGCCGAGTCGAGCACCGCGATCATCGCGACGAGCCAACTCGCGTGAGCCTGCGGTGAGCGGAAGCGGATGAGCACCGGGTAGTTGCTGTGACTCTCCGCGACATCAGCGGCCCAGCGCTCCCAGCTCTTGTACACATCGTCGAGGTC
>JAABUM010005503.1_pt1 | contig 13271 bp, 26 predicted proteins | sample 5559161 | NCBI WGS metagenome assembly JAABUM01 (sample SAMN10711868, study PRJNA513369) | rock metagenome | isolation source: Antarctica rocks | place: Antarctica: Victoria Land, Siegfried Peak nord | reverse complement strand
ATTCATACAATTGTGGCGGCGGAGCGACGCCGCCTGCCGATGCTGATCAACGACAATCAATGAGTAAGCCAGCCTGCGAATAAGCCCAGCTATGCATATGGGAAGCCGACGTGCCGTTGGCATGACATCGCAGACTGTGCTTTGAATCGTATGTCCCTGCAACGGGACTCGATTGAGGAGGACCAGAATTCGAGGCAAAGTGAATGTCAGCGACGGCACATCAAGATGTGCAACGATGCAACATGAGATAGTGTGACTTTGGCCTGCTGGTTCAACCACTGGATTCGCAGTAGTGACGTCAGCTCTGCAAGAACGCTGCCTCCCAAGAATGCAAGAAGTAAATCCCACTCGAATCAGGCAAAGCATCTAATGGAGGTCGTCCACACAGCGGCCGGCCCCGGACGAAGATAAGATGACTACCCATAATACAGCCCATCGGTCTTGCAACTGGGCAATGCAGCAACAATCCCGACTCGATTGCTGTGCAAGCTGTGCTGGAGAGTGTCGGATTCAGCAGGCTGCCTGAGGCCTGTTGCTACATCTACTGCACGCCCGTCACTTCACAGCCCTCAATTGACCAGCCGGTCAAAGACCTGATCAAACTTGCCGCCCGCCTCCCCATCGGCGGCGGGCTGCGCCATCTCCCCATTGGCGGCAGGCTGCGCCGCCGCCGGCCGCTGCACTGCGGCCTGCGGCACGAGCGTTGGCTGCGGCTGCGGCTGCGGCAGCTGCGCCGACGGCGCCGCCGCAGCGGCGGGGAATTTGCCTAGGCCGGCGTCGGCGAGTGCCGCGGCGGCCGTATCGGCGGAGTAGATGTCGCTGCTGGCCGACACGACGTGCGGGATGGCGCCGCCGCCGTTGCCGACCGACTGGCTGCTGCTCATGCGGTGGAAGGGCGCCGCCTCCAGGCCGGAAGAGGAAATGATGCGCGGCACATCCTCCGCGTCCGACTTGTCAGTTGTGCCGCCCTCGTCGTCAGTGTACCCGGCACCAGGCAGCTGCCCGTTGCCGGCCGCGTGGCCATTTGCGACGCGTTGCCCGTTGCCCGCCGGCCAGGTGTTGCCCGATAAGGAGCCTCCGCCAGCTGCGGAGGGCGCAAAGGGGTTGCTGCTGCTGCTGCTGCTGCCGCCGCCACCGCCCATTTGCTGGAACGCGTGCGACGGCGGAGCGGAGGCCGCCGCCGAGCTGCCGCTCCCATTGGGCTGCTGCGCGCCGCCGAAGCCGTTGCCGGCGTGCGACGCCGAGGGCGCGTACGGCGGCTGGTACATTCCGGCGCTGGCGGGGAACTGGCCGCCGGGAAACTGGCCGCCGGGCGGGAACGTGACTGGCGCAAAGCCCTGCTCGCCATTCGGCATGGTGACCGGCATGTACAACGTCGGCTGCTGGCCGCCCATGGGCGCGTACGGCATCGGTATGAAGCCGCCCGGCATCTGCTGCCCCACGCCAGACTGCTGCTGCTGCTGCTGCTGCGGGTGCTGGCCGGGCTGAGGGAACGCCTGGCCGGGCGCACCAAATTGCTGCTGCTGCTGCTGCGGCTGCGACATCTGCGGCGGGTAGTACGTGGGCGTCTGCAGAAGGGAACACATGACACATGAGGACACCGCATCAATCTGCCTGGCTGTGGGTGCCAGCCGCTTTGGCATTGACCCGGAGTACACACGACCGCAGAGGCAGTTGCCAAGAGGACAAAGCGGCCTGCTGAGTCGGCCTTGCAATCGAGTCACGAAAGAGGGTAGGGTAAACAGAGGCTAATGACTCAAAGACTTCAGCACGCCCACCTGCATGAAGTATGGCGGCTGACTGTGCTGCGGGGCCCCTGCCTGGCTGTGCATGGCGGCGACTGACGGGAAGGGGTCCGCCGTGTTGGCGGCATGCGCGCGCTGCATGCCCGACCTGCCGCCGCTTCCGCCTCTGCCGCTCCTGGAGCGATCCGTCTTCCGGCTGCCCTCACCCTAAGAAAGGCCCAACAGCTATGTTCAGTGCCAGGCTATGCAACAACCACCTCAGAATCCACATTACCTCAGGATCCACGATGACTCGATGCTTACCACATCCTGGCCATCAGTCTTCCTGCCGGCAGTGCCGCAGCACTGGGCCTCGGTAGGATTCTGGTCGAAAGACGTCACCACCACGGTCGTGAGCGGGCCGCCAAGCGCCGCAAGTCAACAAAGGAAAACAAAACAGCACGGCGGCACATCCCAATGCTCGACACTTCTTCCATTTCTGGAATGCAAGACGTACCAGGCCCAGGTCAGCGATGCTCTCCAACGCCTTCGGACCGGAGTTGGATCGCCCGGCGGTCACGCCGCCAGCGCCCTTTGCTATGGGTGCGTACTGCTGCAGCGGGCTGCGGCGACCCGAGGCGCTTCCGCCTCCCCCCCGGCTGCCACCGCGCGACGAGGCGCTGCCGCCGCCGCCGGCGCCGCCGCCGCCGGCGCTGCTGCGGCCGGCGGCCGAGCGGCCCCGGGACGAGGAGCCGCTCGCCGCGGCGGAGGTGCCAGCGGCGGAAGCGCCGCCGGCGTCCGCGACGGCGTCTGCCGACGCGCCCGCCTCTGCTGGCCCCGGCAGGTTGCCCACGACCTGGAAGCAAAGTGTGGTTCACAGTCGGAAACTTGAAGGACAACTGCAAGGAGGTTCTTGCTGTAACCTGCATCAGCTGAGCATGCACATGCCGGGGACTCCCATTGGCGACGAAGCACGACTGCTGCCTGGCAGGCTTTGTCAGATGATTTGCAGACTTTGAGGACCAGAGCACGCACGTCTTTGTACAGCGCCAGCGCATTGTTCATCTCATCGATGGCCTCCAGCGACTGCTTCACCAGCGGCTTGGCCTCGTCCTGCTCGGAAGCAAGCAGCAGACATCAGTGAATGCCATGACCTGATCCATCAACGGCACGGCGACATGGCCATGCGATTCTGTATTTCGAACGGTTACGGCAGGAGCAGTTTGTTGGTGCAGGACGGTTATGGCAGGCGCAGTCTGTTGGTGCAGGACAAGTCTTCATCAAGAGATTCGAGCGTGCCTGCTTGAAGCCGGAGAGGACGCCGAGGAGCTGCTCGAAGGCGCCACGGAAGGTGACCATCTCCTCCGCCAGCTCGCCCAGGAACTGGCGCTCAAACTCGGGCGCCGCGCTCTTCCCGCCCGCGATGTTCATCACCAGGTCCTGTGCAGTGCACACTTTTCATTTTCGATGAAATCGACGGCCAGGTGGCTCGGATCTGAGGTCAGGCGCGGGCGCTCAAACTCAGGCGCCGCGCTCTCTGGAGTGGTGTCTCAATCACACGATGTCTCCTTGCAAGGCGGCTCGCCCCCCAGTCTGCAGGAGGAGCAGCCCTTGCGGTCGGCACCTGGATCATGCTGGTGTGGCTGCCGGCGACGCCCAGGCTGTTGGTCACCGCCTCCTTCACCTCCGGCCACGTCATCTTGCTGTACTTGGTGGCGCGCTTGCCCTTGCCGCTGCCATCGCCTGCTGCCCTGCTGGCGCCCCCCTCGCCGCTGCCCGTGGCGCCACGGCTGCCGTGGCCCGAGCCGGCCGCTGCATCCTGCGCCCTGGCGCCGTCCGCCGCCGCCGGATCCGAATTCTTGTCGGTTGCGCTGTTGGAGCGGCTGTCCGGGACAGCGGCATCGCCGCCGTTCAGCGGCCGGATGCGCTGCTGGCTCCTGCCCTGTGGCGGCGACACCCCCGGCGTGAGGCTGACCATCCTGCATGGGCAGTCAAAACAGCAACTTGTAAAGTTGGTTCGCGGTGTTCTTCCCCCCAACCGAAGCCAGCACTGCCAGTCTGTGTCCTGCTGAACTCTGCCTAGCAGATGCTAGCCTGCTCAAATCAAACAGCACCGAGCTGAAGCACTCAGCAGTCGAGGCGCAGAGGAGCTTTCCAAATACTTGTCATGGAGACCAGCCTCTGCTTGCAGTTGTCGTCCTTAATTCACTGCGCACCTGCCCAGCTTGAGGGTGTGGCGCAGCACGCTCTGGCCCGACTTGCCGCTGTTCCGCAGCACGGCAAAGGCGTGCATCTTGGCGCGCTGCTCGTCCTTGAAGTTGGCCTGGTATCGGTCAAGCGGCTTGCCGGCGACCGCGGCCAGGTCCTGTCGCAGGAATGTCCAGCGACTGTCAGATGGGATCTGCCGCTCTCATGCAGTGCAAGCCAGGGTCGATGGAGCTTGCCACAAGAGATGGGTGTCAGATGGAACCCGAGCCTCAGTACTCGTTAACAGGGCATGCATGCTGCTCATGGCGAGCGGGTGCTGGGCTTCTGGGATTCAGCCTTCGCATGTACCTGGTAGATGTCGCTGCGGATGGGGCCGACGACGTCGGAGCACTTTTCCAGGATGGCCTCGCACAGGTGGGTGGCCAGCCACACCTTGTGCGGGTTTTTCATGTTAAGCCGCTTGTGCAGCACCTCCCGCAGTTGCTGCAGATGCAATGGAGAACAGTCACAAGTGAGTACAATGGATAGCGCCAGGCGGAAATGTGTACACAGGTGGCGGCGGCCCAGTGATAGTGGCAACCACACGAGGCATGCAGCGGCGCAGCCACATAGCTGCAGCTCACCGAGGAGGCAGACGACTCGCTGTTGGAGTTGATGGCGTCCACTACCTGTGCGATGCACAGTGTTCTGGTCACGACCTGCAGTCTCCAGCTGCGACGAGGACATCTGATGCAGAACCATCGCGCAGTCTCAGGGCGTTGCAATGTCTGCAAGGTCTGAGCATCAGATCTGAGCATCTGTGTGCCCGATCGCGCACCATCTGGTTCAGCTCCTCGTTTGGCGCCGGCACATCCTTTGCGGTGGCAGTCTTGGCAAGTTCCGTCAGCTCAGCGCCCAGCAGCCCCCCGGACGCTTTGCGCGACTGCAGCTTCGCCTTGATGGACTTCATGGTTGCGAATGAGCGGTATCGCCTGCGTTTTGGAGTCGTGCGTTCAACCTTTGCACATGTGATGCGAGCACGAGCTAGCGTATAACGACCGCGGCCGGTGTGGCGCACCGATGCTCAAGCCTGTCTGTGGCTGTTGTTGCAGTGGAATGTCTTACTGTGCCGTAATGCTGCTCACTCAACCCTCACCGCTCTAGTTCTGAGCCAGTAGTCCGCGTGCTGCGGGCATCATCGTGCAGATGCAAGGCGCAGTAAGGTGCGACGTTCTGTGCATTCTTCCCGATCTCGCTTGCGTGCCGGAGGGCCTGGACATCAGCCTCGAGCCACCATGATCATGGATCTGCAGCAATGCCTGCTGGATGGCCGCAGGCTCGTGAGCAGGCTGGAGGCGGAGGGCCAGAACCACCGAATCTGTGACTCGGCGTGAGTCAGAAGCGCAGGGCGCTGGCGCGTTTGCGGATACAAATTCGGGGCCACACGAGTCCCTCGAGGCTCGTCGTACCGCTGTCCGCCAGAAAGATGTTGTTGTTTTCAAATGGATCCTTGCCCCCTCGTGAAGCCTCCGCGCACCTGGTTGTCAGCCGCGACGTGCCGGATGCTGTGCCGCCCGCGTCAGCCGATCCTCCTGCAGACCGCAGCTGTTCCCCAGCCTGGAGGCTGCCGCGAGGGGCCTCGCTGCGCGCAAATGCGGGCTCTGCGGCTGAATTGCAGGCCACCGGAGAAACCGTAAACCCTAAATATCGTCCAGCTGTACCTTGCAGGAAGAGCCGCGGCCCGCGGCCCGCGGGCCCAATCGCAGTTTGCTTGCCTGCTTCTCCTCGCGAACCTGAAGCTCGTACCGCACCCTCTGCGTGGTGGCCCGTCAAGAGTGCTCATTGTAATACAGCACTGCTGGCGTGGCGCGGCGAGCAACCGCAGTCGCTAAATGCAGTGCACTGCCTGCACCGCTCTGCTGACGTGCAGCAGTCTCTCGTTGCCGCATCATCAGAGGGTGCGGCAGCCGCTGGTGTCGCTGCGCCAGTTCGCGTCGCCTGCCGCCAAGCCGCGGCGGCGCGACCGCTGTCAGCGAGTCCATGCGTCCAGTGGTGAGCATCGCCACACAACGATGCTGCAGCGAACGGATGCCCGCCCGTACCGCCGGGGCAACGATCCTGTTCTCATGCGATGGCAGACGTGTGCACGAAGATGACGGACCGCATGGACGAATTTAATCGGCACGGCTCGGCGCAGGTGGCAATGACGTGGACTTTGCAGTCTTCCGTTTCACGCTGGGCATCCCCGGCTTTAATGACGACCTCATCCCCCGCGTAATCGGCTTCCTGGGCGCCGCGCTGCTGGTGGTCAACCATGTCGTCGCCGGAGCGTCGGTCACGCCCGCGCAGGTGCGCTACCCTGTGTGCGCTACCCTGATTGCCGATGCGGCCTTCTGAGCCTCACGCAGTGCAGAATGCAGGTGCAAACAAGCTTTCGAGAAGTGCCATAGATAAAGGTGTGCATGGTCAATCGAAACTATGCTGCTGACGTCGCGGTCACTTCGATGCTGCAGGGCAGGACAGAGGCGCTGGGAGTGGCAATCGCCGCGCTGTGCATCGCGACACCCAGCGTGCAGGCGCGGCTGGAGGAGATGCAGGGGCAAGCAAAGTCGAGTGGCGCCGGCGGTGGCGGCGGCGCCTTCATGCTCGCCGCCGACCTGCCAGAGCATCAGCGCAAGGTGCGTGCCGGGAGGGCTGATTAAAACAGTTCATCAGCCCTGCCGCCGGCCGGCCTGACAGAAGCCGCTGTTGCTGTCACAGGGGCTGTGCTGTCAGCATGCGGCCTACCTACTGTTGCGTGCTGAACAGGAAGCCGTTTCAAAGCCAGTACATGTGACACTGACCTTCACGATGCATTGGGACTGCTCGCATGCAGGAGCTGGCCTGGGCGTCGTACGCGCTGCTTCGAAACACCAACGTCAGCGGGCTGCTGGTGTGGCAAGACGGGCCGGTTCTCATGGCGCGCGGCTCGCTTGGCCCCGCCCACAAGGCAGCAGACTCGGCAAGCGCCCTGGCAGCCCTTGCAGAGGTGCGTCAAGATAGCATCTTTGACAATGCTGCAGCACAATCCCAATGTACCGGCAGGTGTGCGTGCGCATGGTAGTGCCCCGACAGCTGGCCGCTGCTGTGTTGCAGGCCACAAAGTCCGCGGTGGCATCCTCCCGAGAGCTCGCCGCTGCAGCAGCGGCCGGCGGTCAGCCGCTATACCTGCCGGATGCTACGGCGCTGCAGCGAGCGGGTATCACCAGCTGCGCTATGGCGCCCACTGCCGCCCAGTCAATGCTAGCTGTCAGTCTTGCAGCGGATCAGTCGGCCGCAGGTGATCATGTTCGGTCGGACATATTCGGAATGAAGTGATTGCCCCTTCACACGATAGGCAGCCCCGCCAGTGTGCAGCTGACGTCGGCGCCATTGCAGAAACTCGGCGACCTTATTTCGCTGAAAACGTACGATGCGCTGCAGGCAAGGGCAGCCGCGGTATGCTGCTGCTGTTCAGTGACCAGCCGCGCGGGCTGTCACAGCGCCAGCGGTCATGGGCGGCGGCCATTGCGTCCAAGCTGGGAAGCGTGTGTGTGTGAGATGTGTTAAATTTAACGAGAGGAGTGCTGCATCGTGTTGGAGTTGTTGTGAGCGTTCTAGTGGTGATTTGTAGACCTGAGGGCATGGTGCTGTTATTGCACTGGAGTATTGCACTGGGAAACCCTCTCAACGTGTTGTCAAAGGCCAAGAGGTCCACCAAGGAGGAGAATCTCTCTGGTTGGCCAAGGTCAGGCCACTGAGCGCCATCTCGCATGCTGGCACATTAACATATGCGAGCCCAGCAGCTGCATCGATGCAGCAATCAACGCATCGCAGGAAATTCGCCCAATGTGAGCAGCGCATCACTAAGTCTTGCCAGCGGCGGCGGACGCGGTCGCGAGACCCTGGTTCACGGCGGCCTGCACCCGCTGCATCAGCGGCTCGTGCTTGAAGAACTGCGTGACCTCAGCGCCGAAGGAGAACACCAGCATCTGCCGCGCGGCCTCGGTGTCGATGCCCCTGGACCTGCAGGCAGCGCGCAGTTCGCAGCGTCAGCCGTGCGAGTATTGTTCCAGGTGAGCAAACGGACTGCACAGCAGTTCATCCCGACAGTTGCGTGCAGATGCTCAAACGGTCTTTAAGGGACGTCGATGAGCATTTACGATCTGCGGCGCAGCATGGCCCTAGAATAAGCAGTGCAGCAGAGCACGGCCGCAAAGGAAGTGCCGACAGCTCACCGGAAGTAGAACAGCTGGGCCTCCTCCAGGTCGGACACGGTGCAGCCGTGCGTGCACTTGACGTCGTCGGCAATGATCTGCAGGTTGGGCTTCACGTTGATGGTCGCGCGCGGCACCAGCAGCAAATTGCGGCTCAGCTGCGCCGCGTCCGTCTGCTGCGCCAGGCGCTCCACCTTGACGTTGCCGTCAAACACGCCGCGGCCTGCACGCAGCCGGCAGCTGGTGTTAGTGTTGTGTGTAAGGGAAGCACGTCGAGATTCAGCTCTTCGGTAGAGCCGCGAGGCGCCACCGACCAGAGACACACAGATGGCGTTGACGGCAGGGCGCTAGGGTACTGCCCATGGCTGTTGATGAAGGCGGCATGATGCGTGATTGTCAGGATTGACATGCACGTATCAGAACGGGAAAGCGGCACGGGGCGGTGATCGCTTGCATGAAGGCGTTACAATGATCGCACCGCTGGCGGCGGACACGATGCACTTGTGCAGCTGCTTGGCCACACCGCGCGGGTGCTCCAGCCGCAGCTTGGTGTGCACATCGTGCACCTGCTGCGGGCCCGCCAGCACGAAGTGCCGCATCGCCGTCGCCGTCTCCTCCCCCGTCTGCAGATGCATTCCTTGCAGCTCTGGGCAGTATCATTGGGGTGTGACTGCTACGGGCCCACCAGCACAAAGTGCCGCATTGCAGTCGCCGTCTCCTCCCTGTCTGCGCACAGCACACCATCATGCGTTCTTTCGTCGCAGCTGCTGCAGGCCCATTGACAAGGAGTGCCAAGGAGTGCCGTCTCATGCCCCCATTTCCAGGAGCATCGATGGTTATCGCTCCGGCCAACTCATTGGCTCGGCAGACCATGCTGTAACGCCCCTTGTGGATAATCAATCGCATGGCATCATCTGAGCCGCCAAAGGGCTGTTGTAAAGACCGCCACCCATTGCATATGTGTCGTGGACAGCACCTGCTCGACGTTGACGTCGTGGCGGGCCAGCTGGGCGCCGAGGCAGGCCTCGGTGAGGGTGTAGCTGCTGCGCGCCGCCTGCCGCACGAAGGTGGACTTGGTGTGCGCCGCGCCGCCCGCCGCCTCCAGCTGCAGGTAGCTATGCCGCAGCGCCGCACCCTCCCCTAGGTCCGCCTGTTCACGACACAGCCGACCATATTATATTTTTCATGCCGTTGTAAGTGTCCATTCTCTTTCGGATGCATGGACCTCCAGCTGCAGGTAGCCGTGCTGCAGCGCCGCACCCTCCCCAGGTCCGCCTGGGCACACAAACACATCGACTTTGTTGGTTTCAACTACCAAGGATTATGACATTTTTTCGGGAAGCCGCGACCTTGCGCCCTCTCCCAGGTCCGCCTGTCCAGGACGAAGCCGCTTCCGTGACTTCAAAAGTCCATTTGAGGCAGGACCTCTCGGCTGCAGGCTGAGCCTTTGCCAAGGTCACCTAGGCGACTGCGTCTAGCACTGTGCCCCGAAAGAGTAGCACTGAAGGGCTTGACACTCGTCCCAACAGCCGGTGCGCAGTTCCACAACTCACCTCGAGCACGGCATTGGTGAAGGTGGGGGCGCCGCCCAGCGCGGGGCCAAAGTCCTCTATGACCTCCGCCGCGGCGTCAGCGCCCAGAGAAACGAATGTGCGCGGTGTGCTGACGCTCATCTGCCCCTCCGCGTCACCTGTGCAAGTGTGCAACGGGGCGGAGCTCAGGACACGCAACTGCTCCTCTGGCAGCGGCGACACCCGCATTATGTGCTTCAGCACTGTGCTTCAGCGGACACGTCTGTCGGCCAGCGGTCGCCGCCAGCTTACCTTGTGTCGCGCCCAGGCTTGGCCAGACAGGCAGCAGCGGCTGGTATGTTGCTCACCTGAGGCAATGTGAATGACGTGCACGGGCGCCTCGAACTGGATGCCGGCGGGCACGGCGATCAGCAGCACGTCCCGCGCCGTCGCGCCATTCATGAGCGCCAGCGGCCCGGCGGCGCCTTGCAGCAGCTGCCCCTGCAGGAGGATTCGCTTGATAACCTTTCGGAGTGTTTTCCCTTCACACACACGCATGCTTTCAACCACGCGGCAGCACATCGGTGGCAAGCTCGGCACCTTGTTGCCCGTCTACAGGCGACCTTGGCTGCGATATCCAAGGGATCATGCGAGCTGGCCAACAAAAGACGATGTGAGGGGGCGAGCTGCACCAATCGTGACGCCGCCTCTGCCGGCGCGCTGGTGACGGGGCCAATGTACACGCCGGCTGGCAGGCCCGCGATGCTGGAGGCGGCCTCGTCCACAACGCCATCCCGCAGCACCACCTGGATGCTACCTGCTTCATCTGACAGCGCGCGCTCCTGCACCACCGCGCGCACCTTGTCCGCTGACACGTCGCCGGTGGCCACCTGCAGGTTTGGAGGAGTGACAGCATCAACTATGTGCAGACGACACGGATGTGTACATGGTGGACCAAGTGCGTCTGTGTGGGATCAACTCATGCTGTGTGTCAGGTCGATCAGGCTGGTGCAGAACGGATGCAGCACGGACAGCCGATTGCAGGAGATAGAGGCAGCAGCAGTCTGTCACTGCCGACGCGCTGCTGCGCACAAGCGCAGGGTGGGAGGCCGGGAGGGACCTGGAGCTGGCTCTGGGTGATGAGGGCTAGATCCGTGAACCGGAACTCCTCTGTGTGCCGTGTGGGCATGCGCACTGAGTGCAGCGCCTCGCTGCTGGCCTGGTGCAGCGCCTCCAGTCTGCAGCCAAGATGCCAGCAGTGGTCAGCTCCGTACGGCAGCGTGCGTGCTGCCAAACCGCCTGTGATCTCCAAATGCCGACAGCAGCTCCGGCGACAAGTTCTGATGTCTATCAAATAGGCCTGAGTGTGGCTGATATAACACACAGGGTTGCAGCGGAGGCTCACGCTGCGGAATGCGTGGCCGGGCCCGCGGCGCGCGCCAGCGACAGCGCATTGGCGATGAATCTGTCCTCAATGACGGACACTGCGTCCCCGGGCGGCGCTGCGGCCTCTGCCTCCGCCACTGCTCTCCGCACCAGCCGCTGTGCACGCTGCTGCGGCTGCTGTTGCCGGCTCCCCAGCTGAAACGCTTGCGAGTGCGCCCTGAAGGCGTACCTTCCGGCAGCACCTGCGCACAGCGGGCAGGGCATCACGCCTCGTCCCATGTGCGGAGATGCTGCAGCCCGACAATGCTTGTCACCAGCAAGGCAGCAAGCATGGTCATGTAGCTCCGAGGTGCGCACATTGCACCACTCGGACGTGAGATGCGGAGCGCTGCGCGGATGCTGTGCAAGGATTCTGCATTTGTATCTCCTCACAGTTCTGCTGCGTGAGTTAATGCCGGGCAATCACATTTGCTGCGGAGGAGGTTGGCGGCCTGCTAATCGGACTGCTGGTTTTGTGCCCTCGTGCAAGACGACGCTGGCGACTGAGCCGCAAGCAATTCAGAGGGTCTGAGTGATGCTCGATGGTGCTATCTGCAATCGCAGTGTGTAACAGTATGTGCTTTTGACTCGCAGCTTCACCATTTCACGTGCCTGATCTTGATTTGATGCATTTGTCACAGCTCACCGTGCTTTTGCAACCGCACAGAACGCCATTGCGAGCGCAATCATATCATGCAATTGCACGCACAGACGCTGCAGCCACCTCTGCATACCAGCCCCTGCAGCTTGCGTCTAACACTCCCACCCCTGCGCCGCAGCCGCGGACGCGCACTCTGCTGTCAGGTTGCCGCAGCAGGACGCAGCGCCCAGGGTTTCGGCAAGGCAAAGCCGAAGGGCAAATCTGCAGACCGAAAGTGCGGCGATGGCAGTATGGATCATGCAGGCGCCATGACATCTGCTGGCGGCCATAGTCCATGCGGGCCTCATTGCAGTGTCCACACTGTGCTGCAGCATCGATGCAGACTGGTCCTGATGAAGTTCTATCACATCCCGCAAGCTTCTGCGTGCAGGGAGGCATGGAGTTTCGAGCAGCTGATGCTGGCATGGGATGACACATTCCAGGCAACGTCAGAGGTGTGCGCTTCTGTGCTGCTGCCCCTGGCACTGCGCTGCTGCCGCATCGCTTGCAGCCCTTGCCAACATCAAATGCAAGGGCTTCGACATGTTGCTCCTCTCCGTGACGTTATCTTGTCGTGCTGGACGCCAGGAGCCTGAGCGAGCCGCCGAGGTGTTCGAGATCGCACGGCACGGGCACTCAGCGCACGGACGCGGCTGCGTCTATGTGAGGGCAACGCTCAAGAGCCGCTTCAACAGCGGCGGGCGCGGTGCAAAGGCTGCGCGGCAACGCTCCACAGCGCAGTCGAGCTCAGGTGCCAAGCCGCACTGTGTTGCGCCAGCATGCGTGTGGCATCCTCGCACCTGTGTCTGGTGTGCTAAATGGAAGCATGGTGCCGGTGCTGCGCAGGCGAAGTGCTGTCGACCAATCCGGACCTGCTGCTGGAGGAGTGGTCGGCGGTCTTCGTGCCCGGGCAGCTGCTGCAGACGCTCGGCGGGCTGTTCACCGACGAGGATGGCGTGGAGCTGCCAGAGGGCAGCGGCTTGTCCGCCTCGCGGACTGCCTCAACACTCAAGCAGGCGAGCACACGCTCTCGTGGGCAATATTGTAGGGGAGCGCTGTGCTGAGTCAATCTCATGTGGCCCTGCTTGATCCCAGGCAATGCGGTCATGCGATGCAGTCTGCCAGCCACGCCTGCGGGTGCTGGCTTGCATGGCGCTTACCGATGTGTTCAGCTGGTCTGCGTCGAACCGACAGCTAGAGGTTCGTCTGCAGTATATCAGACCTCATGCGTGTTGCTGCTCCCAGCAGGACCACGGCCTGGACTCGACGACCGTCGGCGAGTTGCAGCGCACGATGCGGGGCATGGACAACGCACGGCTGCTGACGCTGTCGGGGCTGCTGCCAGATGGCGCCGACGGAACCGGCGAAGAAGCCTATGATCCGGGCGGCGACCAGGCGGTGCTGCTGCTGGCGGTGAAGGTGGACGGCAAGCCCTCCATCGGCGCGGACCTGGTGGACTGCCAGCTGCGGGAGGACGGCACGGTCAGGCTGAGCACGCCGGGATTGGAGGGGCTGTATGATTAGCGGCGGGCCTTGCCGGCCAGAGGTC
>JAABUM010005502.1_pt1 | contig 13273 bp, 16 predicted proteins | sample 5559161 | NCBI WGS metagenome assembly JAABUM01 (sample SAMN10711868, study PRJNA513369) | rock metagenome | isolation source: Antarctica rocks | place: Antarctica: Victoria Land, Siegfried Peak nord | reverse complement strand
GTTCATACCTATAGCCGAACTCTGTTGCAAATCCGGCGTTGCGCGTCGTCGTCACCGGTCTCGCCGTGTGCCGTACCGAACATTCTCAGGTCCGGTAGGTGAGTTCATGACGACCTTGCGTATCTGGCTTAGGTGTCGGCGGGGGTGGTGGTGAGCTGACGGTGGATGAAGGATTGTTCGGCGCCCCCGGGTTTAAGAGTGAGGGCGTGGGTGTACGCGGCGCGGGCGTCGTCGTGGCGGCCGAGGCGGCGCAGCAGGTCGGCGCGGGCGACGTGCAGGGTGGGCCAACGGGCCAGCTGCGGGTGGTGGGCCACGGCGTCGAGGACGGCCAGCCCGGCGGCTGGACCTTCGGCCATCGCAACCGCGACCGCGCGGTTAGCTTCGTGAACGATGTTGGGGTCGTAGCGCAGCAGCTCGCCGTAGAGCGCGGCGACTTCACGCCAATCGGTGTCCTTGGCGGTGGGGGCGGTGGTGTGACAGGCAGCTATCGCTGCTTGGAGCTGCCAGCGGCCGGGACGCCCCAGGCGCAGCGCGCGCTCGAGTAACTCCTCACCCTCGGCGGTGGCGACCGGGTCGTAGCGGGATCGGTCCTGCTCAGCGAGCAGCACGATGTTGCCGTCGGGGTCGGTGCGGGCGGCCGTGCGGGCCTCGGTGAGCAGCAGCAGGGCGAGCAGCCCAAGCACCTCAGGGTCGGGCAGCAGCCGGGCCAGGGCGCGGGCGACCGCGACGGCGCGGGCGCACAATTCCGGGCGCAGCAGGTCCGGGCCGGTCGAGGCCCGGTGCCCCTCGGTGTAGAGGAGGGCAAGCACGGCGAGCACGTCGTCCACGCGGGCGGCCAGCTCGGCCGGGTCGGGGACCGCGAACCGCAAGCCGCTGTCGCGGATCTTGCGGCGAGCGCGGACCAAGCGTTTAGCGACAGCGGATTCGCTGAGCAGCAGCACCGCAGCGATCTCCCGAGTGCCCAGGCCGCACACCGCCCGCAGCGTCAACGCAGCGCGGCTGACTGGGTCAAATGCTGGATGGCAACACAAAAACAGCAGCGTGAGCTGTTCGGCCGGGTCCTGCTCGGAACCGCCGCCCTCGGGGGACGGGGAGTCCTGGGTTAGCTGCACAGCCGCGGCGAGTTCCTTGACCGGGCGCAGCGCTTCGCGGCGCACCTGGTCCAGGGCCTTGTGTCGGGCGGTGGCGGCCAGCCATGCACCAGGCCGCTCGGGCAGACCGCCAGGCCACTGGCGCAGGGCAGCGGTCATGGCCTCCTGCACCGCGTCCTCAGCAAATTGCAGATCCCCGGTGATCCGGTACGCGGCGGCCAGCGCGGGCCACCGAGCGCCGGCCAAGGCCTGCCCCAGGACATCCCCGTCCACGTGGGTCAGCCGGTGGTAGCCCGGACCCCGGCGGCGGTCGCCGCCGGGGTCTTCGGCCCACCGGCGGTGTCAATGACCGGGCGCACCTCGACCGAACCGGCCAGCGCGGTCGGCACCCGGGCCGCCCACGCCAACGCATCGTCAAGATCCCGGCAGTCCACCAGCGTATAGCCGCCGACCTGCTCCTTAAGTTCAGCAGCCGGTCCGTCAGCGAGCAGCACCTGCCCGTCACGGACCCGCACCGTGGTCGCCGACCCGATCCCGGTCAGCGGCCCGCAATCGACAAGCACCCCCTCGGCGCGCATCGCGTCCAACACCTGCCGCCACGCGCCGAACAACTCCTGGCCCTCCGCAGTGTCAAGCCCAGGCGGCCCGTCGTTGTTACCGTCCCGCAGCAGAAACAAGTACTTCATCTGGTCCTCCTCAACCGGTGCCGCGGCCGAGCGCCGCGAACACCAAGTAGTCGAACGAGCAGCCCCAGGTAGGACACCCACAACCCCTGGATCCTGGTGCGGCACAGCGAACGTGGCAGCCCGCGAAAATGCCTCATGGCGGGACAGTCGGATCACGCGACGTTGGACGTTCCCCGTCCCTCGGCCGCCGGGTGGGCCGAGCTTGCGGGATGAGGCTAGCGAGGCCCGTGGTTGCGGGCGTCGACGGCAAGCGTCGCGGCGGGCAAGCGTGCCGTCGGTCGCCCCGCCGCGACCTGCTGACAGCTCACGGCGCCGGCGGATCAGTTCCTCGCGCACGGCAGCAGGCCGGGCCCGCTGTTGCGCCAAGTCGCCGCGCTTTCCATCCACCACCCAATTGGACACCGAATTGGCTACTGACGTCAGAGCTCGCAGTCACGGATCCGCCTGCGGCACACCGTCAGGGCGTGGAGAAGCGGCGGACATAGCGCCGCTGCCAGGGCGTCTCGACCGCTCGAGGGTCGTAGTGCTCCCGGACGAAGGCCACTGCCTGTCGCGGCGACACGCCGTTCAGCACGGCGATACACGCCAGCGCGGTGCCGGTACCTCCCACGCCCACCGCCACACGCGCGACCTCCACCCGCTCGGCCTCGGCGCGACGCCATGCCTCACGCAAGGCGTCTTGGACATCGCGGCGATCTACGGGCAGTCGAAAGTCGGGCCAGCGGACCCATCGGGCGTCCCACGCCATCGGGGCCGGCACGTCACCGAGCAGGTAGAGGCCGAACTCGGGGACCATGCCGCTAAGAGACTGCCGCCGCAGGCCACGCCCGCGCACGAGGCGCCCGGACGGGAGGCATAGCACCCCAAGGAGTCGACTCATCCCAGAAGCAAGGAACTGGGACCGTGTGTCAAGGTCAGTTCGGCAGCTGTTCCGGCTCTCCGTCATCGCCTGCACCGAACTGGACCCCGATTGGAACAAACGGGATGACCGCCGGGTCGCCGTTCCAGTCTGGTGCGATCGTTGCGCCGATGAAGGTCTGCGCCGGTTCTACATCAAACTTGTCGAGCAAGGCCACGGCGATCAAATCGCCGACCAAGCGCTCTAGCTCCGCATTCCGGAACTGGACTTCCATCCAGTGCGGAAGCTGTGTGCCGTGGACCAGCTCGCTACGCAACGTGTAGCAGCGTCTGAGAAACTTTCCCGCTTGCTCTCCCGCGTAGGTGCGCTGGCCCAGGCTGGCTGCCAGTCTGCTTATGCTCCGACCGATGGACTCGTTGAGCATGTAGTTGAGCGATCCGCGCAGCGAATCCTTCTCGGGCTTTGGGAGCAGCGAATTCTCCACCGCTTCGATCCACGTCACCACGAAGGCTCTCGCATCGTCCATCCGGGGTTGATGCTCGAGAAGGACCTCGGCCGCTGAAACCAACGTGATGAGGCGCGCGTCGGGAGCCATCCCGAAGGAGCTGCCGTAGGTCGTATAGGCGCGAAGATGCCGTTCGGCGACCTCGGTCTCGTCTGCATACGCAACCTTGATGGCTTCCAGTAAATGTTCGATCCCCTTGTGGACCGTGGCGGGGCCGATGTCCAACTTCACGAACAGCGGCGCAGGGGTCGTTTCGAAGATCATGAGCTTGTGGTCGTCCGGAAGCACCACCGGGTGAGCCTCCGTCGCGTAGTCCTGAAGATCTTGAACGGGTACGACAGACTCCGGGTCGCGAAGTGCGAAGTCGGCTCCGAGGTTGTTTGCTGCGAAGCCGAGCAGCAGCGCGTTCAACCATCGAACCGCTTCGATCTGAGCATCCTGACGAGTAGCGAAGCCAGAACCCCGGAGCACAAGATTCGGTCGAGCAGAAATTGGTACATTTGGATCGCCTGCAGCAGGCGTTACGGAACGAATCGCTACGCGTTGAGGAGCATCCGGCTCGGTCAGAAACAGTTCAGACGAGTCCGTCGCGATGCTCATCCCTGCGCCGAGCTTGAACCGGTAGCGAAACGACCAATCAGGCATGTACGTATTGTCGCGCGCCGGGCGGCCAGAGTCGCCTGCTGGGCTGATACCTCCGGACTCCGAATCCGTGCCAGCAACGATCGGCTTGCGGGCGGTTCGTGGAGCGAGCATTCACGGGCTGCGTCGTCGTGTGCTGAGGAGCGCGGCGGTGAGCGCAACTCCCCAGAGCAGAAACAGCGGGTCCCACAGCCAGGCGTGGCCGACGATGCCGTCGCGGTCATAGCCGCGCCCACGGTCGAGGACGCCGGCGAGCACGAGATTGCCAGTGAGGCTATTTACCCCACCCCACCCCACCCCACCAGCATGGCGGCGCCTGCCCCGCACAGGATTCGCCATGGGCGGCGCCCGAGCCGGCCCCAGCTGGCAAGCAGCAAGGGCAGCAGCGCGAAGCCGATCTTGACTGCGGCCAGCGGGATGAGCAGCCAGCGCCGGCCGGCGAAGGCGTCAACCAATTGGTGACCGAGCGTGTTCGCGAGCCAGTTCCCGCCGAGGGCCCAGTAGATGCTGAATAGCCCATGCACCACGCCTGTGATTGCTGCAACCGCCAGCGCTGACCACGCCGACCACGCCGACCCAAACGCCGCGTCATGTCGGGCGGTCTGCATTGCTCGATCCTCCTAGTCCGCGATCCGCGTCGCTATCGGGGACGCCATGATGGGCCCGGGTCAAGTCCCGGCTCGGCGGATGAGCGGACGTCCCGTGCGGGCCGCCCCGTAAGCCGATCGGTCAGTGCGTCACGCACCAGGATCCCAAAACGCACAGCGAGCTGCGGCCAGCGGGTGACTAAATTACCGGATGTCTGCCGCGCGGCGGCCCAACCGCTCATAGCCGTGGTGGGCGGCTGTACAGGGCGTGAAAGCGTTGTGCGGCTCATGTGCTGGGCACCACGCGCGCTCGGGCAACGCGTTCACCCAGGCTCGTTGTCGCATTTCTGTTCACGTCGATGTCGTTCCTGCGTTGGTTGGTGGACGTCAGTGAGTGGTTCGTTAGGGCGATCGATCAAGAGTTCGCGATCCGATAGCGCCCGTCGCGCGGCTTACGTCGCCGTCGCGGGCTGCCCAACCGCCCGTCGAAGAGGAAACCGATGATCCACATTTCTGCCCGCTCCCGCACAGCCACCTTGGCTGCGGCGGTCGCCGCACTCGCCGTCAGTGCTGTGTCCGGCCCGGCCGGAGCCTCGCCGGCGCACGCGCACGCCTCCGGCCGGCCGACAGCGACCGGCCTCACAGCCCACACCATTCTCAGCGGCAAGAGCCGCGGCTTGAGCAGCCCCGACGATGTGACCCGCAGCGGCAAGGACCTGTTCGTCACCTTCCAGAACGGCGTGCCCGCCACCGGCGGCGCCAAGGGCACTCCGGCCTACAGCACCATCGTGAAGCTGACCCTTCAGGGCCGGGTCGAACACACGTGGCGCCTGGTCGGCAAGTGCGACGGGCTCACCGCCGACCCGGCACACCACCGCGTCATTGCCACTGTCAACGAGGACGGCAACTCCAGCCTGTACACGTTGCCGGCCGCGGGCACTGCCGCGCCGACCCACTACTCCTACGACGCCGCCCCGCTCCCGCACGGCGGGGGCACCGACTCGATCACCATCTACCGCGGCGGCATCTACCTCGCTGCGTCCGCCCCGGCAAGCGGTGGTCCCGCGCTGTACCGGGTGGTCCTGAACGAGGGCGTGGCCCATCTGGCCGCCGCCCCGTTCTACGACTCGAGCACCGCAACGCTGGCCAACACCACCACCCGCCACCGGACGGTCCACCTGGCGCTCACCGACCCGGACTCCAGCACGGTCGTCCCGCCGCAGAGCCCACGCTTCGCCGGGAACTTCATGCTCGACGCTCAGGGCGATCAGCAGGCGGTCTTCGCCGCCAATCTGGGCCGCGATGACCAGCGACTGCGCGTTCTGGTGCTCAGCCAGTCGGTCGACGACACCGCCTTCGCCACCTCCCGGCGCGGCGAGCTGGTCGCCACCGACAGCAAGGCCGACTCCGTGGTCATCATCACCGGCACCTTCAAGCGCGGGGCCGCCTACACCGCCGTTACCCCGGGCAACGCCAACACCGCCGGAAAGAACCCGCCACCGAACTACCTCGGCACCATCAACCTCAACACCGGCACCGTCAAAGCTGTGCACACGACCGGCGTACGGCTGACTCCGCACTCGCTGATCTATATCCCGTGACCGACGGACACGCCCGGCCCGGCACCGCCGCGGCGGCCGGGCGGTCCCCATAGTTCGGCCATGGCTCAGCGAGCCACCTTGCCACGCTTGGCCTCGGTAACGCGCTGGAATGTTAGGCGTGGCATCGAGTCGAGCCGACCGTCGCCCAGCCGGGTCCGTCGTGCTCGGCGGGGATGAGCCGGTCGAGCAGCATGCTCCAGAATGCAGCCAGTAGGGCCGGGTCAGAGCAGTCGATCGTGATGCCGGTGAGGCGGTTTATCCTGCCTCGTGTGTCGCAGACATGGACTTCCCGGTCGCACCGCCGGTGCGCGATGCCATCGAGAGAGCGGTAAGCCGCGGCGACCTCGGCTACCCGGACTGGCCGCGCCACCCGCTGGCCGAAGCGTTCGCCGAGCGCATGGACCAGTTATACGACTGGCAGCCGAACCCCTTCGATGTCCGCGGCGTCACTGACCTAATCCAGGCCCTGCAGATCATCCTTCACTTGGCGAGCCGGCCGGGGCAGGTCGTCATCGCACACGTGCCGAATTACCCCCCGTTCCTCGCGACGGTCGCGACCATGGGCCGCACGCTGCTGCCGGTCCCGCTCGAACCAGAGGGCGACGGTTGGACATGGGACCACCCGCGCCTGCAGGCGTCGTTGGCCGGCACGGATTCCGCCGTGTTGTTGCTCGTCAATCCACAGAATCCGACCGGGCGTGCGTTCAGGCGACCCGAGTTGGAGGCGATCGCCGAAACGGCGCAACGGCATAACCTGCTCATCGTCAGCGACGAGATCCATGCCGAGCTCGCGCATGAGCCGCACCGACACATTCCGTTCGCCTCGCTCGGGCACGACGTCGCCGCCCGGACCGTCACCATTACCTCGGCCGGCAAGGCGTTCAACATCGCGGGCCTGCGAACGGCCGTCGCGCACGTCGGGCCCCCGGCGCTGCGACAGGCGTGGGACGCACAGCCGCCGGACCTTTTCGGCGCCACAAATGTGCTCGGTGTGGAGGCGACGCTGGCCGCGTGGCGCGACGGCGAAGCATGGTTGACCGGCCTGCGCGCCGAACTCCGCTCTCGCCGCGACCTGCTGGAACGCCGACTGCCATCCCTGCCCGGTATCCGATTCCGCGTCCCCGACGCGTCCTACCTCGCGTGGCTCGACTGCCGCGGTACAGGACTGGTCGACCCCGCCGCGCATTTCCTCGCCGCAGGCGTCCAGGCCAGCCCCGGGCCGGACTTCGGTCCTGGAGGCGAGGGCTTCGTGCGGTTGAACTTCGCGACGACCGACGAGGTGTTGACCCAGATCCTCGACCAGATCGCTGGGTCGTTACCGTGCAGCTGAGCCGCCGTACTGTGACAGAGAACGACTTCCGCGTCGGTGACTTGGTCGTTGCCCACCCGCCCACGGTGCGCGGCCGGCTGTGGGGTTCGGTAATCGAGGTGGAGCGGTTTACGGTTACGCTCGCGGTCGCCGGCGCGTGGATCGCGGTGGATGTCGAGGACTGCCTTCCCGCTAACGCCGCCGAGCCGGCCGACCGAGCGAGTCGTCGAATGCCGTCCAGGCCGCCGGCAAGCATCCAGCGATCGCGCACCTCAGCATGGCGACCCGAGGGTCACCTCCGGCGGGGCGCAGAGATCGTGGGCAAGTTCCACTGACGCCACGCCCCCCGAACGGCTTGACCAACCAGGCCGTCACCGAGCTGTCCCTATTTGAGCGATCCATGCGCGGGACGCGCTGAGCGATCGGCTTGTGGTCACCGGGTAGCGAAGGGACTGGGCCGGATCTGTGCTGCGATTCGGTTGCCAATACCCTCATGCTGGCGCGCGCTCGGGTGCGATCGGTGGGCGAGGGGTGGACTGCGTGACTGACCGGGAACCGATAGTCGAGCTCGAGGCGTTCAGTAGCCCAGGCGCGATCCCGACACCCTGGTCGCGTGGGCGCGAGGCGTTCGCCCAAGCCCTGCTGTATTGGTTGACGACCGTGCGCCCGAGTGGGCGCCCACACGTCACTCCATTGATCGGCGTGTGGAGCGATGGCGCGTCGTACTTCTGTACCGGCTCGTCCGAACGGAAGGCCAAGAACCTTTCGACCAATCCACACTGCATCCTCACGACTGGGCGGAACGATCTCGATGACGGCCTCGACGTGGTGCTCGAGGGTGAAGCTGCCCCGGTCAGCGACAAGGTTGAGCTGGATGGCGTGGCTAAGGGCTTCGAGTTGAAGTACGGTCCGCTCCTCACCGAACCGGCAGGGACCTGGTTCGGTCTCGGCGACGCGATCCGCACGAAAGTGACCGTCCTGTACCGGGTTAACCCCACGACCATCTTCGGGTTCGGGAAGGGCGCCGACAAGTACAGCCAGACGCGGTGGCGCTTCGACTGAATACAGCATCGGTTGAGAACGACCTGCTTACGCGTCGGCAGGGGCTAACCAGCGGTTCCCGGTGACCTGCTCAAGGTGGCCGAGGGCCACCGAGACGGCTTGGGCGGTATCGCTCATGTCGATGATCAGATGTGCGCCATCCCGAGCTTCATCCCAGGGCACGTAGTCCGCGGCGACGACGTCGTCCCATGTGGGCAGGAGCTGCCCCGCCAGGTCGGGTCGACGGTCGGTCACTCGGCGCCGGTGCTCATGCTCGTCTTGAATCGATGTCTCGAAGACGACGAGCTGGCTTATGCGTGTGAGTTCGCGCCATCCGGCCCGCGACTCCGGTACGGGGTTGACCGCGTCGACAACGACAGGCACCCCAAGCGTCAGCGTCGAAGCGGCTAACTCATGGGCGACGACATAACCGACCGGGCGGACTGGGGGTTGCGCCAGGCCGCAGCGCACCACGGCGGTCTCGATCGCGTCGATCCGCAGGTATGCCGCGCGCACCGCCTCCGCGAGCCGACGAGCCAGCGTCGTCTTTCCGGTTCCGGGGCGCCCAGCAAGAACGACAAGCAGCGGCAGTTCCGTTGTCATTCTCCCGACCTTGGGAGACTGCCCAGACGCGACGACAGAACCTGCCTGCGGTACCTGGCGTGGTGCCCTCAAGCGGATCACTCAGTGCGTTCCGCAGGGGGATCGTCAGTGGGATGCGGTGACGTCGCGTCGCACTATCAGGTAGCCGGCTGGTGTCCGCTTCTGCGGCGGTGGGGCGATGCGGAGCCGGGCCAACTCGGCGAACCTATGGTGGCGCAGTTGGTCGGCCAGGACGTCGAGGGTCCAGAGGTAGGCCGGTGAGGCCTTGTGGTTGTAGGGCTTCCAGCCGCTGCCCTCGGCGGTGTCGGTGATCTGTCCGGCGATCAACAGTATGCCGCCGGGGACGAGCACTCGGGCGAACTCTGCCAGCGCGACCGGGACCAGGCGCGGAGGCGTGTGGATCAAGGAGAAGTGCGCGAGAACGCCCGCGACGGAGGCATCTGTCGCCGCGAGTTCGAACATCGATCCGACGTCGAAGTTGAGGTCGGGGCGGTATCGGCGGGCGATGGCGATCATGGCTGGCGACAGATCGATTCCGCGGGCGGGCACGCCGAGTCGGTCAAGGTGGTCCGTCCAGTGCCCAGGCCCGCACCCGGCGTCCAACACATCAGCCTCAGAGGGGCCGGAGCGGACCAGGTCAGCGAAAGCGGTGATCATCGCCGTCTGAAGTGGGTCGACCGAGTTGCTACCGCGTACCAAGTCGTCGTATGCCTCGGCCAGCCCGTCGTAGTCGCGGCGGGTGCGGTCTAACACGTCCAGGTCCGTCATGCCGCCGGACGCTACCGGCTGGCAGTGACGACGCGGGTGCTCTTATGGTGCCAAACGATCGCCTCCCAGCAGCCGTCCCAGTCAAGGTTCCGTTGCTGGGACGCTTGCAGGCGCGGATGCCGGACGGGCGCGGATGCCGGACGGACGGGGATGGGCGCATGGCAGAGGTCGAGGTACCGCTCGCCGGCGGGAATGTGGCCGCCGAGGTGGTCCGAGTCGGGACGACGGTGCGCAAGCCGGTCACCGCGGCGACTCCCGCGGTGGAGGCGGTGTTGCGCCACCTGCAGCGGGTGGGTTTTGCTGGCGCTCCCCGTGCGCTCGGACGGGACGGGCAGGGTCGGCAGGTGCTCGAGTACGTCGAGGGACCGCTCGCGCAGGATGCGCCGCCGATGGACACGGTGCAGTTGGCCCGGGTCGGGCGCTTGGTGCGCGACTTGCACGAGGCCCTTGCCACCCTCGAGCCCTCGGCCTCGGATCGGTGGCAGGTGGCGATCCCTCCGGACCGGGAGGAGCTGGTGTGCCACCACGACCTCGCCCCGTGGAACCTTGTCCTCGGTGCTGACCGGTGGGTGTTCATCGACTGGGATGGCGCTGGCCCGGGCTCCCGGCTGTGGGACCTCGCCTATGCCGCCCAGTCCTTCACACCGCTGCAGGCCGCTGGTGACCCGGGCAGGGACGCCCTGCGGCTGCGCGCCCTGGTGGAGGGGTACGGCGCCGACAGCGCGCAGCGGCAGCGGTTGCCGGCGCTGATCGAGGCGCACACCCGGGGCATGCTCGAGCTGCTCGTGGACGGAGCGCGCACGGGTCGCCAGCCCTGGGCGCGGCTACACGGCGAGGGGCACGCCGAGCACTGGGGACCGGCCGCGGACTACGTCGCCCAGCACCTCGACAGGTTCGTCGAGGCCCTGTCAATCTGAGCGACCTCGCCGTCAGGCAGTGGACTGAACTTGCACGTTGTCCCGCTGATCGATCCCTCAGCGGGCCTGACCGTGGGGCGTCGTCGTCCGCGGGTGAAGATGTTGTCTCATCTGGACGGGGAGGGCCCTGTTGGAATTTATGCCGCCCGCCGAGGCCGAGCAGCGGTTGAAGCTGGGCCCTCGACTGATAGTCGTCACCGGTCAAGCTGGCTCGGGCAAGACGACCTTGGCGCACCGGTTGGCCGCCGCCGTGGGCTGTCCGGCGATCTGTCGCGATGAGATCAAGGAAGGCATGGTCCACGCCCACGGACCGCGATTCCAATCCGCGATCGGCGATCGGCGATCGGCGATCGGCGATCGGCGACCCGCTCACGCGACGGACCTATCCGCTGTTCTTCGCCGTGCTCGGGCTCCTGCTCGACGCCGGCGTGACCGTCGTCGCGGAGGCGGCGTTCCAGCATCATCTGTGGGAACGCGGGCTGAGCCCACTAGCCGACTTGGCGCAGATCCGAGTCGTGCGGTGCTGGACCGGCCACGAAGTGATGCTCAGCCGCCGACAGCGACGCCTCGCCGAGGTGTCGACCCGGGCCGCTCACGCGGACCGGGGCTCCTTCGTCACCGAGGACCCGCAGCTGTGGGAGGCCATTCACATCGACGCGCCGATGCTCGATGTCGACACCACCGATGGCTATACCCCGCACCTCGAGGAGATCACGACATTCGCGAATACCTGAGCCCGGTTGCACTCAGCGTTCGGCTTACGGTGATGTTGTTGCTTTGGTTTTAGCGGCTGCTGCGGCGTCCGGAAGGGTGCTTTGGGTCCGCTCGCGCAGTCAATCGTTTAGGGCGTAGCGGGATCGGTGGTCGCCGCAGCGGGTCCGCAGATGTGGTCGTGGATCTGAGAGGCGAGCTCGGAGACGGTTTGTGTAAGTGCGGTGTTCGCCTCGATCAGTTGGCGGAGCTGTCCGGTGTTGTTCAGGGTGTGCAGGGCTACCTCGCTGCTGATCGAGTCCGCGCGTTTGGCCGAGATCAGCAGGATCGCGCCTTGCAGGCCCGCGATCATCGACAGGAACAGATTGAGCAGGATGAACGGGTAGGGATCGAAGCCGTGGCTTCCGTTGAACCGGGCCCAGATGGCCATGAACCCGAGGAAAGCGAACACGAACGGCCAGGAGCCCATGCCGTTGCGGACGAGGTCAGCGGCCCGCTCACCGGTAGTGAGGTCTTTGCCGTGCCGAACTCCGGGGTGTTGATGCCAAAGACTCATGTGGTGCCTCGTTCTTCTGCGATGCGCGCGCCGCCGGGGCCGCCGTCGCTGGTGGAGTGACTCGGTGGCGGCTGCGGGGGAGGCAACGGGTTCTTCACCACTCGATTATCCCTAGGCCCTCGCTCAGAAGTCGGAGGCCGGGCACCCCGGCCGCACCGCCACACCTGCGGCCGCTCGGAAACCCGGTACCGCCCAACCGGCCCATCGGCACACCGCTGGACAACTCGATCTGCCTCGACCGCGGGTGCAGGGCTCACAGTCGGCCGCCCTGCACCGAGCGGTCGGCTTCATCGACGTCGGGCGACTGCGGGCGGTCGGCTACAAGCATGACCTTGCACCGGCGTAGCCGCCGAGGGCGGCGCTACAGCCGCTGCAACGTTTCGCGTTTGGCCTGCAACCGAAGCTTCGTCATCGTGGAGTGGCGTAGTTGTTGCTGACGCTGCTGCATCCGCTGGCCCAAAGCTTCCAGTGCGGCGTCGCCTAGGACGTGCGCCTGCGGGAACATGTCGGCTTCTTCTTCGCTGGCGTGGTGTTCCAGGGTGTCTGCGAGCATCCGGACTTCAGTCAGGAACTGCGCGCCGCTGGGGTCGGTGCGGAACACGACCGCGAGTTGATCATCGATTTGGCGGTGCTCCGCATGTGCGATGCCGAACAGCGGGCTGATCTCCCGGATCGCGGGGTAGAACAATTCGTCTTCGATATGTACGTGCACGTCCAACACGAAGTGTAAGTCGGCTAACAACGCGCGGCGCGAGTCAGGCGCCCCAACGGAGCTGTCCTGCAGTTGGCGCAGCAGACCCCGCAATATTTCGTGGTCCTCAATGAGCAGCTGATCGGCTTTCACGATGGCTGCCCCGCCGTGGAACGGGATTTACTACGGGTTGCCGGCCTGGTGTGGACCGCCACGGGGCGTACCTCGATGTGCCCGGCGGTGACTCGGGTCTCATAGCGGGCTAGTGGCGCGGTAGCCGGCCCGGTCGACGGGCATCCGGTCTGGAGATCAAAGCGGGAGCCATGCCACGGACACACCAGCGTGTCGCGGTACAGCCATCCCTGCTCCAGAGGGGCTCCCAGGTGCGAACATAGCCCGGCTACCGCGCTGATCTGCCCGCCGTGGCGGACCAGCACCACGTCAACACCATCGACCCGGACTAGGCGCGGGACGTCCTCGACGAGGTCTGCCTCTGCGAGCACAGCGACGAATCGGTGTGACCCAGCTGGTGGCTTGTGCCCGTGGTCTACTCCGATGCCATGGCGAAAGACGAGGTTCCCCCCCAGGTAGCTGCTGCCCAGCACGAGGACGTAGCCCAATCCGCTAGCTAGGCGGGCAGCGCCCACACGACCGTGACTCCGGTAGCGCCACGACGCGGCGTTCAGGCCCAGCGCGGCGAGGTTCA
>JAABUM010005501.1_pt1 | contig 13275 bp, 15 predicted proteins | sample 5559161 | NCBI WGS metagenome assembly JAABUM01 (sample SAMN10711868, study PRJNA513369) | rock metagenome | isolation source: Antarctica rocks | place: Antarctica: Victoria Land, Siegfried Peak nord | reverse complement strand
GACGCACCGGGACACGTTCCGTCGGGTGGCCGACAGCATACCCCAACCACCCCCGGAAGGGTCCAGCCAATTCGCCAACGGCATCCCCAAAGGGCCAAAGTCAAGCTTACGCAAGAAAGCATCGACGGTAGCAGGAATCGCAACACTTGCAGCGGGCAAGGCGATCGTCCCATGCCGCGATGCGAGCAGAATGAATCGTTTCCGTACTTGAGGTACCCCATAGTCGGAAGCATCAAGGAAACCTGCTGCTGGAGGGTGAAAGCCACAATCATCTAACATCTTTGCGAACTCTTCATATATATCGCGCCCATACGCAGTATTCAGACCTGGCACGTTCTCTACAAGAATAAAATCTGGCGGTGCCTGGCGTACCAAAGAAGCAAATGAGAGAAGGAGATTCTTCCGTTCATCTTTCCCCTTCATCTGATTAAGCGTAGAAAATGGCTGACACGGAGTACAAGCCGCATAAACTACTATATCGGTCGCAAGGATATCTAATTTCTCGCGCAACTCCAAAATATCGATTGTCTTGATGTCCTGATTGATGAACTTACTCGGACGATTATTGCGCTCGTATGTCTCTCGCAGGCGCTCATCAACATCAACACCCGCTAGGACGGAGATGCCCGCGTCGAGCAGACCACGAGTGAGCCCACCCGCACCGCAGAAGAAGTCGATGGCCTTGATCGCGCGCGCATTCTCGTTGCTGAAAGATGCACGCAAAGTTTCCACCATCCTCCTCCATTCCTAATTCTTGCTCCGCACTTCTATTTGCTGCAAGAATACCACATGCCCGAACGGACACAGAACAGGACAGGCGAAGGTAGTCATCCCGTTCACCTAAAAACGTCAGCGCATATCGCACATTACTGAACCCGGATTTCCTCACCACCATACGCCTACCCCGCTATCGTTCCCTTCGGCCTGAACCCCCGCAGTTTGCTTGCTGATGCCTGTAGTGCGCCCACGCCCTGTCATCCGCTCGGCCCGGGGAGGTCCGCGCCGCGACCCAGCAATCGCGGTACTCGACAGCCCCGTCGCTGCGCTTGATCGAAGACGGCGTAGAGCAGGCTGCACACGTCGCTCAGGAGTCGCGTGTTCGTCGAGCCTTTCACTGTGCATCATTCTACAATCCAGCCTCTGAGGGTCGGGGAACTGCTCGTGGGAGGCGTAAGGGATGGACGCAGAGACACACAGGGAGCTGGCCACGCTCAGGGCCGAAACACTGGAAGTGGCGCGGTGCGGCGCTCGTGCCGGTCGGCATCTTAGCCGCCAACCTGGTCTTTAGCGACCTCAGCGATGTGGCGGAGGTTCACCGGGGCAACATCCAGGCAATCGGCAACGCGGGCAGCATCACCGGATTTGAGGATCCCAATCACCCCGGCTAGCGTACCTACAACCCCAAGGGTCTCGCCACCCACGAGGAGGTTGCCTCCTTCCGCGCGCGCACCGCTGGGCTCAACAGCAATCCGCCGATCGCTAACGCCGCCACCGCCCAGAGGGCGACAAATGCCCAGCAACTCGGCGGCCAGCTTGTCGTCAACGCCACCAACGTCCAGACAGCGGCGAATGCCATCACCGTCGGAGCCTACCCCCAACAGCTCATGCGTGTCAACGGCCAACATGAACTCGGCGACGATCGCCCTGGCCCCATCCTCCGGCACGGCGCTTTACACCCCCATCGTCGAGGTACCCATCACCGCGCCTGGTAACGGCTATGTCCTGGTCATTGCCTCGTCCGGCGTCTACAGCAACGACAACGCCACCGGTGCCGCGATCCACCTCGCCAGCAACTGGGAGAGCCCCACCTCGCTCTACGCCGAAGCCACGGCGGGAAGGGCAGCGGGTATCAGCGCGAGTCGATCGTGACGCGCACCCATGTCTTCCAGGTCGTCGGCGTGACCATCTTTCGCCCGGAGGGCCAATCGCTCTTCGGCTCGTGCTTCGCGTTTCGTGGACAGATCACGGCGATCTTTGTCCCCTTCCTCGACGACACCTATCCGCCGAGCTAACCACGCCGCTGCCTCACCCCCGCTCGCGCATGACCCGGTCGCGCGCCTGCTGCGCCACGGACACCACGGACGCCCGCGAGGGCTGCGGCATGTCGCGGCGCGCTAGATCAGGAGTTGCTGGCTGAGGACGAGGTGTGGCGCAGACCCATGCCGAGCGGGTCCGGGGGGGACTCCTTCGCGCATGACATGCCCTGGCCGGTGCCAGTCCTCCGCGTCGTGCCGGACCTTTGAGTCCGAAACGGGCGTCGTCTCGGGCGACATCCGATATCCTGCTTAGGAGTTGCCTCTCACCCCAAGATCCAGTCGCGCGCGTACGCTGGCGGGCACGGCGAAGTAGAGCCGCCCGCGCTGGTTATCGGCACTGATGACCCAACCGCCATCGTAGAGGCCGCCCGCGATGCGGCGCGGCGGCAGCACTCCGAGCGTCATCCCGAGGTGGTCGAGCTTTGCTAACCACTCAGCCACGGTGATCGGCTCGCCGATCGGCAGCACCTCGGCGCGCTCCCAGGCGTACTCATCGATCAGTTGCACGATCACCTCCTGTACCTCGACCATGCCTACCTCCTCCGGGGAGTTAGGCTACCATAGCGCGGCCTGTTCGGGTCGGGTGAGAGTTTCGCGCAGCCGCTCACGCGTCCGCTCGCGGTCCGGCCCAAGGTCGCGCTCCGTCACTACCCGTACCGTCCAGCCCGCTTCCTCGTAAACCGTTGTCCGCCGTGCCTCCCGCTCCGCCATACCCCGCGCCAGGAAGAACGCGGCGTCGTGGGCGCTGCCGTGGACCTCGACCGCCAGCTTCCGTTCGGGCCAGGCGAAGTCGGCGTAGACGCCGGGCGCGACACGGTACTCGCGGAAGTAGTCGGCTCCCTGCTGCTGCCCCAACTCACCGAGGAGAGAGATCGTCGCGCGCTCCGGCGCGGTCGGGTGCTCGTGGCGACTGCGCGCAAGCACGTCGGACGCGAACTCCCGTCCGTATTTCTCGACGAGCGCCTGATACCCCGCCCTGCCGCTATCGTGCAGGCTCTCTTCGGAACGCCAGCCCTGGGCGTAGCGCTGATACGCGGGGTCGCGGAACTTGTCGCGGCCTAGTACCTGCCAGCGTGCGCGCTCCTCGTCGGTCGGCGGTGGCGGGCGGCGACCGGGGGCGGTGGGGACCGCCCTAGCCGTCGGCTCGTCACGCCAGTCGTCGTGCGGGGCCATGCTCACCTCCCCCGGTGCGGCGCGAGGCCGTCGGCGATGACTGCCGCCTCGGCGCGCGAGAGGGGCCGCCAGCGGGGAGCGCCGAGCGCCCGGCGGCGCGCGCCCTCGGAACCGACCACCCGGATCCGCCAGGGCACGAACGTCACCTCGTCGTACTCGCCCGGCCAGTCCGGTGCGGGCGGATAATGTTCGAGCCAGCGCACCGGCTGGCCCCCCTCCGTGCCCGTGTCCAGGAGGGCCGGGAAGTGTCGCGCGACGATCTCGGCAGCGATGATCTCGGCCATGTTGGTGATGCTCGTCCCCTCATTCTCCGGGAGTTCCTCGCAGACGATGACCGGGCGACGATCCGGGTCGTCGGGCGATGGCGCGTAGACCACGATGCGGCAGATCGCCTCGCGGCCCCAGGTGCCGCGATAGCGGTGGCGGTAGTCGCGGAGCAGTTGCATGGCGGCCTTTCCCCTCCCTCCGATCGTGGCCCGGCGCGGCGGCGACGCGCCGGGCCGTCGCGTCACGCCGCGCGCGGCACGTCCGTCGCGCCCATATCCGGTTCCCCCTCGATCGCGGCGATCAGGGTCGCCGCCGTCTCGCGGATCGCCGCCAGATTGTGCGTTACGACCGCGCGATCGGCGGCCCATGCCGCCACGTAGGGGAACGAGTAGTCGCCGGTATCGATGCCGTAGCGGGCTAGGGTGGCGAACGCGGCTCCCTCGGCGATCGTCTCGGCGTCGGCACGCGACGCCCCGTGCGCGCCGATCGCGCGCGTGAGGGCGACATGGTGCGCGCACTCGTGGGCCAGCGTCTTGGCCGTCTGCTCGTCGCTGAGATCGGCGCGCACGATGATCAGCTGCGTGATCGGGAAATAGACCCCGTTCCCTTCGCTGAGTGCGCGGCGGGTGAGCGTCACCCCCTCACCGGCGAGGAAGGCGGCGAGGCGGACCCAGAGCCAGCGTGCCAGCGCGGAATCGCTCGTGAGGGGCTGCGGGGCCGTCGGCGCGGGCAGCGGCTCGCCGTCGGTCTGCGCCAGATCGAAGACGGTCGCCACGCCGAAGCCCGCGATCGTCGTCGCTCGCTCGGCGTCGGTGACATCCTCCCCATTGGTCAAGGTGGCGGCGTGCCGATACGGGACCAGGATGCGAAGGCCCCGCTCGCCCCGCCGCACCTGCCGCCCGAGCGACTGCCACGCGCGATACCCGGCCACGCGGGTGGCGTCGGGGCGCTGGCGGTGGATCAGCGCGACGTTGCGCGCCGAGTAGGTTGGGAAGCGCGCCAGCGTCCGCAGATAGGCCGCGAAGCCGTCGCTCGTCAACGTGGCCGCGATCCCCTCGTCGAGCAGGGCGAGCGTCGCCGCGAGCCGCTCATCACCCGGTGTCCTCGTCGTCGCCTGTCGTTCCGCCATCGTCACATCCTCCTCCCGGTACTGCCTCTAAACTACACCAATTCTACACCACTTGTCTTGTGGTGTCAAGTTGGTGTAGTCTTCCCTGCGTCGGATCGTCGGCTCGGGGAGGGATGCAATGAAGACGCTGCGGGAATGGCGCGCCCTGCGCCTGCTGAGCACGAAGGGGCTGGCGGCGAAGGCGGGCGTCTCCAACAAGACGATCGTGCAGCTGGAGAACGGCCACGGCCTCCCGATCTTCCGGACGATCGCGCGCATTAGCGGTGCATTGGAAGTACCACCCGCTGAGGTCGCCGAGTTCGCCGCAGCGATCGCCGCGCGCGGCGCGACCGGCACCAACGAAGATGCCCGCCCGCAGCAGGACGACTGATGGGCCGCTCATCTCATTCCTCCCCGCCGTATGGGAAGTGCAGCGCCTCGATCGCGCGCCGCTTCGTCGCCTCGCCGCGCCGGTCGTAGCGCGCGGTCGTCGTCGGCGAGGCGTGCCCGGCCAGCCGCTGTACCGTCGCCAGATCGATCCCCGCGTCGAGGAGGTCGCCGACGAAGGTGCGCCGGAGGTCGTGCGGCGAGAGCCGCGCCACGCCCGCCTCGGCCAGTCGCTTCCGCAACACCGCGTAGACCGCATGATCGCTGAGGTGGTCGCCGCACATACGCCCGCCCTTGTTGACCGGCAGGAAAAGCCCGCCTGCTCGGTCGCCCCGTGCGCGCAGCCACCCCCGGAGCGCCGCCGCCGCGCCCCCGGCCAGCGGCACCAGGCGTTCCTTGTCCCCCTTGCCCCGCACGCGCAGGGTCGGCGGCTCGGCGGACCAATCGGCCAGGGTGAGGCCCGCCAGCTCGGCGCGCCGCACCCCGCCGGTGTAGAGAACCGCGAGGATCGCCGCGTCGCGCGCCCCGGCGGGTGAGCGATCCGCCAAGCAAACCCGCACGAGTGCGGCCAGTTCCCCGCCCGTCGCCGCCCGCCCGGCGGGGAGGCGGACCCCGCGCGCAGGGCGTACGTCGCGGATGTGCTCGTACTCCTCGGCGGGGAGCAGCCCCATGTTCCGGGCGTAGCGGGCGACGCCCCGCAGCGCCGCGAGGGTCAGGTTGACCGTGGCCGGGGCCGCACCGCGCTCGACGAGGCGCTGGCGGAGCGCGGCGACGTGCGCGAAGCGCAACTCCTGCCAGCCGATCTTCTCTGGCGACACGCCGAGGAGCGCGGCGACGGCGCGCAGCCGTTTCGCCATCGCCAGCCGCCCATTCGGCGAGAGGCTGGCGAGATAGGCCGTCGCCGGGTCCAACCCGCCGACCGTCTGCCCTATCGCATCGGGGCTAGTTGGAATGGTTGGTTTTTCATACTTCATGTCACGCTCCTGACTTGACAATATCGGCTACGGCAAGGGGCATTACCGTGCGCTATTCCCGCAGCCGCCGACTCCCCGCACGGGCGTGGTACACTCGGACCGTCGATCGTCCCCATAACCAAGGAGTTCCCGATGGCAGACGACCTGCTCGCGCGCATCACCGTCGACCCCGTGATCCTCCACGGCAAGCCCGCCATCCGGGGGCTGCGGTACCCCGTCGAGCTCATCCTCGACCTCCTCGCTGCCGACATGACGCCCGAGGCGATCCTCGCCGACTACCCCGACCTGGAGCGCGACGACATCCGCGCCGCCCTCGCCTATGCCGCCCAGATCAGCCGCGTCCAGCGGCTCGTGATCGTCCCGGCGTGAACTGGCTGATCGACGCCCAGCTCCCCGCCCGCCTCGCCCGTCTCCTCGCCGCGCGCGGCGAGGATGCCATCCACACCACCGATCTCCCCGAGGCCAACCGCACCCCCGACGCGGCAATCGTGGCGGTGGCCGCGCGCGACGATCGGATCGTGGTGACGAAGGACGCCGATTTCGTCGCCAGCTTCCGCCTGACCGGTCAACCCCGCCGCCTGCTGCTCGTCGCGACCGGCAACATCGCCAACGCGGCGCTCGACGCCCTCATCCTCGCGGCACTGCCGGAGCTGTTGGAGGCCTTCGCCCTGCCCCGCCTCGTCGAGTTGCACGCCAGGCGGGGCGGGGGCGGCGCGCTCCTGGTCATCCATCCCTGACCCCTGGGCCGTCACGGGCCAGTGCGATCAGCGCCTCGGTCGTCGGCGCGCCGCATTTCTCGCGTAGCGACCCGAGCAGTTGCCGCACCCGCGACGACGACAGCCCCAACTCCGCCGCCCAGCCGGTGCTTGTCGCACCCGGCGACGCGGCGATCGCCCGCAGCAAGGCCACCTCGCCCGCCGTCAGGTCCGCGATCGTCGCTGGTTGCGGAGTCGATCCTACCGTCGCCGCCTCGACGATTAGCCCGCGCTCCCTGGCCGCCGCCCCGATGTCGTCCCACTGGCCCAACCCGAGCATCGCCCGAAGCTCGGCCAGTTCCCGCCGTATCACGGTTCGGGAGAGGCCGGTCGCCGCAGCGAGGTCGGTGCTGCTGACCTGGTCGCCCGGTCGCCCGCTCCACGCAAGCGCCGCCACAAGGGTCTGCTGTGCGGCATTCAGCGGCGGCGCATCCGATGTGGCCGTAGTGCTTGGTACTGGTATCGCAGGGCGTGGTGCTCCCACCGTGGGAAACGGTGCCGCCGTGAGGGCCGGTGCCGCCGGTGCAGGTGCTCCCTGGCGAGATGGATGTGCCGGTGCCTCTGATGCGGTGGCGTCCGATGGCGCGTCCGCGCGGTTCAGCCATGATGATTGGGCCATCTGGGAGGGAAACGCCTCGCCATCGTCGGGCAGGGGCAGGGGTCTTGCCGCGCGCTGTCGTCGGAAGGCGTCGAGCGGGTCGCCGTGCGCCGGGTCGGGGAGGCGGGCGCGCAGGACCTTGTCGGCGTAGTAGCGCGTCTGTCGCGCGCGGACCGGGTGGTGCCGCCCCGCGACGAGCAGCACGTCGTCGCCGAGCGTCCTGAGCTCGTCGGCGGTGATCAGCGGGCGCGCGACCTCGCCCACGCCGCGATTCCCCCGGTCGGCCCAGGGAAGCAACAGCGGGTGGGTGCTGCCCCGATTCGTCGCGTGGACCGTCGTCGTCCCGGCGAGCTTCGAGAAATAGTCGGCGTCGTCGTGCGTCACGCCCGCCAGGCAAAGCTTCGTCGTCGCGTTGGTGAGGATCGTGTCGGCGTCCTCCTTGCCGTACTCCTTCGCCAGTTGCGCCAGGTCCTGCACGACCAGCAGGCAGCCGATCCGCGCCGAGCGGACCGTCGCCATCCGGGACTGGAATTCGGGGATGTGGCCGAGGGTGCCGAATTCGTCGAGGTAGGCGAGGACCGGGAGCGGCAGTTGCCCGTCGATGGAGCCCTTGGCGATCGCCGCGAGTCCGGCGAAGAGGTCGCGGAAGAAGCAGGCGGTCAGCGGCGCGAGCGTCCGCGCGTGGTCGAGGTCGAGCGCGAGGTAGACCGCCGTCGGGCGCTCGACCAGGCGGCGCGGGTCGAACTCGCCGACCGCCGTCACGCGCCGCACGCTCTCCAGGTTGAGGCAGGCGAAGCGCGGCGGCAGTTCGGCGAAGACCGAGCCGACCAGTCGCTCGTTCTTCGCCATGTTGGTGAGGAAGCCGCGCGCCAGCCGCCGCGCCTCCGGCACCGGGCTCCCCGCCAGCGTCTCCGTCACGGCCTCGGCGGGCTGGCCGCAGAGGAACTCGACCAGCGCCGCGAGCGGCGGCACGACGCCCTCCTCGTCCCTGACCAGGTGGAGCGCCGCCGCGCCGATCAGCGTCCGGGCGGCGTTGTCCCAGAAGGGCTCCTTCGAGGTGCCGGTGTTGCGGACCCAGGTCTGCGCAAAGAGGTCGGCGCTCGCGGCATCGACGACCGCCGCGAGGGGGTTGTAGCCGGTCGAGAGCGCCGGGTCGAGGAAATCGAAGGCGAGCACGCGATCGTCGCCGTAGGTCGCGCGCAGATAGGGCGAGGTCAGCCGCAGCAATTCGCGTTTCGGGTCGGTGATGACCAGCGAGCGCGTCCCCGGCTCGCGCAGCAGGTTCGGCAGGATCAGGCCGCTCGTCTTCCCGGCCCCGGTCGGCGCGACGAGGAGCAGGTGCTGGTACTGCTCTTCCTCGGGGATCGCCACCGCGTGCCGCCCGGCCCGCCCGACGATGAGATCGGCGCATCCTTCGCGGGGGCGTCGCCCGCCCCGCTCGCCGCGCGAGGCCCAGCGGGCGCTGCCGTGGCTCGTCCCCGGTCGTCCGGGGCGCTGTATCAGGATCAGCGCCGCGACGAACCAGCCGCCGCGCGCGAGCGGCCAGCCGATGAGCCGCCCGCCGCCGAGGAGCATCCCCGCGAGCAGTATCCCTCCGGTAATGCGCGTGGCTTGGCGCACCCCGCGCCACTCGTCGCTCATGTAGCGCGACCAGCGCTCGGCCACCGGCTGCGCCTGCCACGCCACGAATGACGGCACCGCCCCCACCGCTGTCTGGTCCGGCGGCATGTTCGCTACGCCACCCTCGCGTACCGCTTGCCAGAGCACGAGGGTAGCTTGCGCGCGCAGGGTTGGCCAGGCGAGTGTCAGTTCTGCGCGGCGCTCCGCGACGAGCCAGGGCGCGAGGGCGGCACCGAGGGGACGGCGTGCGACCACGAATCCACACGCCAGGAGCGCGAGCACCAGCAGTGGGGAGAGGCGACAGATCATCGTGCGGCTCATCGTCGCCTCCTCATCGCTCGATCAGCGAACGCGCATTGTGCAGGCCGTCATCCCCGCGCGCCGCCGTCGCGAGGGCGTGCTCCCAATCGCCCCGGATGCGCGCTTCCATTCGGCAGTAGTCGGTGGCGCTCGCCTTCAGTTGTGCATGGTCGGCGCGCTCGAGCCGCAAGTCGCGCGGGCCGTCGCCGCCCGCGAGGACGATGTGGACGTGGGGCTGGTCGGTGTTGCGGTGCTCCACCGCCACCCAGATCAGTGTCCGCTCCTTCTCACGCCCGAGTTCGCGCATGGCGCGATAGGTCATCGCGCGCAGATCCTCCGGACATTCGGTGTCGCTCGGCGAGAGCATCAGCCGGTGGGCGAGGTAGCGCCCGTGCGGCGGCTGGTGCTGGTCGAGCAGGCGGTACGCCTCATCGCGCGTCAGCGCCCCCTCCGGCCCGAAGATCGCGCGCGGCGGTTCGTCCGCACCACGCGGGCGCATCTGGTAGTAGCGCAGCGCGGCGTGGGCGGTGTCGCGACTGCGGGTGTAGGTGTGCCGGAGGATCATCGCGCTAGCCCTCCCCACCCGCGCGCAGGCCGATGGCGGTGTAGGCCGGGCCGGATGCCAGCCGCGCCTCGTCGGCGAGGCGGCGGGCGAGCGCGCGGTCGCCCGTCACTCGCTCCAGGATCGCTGTGCCGATCGTCGCTCCCGTTCGGGCGTCCTTGCCGCTCCTGACGAGCAGCCCCGCCAGCCGGTCAGTCTGCGCCCGCAGGAGCGCGCCGACCTCCTCGCGCACCACCCGTTCCGCCGCCACCTCGACCTGGCGGGCCACCTCCGGGGCCAGGAGGCCGTCCGCGTCCGGGTCGACTGCAGCGAGCAGGGCGCGCTTCAGGAGGAGGGAGGTGGCCGCCGAGCGAGTCGGCAACGTGCGGCGATGGCGGCGCTGGTATGCGTCAAGCGCCGCGAGGACCGTGGGGTCCAGGTGGAGTGTGGTCTTGATGTTCGTCATCGGGGTTCCTCCGTATCGGTGTTAGGCCGGTGTTAGCCGCGTCCATCCCCGCTCGCTACCGGGCTACCGGGCGTGCCGACGGTCCGACCAGCACCTGCATCCGGGGCGTTAGCGGGGCGAATTGCATAGCGCGCACGCCGGGTGATGGCCTCCCGCCATCGCCCTTTTATCTTGCCTTCACCGCGCGTGCGGCCCGGCCCTGGCCGTATCCGCGCCCTCCTCAGGGCAGCAACGGGGGGTGCGTCGGCGTCGGCACCGGCCCGTGCACGTAGGCCACCGACGCCAGCGCGACGAAGAGCGCCAGCCCAAGCGCCACGAGGCAGAGCACCAGCAGCACCCCGATCAGCCACCAGCGGGCCAACGCTCGTAGCGCCCGTCCCACGTCCGTCTCGGTCGGCCCCATCGCGCCCCTCCTCTCCGGTTCGCCGCCCCGTCATCGCCCACCATCCTCCGTGCGCGCGGTGCCTGTCGGCTGCGTCGCCATGCGTGCCGCGCCGCGCGCGCGGGCATTCAGGGCGGCGGCACCGCCCAACGTCGTCGCCGCACCGCCCGTCGCCGCCAGTGTGGCCGCGCCCACCAGTCGTCCGGCCTGCCGCACCACCACCTGCCCGTAGCGGGCGACGGTGAAGCGCGCATGGAAGGTCCAGGGGGTCCCGGCCATGATGACGAGGAGGGCGAGGGCGGTGAGCGCGCCGAGTGCGCCGATGCCGAGCGAGAACTGCCCTTGCGCGTCGAAGAAGGTGAGCCCACCGGCGATCGCCCCGAAGATCCGAAACTCGACCGCCCAGAGGATCGGCCAGAGGAGCGCCTTCAGCAGGTGCTCGGCCCACAGCCCCACCCAGCCGGCCGTGCGCGGGTGGATCCCCAGCGGCAGGAGCAGCGGACCGACGGCGTAGGTGAGGAGCAGGAAGGCGATGCCGAGGATCTTCACCACGCCGATCGCGATGATCAGCCCGCCGCCGATCAGGCTGAGCAGGTACCACAGGGGCAGCGCGGCCGGGATGAGCGCCTTGAGCGCCCCGGTGACATAGCCGGTGGTCGTGTCGCCGCCGATCGCGAGGACCCCGAGCGCGATCGCATTCGCCCCACGCAAGAGCCAGCCGACGAACGTGCGATAGAAGCCCAGCACGACCAACACCGCCAGCAAGCGCCCCAGCGCCGCCTGGGGTGCCTGCTCGTGACCGGCCATGAAATGGACGACCGTGATAGTGAAGGCGACCAGGCACGCCCCCACGGCCGCCAGCCGGAGCGCATCGACGAGACGCTGGATATTCGCCATGCCGCCATCCTCGGCGAGCAGGTTTGGTGTCGCCAGCAGGAAACCGGCGATCTGATCCCCGAGTTGCGCGATGCCGTCGCCGACGACGATCTCGTAGAGCCCCTTGAGGAGCCCGGTGAGTAGCGCCTTCCAGTCGATCGCGCCCAGTGCCGACTGGACAAAGCCCACCGGATCGAAGCCGAAGGAGCCGCTCCCGTCGCCGCCGGTGCCGCCATCGCTGCCACCACCGGCACTGCCATCCGCCACACAGCCTTTCGCCTGGCCCGCCCAGTAATCGGGGCAGTTGTGCGGCGAGCCGGACATGTCGGGCGGGGCGGCGTAGCCCGAGTCGGCCCAGTTTTTCCCCTGCGCCTGGTACTCCGAGTAGAGACGCTGCACGCTGTCGGCCTCGCAGTTGCTGCCACCCGCCTTGCGGCAGTCGTCCGCCCAGCGCCCCACCCGGTCCCCGGCGGTCTCGGGGTGGCCGTTCGGCCCGCAGTCACCACACCCCTTGTCCCGCTTGGGGTCGTAGGGTGGGATAGCACCGGGCGCCGCGGGTGCAGGGGGGGCGGTCGTCCCGATGGCGGTTGGTTTTGCGGTGCTGGTGGGGGTTGGGAGCGGCGCGCGCGGCACGGCGGTCGGCGCGGGGGTGCCCGGCGCAGCCGCCAGCGCCGCGCCGGGCGTGACCAACACCGTGAGTACCAGGGCGACGAGGAGGGCCAGAACGGCGAAGCGATGACCGGTTATCGACATGGTGATTACCCCTCCCTCGCGCCGCTCAGCGGCGCACGCAGCAGGCGTAGACCCGGCGCAGCAGGCCTACAGCGTCGTAGTTGTCGCTCCCCGCGCCGCCCATGGGGCCACTCCCGGTGACGATCTCCGGGCCGATCCCGAGGTGCAGGTGCGCCTCCCCGCCGTCGGCGTTGCCGCTCCGGCCCAGGAAGCCGAGCGGCTGGCCGGTGGCGACTGTCGCCCCCGCACTCACTAGCGGGCGGTCGCGCAGGTGGGCGTACCAGTAGCGCAGCCCGTCGTCCCCGGCGACGAGCACGGCCCAGCCCCCAAGGCTGTCGTAGTCGGCGTACTCGACCCGCCCCCCGCGCATCACCAGGAGAGGCGTGCCGATCGGCGCGAAGAGATCGCTCGCGCCGGGGTAGCTCCCCCAGTGCAAGTCGATCGGCCCGGCATAGCCGACGATCGGGAAGACATAGTCGGTCGGTGCCGCGCCCATGCCGGGGGTCGCCGCCAGCAGGGCGGGGGGGCCGACGTGATCCTGGAGCAGCCCGAGCAGGATCTCGGCGTAGTTTGCGCCGCACGGGAAGCCGTTCTTCGCGTTCTCCACATCCGCGCAGGGGTTGTAGATCCCCGCGAAGGCCACGAAGTCGTCGCCGCCGCGCGGCGGGTAGTAATCGGCGACGTAGGCGAACCAGATGCCCAGCCCCGCCGCGACCGTGGGACACGCGCCCCAGTGATGATTGAGGCTTGACGGGCCGGGGCCGCAGCCCCAGGCGGCGGCGTAGGGGGCCATCGCCTCCCAGATCAGGTTCCCGCCGTTACCGGGGACGTTCAGGCCCACGGTGTCCATCTGACTCTCCACCTTCCAGACGACGATCAGGAGCGGGTCAATACCGAAGCGTTGGGCCAGCGCCAGGATCGCGGCGGCCTCGGCGACGAGCGGGCTATCGGGCTGGAGTGCGGCGATGAAGCGGGCGATGCGGGCGGCGTCCGAGGGGCCGAACCCGAGGTCGTGGATCGTCGGGCGCCCGCCGGTTGTCGCCGCGTAGGTCGTTCCGTT
>JAABUM010005498.1_pt1 | contig 13284 bp, 15 predicted proteins | sample 5559161 | NCBI WGS metagenome assembly JAABUM01 (sample SAMN10711868, study PRJNA513369) | rock metagenome | isolation source: Antarctica rocks | place: Antarctica: Victoria Land, Siegfried Peak nord | reverse complement strand
GAGGGCTGTTGGCTGTAGCTGACGGGCAGCGGCGGCGCGCCGCCCGTGGCGTTCGCGGACGGCCCGCTGGCGGCGATGAAGCTGGCGCGCCCGTAGCAGGGCGCGCATGCGCGGCTGCTCTCGATGACGCGCACTGCGCCCAAGGGCAGAAGCAGCCACTTCAGGATACCCCAGACGTACAGCTGCCCCACCTACACGACAGCCATGGCTGTGCATTCAAGACGTGTTGTACAAATTGCAGACATTTGTCTGGCACGGCGCCTGGCGGCAGCGGCAGCCACTTCAGGCAGCCACGTACAGCTGGCCCACCTGCAGGGCAAGAACACATGCAAGGCGATGTCCTGTGTGTGAGATTTTGTCAAGGCTTTTCCTGGTTTTCCCGGCAGCAGCCATGTCAGCAGGCGCCACATGTGCAGCTGGCCCACCTGGACAGCAGGGAGGGCATGGTGCATATTTGCCATTGTTGTGACAGATCGCCAGCTGCATCCCGCGCCCAAGACGCGGCGTCACTGGTCACACATTGCTGATTCGCTGGGTAGTGTACTTGTCTGCCCACGTTGAATGCGGCAGGGTGGCATAGCAACGCTGCAACATCAGGCCACGGAAGCAGGCAGTGGACGTCTGCCTAGCAGCAGTGTCGAACGGGGAATCTATACGTACTTCTGTCCGAAACACACGCATCAAAAACGCCGCACAGGTGGCTCAGGAATGAGATGCCCGGCATGATGGGCCGCCAGGACATCAGCAGCGCCACAAGGATAGTCTAAACCTTTGTCTGTTTCGGAATGTTAATGGATTCTTTCACACCAGGACGCCGCACAGGTGGCCCAGGAACGAGGCGCCCGGCATGATGAGCTGCCACAGCACCAGCAGCGCCCACGGGTACACCGCAGCCGGCACGTTGAAGAACCTGCCACAGGCACATAGAAACTGTTGCACATTTGTAGTCCTACAAACCTGAATTTGCTGAAGAACAACCAAGACCACAACACCGGCAGCGCCCACGGGTACACCGCAGCCGGCACGTTGAACAAGTTGCAGATCTACATCCGTTAGTTGACAATAGTCGACAATGTGCAGTCGACAATAGTCGAAATGTGATTTCAGCGGCCGCGGACTTGCGTGAATTTGCACTGGGTCAGCAGCGCCCATGGGCACACACTGCAGGCACGTTGAAGATCCTGCCACAAGCACAGTGAACACCACATCTCCTCAGTGAGCACGCTGCTGCGCGATAACAGCGCTCCCAGTAGGGAAGCGCTCCTAGCGCTCCTACTACTTCCATATTAGCGCTCCTGCTACTTCCATAGTAGCGCTCCTAGTATGGAACACAGACGCCGACGGTGGCAGGGCGCGAGGAAGGTCGCACCTTGCCTGCAGCGGGGGATCGCCTTCCTGAATTGCATGTCTACCATGGAGCTGCGGCTCACCCGAAGATGCTGCGGTGCGTTGCATGGTTGGTTGCGTTGTCCGCCACTATGAGGCCGAAGATGACGCCGGAGAGGCCCACCGCGCACTGCCGCACCCAATCGCCGCCCAGCCTGCAAGGAAGGCCGTACGGAGATCGTGCAGACTCTGTATGTATGAAAAACAGCAGTGGCATAGCAATGAGATGCGCCAGAGATGACGTTGGAGAGATGACGTTGGAGAGGCCCACTGCGCTCTGCCGCACCCAGTCGCCACCCGGCCTACAGGGAGTAATAAGACAGGTGGCACATTGACTTGTGTCCTGTGCTGAAGCGGCGCGGGCGACACCGGCTCGTCTGCGCCTCCCAGGTAGTCCTGCAGCATGTATCGCGTCTGCAAGCGTGGGGCCGCAGCACCTTGCCAAGTGGACCGGAAGACAGGACAGCATGTTTCTTCGCGAGTGGTTTTTTCCATGCGAGTACCTACGCTCAGTCACTGCCTGCTTGCACAGCGTAGCAGACCTGGACTCCAGCGGCATGTCCCGCTGGCCTGGCAGGGCGAAAAGGCACCGATGAAGGGGAAAAACGAAACAGCCGCGTCCCCGAGCGATGCGGATGTTCAATTGTAAAACATTCATGTCTGTTACCGTTTGCACGCAGCCACCTGGCAGGCCCGACGGCAGTGATGAAGGAGAGGACGACGAACGCGGCGTCGCCGTCGACACAAATTCCCATTTGCATCTTGCATTTCCATGTCCATTCTCACATGATACTGCAGCAGCACTTTGATCTGCACCTGGCGGGCCCGAAGGCGGCGATGAAGGAGAAGAAGACATACGCCGCATCGCCGAGCACTACCAGCAGCATGATGAGGTGCATGAAGGCCACACTGCCCAGAGCGCGCTCCAGCGACACGCCTGCGTAAAAATTTGATATCTGCAGTTGACTCCGGGTGGTTTCGAAGTCTTCAGTATGTAGATGCGGTTTGCAGTGTGAGGCGCGCAAACGCCACGCTGCCGAGCGCATTCTCGACATGCCTGCGCAGAGCAGGGCGGCAGCAGCCAAAGGGGTCTGCATGAGAGCAGGTTTGACAATGCAGACGGGTGGCACTGCTGCGAGGCAGAAGAATGCTGTCGGGTGACTGTGGAGGGAGCCTCTACAAGATCTGCACTATTTAGGGTTTAGGGTAGACGCCGGAGTGTTAACTGGCAAGTGTGCCGCACTGGAACGACACTTGAAATACGCAAGTGTAAGAGGAAAGTGCAGAGCGCGTAGGATCTCTGGTAATTACAACAAAACGAAAGCGCACCGATGGGCACGAAGGCCAGCATATTGAAGGCAATGTGCAGCGCCCCCATGTGGAACACCGCGGCGGTCAGAAAGCGCCACACTGCACGCAGTCGGAAAGCGCCGCAGTCAAAAAGAAAGGGCGGCGGTCAGAAAGCGCCACACTGTGCACAACAGCCTCCGCATCAGGCGCCTGGCAGCGCGGGGCGCTCCCCTGCAGGATGAGCCTTGGCACACATCTCAATCAGAGGTTTGACTGCTGCAGGTAGTTCGTTGTAACAGAATGTGAAGATGAAATGCAAATTGCAGCGAGTGGTTGGGCGGTTACCTTCGCCGTGCCACAGGACTCTGTCAGCTGACAGGCAGATCTTGCCGTAGTCATCAAAGCCAATCAGCGCGCCCGCCAGGTAGATGCCCACGCAGACGACGAGCACCACCCTGCGTGCGCCGTGGAGGCGATCAAAGCCGGCTTTTTCTTTGGGCATCGGACGGCAGTTGCGTATGCGGAGCCAGGAAATAAGTCTGCTTGCGGACGCATGTGCCGCTGTGGCCGCGCACCTCGTGACAAAGGGCAGGCTCTCAAACCACACTTTGACGCGTGTGGACAACGACGCCTGCGCAGAGAAATCGACGTATCGTCACAGTCTTGACGAATCGACATGGTGAAGCGCAACAGTGAACGCCCTGCTGCTGCAACAACACCCTTGATCTCGGCAGTCCACTACTCACCTGAGTCGTCACGCCAGGATTGTTCATTGAGTTGTCCTCGGCGCCGCCTCAGTATTGGAGTGGAATGCTTTCAGGTCATCGTAAAGCCCGCGGCGCAAGCGCACAGATGTGCGCGCGGCGCAGAGGGGGATCAGCTGGCCAGCTTGTGGCCCGCCAAACGGGCAGGGCTTGGCGGTCAGATGTAAGCCTTGCAGTTTACTGCAGCCTGCAGCGCGGCCTGATGACAGCGTCGGGGGCAGCTCCAAGCTGACCGATGCACCCGTTCAACCGAAATTTCAAGAGGTTCTTTGGAGCCAGGTTTGTCTAGCGACCAAGGGATCGCCCCAGCACATTCTGCAACTCGTCAAACGCAACAATGGCCCTTTGAGAGACCAGGCTGAGACTGGTGTCAACAAGGGGACGAGCCACAATTGGCGAGACAGGTTCGCTGCCTTGCGCGCGCGGCCGAGTGCCGACACCCCAACATCCCCTTGCAATTGCCTTACCCAGCCTCAGAAGTTTCGAATACATATGAACCATTCTGAAAGACTCACATCGACAACTGTATCTATTCGCGTTGACTTGACGCGCACCAAGGTCATCCGTTGATGAGCACCTTAGGCCCGTCGCAAAGCATCATTCAAACCGAAACAATCTCAAAGCTGCACAAGATCGATACCAGAACATTTCAAGTAGTCGCTTGAGGACGTCCGTGGAGCGCTGCCAGGTAACTTTCGAACCGCGCTGATGGCAAGTTACACATCTGCGGTCATAGCTTGCAGCAACACATGTGTAGTGCTCTAAGGATAATATTGGAGCATCAAAAACAACAACTGGTCGATGCAGGCCACCCCGACCGCACATCCCGGCCCAAGACATGTCTGCTGCACACGTGATTGCGCCCGCATTCCACGCTTGGCGCATCAGAGCCCTGAAGGTGATCTCAACTTTCATGACGCTTTACCCGAAGATCTGCGTTCCTTTGGATCTGGCTCGGGTGCTTCATGACGCATGTCCTACGATGCACAGCATGCTGACTCGGATTGTGGAAAACGCAGCATGTGTACAACCGCTGGATGCGGCTGGTGGCAGAGCAGGCGGCGGCCGCCGCCGCGGCTTCACACAGGCAGCACAGCACGCATGCTACTCCGTCAGATCAGCGAAAGCGCTCCGACGCTGCAAGTCAGGACCGCCATCGGCACCGCGACAAGCCGCCGCTCCACAGCAGCAGAAGCGATCTGCGGGGACCACCCCACACAGCAGCACTAAACGCCAGCCAGGCGAGCCGCGTCAGCAAGACAACGAAAGCTCGGCGGCAAAGCAGCAGCAGCGGCGGCAGAAGTGACCGCCCCTCGAGCAGCATGCAAAGGAGCTTCATTAGCTTTGCACAACCGCCCAGCAGGTGCAGTAGCAACGATGTTGGCGGCGGCATGGTGGGGGACATGCCCTACAGCGGCGACTCTAGCAATGGTAACAGTAGCGACATGATTGGCGCTCTGCCCGAGCGCAGACAGCCAGCGTCAGACGGCAGGCTGAGTCGTCACGACGCTGCCCTGGCCGGCGCGCGATGCCGCAGCCGTGACAAGACTGCGGCTGCAGCGGCGTCCAGCAGCGGCGCCATGCCGCATGAACATGCCACCGCTGCAAAAGACGGCAAACCGGCGAAAGGCAGAAAGCACACGCCAATGGCGTCGGCGGCGGCAGCTCCGCCCCTGGCGCCGCCGCGCTTTCTTCTGCGCGTGTATGCCCAACTCGCGGAGCAGGGCGGCGGTGCAGATGCACGCCCAAGCAGCCCGTGTGCCGAAAGCCCTGTCCAGATGTTCAGCATCGAGCGGGTCGGCACTGGAGGCCAGGACTGGGCTGACGCCGACGGCAGATCCACGGCGGCAGCGCTTGCCTGCCAGCCGGCAGCCGCCCAGCTGGAAACTGCAGCGGTCGCGGCGCGCCGCCGCCGCAGGCAGCCGCCTGCAGCGGCAGATGCAGGGGCGACGCCAGAACCTGTATCGCACCAGCGCAGTGAGAGGGTCCAGCGCCGCGTGGGCAATAAAGTCGCCGGCGGTGCCGTTGCCCGGCTAGAGGCTGGCGCGGGAAAGCATGACGCGAGGTCGGCGGCATTGCTGGCAGCCTACGAGGCAGAGCTCGGTGAGGTTTGCCGGCACTCTCAAACGCTGGCGTAGCAAGCAAGACGATGCCATTGCCCATGCATATGCCACACATCCAAGCAGCTTGACCTAGTGTGGCTGGCATGCCGCTGGCAATTTCATTCACCATGACACCATACGCACTACCTATCTCAGATATGAGGTCTGTTTTTGGACACCTGCAGTGTCGGCGCATACGGACCAGGAGCAGCTGGCAGCGCTCGCAGAAACACACCTCCGTGCCGCCAGCGTCTCTGGGACAGGCGATGCCACAGTCAAGCGCTCCAGCAACGGCGCAGGACTGGAGGGCGTTGTCAGCGGCCGCCTCGCAGCAGCACTTTCGGCAGGCCAGCTGCATGGCGCAGCACCGGAGCCAGCAGCTGATGCTGCAGATAGGGCACAGCAGGACTGTACTGTGGGCGCGGGAACCGCAATTTCAGAGGCAGCATTGACGGCAGCGGCAGCGGCTGCAGCACCGGCGGCAGCGACAGCGACCACAAATGGCACGCATCTGCTCCAGCGTCCACCGCCAGCGCCACGCGTTACGGCAGCAATTGGTACGGCCGAGGGGAGATTACCAGCAGGCGCTGGCGGCAGCGATTTTGACCCATTTGCGATGGCAGCGCAGCGACGCACCACGCAGGAGTGCAGCTTCTACTCCGCACACTCCCGCATGCAGTCCACATGCGGTGACGACTCCAACGACCTCTGCAGAGACATGGCGTGCAGCGCTCCTGCAGATGCCAGCGGCGGCGGCGGCCTGCAAGGCCGTCAGCCAGTGGCCATTGCGGATAACTCCAGTGCATGCGGAGGCTGCGGCGCCGCCGCAAATTCCGGCGGCATGCTGGAGGGATCATCTGCAGCCACAGAGCTGCACCTGCTGGACATTGATGATGCCGGGACAGCAGCCCGCATCGCCGCCGCATGCGCGCAGCGGCTGACATCGTCAGAGGGCGGCGAGCGGCCGCTGATGCAGCTGGAGCATGCCGAGTCTGGGCGCCTGTGCACTGCAACAATGTACAGCGACTGCGCCACGGGGCTGGCATTTCTGCCGACGGCAGCCGGAGGCAGAGCGGGCAATGCGGTAGGCGGCAATAGCTGGAAAGGCCTGCGGGCGCCAATGGCGGCACTGCAACAGCGGCATCAGCTGCAGCCGGCAGAGTCGGGACGCCTGCACACGGCGACAACGGACAGCGACTGCGCCACGGGGCTAGCTTTCGTGCCTGCTTCCAGGGCCGTTAACGGCCAGTGGGTTGGCGGTAGCCTGAGTAACCAGTGCCCGCTGGAGCTGCAGCCCGCAGAGTCAGGGCGGCTGCGCACTGCGACGATGGACAGCGACTGCGTTACAGGGCTGTTCTTTGCGCCAGCGGCGGCCGAACGCATCAGCGAAGTTGGCGAGCCGCAGGCATCGGCTGACATTCGTGGTGCCGCACCGCCGGCGGCCGCTGACAACGCTTCCAATGGAAGAGTTGGCGGCAGCTACGCAGCCGCAGCCAGAAAGCGCGCCGAGCGGCTGGCAGCGCCTGTGGCGAAGCACCAGCAGACTGGCGGGCGGCTTAGGACTGCCGTGGCGACCACTGGCAAGCGGCGGCGTACCAGCGACACCAGTGGGCCGCAGCCTGCTGGCGAGTCCAGCACGCATCAGCTGGTGGAGCCACCATCGCCGCAGCCGCCGGCGCCGCTGCCAGCACCGCAGGCGGAGGATCAGCCACCGGCAACAGCTGCAGCTTCGGCTGTTCGCAATCCAGTTAATACTGCGCCTAGGCCCGAGACCGCCATGGTTTTCGGCATAGAAGGCGGCGAAGCAACCTGCACCACCTGTTGCAATCGTGTTGCTGGCGGCAGCACGATGAGCCGCATGCAGCCACAGCTGGGGACACCGAAAGGCTGTGTCGGCACCAGGCAGGTGTGTCTACCTCAGAGTCAGGCGGCAGCACCGCCGCATTCTCTGATGCCCAGCGGCTTCTTTCATCCTGCGACGGCGGCTGCGATGCGGGTTTTGATAGTGGCAGCAGCGTCTCGGCGGGCATGCCGCCGCCGCTGCCGCTCGCGGCGCAGGAGGGTGCCGCAATTGCCAGCCTGCAGGCTGCGCTTGCAGACGCCCAGGCCGGAATGCAAGACAGCTGCAATGACGCAGACTGCTTGAGGGAGCAGCTGGCGGGAGCCGAGGCGGCGCTGATCGGGATGCACGCCGACGCGGTGGCGGCAGAGGCGGCGGCAGAAACGGCAAATGCGCTGCTGCTGGTGCAGCAGGAAACCGAGGAAGCAGGGCACGTGGCCTGCGGCAGCACAGCCGCTGCCGCTCGACGAGACGCTGCCCAGCTGCTGCAGTTCGCGCATTCGGAGGCACGTGCGCAAGCAGTTAGCAGCGGGGTGGTGCCGATTGAGCGGCCTCGCAGCAGGCAGCCTGCTCAGCGCGGCGCAGCAGCGGCGGCGGCAGCGACGATGACGGCCAAAACTGCTGCCATGTCAGAGGAGCTGAAGGCAGGGCGGCAGGCGCTGGCTGCGGCAAAGCTCGAGATTGTAAAGGTGTCACAGGTAAGTACTCAGTCGGGCTTACCGACAGCGGTCTGTCGCAACTTCGACTAATGGAAATGAATTGCGTTTGAGACTGCTTTATGAAATGTGTTTGGATCCACTGTGTTCACAGATGATGTGGATGTGCAGAGCGCAAGTGGCGGCCAAAATTGAAACTCGGGCTGCACAGCATGATAGCCCTGACGACCACATGCTGCCATGTTATCAACATCGAGATGAGGGACGGTTGAGCTGCCGCCCCGGCGCAGGCTGCAAAGCGCAATGCCAGGCGGGCGGATGCTGCGGAAGCGGAGACGGCCACAGCGCGGCGGGAGGCGTTGGCTGTGGTTCAAGAAGCGGCCAGACTGGAAGGCCTGGCGGCAACATCCATCAAGGAAGCGAAGGTGACGATGTTCTCCCGCACTGGTCTGTTATTCTACCTAATGCGGGCAGTTGCGACATTGGGAAGTTTGAGCTTGGCACTGCTCAGCTGCCGCTGAAACATGCGCAGACGCCGCTGGAAGGGTTGCAAGGAGTCACGGATCACATACATCCGTATAGCAGCAGGCAGACAGATGGGGATCCATCAGTGACCTTGGCTGCTCCTGCTTGCAGGAAGCCATTGCGCTCCTGTGCCTGCACTCCTGCGATTGCACACCGCACTTTGCGCTGCATCTCTGCGTATTTCGTTTTGCAACACAGTGACTCCTCAACTGCAGACCACCGTCAGGGAGCTGCGGACGGATGCGGACGCCGCAGCGGCGAAGGCGGAGGGCTTCGAGTCGCAGGCGCGGCAGCTGCGTGTGGCGGCCGGCCGGGCAGAAGCCGCACATGCCGCGCAGCTCAAGCGCTGCCAGCAGGCAAGTGCTCTTCAAGCTCTCTCAGGCTGACTGTGTGGACTTCAACATGCATGCCGCTTGACATGTCGCAGACACAGGGGAATGCGGCAATAGGGCAGCGCCGCCATGTTCCATACCCGTCCAGCCAGGAGCTTTCATTCAGAAGCGTCAGACAGGAAGCGCACAGCAGGAAGAGCAGCTCAGATCGCTAACATCCTAGTGATGCGGTGGCGCCGCCAGTGGCGGCTCTGACGGCTTCCTGCTGCCAACACACTGCCTGCAGCTTCGACAAGACACAACCCTCCTAGCACGACCGATGCGGGCGCACCAAGGGTCAGGGATATCCAGGCCAGGGATATCCAGGGTCAGGGATATCGATACAGCTGGCAAAGCCTGATCAAGCAGTATGTCTGCCTGCAGGAGCTGCAGAAGAGCCGGAGGGAGACGGCTGCAGCTGCGGAGGCGGAGGCGGCGGCTCGCAGTGCCGCGGCCGGCGCAAACGACGAGGCCGAGCGCTGCCTCGAGCTCGCAGAGCGCGCTGCGCAGGTGCCGTACTCTCTTGCAGTTGCCGCTGGCACCCTAGGTGATGCAAGCTCTGGCGCAGTGCTGAGATCTCGTGAACGAGCATTCATGACCAGACGCCAATGCCACAGCCAGTGAATGTGACTAGCCGAGCCCTCCCTCAGCCAGTGCAGTGTGTTTCCAAGTGTGTTTCCATTCCACAATATCTCTCCCTTCGATCCCCATGCGGCCTTTGTCACCCTGCAGCGGCTGCGGGCGGAGCACGACGTCTGGATGGCGGCTCGAAACTCGTACATCGGCCGCGCGCTGAGGTCCCGCACCGCCGCTTCCGAGCAGGTTAGGAGCAGGCGGAACCGAACAAGAAACTTTTGAAGGGTTCCTACCGACCCAGTGAGCTCCGACAGCCAAGCTGCCAGCTCGACAGCAACAAGAATGTATAAATTAGAAAAAAGAAAAAGAAAAATTGCACTGTGCGGCACAGCCGCCCCCGTGTGTTGGGGTGACGTTGCATATTGCTGCCTGCAGGCCACGGTGACAGCGGCGATGCTGCGGTGGCAGAAGGCCGCTGCGGAAGCCGCTCGGGAAGCCGCGCAGCACGCCGCACAGCAGGCGCTGCGGCAGCTAGACCAGGCTCGGGTGAGGCCCCTGTATTGTGCAGATTGTTGCCTGCTGGTGTACGAAGGCACATCCCGGTATCACGTTATGTCGTCAAGACACACGTGTCCGCCTGCTACTGTCCAAACTCTCCCGCTGCGCCCTACCAGTGCTGGTCCTGTGCCTGTGAGTCATGTTCTTCTCAATCCGCAGGCGCTGGCGCAGGCTGCGGACACCAAAGCCGCGGAGAAAGATGCAGACGGGCCGGCAAGGGCGGCCCTCAGCCTGGAGGCGCTGTCGTCGTGGCTGCTGCGGCGTCAGCGGCGGCTCTGCGCGCAGCGGGCCTGGCTGCTGTGGCGCGGCCGCGCCGCCTCCGGGCCAGGTGACCCTTTACATGCCTGCCCCTGACCCCTATTCCGATTGTGGACACGCTTTCCAAAATGTCCCTTGGACCGATGTAAATTGCCAGTGGCGCACATCGACAAATCGAGGTTCTCATTTCAGATGGAGCAGGTACGCGGCGGCGCGCCCTGGCCGGGCCAGCTCCAGTGAGGGTGCAGCGCAGTTCAGCAAACATCCCACACGCTCTCAACCGGCTGCAGCCGCGGCCCCGACCGGGCACAGCCGGCAGGGTAGATTGCAAGACCGCCGCTGCAGCCGCTGCGGCCCGTGTCCGGGCGGCGGCGGCGCGGCCGACTTCCTCACCATCTGCAGACGCGCGGCTGCGCAGCGGGACGGCAGGATTCAGCGGCGGACTAGGCGGCGCCGGGCTGCCGCTGCCGCTGCCGCGGCACACCATCCTGGCACGCCAGTACATCTTCGAGCCGGCGGTGCTCGTGGGTGAGCCGAGCCGGCAGCAGGGGATGCAGCGGCGGCAGCAGGTCGTGTCGTCGCCAGCCAGTGAAACCTGCATTCCACCTGTCGTGGCAGACAGGCGTCGTCACAGCTCGCCGGGAGCCAGCAGGGCTGACACGGCAGCCTGCAGTGGCAGCGGCGCGGCGGCAGTAGACGCGATGCCATTCTATCCAGCGATTCCCGCAGCTGTGCGTATGTCAGGGGCAATGGCGCCGGCGCCGCCCCTGATGCAGCCGTGCCGCAAACGTGGCACGGACACAAGTCAGCATGCGGCCAGCGCCAGCTCTGACGCTGAGCGTCTGCTGGCTGCGATCCCGAAAGATGACCATGCGGCACCAAGCTTCAACGGGCCATGGTACACCGCAAGCGATGCCGCGGCCGCCGGCGGCCACGCTGGAGATCGTGACAGGGCTACGGCTGCACCATACCAGGATGCGGGGACTGGGCTGCAGCACACTGTGCTGCCAGAGGATCCTGGGCACATCAGCATGGCGAGCGGCTGCGTCTGCGCTGCTGGCGGTGTGCCGGCGCAGCGGCAGCCGCCATCGCCGTCGGCGGCAGCAAAACTTGCAACCCGATTCGTTCGCATTGACTGATACCTACACAGCGCTAGCTTGTTGAGCCATGGCGCAGACAGAAGAGTCGAAGAGCTCCCTGATTATGAGAGATCCCGGGGTTCTAAATCTGTACGGGAACCCTTGCAGCCGTACAACGTCCACCCAGATGCATGCATGCGATGGCAGTTCGAGCGCAGCAGCAGCCGTTACGTAGGTGTGAAGATGCAGGAGGCCCCGTTGCGGCAAGACTTGTCTCGGCCTTGCAGGCATCCAGCAGCAGTGGCGCTGCTGTCTTCCACCGTGACGATCGTTTTGTGCTTCGCACTTGCAGTGTGGCACACCTCAAATCTTGATTAAAAAGCTGGCAAAGGTGGCTGTGTCAATGGGCAGAAACAAGCGCAGGCAAACAATACACCGCTGCATTCGTCCGACGGCAGGTGCAATGAATGCTACATTCGCCTAATCTCTCCCTTTCGGCCCACATTTCTGTGTAATCTGTCTCGTCATCCACACAGGGATGGCGGCGACGATCAACTGCAGGCACAGTCGACCTGGCCAGGCTCCAGGTGCGCACCACATGATGCCGCGCTGATGTCTTGCAAAGTGTGTCACGTGCGGTGTGCCCATTCTCAACACAAGAGAATCTGGCTGGAAGCTTCCTCTTGTTGTCGGGAGCGCACACGTGGTTCATGAAGGTTGTCATGTTGGTGCGCATGACTCTGGTTTGGCTCCTGCCGCAGAGCGCTGCAATGTGGGGACCTGTGGCAGCCGGAGTATGCCCGCCTGCACTCCGCAATGCTGCGCGGCGAAATGGAGCCGCGCTACCTCGTGGCAGAAGGCCAGGGCGGTCTGGCGGACGCGCTAGTCGGCGCGGTCACGCAGCTGTTCGTCGCGCTGCTGCAGCGGCGGGCATTCTTCCTGACCTTCGGCGACGCCGGCCGGTATGAATGGGCCTTCAACTCGCCAAACGTCAACTGGACATGGTGAGTTGCGCACGGAAATACTGTTGACGATAACGGTAACAGTATGGATCAATGGATCTGAAACGTTTCAGATCCATTGAGGCCTGCTGCCGCGCCGCCGCCGCCGCCGCCGCCGCCGCTGCCGCCGCTGCTGCTGCTGCCGCACCCGGCTGAACGATGAAATTGGACACAGACACCTGTGCCTCGTGCAGGGACGACAGCTTGGAGCGGCCAGAGTCGACGCAGCGCATTCAACTGACCTCGAAACACCGCCTTGATTCACCGGAGTCAAAGCACATCAGGCATGGGGTGAGTGTTCCGGCAGTCCCCTGCCATACATAAAAGGTCCATGCATTGCGCCATCCGCAGCAGTCCCCCAGAGCGCGCACCGGCTGCAGCTGCGCTTTTCGTCACATGTTGTGAGCCCCTGTGGAGCTGGGCACGACAACAACAGACTTGATTCGCGTTTCTTCTTGCACTTCTGGTCTCTGGAGGCATGATGACGGGTGCAATAATCAGATTCTCGTCCCGATCCGGCGTGCAGGACATCCGGACCCTGGGCGCCAACTACACCACCCTGCGCGTCAGCACACAGGTCGGCTCGCTGGCTGACATGTTGGACAATCCGCAACATAAGGACGAGCTGTTCCGCCTGGGGTTGCGGCCAGGCACCGTTTTTGCATGCGGCATCGACTTCCTGCTGCGCCTGCGCCCCGAGGCGCTGGCGCCTTTCCAGGCCGAACTGCAGGCGAGAGCATGCATGCTGACAATCACTATGCCAACGAGGAGGCTGGATCTGGTCCTATTTTTCGGTAACAAATGGTCTCAAATGGTCTCAAATCCGCGGTAGATCTGAGACCAACTGATACCAAATTGAGACCACGACTCGCATGTGC
>JAABUM010005497.1_pt1 | contig 13284 bp, 26 predicted proteins | sample 5559161 | NCBI WGS metagenome assembly JAABUM01 (sample SAMN10711868, study PRJNA513369) | rock metagenome | isolation source: Antarctica rocks | place: Antarctica: Victoria Land, Siegfried Peak nord | reverse complement strand
CCCGCCGAGCACCGCTGCCCGTGACGCCATGCTCACGATCAGTGTTCCGCATATTGCCCCTTCAGCATACAGTGATTCAGCTTGGACCCGGACCCTTGGCCTTTGGGCTGGACAGCGCCGCAGCATTACCGTCATTTGCCGCCTTCCCTCGCTTTTCCAGCCTTATAGCTACCCCTACTAGTGTTCATGTATCGATGAGCCTGGGATGTAATGTCGAGAAAAGCAAAGCGGCTCTTCTCTGAATGCAGCTGGTGTGGGTTTTGGTTCTGTTTGCAGGTCGTGGTTTTGCTTTGTGGTGTAGTTCAGCTTCTCTTGGCATTGGCCCCAAAGACTGATCGCTTGTGCTTTTGTGGTGCGCGCTCCCGCGGGCCCGCGGGCTCCTGACATGCACGGACTGCCGGGGGTGTGTTTCAAGTTTCGCGCACTCCGCCGCGCTGAGCGAGCCGGTGTCATCAAACGAAGCAGGGTGCCAGAGGGCTTTGCGGCAGCCGCCTCACCATCGAGCCCCAGGCTATACACGAAATCGCAATGGCGACAGCTCCTGGCGGAAGCGTGCCAGGCAGAGGACGAGCTGCAATGGAATGAGGCAATCCGGCAGCGGATTGTAGCGGTCGTCGGGTCATGCCTACTAGAGTACAGCGGAACAGCTTGACGCCTTAATTGTGACGAGTGTCCGAGAGGCACAGCATCATTGTCACTTGAAGTAGAGATGTTACCGAATAACTGCTTGACCAAAAATGTACACATGGTGGCACTGCAATTCACTGCGGCATTTCTGACTGCTCAGTGCAATGAGCTGGCGGCCGCAGCGGACGACTTTCTGACCGCCACCCGCAAATGCCGCGCCCTCGAGACGCATATCGTGGAGGTGCATGGTCACATTCCTCTGCCGGTGTCTCAATGTCCTGGAATGGGGGGTTTCAGCACGAACACGAAGATGTGTGCATTTAATTTCAGCGCAAACGTACGTCGCCCACGCCTCATTGTCGACATAAAAGCTCTGGTGCACAATATCAACCTGGACGCACAGGCGATCGCCCATGCACATGTGAATTGTACAATTCGAATGTCGCGAATTTGCCACTGATATAAACATACATGCCATCCGCAAGGGAACATCGAATTCCTGCAAACAATACGTGCGCAGCAAGACAAAAGTCAACAACACCAATGAGACTGCAGTATGAAGTATGACCTACTGCATGTAAGCTGCATGTGCGAAATCACTTGCGCAACTATCTGCGGACGTCCACATACAGCCAGCTGCTATCCACAGCCGCTTAGTGCTGCCATGAACAGTGCCTTTCGTGCCAGGCTGGCCGTCCTCACGCTTTAAAAACCCAAGCCTTGGCAAGCGGAGGGCGGCGCATGGATTACGGCAAAATTTCGTCAGATTGGCTGACAACCTCAGTGCACGATGTGCGCCGCCGCTGGAGCATTTCACTACAAAATTGGTAGACAACGCAGGACACGCTGCATAAAGATTTCATGAGTGATTGGTGAGAAAAATGAGGAATGATGAGAGGAAGGAACGGGCTCCAAACGCCACTGGCAGCCGCGAAGAATTGCTGACCTGCCGTACCTCACCGTAAGCCTTCATTGCGGAGCAGGGTAGATACCTGCGTATTTGCTTGGTGATTTCGTAATGTTCACAGAACATGAAATCGCAAGTTCTGTGCTGAGCAAGGCTGCTTACTGCCCGCATGCCACCGCCAATCGGCAGCGCACACGGTCCGCGCAACTGCCTTGGCGGCATGCGTACCCTGGTCAACTTTGTGGTTGACAGTGCCAAAATTGATTGTTTAAGCGTAATGTGCGAGTGCATCCGCACGAGGCATGCTCAGAACGAAGCTCTTTTCAAAGCAGTGGGTTGCTTTGCATGCAGCGCGCGCCGCATCATAGATTCCTCAAACGCATACAAAGATGCAATGCACATAAAGCAGAGCACCAGGATATGGCTACAAGGAAGTTCCACTCACGGAGACTGTGCAGCAACCCTGCGAACTGCTAATGCGGTCAAGAGCGCCATGCCGCTGTAATGCTGCCGCTGTGACACGCTAACACTGTTACGCATGGCATGGTCGCAAGAAACACCAGGCACGGCTGCGGCGTGTGCCGCCTGGTGCATTTATGAACATATAGCCATGCGTAGGTTTCAAACCTCAAACAAGAAGAGGTATAGGGTCGATCTGATGCCTTGATGCGCAAGCGTGCTGCTTCGTCCAGGCCAAGACGCGCTGGCCTAATGTACTGGGAGGCTCGCGATCAGGGTTTAGAGTCAACGTGCTGGACTGATAGTTGACTCTTCTGCATGCCAACAGCGCGCTCACTTGTTGACCAGCAGGCGGGCGCCTCACCTCAGCAAAGTCTCGCAATCTTGTCTTGGGTGACTTGCACGTGAGACCCCGGGCGCTGCACGCCCCAGCTTGTCACCAGGGGGTCAGACAGTGTGCCCATTTAAACCCGTGCACTCAGTCAAACTGCCACCGGTTGCCCGGATCCTTCTCAGCTGCGTTGCAGCTCACTGTCTGGTGGCACGCAGCGACGCAGCTGCCTGGCTGCCGGCCGTACGAGGGCAAATAAAAAGCCTATGGACAGAGCTCACTCACTGAGTTCTTCCAGCTCGGTCGGCTCCGTTGACTGTGGCGCCTCCCGCGACGAGACCACGCAGGCAGTCAAACGCCGCAAGCTGGAGGACCCACAGCAGGAGCCGGTCAGCCCCACCGCGCCCAGCGTCGCCCCGGCAGAGGAGGAGGACCATGACTCTGTCACTGCTCAGGTGCTCGCAGCCTCCTCTGCTCTGCCGTGCAAGCATGCACGCAGCCTGAATCATTTCTTCGTACGGGGCTGCTCGCGCGTTGCCTGTCGCACTTAGTGCCCACTCGCTACTTTCAAGGGCTGGAAAACCCAGGGGATTAGGTGTAAGCCCGAAGGCAGGCATGGACGCGCGCTGCTTTGAGCAATCAAATTGGCTACATGCGTGTATATGACACACGCATACAGCTGTTACACGTCCCAACAGAAAGGGGTTCCCCTGTTTCGGGCCACATGTCAGAGCACAATGGTCAACCACCATGCCTCACGCGCTGTGCAGCTTGCTCATCCCTGCTCGGTGTCATATTATGCAGCCTCATGCACATTGCTGCGGCGTGCATGTCTCTACACCGTCGTCTATGATGACCTGAGTTCCAGGGTCAACGCGGCGCGCATCTTACCGACGGTTTTTGGTGACATGCACAGGTGCGCCGGCTCCTGGCGGTGATCAGCGCAGCATGCGTCGGTGGCAAGCGGCCAGCGGAGGGCGCCGAGCGGGTGACGCTGCGGCGAGCCGCGCATGGCCTTGCCGACCTCTCGAAAACAGGTGCTGGGCAGGACCGCATTTCATGCCAAGTTGTCATGTGCCCTCTGTGCAATCACGTCAAGCTGAATCTAATGGGGAGCTGGTGGGCGTAGACATTTGACAATTAGCGTTTTCTCTCCGGGCAGGAGGATGTGGACATCATCACGGCAGAGGCACCTGCGTCAAGCTCGATCTGCTGTCATTTCATGTTCACATTGACGCCTTTGTTTCCTGCCCGCAGAGGAGAATGTGGACATCATCGTGGCGGAGGGTGGCATCTCGGTCGTCGTGCCGCTGCTGTCCATCTTCCAGCCGACAGAGCCCACCAACCTGCGCGAATTCGTCGTCTCCAGGTCAGTGCTGCTCTGTGTAACCCTGTTGTCCATCACCGTCCTCAGTGTCCATGAGCATCGACATCATCTTGACCTGCGCCTACGGGAGATGTTTCTTTGACTGCGCATGCGTTGAGAATGTGCTTCCAGCGATATTGGCTGACGAGTGTTTCTGTATGCTGCAGCAATGGCGGCGAGGAGATCGAGAAGGAGGTGTGCTTCGTGCTGGGGCTGCTGGCCATCAAGCCGGAACACCAGCACGCCATCGCAGACAGGGGCGCGCTGCAGGTGCGGCACTTTATGCGTCTGCTGCACTGGAATGCGGCTGCTGCATGCCACAGCATGCATCCTGCAACATCGTCATGTTTCACTATCCAGTTACTGCGCGGTATCTGCTTCCATTGGATGCTGCTGGACCGCTCTCAGGTGGTGCTAAGTCCCGATTCCAAGACCCACGCCTGCAGCTGTTTTGACATGGTCACTGCCGCCCACTGCATGTTTTTCACACCGCGCGCATTCCACCTTCCACGGCCTGGTGAGCCTGCTGAAGCAGCACGTGTTCATCCAGCTCTGGCATGGCCACTGACGTGAACTGCACATTTTCAACACCGCAGGGCCTGGTGGGCCTGCTGAAGCAGCACGTGCCGAGCCGCTGTCCGCCGGGGCCGGGCGCGAGCGTAGCGCGACGCGCCGCAGACGCGATCACCAACCTGGCCCACGAGAACGTCAGCATCAAGTGCCGCGTGCGCAGCGAGGGCGGCGTCCCGCCGCTCGTGGCCCTCCTCGAGTCCTTTGACGCAAAGGTGGGCGCGGCGCCAACAAGCGCAGCATAGTAGTTGAGCAGTGTCAGGACGCGCTGTGCGTGGGGCCTGCAGAGCCTGGTGTGGATGCATGGCATCTGCAAGGAGGTCGTGCATTGCTTTTGTGATTGGGCCCACGCCCTTTTACCAATCCCGCGTGCATCCACCAATACCCGCAGGTGCAGCGGGCGGCGGCCGGCGCACTGCGCACGCTGGCGTTCAAGAACGAGGAGAACAAGAACCTCATCGTGGAGTGCCACGCGCTGCCGACGCTCATCCAGGTGATCCTGCGGCTGGCTTGAGCTGTTGCTATCACGTTTACGTCGTCTCTGGTCATCAATACATACACATCCGTGGTCTAGTACAGCAGGTTTCTGCCTCGTACAAACTCCTTCTCTTTCGTGACTTCAGATGCTGCGCAGCGATGATGTCGGCATCCACTATGAGGCGGTCGGCGTCATCGGCAACCTCGTGCACTCCTCACAGCACATTAAGAAGACCGTGCTGCAGGTGTGGGACTGTCCATCCAGCTTCACGCTGACCGCTGCATCCTGCGCCGCACATGCGAAATCACGCACACAGGAAACTCAATCTTTAAGACAGCCTGATGACACGGTTTCAGACAGCCTGATCACACGGTGTTTTCCTGACGCCAAGGCTGCAAAGCTGCACGGCGGCACTCCACGTTGTGCTTGCCTGTTCCTGACTGTGCGCTTATTCGCTGCCGCAACAGGAGGGCGCGCTGCAGCCAGTCATTGGGCTGCTGAGCAGCAAGTGCACGGAGAGCCAGCGGGAGGCGGCGCTGCTGCTGGGCCAGTTTGCAACCACCACCGACGACTACAAAGCCAAGATCGTGCAGGTGTGGCTCTTTGGGGATGTTTGTGGGTGTGCAGACTATGGTTTCGGATGCCTGCTTGGCATGCATCTACAGCATGTTGTGATGCCCCACCCAGCTCTGACCTGGGACGGCACAGCTTGCCGGGGCTTCTCCGGCCTTTGCTGTGGGTTGCCAAGAGCAGCGACTAAGAGCAGAGACCTCCCACCCCTCAGACAGAGCAGTGTATGCGCCGGCAGCCGTGCAAGGGATCTCGCACTTGCACAGTTCGAGCCTGATCCAAACCTGTGCGTGCGCGCAGAGAGGGGCTGTGCCGCCGCTGATCGCGATGCTGGGGCAGGGCGACGTGCAGCTGAAGGAGATGGCCGCTTTTGCGCTCGGCCGCCTCGCGCAAAACGCCGACAACCAGGCCGGCATCGTGCAGGTGACCGTGGATTGCAAAACAACACGTTCGAATGCAGCCACGGCTGAAGTGCAATCGCGGCTTTAGGGCCAGAGATCCTCGTGCCGGCGCCGATCCCGGGGTTCGAGTAAGCCCAGTATGCACTTGAAATGGCTGCACCACAATGTGTTGGTCGTTACAAAGGTTCAATTTTGAAGATGTAATGCAAATCCCTTGCCAGTATTGCACTCTTCCCTATTTACCTACTGCCAATACCCAACTGTTGCACTCCAACCTACTGCGTTCCGAAACCGCAGGCGGGGGCCTGCGGCCGCTGCTGGACCTGCTGGAGAGTAAGAACGGCAATCTTGCCGCACAATGCGGCGATTTCTTCTTGGTTTTCTCACTACTGTTTTCATCGATATGTGATGTCCACCAACATGCGGATGGTCTGCGGCCGCTACTGGACCTGCTGGAGGACAAGAACGGCAGCCTGAAGCGGAGCCATAGTTGTTCAATTGCACCACAAACACACTCTGAACCCTGAAAACTCCTCCAAACATGTGCAGGCGGGGGGCCTGCAGCCGCTGCTCGACCTGCTGGAGAGCAAGAACGGCAACCTGCAGCACAACGCGGCCTTCGCGCTGTACGGCCTCGCGGACAATGAGGACAACATCGCGGACATTGTGCGCGACGGCGGCGTGCAGCGCCTTCAGCAGTGCGACCTCATCGTGCAGGTAACATGCTCCTTGTTCTATTTGAAGTTGACGTTCTCTGTTGGGGCGTCAATAATATCGCTATGTGCAGCTGCGGCGTGCAGTGCCGCCAGCGATGCGACCTCATATTGCAGGCGCTAGCCCTGCGCACTCTGCCAGCTCTGTTTGTTCCCTCTCTGTGGGTCGCCTCTTCCTGGTGCACTGGGCGTGGCAGCAATGTATGGGCATCGTTCTGAGGGGGCTGCAGCCACAGCGGAAGGTCTTAAGATCCATTTGCAACCTCGCTGGATCTGAACTGCCCGGTTCCTCTGACGCTTGTGCTGTCTCTGCAACAGGCGTCAAAGGACTGCGTGCAGAAGACGATCAAGCGGCTGGAGGAGAAGATCACAGGTGAGGCGTCAGCAGCGGCAGATGTGCCTTGAAAACAGAGCAACCCTGCCTGCTGTGTGTGCCGCCGCATGCTTGTCACGCAGCAGACACTCCGCACCAGCAAGTGACACTGGCACATTGAAGGATCTCTTGCTGGCGCCAAGTGCACCTTTCGCTGAGCCCTTCTCCATCGATCCCTCCTCACAGGCAAGGTGCTGCACCAGATCCTGTACGCCATGTACTCCTCGGACCGCGCGGTGCAGCAGCTGGTGGCCACCGCCCTGGCGCGCCTCGCCGCGCCCGCCGACCTCAAGACGGTGCGCCCGCTGGACACTTGTTGGGAGGCTGATTGTTGCTCTCTGTTTGTGTGCGCAGCAACACATGACACTCCACCTCTGACACTGCCTGCTCGGTCACGAACCCTGTTCCTATCCTAAGTACACCACCCAGCTCAATCTATGCCTGCTGACGAATGAGTTCCTGACTGGATGTGGATGCTTGGTGTCGCAGGCGTTTGTGGACCGGCGGGGGCTGAATGTGCTGGTGGACATGCTCATCGACTCCAAGCAGGAGGCGCTGCAGCGGGAGGCCGCTGGTGCGCCACAAATGCAGAGCAGCTGCCGTCCCCGGTGCTCTAGCGTCTGCTTGCCCTAGCGCCTGTCTGCCATCTGAGCTCAGCAGCAGCGTCCGAGCGCGCGTGGCATTTGACATCGCTAGCTTGTGCAACGTGCGAATTGCGCCGGCTGATCGGGCACGGCATGTGCTGCGAGGGGATCTCGGCAGCGCTGAGAGCCAGCGCGGCTGTGGCTGCAGACCAGCCGCCAGACCCTACGCTGACAATTTTGCGGATTCGACAGCTTTGTGAAGGTTTTTGTTTTGTCCCGCAGACGCGCTGTTCCAGCTGGCGAAGAAAGCCAACGTGACAGGGGAGATGGACTGCGCGCCGGTGCCGCCCGCGCCGCAGGTCTTTCTCGGCGAGCAGTACGTCAACAACCCCACGCTCTCCGACGTGACCTTCCTCGTGCAGGTGAGAATCTACAAGGAACCTCCGTCAACGGACGTCCTGCTTGTCAGGCGGCCCCTATCAAGCTATCAACGTTTTGTCCTGCACACCGCTGAGCACTGCACGTGTGCGTCGCCACCTGCACACCTCTCGCACAATCCTCGGTTGTGGCAGTCCAGCCACAAAGAGCACAGCAGATGCTATCCCTGGGACTCGGTGGACTAAAACACGCCATGTAACTTCCTGCAGGCGCGCAAGGATTCATGCCCACCGCACTGCTGGCGTCTTTTGAAACCTTTTGGCGTCCTCCCAAAGTCGCGACTCACAACTTCCAATTCTTTACGCATTTTCCCTTGCAGGAACGCAAGTTTTATGCGCACCGCATCGCGCTGCTGGCATCCTCCGACACCTTCCGCGCCATGTTCGACGGGCATTACAAGGAGAAGGAGGCATCCGTCATCCCCATCCCCAACATCCGCTTTGCCGTCTTCGAGCGCATGATGCGCTGCATCTACACAGGTGGGGCGCCTGCCGCCAAGCGCTGTTGGCACAGGCTGCACACCAGTAATCCTTCCTGGCTGCAAGCTACATTTCCCGCATTGCTGTACACCTGCCATCCTGCCGGCAGTGCGCGATTGCCGAGCGATTGTCACTGAGGAGGTGCTGCAGACGGGGCAACCACGGGGCCTGTTGTGCGGCGTCGGAGCAGCCAAATCGCGAAATGGTGCAAATGTCAATATTCCGTGGACTCTTGACCATGCTGCCTTGCGCAGGAAAATGTGGAGGTGCCAGGTGACATCGCGGAAGAGCTGCTGCCGCGGCGACAAAACAACGATCACACATGCAAGGTCGAAGTAAGGAAAACATTGCTGAAATGAAATATTTCCCTTGGATGTTCTTCCGCAGGCAATGTGGAGGTGCCGGGCGACATCGCGGAGGAGCTGCTGCAGGCGGCGGACCAGTACATGCTGGAGGGCCTCAAGCGGCTGTGCGAAGTCGCCATCGCGCGCTCGCTGTCTGTCGAGTCGCTGCCCGCCGCGCAGGAGGTGCGGCATCTGCTATGCATTTCAATGCCCCCACTGCGCAGACCCTGCCTGAATCTCCTGCCTTGAAACTATCCTGCTCCTGCGACCAGCCGCGCAGGGTGCGCGCAATCTGCTGCGTAGCTGTCATGCCTCAACTGGGCGTGCTGCTCCTTGGTTTTGCTCCATGACAGTCTGTTGCTATGCAAGCTTCTGCCGCTGTGATCCATCTTTCTCATTTCATCATCCTTGTCCTCATGCAGCTGGCAGAGAAGTGTGACGCGCCGCAGCTGGGCAAGGCGTGCGCGTCGCCCTTCCGCTATTCCGTAATATATCTATTCATAAACCCTGTTGCAGCTGGCGGATTACTACGACGCGCCGCAGCTGGGCACGGCGTGCGTGTCTCCCTTTCTTCGATTCGGATTACCAACCCTGATGCTCGTGGTAGACCTGGACGATTGAAATGTGTCATTCTCCCGCAGCTGGCGGAGAACTACGACGCCCCGCAGCTGGGTAAGGCGTGCGTGCTGTTCGCCTTGGAGCACTACAAGGACATGGCGGCCGCGCACGCGGGGCAGTCGGGCGCGCTGCACGGCCTCATGAGCCGCATGGTTACCGTCCTCACCTCCAGCCTCACGGAGACGCTGGTGACCAACGCGATGGCGCCCGCGGCGCCGCCCGCCCCCGGGCCATCGATGTGAGTAGCACCACGGCGGCGGCGGTGGCGGCGGCGGCGGTGGCGGCGAGGAAAGTGACGCAAGGGGGGGCAGGGCCACATACCGGTGGCTCCCACGCGGATCGAGTGTGGTTTTGCTGGGTGGCGCACCAGCTTCGGCGGCGCTGGCACTGAAGCAGAGTGAGAGCAAACGTAGATATGCGGCAGGAGCGGAGACTGAGCAGCAGCACCCCAACATGACGAAACGGTAGACTCCAGCTGCTTTTGGTGTAGTATTCTACTCGTGTGGGCATTGCTTTTAGGCACGTGCTTTCTGACAATGCTGTCCTTTTTGGGCGGCATGCATGTGTGTATGTCTTGTGCAATAGGCATGGTGCCTGAATGATGCGTCGTCTGTAGTTACAAGTCCAGCTAAGTTTTAAAAAACACTTCAGCTTCCTAAGCACCTTTCTGGTCCCGGCTCAATGGCTCTCTTACATTTCACACTGCACAGTGCTTGGCAACAAGACGCCTTCGTCATGTCAGGTGCCTGCACACACTTGTGTTTTCAATTTCCAGCGGCATTCCTGGTGGCCGACAACCAGCGGCTGCCGCCCATGCGCATCAGTTCTCGCCAGAGCGCTCCTCCATTTGCAGCCCATCATCGCATGTGTTGCCTGTTCTGCCAGCAGCGCCGATCTTTCTGCCCACAACCTTCTGTACGCCGCCGCTGCCTCCCACACCCGCACCATCCGGTTTGAGCCTGCCCTTGACGACACTTCTGGAGAAGCCCTGCGGGGGAAGTAGAGGCTTGGTCTTAGGGCGTTCCTGGGTGTCCGAAGCAAGCCCAAGCGCAGGTGCGCAGCACATAGCAATACGGCGGCAATCCTGAGGGTGTAATGCACAGTCGGATCTTGAATGCGCGCATAGAACCAAGAACGCTAGTGAAGCTGACTGAATACTGCACCTGTGCCATATCGTTCCACGCATCCCGTGGCCGCAGGTTTCACCTCAGGTTGCTGCTGCTCGCCGCCGCCCGTGGCCACAGCTTCCAGCTCGACGCCGCACGCCCGCCGTCCGCAGCCGCAGCTTCCAGCTCGGCCTCGAGGCGCTCCTTCGAAGCGCGCAGCTCCCCCCGCCGGGATCGCAGCTCCCGCTAATGCTTCTTTTATTCCACGGAGGGCTGCTTGAACTGCGTGCGGGTGCTGCACGCCGCGGCGCCCGGCACTTTTGGGTTTTGCGGAGCCTGCGCCGGCTGTGCTGTCTCTGCACCGGGCGCCGCCGCCGCCGCGGTCAGCGCGGCCAGCTGCCGCCGCCCCTCGCGCTCAGCCTGCGCCTGGAACTGCTTCTGCGCTGCGCCGTCTGCCAGCATTCGGGGCCAGCGGGACGCTCGGGTGCCGTCCGCCAGCTGCTGTGCCAGCTGCGCTGCGAGCGGCCCGGGCGCCAGCGGCGACGCATCCAGCATGATTGTGCCTGCACCCTATTGTACATGGAACACTGTTGACGCAAGGTTGAGGTTGCATCCAATTCAATCAGTTCATCGCGTTTGCAATGCCGCCATCAAGTACCATGCCGCAGCGGTGACGATGACCCCTGATCAGGAGCTCTTCTTCTTCTGAATGGCAGGCAGGCTGTATGCTGCGATGTTGTTTGAATCTGCCGCAGATGCTGCAGCAGGGCATCCCGATGCATGTTGTACTCATTTTGGGCTGCTGGCTGATCGGCAGAATGGAGGCTGCTGCTGTTGCTGCTGCTGACTGTACGATTCGTACCTTGCTGTCTGCTAGGAACGCAAAAGGAACGCGAAAGGAGTTGGAATGTTCAATGGCTGATCCTCCGGTGGAAGCTCAACGCAAACAGCTGCAGCTTCGCTGTTGCTGCTCGGCTGACAGTGATGCCTGCGCCGCCGCCATGGCCAGATCAGGCGGCAGGCGCCATGCGCCTCGGGGTGGCCCGTCGACAGACCAGCAAGCTGGCTGACGGCCCTGCTCTCTGCTTCCGCCGTCGCGTCATACTGCTTGTGCCCCACCCCATTTGGCCAGTATTATCGCCAGCTGGATGCTGGCCTTGCCGTCTGCAACGTCTTGAGCCAGCGTGATGCTGAGCGGCCCAGACTCCAGTATGGAGTTATGGTATTAGCCCATGGTTCCTGCGTGATAGAACGATCAATCAGATGTCTGTTTGAGTCTGGAAACTGCTGTGTCGAACATTGCATGCGGTTGCGGGCCCGAGCGAGCAGAGCATGCGCGTCATGCGGCATCAGCATGACAGGGGAAACAGATTGTCATCGCGCCTGTATGGTCTGCAGCGCTTGTTGTTAAGTCCTGAGCAGGTCTGGTGCTAAGGGGTGTCACGATGCTGTCTTCCCGGCTTGAACTTTGCGAAAGACGACAAGCCGATTGAATCGGACTTCTTCAAACTGAAATGTGTCCTGTAGGCCGTGCACTGTAGCTGACAGTAAGAACAGCTGAGTGACGGCTGACTCAATGAGAGTGCGTATAGTGCAGGCAATGACGCAGCTTTCGTGCTCAAGCTTCTCGTTTTCGGAAGGGGTCGATGAAGGATGCAGTGCTTCTCCGGGACCTGTGGGCGTCGCTCTCGTTCCCCAACCAGTGGACACGAAACCCATGTCGTGGGCAGGTTACCACGCATATCGCGTAGCTGTCGATTGGTCTGAGCAGCTGTTTGTAAAGAACTGAAGTTGGTCCCTGAACATTTCGAACTGGTTCCAAAGATGCTGCAAGAGCTCAGACCGCAGTTCCAGGTGAAGAGAGTGCGATGACTGTTGCGCGGGATCCCCGCCTGAACCTGCATCCTTGGGCGGCCTCCATTTGGTTCTTCTGCAACACAGATGTGGTAGGTATGCTGTGTGCTCTGGGAAGGGCAAAGTACGAACGACAGGTTTCAATCCCTTCCGCGCCAAAGCAGCTGCCTCTCATAATGAATCCAGCCAACAGTTCCACCGACATGACACACGCAGTGCCGTCCAGGAGTCGCAAAGTGAGCCCGCAGGACACCAACTGCCAGAGGCGCCGTGCCTGCCGAGTGCCGGTTGTCTGAACGACGTCTTCCCTAGTCCGCGCCATCTTAGAACGGCAACCATCCCAGCTGTCAGAGGCCGCACCGTTCGCCCGCAGCCTGCGGACGGCACACCCCCAGCCGCCAGGCCATTTGGTTGCCCAGGACGAGCACTCGTGCACCCATGGCATGGACGCCGCGCGGTAGAAAGAACTACAGCTGCCTGTCATGCGCCGCGGCGCATTCCAGCGGGGCACTGAAGCCCACAGCTGCCAAGCCGCTCGGCGCACGCCCGCAGCAGGCACCAGGCGTCAACCCCCCAGAGGTGAAACCGTCACCGCTGCCGCCGCCGCACACTGCCGCCCGCGAGACAGTAGCATAGTAGCTGCTGCACACCACCTTCCAGGAGCAAATGGGACCCTAGCCGCCGGGCCGCTCGGTGCGGGGCGCGGCGTACTCAACGCGCAGGATGAGGTTATCATAACCGAAGCCGTTGAGCTTCTCGATAGCTCGGTTGGCGTCGTCCCTGCAGCGGCGGAGGGGAGGAGCATGTCAGCATAAAGCTCAGCAGGTCTCGAAGCATAGAGTGCAGCAGCTGTCAAAGCTCAGCCGCAGCAAAAGCACGAGTGAGCAACGCGCGATGCAGCGAGCTTGTGTGACCAGACGACACCGCATGCAGAGAATGGGATGCCGTCTTCTAAACACCATGGAGACGCTGCAAGGTCCCGGGACCCACCTGTGCACGAAGTTGACGAAGGCGAAGCCGCGCGACTCGCCGGTGTCGCGGTCGTACGCGATGTATATCCGGGAGA
>JAABUM010005496.1_pt1 | contig 13284 bp, 17 predicted proteins | sample 5559161 | NCBI WGS metagenome assembly JAABUM01 (sample SAMN10711868, study PRJNA513369) | rock metagenome | isolation source: Antarctica rocks | place: Antarctica: Victoria Land, Siegfried Peak nord | reverse complement strand
CCCGGCCCTCTCCCGGAGGGAGAGGGGGCAGCGAGAGTGCCCGCCTTGCCAAGCCCCGCCCGATCCGGCAGGGAGGCGCCCACACCGGGAGCGCCCCATGGATACCCTGCAAGCCTTCGTGATCGCCATACTGCAAGGCGCGACCGAGCTGTTCCCCATCAGCAGCCTCGGCCACGCCGTCCTGCTGCCGGCCTTGCTGGAATGGAGCCTGGACCAGAAATCGGCGGAGTTCCTGCCCTTCCTGGTGCTGCTGCACACCGGCACGGCACTGGCGCTGCTGGGTTATTTCTGGCGGGACTGGCTGGCGCTGGGCCTGGGCGTGCTGGGCCTGGGCGGCGACGCGGGCCGGGTGCGGGAGGCGCGGCGGATGTTCCTGCTGATCGTCATCGCCACCCTGCCCGCGGTCGTGCTGGGCTTCACGCTGAACCACCTGTTCCGCAGCTTGTTCGCGGCGCCCCTCGCGGCGGCCGGGTTCCTGGTGCTGAACGGGCTGGTGCTGCTGTTCGGGGAGCGGCTGCGGCGCGGCGCCCCAAGCGGTGCGGCGGCGGGCGCCCCGGGTGGTGCATCGGCCGGCGCATCAGGCGGCACAGGGCCGGGCATCAAGCCGTTGTCGGCGCTGACGCCGCTGGACGCGGCGCTGATCGGCGTCTGGCAGTGCGGCGCGCTGCTGCCCGGCATATCCCGCGCCGGCACCACCATGGTCGGCGGCCTGCTGCGCGGCCTGAACCATGAGGGCGCGGCGCACTTCTCGTTCCTGATCGCGCTGCCGATCATCATCGGCGCCACGGTGCTGGAGGTGCCGCACCTGCTGCACGCTGGCGTCGCGCCGGGCGTGTTCGCGCAGGCGGCCGTCGCCGCGGTCGCGGCCGGGCTGACGGCGCTGCTGACGACTTGGTTCCTGATGCGCTACTTCCGCAACAACGACCGCTGGGCGCTCAGCCCGTTCGCCTACTACTGCATCTTGGCCGGGCTGGGCAGCGCCGCCTACCTGACGCTGCGCTAGGCCGCGCCATGCTCGCACGCCGCCTGCTGCTGGCTGCTCCGTCCCTGCTGCTGGGTGCCGCCGACCGGCCCGCCACTGATCGGCACGCCACTGACCGCGCGGCCGGCGGGCGAATGCCCCTGGCAGCGACGCCGCTGTCCCGCATGGAGACGCCTTGGTGGCGTGCCCGGCACGAGGAGAAGCTGCAGGAGGTCAGGGGCCGCCCCGTGGACCTGGTTTGGCTGGGCGACAGCATCACCCAGAACTGGGAGCGCCGCGGCCCGCCGGACTGGATGGACTTCGCCCCGGCCTGGCAGCGCTTCTATGGGGACCGCCACGCGGTCAACCTGGGTTTCAAGGGCGACAACACCGGGCACCTGCTGTGGCGGATGCAGAACGGCGAGCTGGACGGCATCCAGCCGCGCGCCGCGGTGGTGCTGATCGGCGCCAACAACATGGGCCGCGTCCACTGGTCGGCGCCGCAGACCCTGGCCGGCATTGACGCCGTGCTGCAGGAGCTGCGCCGCCGCCTGCCCGGCACCAGGGCGCTGCTGATCGGCGTGCTGCCCAGCCTGCGCTCCAAGTGGGTGACGCGCACGACGGAGGAGGTGAACGCGGGACTTGCCGCACGGTATGGCGAGGGCACCGCGCCGGGCATCGCCTATGCCGATTTGGGTGAGCTGTTCATGCGCGACGGCCAGGTGGATCGGCGGGCGTTCTACGACGACATGCTGGACCCACCCGACCCGCCGTTGCACCCCTCGGTGGCCGTGCAGACGCGCATGGCGGAGGCCATTGAGCCGTTGGTGGCCGCGATGCTGGGGGATCGCAGCCGCATCCGGCGGTAGTCCGGCTCTTTGGTCCTGGTCTCTGCTGGCCTGGCGCTAGGCCAACTGCGGCATCCGATGATCCATCAACGCAGGGGCCGGCAATGGCGCGGCAATCCAGAGGCCGCAAACGCCGTTTCGTGCCGCGTTTCCTATTACCATTCCAGAACGGCCCACTATGGTAAGGCAGTTGGGATCATGCCAAGCCGCCACCGTTCCGGTCGTTCTCCCCAATGCAGCGCAGGCCGTGCTTGCGGCATCGCAGCGCGGGAGCGGGCAAAGCCTTTGCCATGCCTATGCCACGCAGCAGCGCTTCTCGCGACGACCGGCGGAAAAGGGACAAAGCAACCTGCCGCCAGCACTACAGTGACGGCATTTTGCCCTGACTGGTTCCATTGTTGCGGGAAGCGCTGCAACGCGGCAACAGGAAGTCAGCTACAGCAGCTCTTACGATTCCTGAGTTGCCGCGCCGCAAGCGCGACTCGCAATGACGGTGCGCCGACGCAGGGGTCAGCACAGATGGCGGTTGGTGCTAACCGTGGACGCGGAACTCCTCCGCCGACTGGCCACCGGCTTCAGCCTGCGTCAGCCAGGTCGGCTTGCGCCCGCGTCCGGACCAGGTCTGGCCGCTCGGGGAGCGGAACTTCACAGCCACCGGAGCCGATGGCTGCTCCGTGCGCTTGCCGCGCTTGGACTTTTCTGGGGCGCCGCGCGATTGGCCGAAAAGCTGGTCGGGAGTCAGGCCTATGGAGGCCGCTTTCTCCTCGAACTCGGCCATCAGGCTGCGGCGCGCTTCGTCCAGCTTTCCCACGCGCTCCCGTTGCGCCAGCGCGATCAACTCGTCCAGCTCGGTGTAGTTGAGGCCGGAAATCATCTTCTGCATTCTGTCAGCCGTTGCGTCCACCATGCCCGCTCCCCCGATTCGCTTGCTTCTGGAAACTGCGGCTTTTGCGCCGAGGTTTCAAGGGCTTTTCTTTGGTGAATTGCAGGATTGTTTCAGGCCGGGCTTTGCCGGGCACGGCCGGCGGCGAATCAGCCTGCGCTGCTGCAGCCCTGGCTGCGCCTGGATCGCAGCGGCCCAAGTTTTGCGGAAGCGGCCAATCCGCCGGATGGCTGGAACGCAAGCGCGTTTCCAGTCAGGGCGGCGTTGATCCAACGGGCAGCAGGATGGCTGCTGCCGTTTGCAGGTGCCGCGCCCATGACGCCCTGGGCCGGTTCCGCACGGCTTCGCCGGTCCTGTGCCGGACCGGCCGATAAACGTGCAGCGCCGGAATGCCGGCCGGTGCGGACAATGCCGGCGCCCGCTGCCTCAAATCCAGAACGGCGAGTTTCCGTGCCGCCGCCGGCATGGCGGCCGGCAGCACCGACCGTGTCTGCACCATGGAAAGCGGACGCCCGAATCCGAATGCGGCGGCTGTGGCGAAGGCCATGCCCGATGCGGGCTGGGACGCACGCGGACGACGGGACCATGTTGATCCCGCCGCTCCCTGCTAGGGGAACGGCCGGTGCTGGGCGTCATGCGGCTGGCGCCGGCACGAAAATCAGCGCACCAGCAGAAGCAGGACCGGTATGCCCGAAGCGTTCCCTAGAGCCTTATCGGACGCCAGGCCAGGAAACGCCCGTGAAGTCCGCGGAACCCCCCCTTGCGGCGCTTTATGGGCGGACCGTCACTCCGGACGGAAGCGGCATCGAGCGGGACTGCGCCCCAATGCGCCCGGCAACGCTTGCAAAAGGGGCGATGGTGCTGTTGGAGGGGATTGAACTCTCGACCTCTCCCTTACCAAGGGAGTGCTCTACCACTGAGCTACAACAGCGACGCCCCGGCTATACCCCGCCCCCGCCGCGCGATGCAAGCCGCGGATGCGGCACGTTGCAGGCACGGCACCTGACCACGGTGCTCGATGCGGGCGCTTGACGACGGCGCCCGCGCGGTGGCTTCCTGTTGCCATGTCCGAGCCAGGTCCCAAACCCGCCGCAACCCCGCGCGCCGAGGCGGAGGCCGAGGCGCGCAAGCTGCGCGAGGCTGCCGCGCTGCGCGACAACCTGCGCCGCCGCAAGGAGCAAGCCCGCGCCCGCCAGGACCCCGGCGCAATCCCGTCCGAACCCTTTCCCGGCGCCCCCCCCGGCGCATCCCGGGATGGCTGATCGCGCCGCCAGGTTTGCCGCCGCCGCCGGGCTGGGCTAGACGCACCGGCTTTCAACTTTGGAACGCCGACCATGCCCGTGATGCCCGACCACTGGATTCGCCGCATGGCGCAGGACCACGCCATGATCGAGCCGTTCGTCGAAACGCAAAAGCGCGACGGCGTCATCAGCTACGGCCTGTCCAGCTACGGCTACGACGCCCGAGTGGCTGACGAGTTCAAGGTGTTCACCAACGTGGACAGCGCCGTCGTGGACCCCAAGGCGTTCGACCCCGGCAGCTTCGTCACCCGCACCGGCGCGTCCTGCACCATACCGCCCAACTCCTTCGCGCTGGCCCACACGGTCGAGTACTTCCGCATCCCGCGCAACATCCTGGTGATCTGCCTGGGCAAGAGCACCTACGCCCGCTGCGGCATCATCGTGAACGTGACGCCGCTGGAGCCGGAGTGGGAGGGGCAGGTGACCATCGAGATCAGCAACACCACGCCGCTGCCCGCCCGCATCCACGCGCACGAGGGCATCTGCCAGTTCCTGTTCCTGCAGGGCAGCGCCCCGCCCGAGGTCAGCTACCGCGACAAGGCCGGCAAGTACATGGGGCAGCGCGGCGTCGCCCTGCCGCGGATGTAGGAGAGATGTCCATGGACCGCATACGCATACGCGGCGGGCGCCCGCTGCACGGCAGCATCCTCATCGGCGGCGCCAAGAACGCCGCCCTGCCGCTGATGACCGCCGGCATGTTGACCGACGAGCGCCTGGTGCTGGGCAACGTGCCGCGCCTGGCCGACATCGCCACCATGGCCGCCCTGGTGTCGCAGCACGGCGTCGCCTGCGAGCCTGACCTGCCCGGCAACAGCGGCCGGACCCTGTCCATCGGCGGCCCGATCACCAACACTGAGGCGCCCTACGACATCGTGCGCAAGATGCGCGCCTCCATCCTGGTGCTCGGCCCGCTGCTGGCCCGCGTGCGGGAGGCCCGGGTGTCGCTCCCCGGCGGCTGCGCCATCGGCACCCGCCCGGTGGACCTGCACCTGAAGGGCCTGGAGCAGATGGGCGCCACCGTCCGGCTGGAGGGCGGCTACATCCACGCCGCCGTGCCCGGCGGGTTGCGCGGCGCCGTCATCATCCTGCCCTTCGCCAGCGTCGGCGCGACCGAGAACCTGCTGATGGCCGCAACCCTCGCCGACGGCCGCACCGAGATCGCCAACGCCGCGCGGGAGCCGGAGATCACCGACCTTGCGGACTGCCTGGTTGCGATGGGCGCGCGCATCGCCGGCGCCGGGTCGGACAAGCTGGTCATCGAGGGCGTGCCGAGCCTGCACGGCGCGCGCCACCCCATCGTCGCCGACCGGATCGAGACCGGCACCTACGCCTGCGCCGCCGCCATCACCGGCGGCGAGGTGCGGCTGCTGGGCGCACGCCTGACCCACCTGGGCGCCGTCACCCGCACCCTGCGGGAAGCCGGGGTGGAGGTCGCGGAGGACGCGGACGCCCTGGTCGTGCGCCGCCTGAACGGCCTGCACGGCGTGGACGCCATGACGGAGCCGTATCCCGGTTTCCCGACCGACATGCAGGCGCAGTTCATGGCGCTGATGTCGGTGGCGGAGGGCGCCTCGATGGTGACGGAGACGATCTTCGAGAACCGCTTTATGCACGTCCCCGAGCTGAACCGTATGGGCGCGCGGATTAACGTCCACGGCGCGTCGGCCATCATACGCGGCGTGCCCGGCGGCCTGTCCGGGGCGCCAGTGATGGCGACGGACCTGCGGGCGTCGGTGTCGCTGGTGCTGGCCGGGCTGGCGGCGCGGGGGGAGACGGTGGTGAACCGGGTGTATCACCTGGACCGCGGCTATGAGGCGCTGGAGGAGAAGCTGGCTGCTTGCGGGGCGGATGTGGAGCGTGTGGCGGGTTAGGGGCGCAGCCGGTCCATGCCGCAGGACTGGAACCCGGATAAGAACGCCAGCAACATGGCGAAGCATGGTATCGGGTTCGACGCGGTTCAGGACTTTGATTGGGCAACGGCCCTTGTGCAGGCCGATATCCGCAATTCGCTGATCGAGGTCAGGCTGATCGCTTTGGGCGTGATTGGCGTCCGGGTTCATGTATTGGTGTTCACCATCCGCCGAAACACGACATGGATCGTCAGCCTTCGGCGGGCAAACAGGAAGGAGGCCAGCCGCTATGCCTCGCAAGCTTGACCTGCCCTCTCTCGAAGATGACGTCGCCATCCAGCGCGGCATCGAGCAGGACCCTGACAGCCCTGAGTTGGGCGAGGAGTTCTTCAGGGATGCCCGCCCGGCGTCCATGGTGCTGCCGCCTGCTGTCTATGCTGACCTGACCGCGCCTGGGGGCCACCCGGACGCGGAGCCAGCCAAGGTGCAGGTCACGTTCCCGGTGGATCAGGATGTATTCGACGGGTTGCAGGCGTCCGGCCCAGGCTGGCAGGCCAGGGCGAACGAGGCGTTGCGGAGGCTGGTCAAGCAGTAGCCTCGCACGGCAGCGCGCAGGACGCGTTGCCGGGCTGCGCCAGCGCGTCCATCATGCGCCGCATCGTCGCCGGGCCGGGCGGATGCGGCTGTCCCACCATGACCCAAGCTGAGAGCGTGAGGACGGGCTGTGGAGCAGGAAGCGCTAGCCAGGCCGCTCCGGCGCGACCTGCGCCAGGGCCGGACCGGTCGTGCAGTCGAGCATCGTCACGCCAGGAGACGCCTCCCCGCGCACCAGGTCCGGCGTCGGGCGCAGCGCGGTGCCGCCCGTCGCCATGAACAACCGGCCTTGCGGCCCCGGCGGCAGGGCGCGCAGGGCGGACCGCGCCTCGTCCACCGCCTCCAGCAGCGCCGCCTTGATGGCCACCGGGTCCACCGGGGCCGTGCTGGCCACCGTGCGCCAGTCCGCCGCGGTGATCTGGCAGGCGTTGCGCGTCACCCATTCAAGCAGCAGCGGCGCGGAGAAGCCGGGATCCTTGCCCGGCGCGGCCCATGCCAGCGCCACCAGGGGGAACCCGCTTCCGTGCAGTGCCACGATGTCCACCACGTCGCGGGCTGCCGCACGGTCCGCCAGCGCCAACACCTTGTTCACCGCCAGATCCGGGTCGCTGAGGCGGTAGCCGAACAGCGGGTCCTGGACCGGCGGCAGGAAGCGCACGGCGCTGTCCGCGGCCCATTGCAAGCGGGTGGCGCCGCCATCGCGCGAGACGATGCGTTCCATGAAGGACGGAGATGTCAGGTGCCGCAGTGCCGGGTCCTCCGCAACGCCGTAGCCGGCGGCCCGCAACGTTCGCGCATCCGCCTCGGCGCTGGCGCGCACGGCATCCGCCACGTCATGGAAGATATCTATGTCACCTGTCAGCCGGCGCCGGTCCCGGTTCAGCGCCGCGCCGCCAGCGATGTGGGACTCCGGCATAGGGTTAGGGGCAATGGCGCGCAGCACGTCCCGCTGGAAGGTGGTCAGCATCCCGGAATGCCCGCCCTGACGGCATCCAGGTGCCGTTCCAATGCTTCAATCTCGGTCCAAAGTCCCGCCGGACCGAGCAGGCGCATCCGCTCGGCCATGACCTCTCCCATGTCGAACGGCGGCAGGTCGCCCCGCACGTTCCAGAGCAGAGGGGCGACCCGGGGCAGAAGCCGCCGGATGGTCTCCGCCAATGCCGCCTCCGCGTCCGTCGCGGCCTCCCGGATCGGCCGCCATCCGCCTTCCATCAACAACCCAGGCGTAGCATCATGCGGCATGGGCAGGGTCCGGTCTCGATGCAGGCCGAGCCTACCACCCGCCTCGCCAACCCCGCCATGCCGCAACCGGGGTTCCGGCCCCGCCCCGGCGGTGCTAGACGCCGCACCATGCAGCCCTGCCTCACCCGCTCCCCATGACAGCCCCGTTCCCCGCCGCCGCCCTTGCCCCGGACGTGCAGGGGCCGCTGGTGCTGGCGCTGCCCAAGGGGCGCATCCTGGGCGAGTGCGGCCCGCTGCTGGACCGCGCCGGCATCCGCCCTGCGCCGGACCTGCATGACGAGGACAGCCGCCGCCTCCGCTTCCCGACCGACGACCCCGGCCTGGACGTGGTGCGCGTCCGCCCGTTCGATGTGGCGACCTTCGTCGCGTTCGGCGGCGCGCAGATGGGCATCTGCGGCGCCGACGTGCTGATGGAGTTCGACTATCCCGAGATCTACGCCCCGCTGGACCTCGGCATCGGCCGCTGCCGCGTCAGCGTTGCCGAGCCGGTGGAGACCGCCGGGACCGACGACCCCGCCACCTGGTCCCGCGTGCGCGTCGCGACCAAGTATCCCGGCATCGCCCGTCGCCATTACGCCGCCCGTGGCATCCAGGCGGAGGTGGTCCACCTGAACGGCGCGATGGAGCTGGCGCCGGGCCTGGGCCTGTCGCGCCTGATCGTGGACCTGGTGCAGACCGGCAGCACGCTCAGGGCCAACGGCTTGCAGGAAACCGAGGTGATCGCCCACGTCACCAGCCGCCTGATCGTGAACCGCACCGCGCTGAAGACCCGGCCCGAAGCCGTGGGCGCCTGGATCGCCCGCTTCCGCGCGGCCCTGGCGGCATGAGGCGGCTCTCGACGGCGGACGCCGGGTTCGAGGAGGCGTTCGCCGCCCTGCTGGCGGACGGGCGGGACACGACGACGCGCGTAGACGGCGCCGTCGCCGCCATCATCGCCGCCGTCCGCAGCCGGGGCGACGCGGCGCTGTGTGACTACACGCAACAGTTCGACCACCAGGCGTTGACCCCCGGCACCCTGCGCGTGACCGCGGCGGAGATTGACGAGGCCACGGCCGGCATCCCCACGGAGCTTGCCGCCGCCCTGGATTTGGCGGCCGGGCGGATCGAGGCGTTCCACCGCGCGCAGATGCCGGCGGATTTGCAGCACACCGACGCGGCCGGGCTGACGCTCGGGATGCGCTGGACGCCGCTGGACGCCGTGGGCCTGTATGTGCCGGGCGGCAAGGCGTCCTATCCGTCCTCGGTCCTGATGAACGCCCTGCCGGCGCGCGTCGCGGGCGTGGGCCGCATCGCCATGTGCGTGCCGTGCCCCGGCGGCGTGCTGAACCCGCTGGTGCTGGCCGCCGCGCGGTGCGCGGGCGTCACGGAGATCTATCGGGTCGGCGGCGCGCAGGCCGTCGCCGCCATGGCCTATGGCACCGCGACCATCTCCGCCGTGGACCGCATCGTCGGCCCCGGCAACGCCTATGTCGCCGAGGCGAAGCGGCAGGTGTTCGGGCGCGTCGGCATAGACAGCATTGCCGGGCCGTCCGAGGTGGTCATCCTGGCGGACGGCGCCAACAACCCGCGGCATGTCGCGGTGGACCTGCTGGCCCAGGCCGAGCATGACGAGGCCGCGCAGAGCATCCTGGTGACGACGGACGCCGCATTCGCGGATGCGGTTGCCGCCGCGGTGCTGGCGGAGCTGCCGGAGCTGCCGCGCCACGCCATCGCCGGGGCAAGCTGGCGGGACCACGGCGCCATCATCCTGGTGCGCGACTGGGAGGAGGGCGCCCGGCTGACCAACGAGTTGGCGCCCGAGCACTTGCAGGTGATGGTGCCCGATCCCCGCGCGCTGTTCGCCCGCATACGCCACGCCGGGGCGGCGTTCCTGGGGGCCTGCTGCCCGGAGGCGGTGGGCGACTACGTGGCAGGTCCGAACCATGTCCTGCCGACCGGGCGCACGTCGCGCTTCGCGTCGGGCCTGTCGGTGTTCGACTTCATCAAGCGCACCACATGGGTGGAGGCCGACGCGGACGCGCTGGGCCGCGTCGGCCCGGCCGCGGTGGCGCTGGCCGAAGCCGAGGGCCTGCAAGCCCACGCCCGCAGCGTGGCGCTGCGCCTCCCCGCTGCTTCTCCCTCTCCCTCCGGGAGACGGCCGGGGTGAGGGAAGCCGCAAGCGCGATCCCGGCCGACGCAAGCCAAGCCGGCGCTGCATCCCGAGAGTGCGTGCGTGCCGCCTCCCTCACCCCGGCCCTCTCCCGGAGGGAGAGGGAGAAGCAGTAAAGGCGGGTTGATCCTTCCTTCCCTCACCATCACATTTCGCCGTGAAATCAAACGACGCAATCGAACCCGATCAAGGAGCCTGAATGTCCAAAGAAGACATGATCGAATTCAGCGGGACCGTCATGGAGCTGCTGCCCAACGCCATGTTCCGCGTGAAGCTGGACAACGAGCACTCCATCCTTGCCCACACCTCCGGCAAGATGCGCAAGAACCGCATCCGCGTGCTGGCCGGGGACCGCGTGAACGTGGAGATGACGCCCTACGACCTGTCCAAGGGCCGGATCACATTCCGCTTCAAGTAGGGCCGCTTCAGTCAGCACCGGTTCAAGCAGGGCCAAGCCGGGCAGGGATGCTTGAAGCAGAGGGATCGCGGGCCGCAGAGGGCCGTCCATGGCCGTCCTGATCCTCGCCTCCGCCAGCTCTCGCCGCCTCGCCCTGCTGGCGCAGGTCGGCATCGCCCCGGACCGCATCGCCCCCGCCGACATAGACGAAACCCCGCATCGCAACGAGCTGCCCCGCCTCTACGCCGAGCGCATGGCGGCCGAGAAGGCGCGTCGCGTCGCCGAACCTGGCGCCTACACCCTCGCCGCCGACACCGTCGTCGCCCTGGGCCGCCGCATCATGCCCAAGGCGGAAGACGCGGAGGAGGTCCGCACCTGCCTTGCCCTGTTGTCCGGGCGGCGCCATCACGTCCTGACGGCGCTGGTGCTGGTGGCGCCGGACGGCGCGGTCTCGGCTCGGGTGTCGGACAGCGTGGTGGGCTTCGCGCGGCTGCTGCCGTCGCAGGTGGACGCCTATGCCGCGTGCGGGGAGGGGGTGGGCAAGGCCGGCGGCTACGCCATCCAGGGCCGGGCCGCGGCCTTCGTGCGCTTCCTGTCCGGCAGCTACAGCGGCGTGGTCGGGCTGCCGCTGTTCGAGGTGTCGCAGGTGCTGCGCGGGCGCGGCTACCCCGTGCCGTGACGGCCCGCCTGACGATGCGTATCCTGGCGGCGTGCAGCCCCGGGGAGATACGGGTCGCGGCCATGCGGGACGGCACGATGCTGGACTACGCGATATGGCGGCCCGGACGCCCGGATGGCGTGGGCGACCTGTTGCGCGGCCGGGTGTCGGCGCGCGTGCCGGCGATGGCCGGGGTGTTCGTGGCGCTGCCCGATGCCGATGGCTTCCTGCCGGACAGCGAGGGCGGGGCAGGGCTGTCCGAAGGCATGGCGGCCGGCGTGCGCGTCACCCGTGCGGCGCAGGGCGGCAAGGGACCGCGCCTGACGGCCAACGGCATCGCCCCGGTTCCTCCAGGCCCGCCCGCCCTGCTGGCCCGCGGCCCCGGCGCCGTCGAGCGCCTGGCCGCCCTGCATCCCGGCGCCCCCATCCTGGCCGACGACCCGGCACTGGTGGCGCAGCTTCGCCCCATGCTGGGAGACCGCATCCAGGTTGGCCCCGTTCTGGACGACGCGCTGCTGGGCTGGATGGACGCCCTGGCGTCGCGCGACGTGCCGCTGCCCGGCGGCGCCCGCGCCAGCATCCACCCGACGCCGGCCCTGGTCGCCGTGGACGTGGACGCCGGGAGCGCCACGGCGGACCGCCGGGCCAAGCCTGCGGCGCAGATGGCGGCGAACCTCGCGGCGCTGCCCGAGCTGGCCCGGCACATCCGCCTGCGGAACCTGTCCGGCGCCATCCTGGTGGACGTGGCGGGCATGAGCCTGCGCCGCCGTCCCGCCCTGGCCCCGGCCTTCGCCGCCGCGCTGCAGGACGACCCGCTGCGCCCGCGCTTCCTGGGTTTCACCGCGCTGGGCCTGGCCGAGATCATGCGCCCCCGCGTGCATCCGCCGCTGCACGAGCTGTTGCGCGGCCTGCACGCCGCCGGGCTGGCGGCGCTGCGGGAGGTGATGGCCGCCGCTGCCGCCGAGCCGTCCGCGACCTTTGCCCTGCGCTGCGCCCCGGACGTGGCGGCGGAGCTGGCCGGGGACCCCGTGGCGCTGCCGGACCTTGCGCGCCGCACCGGCCGTTCCCTGATGATCCACCCGGACCCGGCGATGTCCCTGTCCGGCCACCCGTTTTCAGGGTGGATCATCGAAAGGACCGCGCGTGCCTGAACCGCTGCCCACCGCTCCCGCTGCGAAGCCCTGCCCAATCTGCCGCCGCCCGGCGGAGGCCGCGCGCTTCCGGCCGTTCTGCTCCGCGCGTTGCGCCGACGTGGACCTGGGCCGCTGGTTCGGCGGCGCCTACGCCATTCCCGGGCCGCCGCCGGAGCTGGACGAGGACCCGCCGGACAGCGCCGGGCTGTAGCGAGGCGGCGCGTGCAGAATGTCGCACGCCGGACTTGATCCCCGGCGCGGGCTGCGCTACCTGACGCTCCCCAACGGGGCCCAGGTAGCTCAGCTGGTAGAGCATGCGATTGAAAATCGCAGTGTCGGTGGTTCGACTCCGCCCCTGGGCACCATTCTTCTTCTGCAGCCCGTTCAGGGGTCGTTAAAATTTCAGCGTCTATGATGCGCCGGATGCCCTGCCTGTGCGGGGTGACGAATCGCCTCTGAACGTGGTTGTCTCCCTCATGCCTGATGGTCCCGCACACCTGCACGAGCCTGACGCCGCGGCTGACCTGCGCCGGGTGGCAGGAGGGCAGCGCTTCGCGACCATCCTGGCCGATCCGCCCTGGCAGTTCCAGAACTCCACCGGCAAGGTCGCGCCGGAGCACAAGAGGCTGAACCGCTATGCCACCCTGACGCTGAAGGAGATACAGGCGCTGCCGGTCGCGGAGTGCGCCGCCGACACGGCGCACCTGTATCTGTGGATTCCGAACGCCCTGCTGCCGGAGGGGCTGGGCGTCATGCGGGCCTGGGGGTTCAGCTACAAGTCGAACCTGGTCTGGCACAAGCTGCGGAAGGACGGCGGCAGCGACGGGCGAGGCGTCGGGTTCTATTTCCGCAACGTGACGGAGATGCTGCTGTTCGGCGTGCGCGGCAAGAACGCACGGACACTGGCTCCGGGCCGGACGCAGGTGAACTACTTGGGGACGCGCAAGCGGGAGCATTCCCGCAAGCCCGACGAGATTTTCCCGGTCATCGAGGGCTGCTCGCCCGGCCCGCGGCTGGAGCTGTTCGCCCGCGGGGGCCGGCCCGGCTGGACGTGCTGGGGGGATCAAGCGGACAGCTATGCGCCGTCCTGGCCGACGTATGCCAATAACAGCGCGGCGGCTCCCCGCCTGCCGCTCGGCGACTAGGGTCTAGGGACAAAGTTGGAGGCCGTAACGAAATTCGCGATGCTACCTGTGGCGAACCCCTTGCCAATCAGGGTATCCACTCAACCGTCGCAGACTACGACTTACCTTTTCATGCGATTTTGC
>JAABUM010005495.1_pt1 | contig 13284 bp, 16 predicted proteins | sample 5559161 | NCBI WGS metagenome assembly JAABUM01 (sample SAMN10711868, study PRJNA513369) | rock metagenome | isolation source: Antarctica rocks | place: Antarctica: Victoria Land, Siegfried Peak nord | reverse complement strand
CTCCCCGGCACCAACGGGCTATCGGAGGAACAGCAAAGAATGCTCACAACGCGCCAGGCCAAGAAAACATCCAGGCACGGCGTCGATTTCGCACGCCCCCTTGACAGACTGACCTCCATATCAGCTTTCGGGCTCATCGGCACCGCCGCCTCGCTGGCGGGTACCAGGCTCAACCACACGGTCGACCCCCAGATCCTGCTGCTCGCGTTCGCCGGGCTGATGGTCATCGCCGCCGCCGCCATGCTCGCCCGTAGCCGTCAGGACTCCCAGGCGAGCCCATCTCGCGGGTCCAGCAGTTTTGTGCACCGACAGCCGGTGTCGGCTGCGCCGTCCATCTCGACGGACTCGGCTTTGCTCATCAGGACCCCGGCGCCGGGCCCGGCAACCACAGCGGCGAGCCCCAGCAAGCCAGCGGAGCCCGGCGGCCGTGCGGGTCTGGCACGAGTCGTCGCTGCGGCCCTGGTCGTCGGCTTCCTGACCGGCTTCTTCGGCGTCGGCGGAGGCTTTGTCATCGTGCCCGCCCTGGTCGTCGCCCTGCGCTACGAGATGCCGATCGCGGTGGGCACCTCGCTGATCGTCATCGCGATCAACTCACTCGGTGCCCTCGCAGCCAGGGTCGGGCACACACAGATCCCCTGGCACGTCGTCATCCCGTTCACCCTCGCCGCAGTCGCCGGCTCGCTGGCCGGCAAACGCGTCGCGGACCGCATCTCCGGTCCCGCCCTGACCCGGGCCTTCGCCGTTCTGCTCATCGCCGTCGCCGGCTACGTCGCCGTTCGCGCCGGACTCAACCTATGAGCACCAGCGGCGATGCCACGGCAGCCGGCCCGAGGTCACTGCGGCGACACGCGCCTCGTCCGTCGAGGGGACGGAGGCACCGAGCGTCTAGAACGGCACCCTGGCCTGATGCGCCTGCCGCACCGCCCGGAACAGCTCGCTCAGCACCGCAGGTACTGCAGTGCTCCGCTGATCAGAACGGCGGCTGGATGTAGCGCGACCACTGGTGCCGACAAGCCGGCGGTGGTCCTCACCCGAGGGACCGGCGCCCGGCACGCTCGAGGACGCAGTGTGGATTGGTGCAGACATAGCGCTTCCTGATCAGCGGTGACGGGCAGGGGCGTCCTCCCCCACGGGCCGCCGATCTGCGTCTCACAGCTCGGCGCCCTGGGGACCGCTACCAACAGTGCGCGTCGTTCACGACGAGCAAGGTCACGCCCAGCAGGCACAGGCGCCAGCACGGCACGCCTGCCGTCGTCGCCCGCTCACCGCCGTCCACACCGCAAGCATGCCTCGCCGTCATTGACTGGCTAGGCGCTGACGTCGATGATGCCCATCATCCCAGCGTCCTCATGGTCGAGGATGTGGCAGTGGTAGACGGTCCGCCCCGCGTAGTCGCCGAAGTGGACGCGAAGCCGGACCCACCCCCTGGCCGGTACGAGCACCACGTCTTGCACCGCTCCTGAGGCAGGTGTGCCGGCGCTGTCGCCGACCACCTCGAAGGGCCAGACGTGGAGGTGGAACGGGTGGTCCATCGAACTGGTGTTGGTCACCACCCACTCCTCGGTGGTGCCGAGGCGGGCAGCTTGGTCGACCCTGCCCGGGTCGAACCTGCGCCCGTCGATGGTGAAGGCCATACCGCCCATTCCCATCCCGGTGGCGAAAGTCAGGTGTCGCGTTCTGACGGCCCGACCGGCGGGGAGGGGTGTGTTCGAAAGCAGCAATGAGAGGCCAGACGTTGGGCGCGTCGGGCCGGACACCGCCAGGGTGGCAAGCACGCGGGGCCTCGCCCCGGCGAAGGAGGTCCCCATGCGGCCCATCATTCCGGCGTTCCCCCGGTCGTAGGGCTCGGCGATGAGACGGTAGTTGCCTTGGCTCATGGGTCGCACGATGACGTCAGCCCTGTTGCCCGGCGCCAGGACGATGCGATTCAGGCTGCGTGCGCGCGGAAGGGAACCACCGTCAACGGCGATCTGGGTCAGCTGGTGAGCCTCGAGGGTTAGCGCGAGCACGCGGGAGACGCAGGCGTTGACGATTCGCCAGCGCTCCGACGTACCCGGGACCGAGGCGATCGTGGGCTGGAGCTGGCCGTTCACCAATACCCATTCGCCCTCGCGGCCCATCATCTTGGCCATAGGGTCGGCGGCGGCGACGTACCCGCTGCTGTCCACCGTCGTGTCAGTGATCATGATCGTCCGCTCGATGTCACTGACGGGACGCTGCTGCCCGTCGACAATCAGGGCGCCTGACAGCCCGCCGAAGACTTGATCGGCTACATGCTCATGGTGGTGCGGGTGATACCAGTAGGTTCCGGGCCGGTGATCGGCGGGGATCTGGATTGCGTAGTCGAACGATGCCCCCGGATCGACCGTGATGAACGGGTTGTCGCTGTTGCCGGCGGGCGAGACGTGCAAGCCGTGGGTGTGCAAGTTCGTCGGCTGGTCGAGCCGGTTCACGAGTCTGACCCGAAGCAGGTCCCCGGGCCGGACTCGCAGGACGGGCCCTGGTGAGGTGCCGTTGTAGCCAAGGGCCGCGGTTGGCCGACCCGCCAGAGTCACACCGGGGGCTGCGGTGAGCGTGATGTTCAGCAGCCCTGTGGAACTGCTCAGTACTGGGTGCGCGGCGAGTTCTGCGCCTACTGCGCCGGGTTGCAGGACCCGGGATGTGCTGGAACCGACCCCTGCGGCCCAACCGGTGGTCCCGGCGGCGACAGCGGCCGTACCGAGGCCGATCAGCCCCAATGCGCGGCGCCGACCGATCAGTTCGCCGCTCACGACAGCGCCTGGCGGCGACGCTGATACTCATCCGCGTCGATCTCGCCTCGAGCGAGGCGCCCGTCCAGCACCTGCCGCGCGGTCGGCTGATCAGCCGCTGGCGTGCCCGGCGTCATTACATAGCGAGTGACCCCCAAGCCGATGACCAGCAGCCCGATCACAATCAGCACCGGCCACACCCACATCCAGCCCGTACCTGAGCCATTCATCAAGTCGTCTCACCTCTGGTCGCCGAAGCCTGTGGAACACGTGGGGCTCCCTGCTCGCCGGTGGGCTGCTACTCGCATCAGCACCTTTCACGGAACTGCTCCGAAAGGAACCGCGTGTCAAAGCTGACCGGGGCGTTGCTCCCGCAGCGCCCGGCGGCCGACTCACCATCTCGCCCGCCGTCTTGCACGTCCGTCGCAACTATCTACAGAGCCCATCCGAGGCGACTCAACGATCACTGCGGAGCCAATTGCCGAACGCTCCTGACTGCTCGTGTCCACCACGTCGGACCCGACCCCGACCCGCCCTTCCTCAGCAACGAGGGACTGCGCGCTGAGGCCGCCACGGGAGCGCTCCTCGGCGTCCAGCTGCGGGCCGGGATGGCCGGCGGAGCGAGGCGCGCCATCTCGTCAAGCCAGTGACAGGAAGAGCCTTTCCAGCTGCTCACGATCAAGCTCCCCCGTCGAGCTCGGGTCAGCGAGGCACTGCTGCAGCCCGGAGGCGATGATCGCGAAGCCGGCCTTGTCCAGGGCGCGTGAGACGGCAGCCAGCTGGGTGACGACGTCCTTGCACTCGCGGCCTTCTTCGATCATGCGGATGACGCCGCCGATTTGTCCCTCGGCGCGGCGTAGCCGGTTGAGCACCTTGCCGACGGAGTCGTCATCGATCTGCATCTGGCCTCCCTGATACCCCGGCCCGTATCGTAACGCTTCGTGTCGCGAGTGGGCTCCCCGGGTTAGCGCGGCAGATCTACCCACGTCGGCCAGGACCGTCCTGACCAGCGCGCCACCGCACCCAGCAGCGGCGGTCCGGCTGGCTCCGGGCGTCCGGCCTCACCCTCCGCGCCCCCCGGCTGGCCTTTGAGGTCCAGGCAGCACAGATACACCGGCGGGTATTACCTGATACGGTGGCCCAAGACACCCCCGGGGGTATTCCGGGCGCCGTAGCCAAGGAGTGCCAGTCAGATGACCCTTACCGCCACCCCGAGGCCGGACGCAGACACCGTGTCACCGCGCTACGGCCCGCTCGGCCGGCTCGGGCGCTACACCGCCACCCACTTCCGCCTGGTCCTGGTCGTCTGGGCGGTGATCGCCGTCAGCCTCGGCGCGTTCGCCCCCCGGGTCGAGAAGGCCCTGGCCGGGGCGGGGTGGGAAGCTACCGGGTCGCAGTCGGTAGCGGCCCGCACGCTGATCGACAAGCAGTTCTCCGGCTTGTCAGCCGCGGCCCTGCAGGTCGTGGTGCACTCGGCGACCCCGATCACCAGCCCAGCGAACCAGGCGACGATCCGCCGCGCCGAGCAGCTGCTGCGGGCCGACCCGAGGGTCAGCACCGTGCTGGCACCGGCACCTGGCCTGTCGATCAGCCCAGACGGCCACACCGCCGTCATCCAGGGCGGCGCCGGCCGCGACACCAACACGATGGTCCGGGCCGCCGACGACCTCGCCACACCGCTGGCTCGCCTCGGCGGAAGCGATACGAGCGTCGCGCTGACCGGGTCCTCAGCACCGTGGAGCGACTTCAACACCGCCAACCGCACCGCGATGATGCGCTCGGAGCTGTTCAGCTGGCCCGTGACCCTGGCAATCCTGGTCCTTGCGTTCGGCAGCCTGGTCGCCGCCGGCCTGCCGCTGATGCTCACCATCGCCGGACTGGTCGCGGCGGCGGGCAGCCTCTACCTCGGCACCAAGGTCGGTGCCATCTCCATCTGGGCGATGAACTTCGCCCTGATGTTCGCCCTGGCGCTGGGCATCGACTACGCCCTGTTCCTGGTCGTGCGTTTCCGCGCCGCACGCGCCCGGCCCGGCGTCAGCAGCACCGACGCGGTCGCCGAGACGATGGACACCGCCGGCAAGGCCATCGCCTTCTCCGGACTCACGGTACTGATCTCCCTGTCGGCGGTCATGCTCGTCCCGTCACCGGCGTTCCGGTCGATGGCCCTGGGGATCATGCTCTCGGTGGTCTTCGTACTCGGCGCGACCCTCACCCTGCTGCCCGCGGTCCTGGCTCGTCTCGGCGCCCGGGTCAACGCTGCCAGCCTGCCGTGGGCCAACGCCGGCGAGCACCGCTCAGCCCGGTTCGCCGCCTGGGGCGAGCGGCTCTGGCGCCGGCCCGTCGCCTACGGCGCCCTGTCCCTGATCGCCCTGCTCGCCCTCGCCAGCCCCGTCCTCGGCCTGCGCACGGGGATGCCCAGCATCAAGGTACTGCCCGCGACGGCATCCGCACGCATCGGCTACGACCAGGTCAAGGCCGCATTCGGCCCGGGCGCCCCCGGCACGCTGCAGATCCTCACCCCGACGGCCACCTCCCACGTCGCCGTCCGGACCGCAGCCGCCGACCCCGGCCTCGCCCACCTGCTGCCCGCCATGGCCTCCCGCAACGGGCGCTGGCAGCTGGTGCAGGCCGTCCCCACCGTCGACCCGTCCGCCAAGGCCCTCGGGACCACCATCGACCGGCTCCGCCGGACCCTGCCCCACGGCACCATGGTCGGCGGCGCACCCGCGGAGAACCACGACCTCGAGAAGCTGCTCGCCGCCAAGACCCCGCTGGTCATCGGCGTCGTCCTGGCCCTGGGCTTCCTGCTGCTGCTCGTCGCCCTGCAGGCACCGCTGGTCGCCGCGATCGGCGTGCTCACCAACCTGCTCGCCACCGGCGCCGCGTTCGGCGTCGCGAAGCTGGTCTTCCAAGGCGGCCACGGCGCGAGCTTGTTCGGTTTCGAGCCGCAAGGGTTCCTCGACGCCTGGGCGCCGGTGTTCTTCTTCGCCATGATCTTCGCGATCGGGATGGACTACACCGTGTTCCTGCTGTCCTCGGCCAAGGAGCACTGGGAGCGCAGCGGGGACCCCAAGGAGGCGATGGTCGGCGGCCTGGCGCACAGCGGCCGGGTCATCTTCGCCGCCGCCGCCGTCATGGTCGCCGTCTTCTTCACCTTCGCCCTGTCCGGGCCGCTGCCACCCAAGGAGATGGGCGTCGTGCTCGGCGTCGCCGTCCTGCTCGACGCCGCCCTCGTACGCCTGCTGCTCGTCCCGGTACTGCTGCGCCTGACCGGACGCGCCGCCTGGGCGACCCCCCGCTGGCTTCGCCGCATCCTGCCCGACATCCGCTTCAGCCACTGACCGCCCACCCGATCCGGGCGGGTACGTCCTCCTAAGGAGACCCTGATGAACTACGGCACCAGCACTACGGTCGACCTGTCGTTCGATGACACTGTCACCGCCACCCGGGCGGCACTCGCCGACCAGGGCTTCGGTGTCCTGACCGAGATCGACGTGCAGGCGACGATGAAAGCCAAGCTCGACGTCGACGTCGAGCCCCAGCTCATCCTCGGAGCGTGCAACCCCCACCTCGCCCACCAAGCCCTGCAGGCCGAGCCCGACATCGGCCTGCTGCTGCCGTGCAACGTCGTCGTCCGGCAAAGCGGGACGGCAGTCATCGTCTCAGCCCTCGACCCCCAGCTCATGGTCACCCTGCCCGACAAGCCCGCGCTGCAGGCTGTCGCCGACGACGCCGCCCAGCGCCTCCGATCCGCCTTGCGCGCCCTGCCGGGCAGCAGCTGAACCCCCGCACCCTGGGCAACCAGTTGCGCCGGCGCGCCCGGCGGCCACACGAAACGGGTGACGTCTGACAGTGAGCGAACCTGCCAGCAGCTGGGACGCGACGTACTCAGGCGCGGCTGAGGACCAACTCAGCTGGTACCAAGCAGCCCCCACCGCGTCACTGGAACTGCTCGATGCCCTGCACGTGCTGCCCACGCATTCGGTCCTCGACGTCGGCGGCGGCACCTCCCGGCTCGTCGACGAGCTGCTCGACAGAGGCTTCGAGGACGTCGCCGTCCTCGACGTGTCCGCACTCGCACTCGACCGCGCCCGCCGCCGGCTCGGTCCCCAGGCAGCCGCCGTGACGTGGATCCACACCGACCTGTTGACCTGGACACCGCCCCGGACCTACGACGTCTGGCACGACCGGGCCGTGTTCCACTTCCTCACCGACCCAGCCGACCAGCAGCGCTACCGCCAGTGCCTGCGGTCGGCGCTCGCCGCCGGTGGCCACGGCGTCGTCGGCGCGTTCGCTGCCGATGGCCCCACCCACTGCTCGGGGCTGCCAGTCGTCCGCTACACCGACCAGGACCTGATCGACGCCCTCGGCGAGGAAGGCCTCGCCGTCCTCGGGACGCGCCGCGAACTACACAAGACACCGTCCGGAGCCACCCAACCCTTCACCTGGGTAGCCCTCGAACGCCTGTAGCGCCGACCCCCGCGCCTGGACCGCGGCGGCAGCCTCTGAAGTAGCGGTCTTGGCCGCTGCGCGTGGGGACCATCGGCCCTACCGCGCCACGGCAAGAACGCCTAGCGTGAACCAGAAGGAGCGTGAACCCTCATGATGGACTGGACAGACAACGCGAACAGCTGGGGCTGGGGCAACTGGGCCGGAATGGGCCTCATGATGCTGCTGTTCTGGACCGTCATCGCATTCGCGGTGGTCGCCATCGTGCGCTCGCTTCGCCAGCGCAACCACAGCCCCGCAGCGCACAGGACCGCCCGCGAGACCCTTGACCAGCGCTTCGCCTCCGGCGCCATCACCGAGGACGAGTACGCCCACCAGCGAGAACTGATCAACACCCCCTGACCCCTCGGCTTACGGCAACGCCGTGATGAGGCTGTTGTGCCAGGTGACGCCGATCTTTCCCGGGGACAAGCCGTGGGTCTGTCCGTCGCTGTGCCAGATGATGACGGCGGCGGAGTCTGCGCCGAGGCATCCGGTCACGGTGTTTGTTGGGGACGCGGCACCTGTGCTGGATGCGGTGAAGTTGTTGGTGGTCCCCGCCGCGTTACCCCAAGGAGTGAACCGGCCGGCGCCTTGGCGCCTGAGGTGCACGACGAAGGTGCTGTAGGTGGCGGACCGGATAAGGCCGGTGAGGGTACTGGTGGCGCGCTCGCTGCCGTTCACGCAGCTGAACGCGACGCTGCCGGCTGCCCTCTCCCATTCACCGAGGGTGATCTTCAGCGGCGTTGCGTCGGCGGCGAGCAGCCGAGTCGTCGGAGGTCCGGCTTGCTTCGCCGGCGCGACCCCAGCGATATGGCTGATCATCTGCGGACCAATTCCGGCCTTGGCGCCGGGTGAGACAACGAAGACTTGCGGGTCGATCACCGGGCTGATCTTGGATTCGATGGAGAAGAACGCCATGTGCAGCTGGTAGTCCACCTTCTTCGTCGCGCGGGTCGACGGGGCGGGGGTGGTTGTCGATGCGGGCGACGACGGGGATGTGCCCCCGCTGGATCCACACCCCGCCAGCAGCAGCGCTGCCGCGGCCGCGCTGATCGAGGCGGTTCGGACCTGCCGCGACGTCCTCGTAGCGGCGCGCCCTGCGCGCCGCGACGGCGTGGCCGCCGGCCTCAACGGAGTCGCATCAGCCGCTGCGCGGTTGAGGTGTTGCGACATTGCGCCTCCGTGTTCGAGTAGACGGTCCGTGTGGGGAACCCAGCGGCCCGCTGGCGTCCATCCGCGTCGAGGGATGAGTAGCGGGTTGTCCAGGGTGGTCGGTGGAATCGAGGCTAGGCCAGTGGAAGGTCGGTCACAGCGCGGGTGTCTGACTGCGGGTGGCGTAGATGACGATGTTGTCGCGGTAGTGCCCGGTGGCGGCGTCGAAGGTGCCGCCGCACGTGATGAGTACCAGCCGGGGTGGGCCCCTGGGGTTGAACACGTCGGCCGGCAGGGTGTTCTTGCTGTAGGCCCGGATGGCCTGGACCTGATAGGTCAGCACCCCTCGGGTTGTGGTCACCTCAATGGCGGCGCCGAGCGTGAGCCGGGACACGGCAGCGAGGGCTCCGAGGCCTTGGCGGGCGCCGTCGACGTGGCCGTCGATGACGACCGTGCCGTGCGGGTCGCCGGGAGCCCGGCCCCCGGACCACCAGCCGAGGGTGTGGACATTGTCGGGAACGCCAAGGGCGGCGTTGTCGACCTGCACCGGGACGACGGGGGCGTTGAGTGCCACGGTCGCGATGGCCAGCCGGGTCGGGCTCCCGCCTCGTGGTGGAACATTGCGTGGCTGGGTGCTGACGGCAGGCCGGTCGGCGGCGGGCGCCGGCTGGCCCAGGCCAGGGGCGGGGATGCGGCCGGCTGACGCAACAACGAAGGCACGAGAAGCCGGGTGGTGGTGGGCCAGGACGGTGCCGGCGCCCACTGCCAGCGCCGCGCCGAGCACAAGACCGGCGATGGGCTGTGCTCGCCTTTTCGGCTCGGGGCCGGGTGGGGCGCTGGCGGTGGGCGTGCGGCTCATGAACAGTTCGCTTCGGGTCTAGCGTCCGGTCCGGCGGCCGATGAGCCGGCGACCGGAGGCACCGGCAAGCAGTACGCCGGCTGCGAGGGCGGCGATCTCTGTGTCGCGTGCGGTGTTGGTGCCGGCTGGGGTAGCGGCCTGGCCGCCGGTGCCGGCGTTGACCTGCGTCGGTGTGCCAGCGGCCCCGGTTGAGGCTGCGCTGCTGCGGCTGGCGATGACCCAGTCGATCGGCATGAACGTCTTGAAGGTGTTGACGCCGCCGGCGCTGGTGCTAGGCAGATGCATGGGATAGGCGTGTGCGGTGTCGGTCGCGTTCGGGTTGTAGATGAACACCTCGGTCCCGGCGGTCTGGGTGCTGATGGTGACCAGCTTGGCTGCCTTTGATCCCAGCGTGGTGTTGCCATAAGAGTTCGCGGTGGTGCTCAACGGCTGGTATCCGGTGAAAGCGACGGTGCGGCCGTCGACGCGCTCACTGCCAGCGGGGCTGTTGGGGAAGTTGCCGAAGGCACTGGTGCAGCCGGTGTAGTCGGCGGCGCACTCTTGCAGCCCGAAGGTCGCCAGCGCGGTCTCGCCCGACGGGGGGGTGACGTCTCCGCTGCTGGGTGAGGTGTTCAAGATGATCCGCCGGGCGCTTTTAACGGCGCCGGGAGCGAAGGTCACCGTGATGCCGAAGCCGCTCACCGTTCCGCCGGCGGGGCCGACCTGCGCGCTGGCGAAGCTTGTGGGGGGCGCGTCGGCGGCGTAGGCAGCGGTAGGCAGCACCAGGGCTGCGGTGCCGGCTGCTGCAGCCAGCCCCAAGCCGAAGCGGCCCATATGACGGCGGTGTGAGGATCGCACAGACGTTGTCCTTTCCAGCGGGTGGTGACCCGGTACGGACCAGGCCCAAAACGGGCTCCGGCCAGCGCGCGGCACGGGGGTTGACATCGGCTGACACGGCTCGCGCGGGGGAACGGTTCACCGGCTCCGGACCAACTTTTCGCACAGGCCGGCTTCCCGCCGGCGCGGTCGGCGGCCGCGGGGCCGGGCCGGCAAGGGCCGTTCACCTGTCTCGGGCCGTGGGTTGAACCGTTCGCCCCGTCGCTGCGTGTCCGCTGATGACCTGCCCACGATCTGGAAGAGGCCTCATGACCGCCAGTCGCACCAGCGCCATCCTCGGTGCATCACTCGCCGTCTTGGCCGCCCTCGGCGACCGGCACCGCGCTCGCCGCCGGACCACCTGCTGCCGCCACCACCTACGCCACCGCCATCATCACCCCTGCCGGCGGATCAGTGTCTGGCTTTGGGATCACCGCCACGTTCGCCCCCGGCGCGGTCACCAGCGACCGGCTGATCGTGCTCGGCAACTGGCCCAACGGCCTCGACGTCACCCCACCGAGCGGGACCCCGGTGAAGACGTTCGGTCTGCAGGAGTGCACAGTTGATGGCATCGGCTGCACCAGCGAGTTCGGCAACTACCCCAACAGCCCCGCGGCACCGAGAGGATGATCCACAGCCGGCAGCTGCCGTTCACCGCCGGACACCCGCTGCCCGACACTGCCGGCAACACCAACTTCGGCATCGCGGCGCACAAGCTCCTCCGCATCACGACCCGCACTAGTGCCGACAGGGTCTACGTCTACAACCCCAACGTCGCCGACACTCCCCACGCCTACCCCACGCCGCTGCCCAGCACCAGTACCGGCCAGTCGCTGACGTTCCAGACCTTTCAGCCGATCGTCTGGACCCTGACCGCCCCCGCCGCCTGATCGCACGCACGACTCCGACCGCAGCATCCAGCCGAGACCGGTAGGCAAGGAATCACGTGCAGGGACCCCGAGCGTGAGTGCCGACGACGAGCTGCTCCGTCTGCTCGCTGACGAGCACGGCGGGGCTCTCTACGCGTTCTGCGTCCGCTTCACCGGTGACCGTCAGCGAGCCGAGGACGTCGTGCAGGAGGTCCTGCTCCGCGCCTGGCGCCAGCTCGATGCCCTCCAGCCCGACGACCGGCCGGTCCGGCCGTGGCTGTTCACCGTGGCCCGCAATCTGCTTACCGACCAGCACCGTGCCGCTGCCGCCCGCCCCCACCTGGTGTGCGACGACACGGCGCTGTCCAATGCGAGCGTCAGCACTGATGAGATCGACCGGGCAGTCGAGTCGTGGACGATGGCCGAGGCGCTGGGTCGCCTGACCCCCGAACACCGCGACGTCCTCGTCGCGTCCTACTGGCACGGCCGGTCCGTCGCCGAGACGGCTCTGGTGCTGGGCATCCCCGCCGGCACCGTGAAGTCCCGGACCTACTACGCGGTGCGGGCCCTTCGCCTCACGCTCGAAGAGATGGGAGTTGGCCGGTGAACACCCACGACGAGATGCGGCTGCTGCTCGGCTGCTACGTCCTGGCGACCCTGGACCCCGCCGAACGCTCCCAGCTCGAAACCCATCTTTCCGGCTGCGCCGAGTGCCGCACCGAGCTGGCCTCCTACGCGGGGCTGCCCGGTCTGATGTCACGGCTCAGCCCCGGCGAGGCCGCCGGGCCGGCGCCAGCACTGGCACCCCCCGCGACGCTGCTGCCCGGTGTGCTGGGCGCCGCCCGCGCCGAGCGCGACCAGGAACGCCTGGCCGCCCGGCGCCGGCAACGCCGCTGGCGCTACGGCGCGTTCGGCGCCGCCGGGCTCGCGGCCGCCGCGGCCGCAGCCGCGATCATTGCCGTGCTCCCCGCCCCGTCCGCCCCGTCCCGTGCCCTCGCCGCAGCCACCGGGGTGACCAGCACCGGTCAGCTCACCTACACCCGCAAGCCATGGGGCACCCAGGTCCACCTCACCCTCGCCGGGCTGCCCCGCACCGGCACCTTCACCGCCTCCACCGTCGGCCGCGACGGCGCAACCAGCATCGCCGCGACCTGGAACGCCACGCCCACCGGTCACGCCGACGTCACCGGCGCCACCCCCCTAACCCCCGAAGCCCTGACCAGGCTGCGCATCACCACCACCGACGGCACGGTCCTACTCACCGCCCCTAGCTGAGCGAAGCAAGGCGCCTGTCGAGTCTTGGCGCAAGCGCAGCAACCCGTCCGGATGTCGATGACGGCTACGTACAACCCGACGTAGGCCGTAATCGGCTGCAGTCCTACGTCGCCACCCTGGCCACCACCCCCGACTCCCCGTACTGCCCGCACGGCTTCTACATGGCCATCAGCCGACCCGACCTGCCGGCAGCCGCTCTCAGCGGGAACGGCCAGGGCGCTGAGGCGGCAAGGTGGAACCCGGCCGGCGTCCCGCAACGACTCCCGGCCCGGGCCGGGTCACGCGGCCCGGCCCGGCAGGCGCGCCGGCCAGCCGTCGGATGCGCTCGGCGCGCAGTTGCTCGGCGGCCTGCACCGCCCGGTCCTGCTCGACCCGCATTCGGGCGACCGCGTCGGCCAGGGCGGCGAGCTGGGCCAGCAGCGCGAGCATCTGGCCGTGCTCCGGCATCCGCACGGCCCCACGCCTGCCGGGCGGCCCGGTCGTAGTCCTCCGCCGCCGCATGCAGCGGCCCGCCGCGGCGGCCACCGACCCAGCCGGGTTATGGCGGCGAGGAAGTCAGAGGCGGCGCAGGCGGCGTCTACCGCCCCCGCGGGTCGTCGCGGTGCGCACCAACAGCGGCGGTGGCCTGGCGGGCGGCGTCGATCGCCTGCTCCCACAGCCCGGCCCGCTGCGCCTCGCTCAGCCCGGCACCGCCCACCCAGCCCCTGCTGCTCGCCACGCCCGGGCTGGCCGCCGGCCGCTCGAGCGGCAGCCTCGCCGGTCGGTGCCCAGCGGGCGGCGAGCTTGGGCAACGTGAGGTCGGCGGCGAGCTTGCCGCCGGAGTAGAACACCAGCCGCGTCCACCTGACCCGCCAACGCAACGGCGTAGCCGGTCAACGCACCGTCCTGCTCACCGTGCCGCTCCTTGACCACCAGCCCGACGTCCCGCAGCCGGCCGAACCTGGAGCTCCTGCTCCCGCTGGCCCGCGCCCACCGGGTCCCGCTCGACGAACTCGTCGGAGCACCCGCCACCGGCGACCCGCGCATCCACCCC
>JAABUM010005494.1_pt1 | contig 13285 bp, 12 predicted proteins | sample 5559161 | NCBI WGS metagenome assembly JAABUM01 (sample SAMN10711868, study PRJNA513369) | rock metagenome | isolation source: Antarctica rocks | place: Antarctica: Victoria Land, Siegfried Peak nord | reverse complement strand
CGTTGGGGTCCTTCTGACCACCGGTCAGGTAGGCGTGGACCCGGCTGTCGCGGTTGAGGGTGAGGAAGGTCTCCACGCCATCGGTGACGACCGACAGGTTCTCCGAGTGGGGGAGGGAAGCCGCCAGAACGGAGATCGTCGACGACGCGTCCATGCAGATCCCCAGGCCGCCAGACGGCACGAACCCGGAGAGCTTGCGGGCGATGATCTCCTTGGCGGCGCCCGCCCGGCGTTCACGGGCCTCGAACGGTTCGGCGCCGGTGACCGCACCCCCCCGGACCCGCCGCACCACCCCCCGGTCCTCCAGCGCCTGCAGGTCTCGCCGGATCGTCATCGTGCTCACCTGAAACCGCTCGGCCAGCTCCTCGATCCGGAGGGCCCCGTCGACGCTGAGCAGGTCATTGAGGGCCTGACGACGGCTCTCCAGGTCGACGCTGCTCTTCGTGACCACCAGTGCTCTCCTTCGATTGACGTTGTCTACCGGTGGATTGTCACACGAAGCAACGCACTTTGCGGCGGCCAGCTCCTCGGAGCCTTCGGCTGTGGCGCGTGGACCACCCGACCGCCCAAGCCGGGGTCCTACGGAGCCGCTCTGCCAGCAGGTTCGTCGGCGTCTCGGTTAGCCGCTCTTGTCATGTCCCGTCGCCCGAACCACTTGACACACGTGGTCCGATCGTGTGAACTTCACACGAATGAACATAGGGCGCGACGACAACGAGGTCGGAGAGTAGACGTGGCAGACGCACCCCTCCAGTGTCGGGACCTCGCCAAGGCGTTTGGCGGGGTGCCGGTCCTGAACGGCGTGTCCCTCTCGCTTGCCCCCGGAACGGTGACTGCCCTCGCCGGGGAGAACGGCGCGGGCAAGTCGACGCTGATGAAGATCGCCTCGGGCCAGGTGAAGCCCGACCGCGGCACCGTGCTCATAGCGGGTCAGCCATTGGAGAGCGCCGACCCCCACGCCGCGCACCAGAAGGGGGTTGCCATCGTCCCTCAAGAACTGGCGCCTATCCTCGAGATGACCGTTTACGAGAACCTCTTCCTCGGCCGTGAGCTTCGTAACCGCGCCGGGCTACTCGAGCGGCGAGCGATGGCGCGTGAGGCCAAGGAGATGCTCGAGGTCTTCGGCGTCGAGATGGACCCGCAGGCACCGGTGCGCACCCTGTCTGTTGGCCTCCGGCAGATCGTCGAGATCGCCAAGAGCACCAGCGGGGGCGCGAAGGTGCTCCTTCTCGACGAGCCCACCTCGGCCATCTCCGACCGCGAGGTCGAGCGCCTGTATGCCGTGGTGAACACGCTGCGCGAGCGAGGCGTCGCCATGCTGTACACAACGCACAAGATGGAGGAGATCCGCGCTGTGGCGGATCGAGTCGTCGTCCTGCGCGACGGCGGTCTCGTCCTCGAGCAGCCCATAGCTGCGATCACCGACGACGAGATTGTCCATGCCATGATCGGCCGCGAGCTCGAGGAGCTGTTCCCCGTAGTGCACGAGCCTGGCGAGCAGGTGGCGCTCGAGATCACGGGGCTGCATGTCCACGGAGCTCCGACCCCGATCAACCTGCGGGTCCGCAAGGGCGAGATCGTCGGACTGGCCGGTCTCGTGGGAGCGGGTCGCACCGAACTGCTGGAGGCCATTTTCGGGGTGCGCAAGAGCACCGCCGGCACCGTGTCGGTGGGCGGTCGAGAGGTCAGCCGCAACCGGCCGGCCCAGTCGATAACTCGCGGCATGGCCTTCGTCCCGGAGGACCGCAAGGGTGCCGGCGCGGTCCTGACGATGAGCGTTCTCGACAACGGGTCACTGCCGCGACTGTCCCAGTTCACCGCTGGAGGCTGGCTACGCCAGCGTCGCCGGGGCCGGGCAGTCCAGGATGCCATGGGATCGGTTCGACTGCGCAGCCACGGCCTCTCGCAGCAGGTGGGCACCCTCTCCGGCGGCAACCAGCAGAAGGTCGTCCTGGCCCGCTGGCTGACCGGACACGTCGATGTCCTCCTCCTCGACGAGCCGACCCGCGGCGTCGACGTGGGGGCTCGCAGCGAGATCTACCGCATCATCACGGACCTCGCCGCGGCGGGGATGGCCGTTCTCATGGCCTCCTCGGACATGCCCGAGGTGCTGAGCCTCTCGCACCGGGCTCTCGTCATGCGTGGGGGAGGGGTAGCCGGTGAGCTCGATCGGCAGGAGCTGGCCGCACCGAGCGCCCAGGACAGGATCTTCCGCCTGGCCGCGGGACTCGACTCGTCGAGCACGGCTGACGATCCGCTCCCCCGGTCCGCGTCCGGACATCGGGGGCCGGGCGGCATACCGGGCCCCGCCGAGGCGACCCGCGACAGCACGTCCACCAGCAAGACCGAGTCGACCACCACGAAGGAAGACCGATGACGACCCAGCAGGTGAGCCCGGCCACAACGACCGGCACGATCGCACCAGAGCAGCGGCCCGCCGCTCGATTCAGCGTCGAGTGGTTCCGGGACCAGGCGATCCGTCGCGCCATGGTCATCGTGATGCTGCTGATCATCTCCTACTTCAGCTACCGCAGCGCACGGTTCGGGACGCTTGACAACATCCAAACCATCGCTGTCGCCGCCGCGCCGTTCGCCCTCATCGCCCTCGGCCAGACGCTTGTCATCCTGACCGGGGGTATCGACCTGTCGGTCGGCTCGATCATCGCTCTGAGCGCCATGACCGCTGCCGCCATGGTCAAGGGCCACCCGGAACGGCTGGTCCTCAGCGTCGTGGTGGCTGTGCTCGTCGGTCTCGTCGCCGGGGCTGTCAACGGGTTCTTGGTGGCGAAGGTCAACGTGCCACCGTTCATTGCGACCCTGGGGATGCTGACGACCGCCTCTGGGCTGGCCTACGTCGTCGGCAACGGGGCCCCGATCAACGGGTTGCCGAGTGAGTTCGGGCAGATCGCGAACACCAAGGTGTTCGGCCTTCAGATCCCGGTCATAGTCATGATCCTCGGGATCCTCGCCCTGGCTGTGATCATGCGCCGCACTTCCTACGGGATGCGAATCTACGCGGTGGGAGGGAACCCGGTCGCGGCCCTGATCGCCGGCGTCAAGACGAGAAGGATCCTGTTCAGCGTCTACGCGTTCAGCGGGATGCTTGCCGGCCTCTCGGGGGTCATGCTCGCGTCTCGGGTCATCTCCGGTCCCCCGAACCTCGGCCAGGGCTACGAGCTCGATGCCATCGCCGCGGTCGTCATCGGTGGAGCCAGTCTGCTGGGGGGCCGCGGCAGCGTCTGGGGCACCGCGCTGGGTCTGCTGCTCATCCAGACCCTGAACAACGGGCTCGACATCCTCGTCGTCCCGGCCTACTGGCAGAGCGTCATCAAGGGCGTGCTCATCGTGGCCGCGGTCGCCGTTGACGTCTGGTCAGCGCGCCGCCAGGTCTGATCCGCGCCCGCCGCACCTCTCTTAAACCCTGTACATACCCCACCGAATGGAGACAACGATGTCCAAACCTGCCCTGCGTGCACTCACCATCGCCCTAACGGGCACCGCTCTGCTGTCGGCTGCCGCGTGCGGCGCCGGTGACCCGACCAAGAACGCCGGAGGCACCGCCAGCGGTGGCAGCGGCGCCGTCCGTGTCGGCATCAGCGTCTACGACATGTCGTCGTTCATCACTGCGGGGAAGGGGGGAATCGACTCCTATGCCAAGGCCAACAACATCGAGGTCCTCTGGAACTCGGCGAACCTCGACGTCAACACCCAGGCGAGCCAGGTCGACCAGTTCGTCAACGCCGGCGTCAACGCCATCATCGTGGTGCCGGTGCAAGCCGACTCGCTCGGGCCCCAGGTGGCATCGGCGAAGGCAAAGAACATCCCCTTCCTCGCGGTCAACGCCGGGCTGAACAGCAAGGACCTCGCAGGGACCGTGCTGCCGGACGACGTCAAGGCCGGTGAGCAGGAGATGCAGATGATGGCGGACAAGCTCGGTGGCAAGGGCAACATCGTCGTCCTGCAGGGCCCGCTGGGCCAGTCCGGCGAGCTGGACCGGACCAAGGGCATCCAAAACGTCCTCGCGAAGTATCCCGACATGAAGATCCTCGCCAAGGACACCGCCAACTGGAAGCGCGACGAAGCCGTCAACAAGATGAAGAACTGGGTGTCGAGCTTCGGTGGACAGATCAACGGGATCGTCGCGGAGAACGACGACATGGGCCTCGGCGCCCTTCAGGCCACGCGCGAGGCAGGCGTCAAGCTGCCCATCGTGGGGGTCGACGGCATTGAGGACGGCCTCAAGGCCGTCAAGAGCGGCGACTTCATTGGGACCAACCTCCAGAACGGCACCGTGGAGCTCGCCGCCGGTCTTGCCGTCGCGGCCAAGATCGCCAAGGGTGAGCAGGTCAACAAGAACCCTGTCTACCTCATGCCGAAGGTCACCACGGCCAACGTCGACACGTTCATGAAGCATGTGGTCACCGACAAGCCGGCTTTCCTGGCGCAGCTGCCGACGCTCATCGAGACGAACCTCAAGTCCGGTGACATCGCCAACGAGGGCACCAGCTGACCCGACGCCGTCCTCACCTCCCGGCGCGCGGTCTGCCCGTGGGGCTGGGAGCGGCGACGGGGGCGGCGGCAGCCGAAAACCATGACTGACCACTCAGGAGAAACCATGACGACGATGCGTGCAGCGGTCCTCCACGGCATCGAGAAGCTCGTGATCGAGGAGCGACCCGTGCCGTGCCCGGGCGCTGGACAAGTGCTCGTGCGCGTTACCGCCGTCGGGGTGTGCGGCTCCGACGTCCACTACTACGAGCACGGGCGCATCGGTGACTTCGTGGTGGAGCAGCCGATGGTCCTCGGTCACGAGTCTTCCGGCGTCATCGTGTCGGTGGGGGAGGGCGTCGGGACTGACCGGGTCGGCCAGCGGGTCTCGATCGAGCCCGGCGAGCCAGACCTCAGCTGCTCCGAGTGCCTGGCCGGGAGGTACAACCTCTGCCCGGCGATGCGGTTCTTTGCCACGCCACCGGTGGACGGCTCCCTCGCGGAGTACGTCGTCGTCCACGAGGCATTCGCACACCCCGTGCCGGACCAGCTCTCGGACGACGCGGCGGCGCTCCTGGAGCCCCTTTCGGTCGGCGTGTGGGCCAATCGGAAGGCGGGGACCACAGCAGGTAGCCGGGTCCTCGTCACAGGAGCCGGGCCGATCGGTCTCGTGGCCGCGCAGTGCGCGCTCGCCTTCGGCGCAACGGAGGTCGTCCTCGCCGACCTCAATGCCTACCGGCTCAACCTCGGTAGCAGCCTCGGGGCAACCGGCACCATCCGGGTCGACGAGAGACCCATCAGTGAGTCGGGCTTCGAGCCGACGATCCTCCTCGAGTGCAGCGGCCACCCGGGGGCGACGCGGGACGGGATCCGGTCCGTCGCCCGGGCTGGCCGCGTCGTCCTCGTCGGAATGGGCGGCGACGAGCTGGCCCTGCCGCTCGCGCACGTCCAGAACCGCGAGATCGAGGTCACCGGCACCTTCCGGTACGCCAACACCTGGCCCACAGCTATCGCGCTGGCCGCATCGGGCCGCGTCGACGTCGACCGCCTTGTGACCGGCCACTTCACCCTCGACCGCACCCAGGACGCGCTCCTGGCCGGACGACGGGACCCGCGGTCAGTCAAGGCCGTCATCAACCCGGCCAGCTGACCCACGCCGGCGCCTCCACTCGTCGAAAGGACGAATCCCATGACCCACGTTCACGACGACCCGCACACCTTCACCGCGGACATGCTCGGCGGCTTCCTCGATGTGTACCGGGACACCGTGGTCGGCGTCCGCGGCGGCGTCGTACGGTCCGTGGAGACACCGCCCGGGAAGGTGGCCGTCGTCGTCGGCGGCGGTTCCGGGCACTACCCGGCCTTCTGCGGTGTGGTCGGGGCCGGCTTCGCCGACGGGGCCGTCGTAGGCAACATCTTCACGTCACCGTCGACCCAGGACGCCTATTCGGTCGGGAAGGCCGCGGCGTCCGATGCCGGGCTGTTGTTCTCCACCGGCAACTACGCCGGCGACGTCATGAACTTCACGCTCGCCCAGGAGCGTTTGCAGCGCGAGGGAATCGACACGCGGGTCGTCTTCGTCACAGACGACATCGCTAGTGCGCCAGCGACCGAGACCGAGAAGCGCCGCGGTATCGCCGGGGACTTCGTCGTCTTCAAGATCACCGGTGCGGCGGCCGAGGAGGGTATGGACCTGGACGAGGTGGAACGCGTGGCCAAGCACGCCAACGACCGGACACGCACCCTCGGTGTGGCCTTCGGCGGGTGCACCATGCCCGGCGCGGACGCCCCGTTGTTCACGATCCCCGAGGGACAGATGGGGGTGGGGCTCGGCATCCACGGCGAACCCGGCATCGAGGACGCGCCACTGCCGTCGGCGTCGCAGCTCGCGTCTCGTCTCGTGCGCGGTGTCCTGGCCGAGAAGCCGACTGCCTCGGGTCATCGCGTCGGTGCCATCCTCAACGGTCTGGGAAGGACGAAGTACGAAGAACTCTTCGTCCTCTGGGGCCGAGTCTCGGCGCTCCTTGCCGAGAGAGGGATCACCGTGGTCGAACCCGAGGTGGGCGAGCTTGTCACGAGCCTTGACATGGCCGGCTGCTCCCTTACCTTGGTGTTCCTCGATGACCAGCTCGAGCGCCTGTGGCGGGCTCCCGCCCAGACCCCGGCGTTCCGCAAGGGCACCGCGATGCCGGCGGCGACCGGCGCCCTCCGCGGCGTGGACACGGCCGCTGAGACGACCACAGTCTCGACCTCTCCCGGGACCCCGCAGTCCCGGGCTTGTGCCCGCTCGGTCGTCGTCGCCCTGGAGCGAATGCGCGCCACGGTGGGAGAAGCCGAGGGCGAGCTTGGGCGGATCGATGCCGTGGCGGGAGACGGTGACCACGGACGCGGCATGGTCAAAGGGGTGGGCGCAGCGGTTACCGCGGCAGCTGACGCGGCGGACCGTGGCGCCGGCGCCGGGTCGACACTGACTGCGGCGGGTGACGCCTTCGCTGCCGAGGCCGGCGGGACCTCGGGCGTCCTCTGGGGCGCAATGCTCGTCGCCGTCGGGCAGCGGTGGGGAGACGAGGTAGCTCCTGCCGCCGACATCGTCGTCGCGGGCATGGCCGACGGGCTCGACACCCTGTGCCGGCTCGGCGGCGCGAAGGTCGGAGACAAGACAATGGTCGACGCCTACGTGCCCTTCGTCGACACCCTGCGCGCCGAGGTCGACGGCGGGGCCACGCTCTCGACCGCGTGGCAGGCGGCCATCGGCGCCTGCGACGCCGCGGCCCGCGCCACGGCCGACCTCACCCCGAAGATCGGGCGCGCCCGGCCCCTGGCCCAGCGCAGCGTCGGCACACCGGATGCCGGAGCGACCTCGTTCGCGCTTTGTGTGCGGGTTGTCGGCGCAGCGATCGCGACCATGCGATGACCCCCTCAACGGACATGGAGAGCAACGACATGGCGGGCAAGTGGCGAGTGGTCGTCGGGTCGGATGACGCCGGGCTGGACTACAAGACCGTGCTCAAGCGCGACCTCGAGCTCGACGACCGGGTGGCCGAGGTGATCGACGTGGGCGTGGGAGTGGACGAGTCCACGGCCTACCCCCACGTCGCGGTCGCCGCGGCCCGGCTCGTCGCGGCGGGCGACGCCGACCGCGCCCTCCTCGTGTGCGGCACGGGCCTCGGTGTCGCCATCAGCGCCAACAAGGTCCACGGCATCCGCGCCGTCACCGCGCACGACGGCTTATCCGTGGAGCGGGCGGTGCTGAGCAACAACGCCCAGATCCTCTGCTTCGGCCAGCGCGTTGTGGGCCTCGAGCTTGCTCGCCGCCTCGCCAGCGAGTGGCTGGACTACCGCTTCGACCAGAACTCCGGCTCGGCGGCGAAGGTGCGGGTGCTCTCCTCCTACGAGGCGAGCAACGGCGACGCAGACCTTGCCCAGACCATCATTGACGACGAGGAGCTCGCCCGCTCCGGAGAGCCGCACCGCCCCACTGCGACACACACCGTCGCCGACGTCAAGGAGCAACAGCATGGCTGACAGCACCCGATCGAGCACCGAGCCAGCGATCGACCTGAGCCTCCGCCTCGAGGGCAAGGTGGCGGTCATCACCGGGGCTGCGTCCGGCATCGGCGCTGCTGTCGCCGAGACCTTCGTCGCCAAGGGCGCCTCAGTGGCAGTGGTGGACCTCGACGCCAAGGCGGCCCAGGCGGCGGCCACCCGTCTGGGCGGAGGTTGTCGCGCATTTGCTTGTGACGTCTCGGACCCCACGTCAGTCACCGGCGCCGTCGAGGCAGTTGTCACGGCATACGGGCGCATCGACGTCCTCGTCAACAGCGCCGGCATTGCGATCCTCGACCGGGCGGAGGACCTAACTGTGGAGGCGTTCGACGCGACGATGGCGGTCAACGTCAAGGGGACCTTCCTGGTCTGCCAGGCGGTGGGGCGACACATGCTGGCTGCTGGACGCGGCAAGATCGTCAACCTCGCATCTCAGGCCGCCACTGTCGCCCTCGACCAGCACGTCGCCTACTGCGCCTCGAAGTTCGCCGTCGTCGGCATCACTAAGGTGCTCGCCTCGGAATGGGCGGGGCGCGGGGTCACCGTGAACACCGTCTCCCCGACGGTGGTCCTGACCGACCTCGGCCGCAAGGCGTGGGCCGGGCCCAAGGGGGACGCACACAAAGCGCAGATCCCCACCGGCCGGTTCGCTCTGCCGGAGGAGGTGGCGGCAGCCGTCTTGTTCCTCAGCTCCGGTGCGTCGGACATGATCAACGGCGCGGACCTCCTGGTCGACGGGGGATACACGATCCGCTGAGTTGCTGTCGGGTCATCTGGGAACCCGGTGCACTCCTGCAAGAGCCCGGCGCGTGGCCGCACGTCAGGAGTGTTTTTGTTTCACCGGGCCGCTGATGGGACAATCGACCGGAAGGAATCGCGTTCGAGGTAGTGGTCGGTCAACAGCCAGGGTGCTCGGACGCGGGGGACTAGGTCGGACACACGAGGGCCCACCATAGGTGACAGCGCCCGCACTGGCGATCCGCGCGCTGAGGGTTTCACTGGCCGTGCCTCGGTGTTGCCGGAACCGCCGATGTCGGTGGTCACTGGCGCGTCTGCACGTCAGCCGCCTGACATGACGCGCTGAGCGGAACAGCGCAAGCCGGGGTGTCATGGAGTTCTCGTCGACGAAGCGACGGTGGAAGTGGCGTGGTGACATGTGCGCCGTGGCGGCCATCTGCCGCCACGGTGATCGGCACCTCGAGGGTGGACAGCATCCACTGCTGGGTTGCCGCGTCGGGGCCATCTGGGTTACGTCCCCCCGGTGCCGCTGGCACGAGGAGGCCGACGACCACTGGGACGACGTGCACGAGGGGAGGGGCGGTCATGCTCAGCGGTGACCCGTTCTACGGGGACGACAACACCTCCGGCGCGTTGGGCGACGATGACCCGTACGCCTGGCCGTGCGATCAGTGCGGAGCTGGGCCCGGGGAGGACTGCCGCCCGTGGTGTACCTCCCTCGCAGACGCCCAGGACGACAGCGCCGCCGAGCTCGGCATCCTGTTCAGCCACACCTCAGAGATGGTCTGGCCCGACCTGATCGGTCGCGCGTTCCCCGACGTCGAGGCGGCTCGTGCATATGGCGAGAGCATCACCTGCGCCCAGGGCGGGATCGAGCTCGCCATCATGAGTCGCTGCGCCAGCCGGCCTCAGTGGGTCGAGGTGGGTGGGCACCGGGCAGACCGCGCCAAGTCATCGCCCCGCTCTGGTCCGAACAGATCGCCGCCCGTATCGCCGCCGGCGCGCTCCACTGATCGCGGCCGAGTCGCTGCCTCGCCGTCCAGCGGCGCTGACGACCCGATGTGGGCAGCACCGGACGGGCCCAAGCGCCGGTTGGCGCTCGAACAACCTCTTGACGTCTGGTTGGGCTTGGAAGACCGTTGGAATCGTGGAGGTAAGCGTGGTAGAGCGTTCTCGTGTTCGGGTCCGGGTTGCGACGGCCTTTGTCTTGGCCCTCGCGTTGGTAGTTGCGGTGGCGTTGCCTTCGTACGCCTACCACCTTGAGGGACCGACGTGGGGTGGTCAGCCTTCCGCCGGGACATGTTGTGCTCACATCACAGTCGGGATCGAGAGCAGCGATAGTGCGAACATTAATGCGTGGGCGGACGGTATCTCGGTATGGAACAGCAGTGCGGCTTTCCCATATTTTAACCGACCAGGCGATTACAAGATTGGTCTGGCCGAGATAAATGACTCTGGGAGCTCCTCAGACGGGTACACGTCGTACTATTGCGTCTTCGGAAACTTCACGAGTATGAGCGCCTGGCTGAACCACTACTGGATTGCCGGGTATCCGTCATTGAAGTCCAGGGGTGTCGCACCGCACGAGCTTGAACACGTGGCCGCGCTCGCGCACTCAGATGGCTGCGTGGTGATGCAGGCGTACAGCGTGCCGCGGGAATCGTGCGGTACCAGCTACCCCGTTTTCGGATGACATCAACGGAGTTGACGCCATGCACTGACGGTGCGCGGTGATCTCGAAGATTGACAGGTTGATGCACTGACAGGAGAGTTGGCGTGAGACCGAAACGTTTGGTGGCAGCAGGGGCGCTTGTCTTAGGTATCGCTGGCGCTGCTCTGGGGACGGCATTCGCGACCCACCCGTTCCATCAAGTCGTTGACGCAAGTTGGGCCGGGGCGTACCCGTCGTATGAGGAGATGACACAGCACGCTGATGTTGTCGTCAGCGGTCATGTCGTGGCAGAGAACGGGTCTGAGGTCAGCCCTCAGGCCACCTCGCTCGTCTACACGAATTATGAGTTTCAGGTAGATAGGTGGATTGTCGGGCCCCCGGCCGCGAAGGGCATACTGCTGCACCAGAGGGGAGGCAGTCACGGCTTGACAAGTTCTGAGATCCGGGACGATCCGCCGTTGAGGGTGGGCGAGAAGGACATTCTCTTCCTGAAGATGTATGAGCCAGGAAAGTACTATGTGCTCGGTGGACCGACCGGCAGGTTTGTCGTTCGCGACGATGGCACCGTGAAAAACTTGCCGGGGGGCCTCATCAGGGTTGCCGAGTCTCAGCCGTCCATCGAAACTAAACTGGCCCGCATTGCGGCAATTCAAGGAAAGACGAGTTAAACCCAGATCTTTCACCGGCCGGCGGATGCCCGTGGTTGCGGCGCAACGATCGGCGCCTGGCTGTGATTCTTCCCATTGGGGTGTGACGTGCCCAGGGCGGGTCGAGTTCGCCGTGATATCCCGCTGCCCCGACCGGTCGCGGTGGGCCGCGGTGGGGACGGGTCAAAGCGTGCCAGCACGTGATCGCCCGGCTGTGGTCCGACCAGATCTCCGCCGGGTCGCCGGGCACGTTCCAGGGGGCGGGCAGCCAGCGGGGGCTAGCGCCACTTCCACGGCCACCACCGTGAGCGAGACGACTTGAGTTCGCTCAGCTGTGAGGAGTATTGGCCTCATCCGCGGCGAGCTGTTCCTGGGCGGCGAGCCGATGGGGCTGCCGGATGTGCTGCACATCCGAGGGCCCGGGCAGGAAGCGCTGATGGAGAACGACGAAGTTCTGGACTGGATCCGTCGTCAGGCCACCGGCGCGCGTCTCGTCTTCTCGGTCTGCACCGGCGGGGACGAGCAGGCCCAGGCCATCCAGCTGTTGATGCAGTACGCACCCGAACCACCCTTCGCCGCCGGTACGCCGAAGACCGCGCCGGCGGAGGTCGTGGCCGCCGCCCGGGCTGAGGTCGGCTGAGTGGCCATCGCGCCGAGGACGTGGTCGCGTGGCCAGGCGAGGACTCGAGGTCGGACTGGAAGGCCGGCGCTAAGAGGCTCGAGAAGAAGGCATACCACCGGATATGCGCCCGGCGCTCGGACCGGTATGCCGTCAGCGCCGCGGTGACGCTGTCGTGGCGCCGGAGCATCGCCGCGAGGGTCCAGGCGTCGGCGAGCGCAGGGAACCACCCGCGCCGAGCTGGGGGTCATGCCGTGGGCCGCGTCGCCGAGCAGGACGACGCCCGCGCCGCGGTCGGGATCGTGGCGGTCGGCCGGCGGCAGCCGACGTGGCGGTAGCGCGCCGGCAGGAGGTGGTGACCCGGTCGAGCAGGTGGTCGTGCTCGCCGGCGAAGGGACGGGCCCGCTCGCGCACGCGTCGACGCCCTCGGTCATGGCCGCGTCGATGTCGCGCTCGCGGATCGACCAGAACACGCTCGAGCGGCCCAGCCCGGTCGGGAGGGTGCCGAGGTAGTGGCGGGTGCTGTGGTAACGCTGGTAGAGCGCCGCGCCGCCGCGCTGCTCGGGGTCGCCGACGACGGCCCACAGGGCGCCGTAGGGATAGACCCGGTCGTGGCGAGCAAGCCCGCTCTCGCGGCGGACGACCGACGCTGCCCGTCGGCCCCGATGACGAGGTCGAAGGAGCGGTCGCCCGCGGTGTCGGTGCGCACCACCACCCCGCGGTCGTCCGGGCGCACGGCGGTCACCGTCACGCCGGCTGCACGAACCCCGGCTCGGCGTGTCCGCTGGACATCACGGGCTCGCTCGATCTCGACGGTGGCCACGCCCGAGACCAAGACCGAGGGCGACTTCGACGGGGTCGGGTGGAGCTTCCCGGCCGGGCAGCTGCCGGCTCCTGGTGTCGCGGTCCTGGCAGCACGGCATACCAGATCCCATCGACGGCAGGGACGGCACCGAACTTCGTCGCGCCCACCGCGGCCGTCACGGTCCCGGCGGCCGGGAGGTTTTCCCAGCTCTCCCTGCTCGCGAGCGTCCGCAACGGCGATGCGAGGGACGTGCCAGCGACCCTGCTCTACGCCGACGGCGATGTGTCGACCCGGGTCTCCACCAGTGACTGGGCGGCCGGGTCACCCCGGTTCGGCGAGACCGACCTGGTGCGGACCACCGGACGGGTCGCGATGAACAGCGCCCCGGGCACCGACGGGCTGCCCGTGCACCTGTGGGGCGCCACCGTCGCGACGGACCCCGCCCGGACTCTGGTCTCGGTGACCTTCGGCCCGAGTGCGCAGCTGGCGGTAATGTCGATCAGCGGGCGCCACGCCTGAGCCAGCCTATCCCTGGTTACCAGGGCGGGCCGGGACGAGACGGGGAGTGCTCAGGGAGGGCTCTGGCGCCACCGGTCAGCGTCGGGTGACCGAGCCTGCGCCGGTGATGGTCGTCGTCACGCGGGGCGACCCGGCATACCTGACCGCACCGGCACCGGCGATCCGCGCGTCGAGGGCCTCACTGGCGGTGACGTCGATGTCGCCCGACCCGCCGATGTCGGCGCTGACCGTGCGCGCGCGCACGCCCGCCG
>JAABUM010005492.1_pt1 | contig 13288 bp, 13 predicted proteins | sample 5559161 | NCBI WGS metagenome assembly JAABUM01 (sample SAMN10711868, study PRJNA513369) | rock metagenome | isolation source: Antarctica rocks | place: Antarctica: Victoria Land, Siegfried Peak nord | reverse complement strand
TCCCCACGGCGACGCCGGTCACCCCGACCGTCACCCCGACCAGCACGCCGGTCACGCCGACCGCCACCGCCACGCCGGTCACCCCGACCGCCACTAACACTCCGGTGCCGCCCACCGCGACGAACACGCCAATCCCCCCGACCGCCACCAAGACCACGGTGCCGACCGCTACCAGCACGCCGACGAACACACCCGTGCCCACGCCGAATGCCACTCACGGCAATGTCACCGGCTGTATCACCACCGACACGGTGACGGTCACCAACCTGCCGAGCAAGTACGACTACGCCGGGGGCGTTTTCAACACCACGATCCCCGGTGCGCCATCGAACATCTACACGTCGCAGCCGGCGGTCGTCAACGGCTCGGCCACTCTGACGCTGAACTATCCCACCTATAGCCCCGGCACCAGCTTCACGGTCACAGTCGATATCTACGCTCGTGACCGCACCGACGGGAGTATCGACTATATCAAGACGGTTAGCTGGACCGTCACCTGCCCTGCGCCCACACCGACCGCCACCGCGACAGCGACCAGCACGTCCACGCCGACGAAGACGCCCGTGCCGCCGACCGCCACGGCGACGCCGGTGACCCCGACCGCCACCCCGGTGACCCCGACCGCCACGCCGGTCACCCCGACCGCCACGCCGGTCACCCCCACCGCGACCAAGACGGCCATCCCCACGGCGACGCCGGTCACCCCGACCGCCACCCCGGTCACGCCGACCAGCACGCCGGTCACGCCGACCGCCACCGCCACCCCGGTCACCCCGACCGCGACGCCGGTCACGCCGACCAGCACGCCGCTGCCGACTGCGACGGCGACGAACACGCCCCTGCCGACACTGACGCCCACTCCGGACGGCTCGCTGGGATCGAACTGGCAGAATCGACAGGATGCGTATGGCAACACCATCCCGCAAGACTGCCAGTCGCCACAGGTCGGGAAGCTGCTCACCATCTGCGCGCAGTACAACTTCGACCTGGCGCTACCCAAATTAATCGGCTTCGGTAGGATTCCGATGAAGGAATGTGCCACCGTCGATATTCAGAGCGTACCGTAGTCATTGCGAAGCCATGTGGCCGTCGCGCCTCGCCTGGGGCGCGACGGCCCTATCCCGATTCTTCTAGGGGGCACATGAGTTCACGTCAACGCTGGCATCCGATCCGGGCATTGATGAAGCAGGACAGGCACGAAGCGCGAAGCGGCCAAGGGATCGTGGAACTGGCGCTGCTGATGCCGCTGCTTGCGCTCATCCTGGTCGGGGCGATAGATATCGGGCGGGTCTACATCGACGCGACTCGCCTCAACAACGCGGTTAAAGAAGGTGCCTCGATCGGCCTTTACCAACAAAATCAGGACGCGATCAACCATCGGGCGTGGCGCGAGGTCACCGACCCGACGACTGTGCCACCCAAACGTTTGCTTGGCCCAGTAGGGATGGTAGGCGATAGCAACGCACAGTTTCGCATCCGTCCGATTCAATGCTTACGCAACGGCGTGGCGATCGTCTGCGACGGCAAGCCGAATCCGGGCGATACGCTGCAAGTGAGCGCGGAATATGATTTCTTTCCGATCACGACAATGATCCTGCGCATCTTCCCGAATAAGCTGACCATCAGCCGCACGGTCAAGGTCGTGTACTGATGCGTACGGGCCTCGACTCTAACATGAAGCGCGCGGCACGCGGCCAAACGCTCGTCCTTTTCGCCCTCATGTCCCTTGTCTTGATCGCCGGCCTCGGCCTGGTGATCGATTCGGGTATCAACTACGCGCAACGGCGCAACATGCAAAATGCCAGCGATGTTGCCGCCCTCATTGGTGGGCGCATGATCACGCGCCAGGCCACGCGTGGGGCGATCTGGGACACCGTCTTCAGCACCGCCGTCGCCAATGGTGTCCCGAACGACTTAGCGCAGATCGACTGCGTCTACGTGGACGATAACGGCGCGGACATCGTTGCGTGCGAGCTCCCCATAATCGGCGCGAACACCGCCACCCGCCTCCTCCCACCCCCCGCTACCGCGACCGGCATTCGGGTGCGCGTGTCCGAGCAGCATACCACCCTGTTCATGCGCGCCATCGGTATCCAGACCTCCGGCACGGCGGCCACGTCGACGTCGCGCGCCCAGATCGTCACGCGGATGCTCAGTACCGACGTAATCCTGGCGGTATGCGGCGTGGATACGAAACTCGCGAGTGGCGGGACGCAGTCGATCCTGGATACACAGCAGGTGCCGAAAAATCCGCAGCCAAATCCCACCCCGACCCCGCCCGCGATGGAGCCCCAGGCGAAAAACACCACCATGATCCTGGATTCGGCGTATAGCTACGACTGGAACCAGCGTAACGCCAGCGGCGGCTTCACCACCACCGGCCCGGAATTCCAACTCTCCGGGAGCAACGTCGCTCAATGCAAACAAGCCAGCGGCTGGCAGGGGCGTGTCTCCAACGTTAACCGGGGCACGAACGGCAACGACTCGGTGGTCGAGATCATCCCCGATGGGACCGAGTACAATGTCTACGGTTCGACCTTCCAGGTGCTTAATGGTTCGCTCGGGAATACCCTGCCGCTGCACACCGTGAACGGTCCGCTGGGCTGCCAAAGCGTTATCGACAACGCCGCCACCACCCTGAACAACTGCGTCCTGATCGTGCCGATCATCGATACCAGCCAGATCAATAACGGCATCGCTCGCCCGCGCTTCTACGGAGCCTTCCTGGTCACACGCGACAGCAACAACGATCTCAAGGGCAAGCTAATCAAGAACTACCCGCTTCACGGCGACACGAGCACAGTACCAGGCTGGAATGGCACCTGGACCCCAAGCTATGTCGGGCCGGTATCTATCACGCTGGTCAAATAGCATGATGCGACGACACGTTACCGCTAACGGAGGATCGATGCGACGCTTCATCGCCATTCCCACCCTCTTCCTGCTCCTCACCCTCGCCGCGTGCGGCGGCACGACCACCACACCGGCGGCGAACGGCGGTGGGACGAACACTTTCGTCATCAGCTCGGCGACGGGTGGGCCGGGGATTCCAGCCGCCGCGAGCACCGAAACGCCGAGCGAGGTGACGCTGACCCTCCCCGCCGCCGCCCCGCCAGTCGACGGACTCGCGATGAACGATGTCGCGTTCGCCCCGGCGAGCGATGGTACACTCAAGGTGACCGGCAAGGTGGTCAATCAGGGGACGACGCAGGCGCACGTCACCCGGATCGTGATCCAACTCGTCAGCGACTCCGGCGAGATCGTCGCGCAGTCGAGCACCTCGAATGTGAAGCTCGCACCGGTCATTCCGGGCGATCAGGTCGCGTGGCAGGGGCAAACAAGGCTGAAGCCCGCCGAAGGACAGACACTACGCGTGATCGTCGAGGGCGAGGTCGCCAATTAGAACAACGAGCAAATAGGTTAGTCCGTGCTATACGGTGGCGCAGTATCCGGGGGCTCAAGCCCCCTGCTGGGGGTGCCTACGGCACCGGCGAAGTCTCCCTGTGGGGGATGAGGGTTGCGGCGTAGAATCTAAGCTTTCTGCGCGGTGCTTTAGCACCAACCACGCGATGCTGACAGCCAGGAGGACACAGTGCAGGGGGCGGGGCAATTGCCCCGCCCCCTTCGCGTTCCCAGCGCCCTATTCGCCCCCCTGATTGCGGAGCGCCGGGAAGAGGATCACATCGCGGATGGCGTGCTGGTCGGTGAAGAGCATCACCAGGCGGTCGATGCCAACGCCGAGCCCGCCGGTCGGGGGCATCCCGTAGCGGAGCGCCGCCACGTAATCCTCGTCGATCGGCATCGCCTCCTCATCCCCCGCCTCGCGGTCGCGCCCCTGCTCCTGGAAGCGCGCCAACTGCTCCTGCGGGTCGTTCAGCTCGCTGTAGGCGTTGCCGATCTCGCTGCCGAAGAGCAGCGGCTGGAAGCGCTCCACCGTCTCCGGCTCGCCCGGCTTCTGCTTGGCGAGCGGCGAGAGGGCGGTCGGGTAATCGTAGATGAAGGTCGGCTCGACGATGTTCGGGCGGACGAAGGTCTTGAAAAGCTCATCGACGATCCGCGGCCAGACCGTCTGCGGCGTGATGTCGAGATCGGCACCCTGGGTCTTCGCCGCCGCGATCGCCGCCGCATACAGGTCGGCCTGCTCCGGCAGCGCGCCGTAATCGACCCCGCTCCACTCCAGGACCGCGTCGCGCATCTTCACCCGGTGCCAGGGCGGGGTCACCGTGACGGTCCGCCCGCCGAAGGTGAGGGTCGGCCCGCCGCGCACGTCCAGGGCGATCGCGTGGACCAGCTCCTCCACGAGGCGCATGATCGTCTCGTAATCGGCGTAGGCCTGATACAGCTCCATCATCGTGAACTCGGGGCTGTGCCTGGCGTCGATCCCCTCGTTCCGATAATCCTTGCAGATCTCGTAGACCCGCTCGAAGCCGCCGACCAGCAGCCGCTTCAGGTAGAGCTCGTCCGCGATCCGCAGGTAGAAGGTCTGATCGAGCGCGTTGTAGTGCGTGGTGAAGGGTCGCGCCGCCGCGCCGCCGTAAAGGGGTTGCAGGCTCGGCGTCTCCACCTCCATGAAACCGCGCCCGTCGAGGAAACGGCGCATGGCACCGATGATCCGCGAGCGGGTGACGAAGCGCTGGCGCGTCTCCGCGTTCACCATCAGATCGACGTAGCGCTGGCGATAGCGCGTCTCCGTGTCGGTCACGCCGTGCCATTTGTCGGGCGGTGGAGTCAGCGCCTTGGAGAGGAGCCGGAAGGCGGAGACCTCCAGCGTCGGCTCGCCGCTGCGCGTCCGCATCAGCGTGCCGGTCACCTGCAAGAAATCGCTCAGATCGATCAGCGCCTTGAACTGCCCATAGGCCTCGTCGCCGAGACGGTCACGGCGCAAATAGATCTGGAACTCGCCGCTGCCATCGCGCAGGTTGGCGAAGCTGGACTTGCCCATGTCGCGCCGCGACACCAGTCGCCCCACGATCGTCACCGACTCGTCCACGTCATCGCCCGCCGTGTTCGCGGTCGGCGGCGCCCCGCCGCCGGGCGGCGTGCCTTCTTGCGAAGGGAGTAACGCCGCCAGCGCGGCGATCTCGTGCGTCCGCTCGGTGCGCGGCGTGTACGGCTCGATGCCCGCCTCACGCAGCCGCGCAACCTTCTCCAACCGGATGCGCGTCTGCTCCGGCAAATCCTCGCTCGGTTGTATGTCGCTCATAACCCCTCAGGAAAGTCGGCGGTCGGCGGTCGGCAGTCGGCAGAAAATGGCGCGGCACCGACAGGAACACGCTGCCCGTCGGCTCACCTTCTACAGACTATGGACAACCGACTACCGACCCCTCTCTGCCGACTGCCGACCGCCGACCGCCGACTCGCTTCGCTATTCCATCACCCGGATCGTATACACCATGTCCCCACCGGGGGCGCGGACGCGCACTTCATCGCCGAGACGCTTCCCGATCATCGCCGCGCCCATCGGGGACTGATCGGAGATCTTGCGGTTGCGGGTGCTGGCCTCGGCGGGGACGACGATCGTCCAGGTCTCGATCTCCCCGGAAGTATCGGCGATCGTCACGCGCGTGCCGAGGCGCACCGTCCCATCCTGCTCGCTCGGATCGATGATCTTGGCGTTGCGGAGCATGTGTTCGATGTCGCCGATTCGCCGGTCGAGGCGCGCCAGTTCGTCTTTCGCTTCTGTCCCCTCGCCACCGTCGGCGGCATCGCCATAGGTTTTCGTCCCGGCCAGTCGCTCTTTGATCGCCCGTTTCTGCGCGATCAGAGTCGGCAAGGACCCTTCCAGTTGCGCTTTCCCTTCGGCGGTGAGGTACGTTTGCTTTAATTCGGCCATGCCCGATTCCTCGCACTACGCCCAATACCCACAAGGAGCGACCCGCCGTCCGGGCGGGACACCACGCTCGGCAGCGATGATCCACAGCCAAAAAGCCGAGAGCCGCTATGGCCCTCAGCTTCGCCCCGCTGCCGGGTGGAAGTATAGCAGCGGCGGTAGTCGGTAGTCAGTAGTCAGAGAAAATTCCTTGAACCGTAGCTCTAGAGAACGAACGCCGACGAGCTTCATCTTCCAACAGCGCCGCCACCGACTACTGACCACCGATTACTCGCAAGGCCGATTCACATAGCCCGAACGGAACGGGCGCACTCGTGCCGTCTCGGGCTCATAGGCGTGGCGCCAGATGCAGCCGGTATCGTTCGCCAGCAAATGCAGCGAGACGGACGTCTCCGGGGAGGTCATGCGGACCCGGTGGATATCCTCGGCGGGCGGCAGGAGCGGGTAGAAATCACCCTGACGCACGATCCGGCGCGCGCTCAGCCGCAACTCCTCGCGCTCACCGACCAGCGCGGCATCGTCGTGCCGCGCATACACCGTCTCCTCCTGCTCGCCGCGATACAGGCCGATCAGCCCCCAGGCGAGATGATCGTGGACCGGCGTCGCCGCGCCGGATGGCACGACCAGCGCGAAGAGCGAGAGATCGCCCGCGCCGGAGCGGAAGAGGAGCCACTGGCCGATCCCCCCGCCCATGCCGCTCTCCGGCACCGGGGCCTGATACGCCGTCGGGAGCCATGTGACGTCGCCGAGGAGTCGCGCGAAGGCGGGGCGGATCGCCGCGATCGCCTGGGCTGGCCCCGCCACCGACCCGACCGCCGCGCGAACCTCGGCGATGAACGCGCGCACGAGCGGCGTATCGAGGAGGAATTCGTCCCGCCCGCCCGCACCCGGCCCGTGGCTGTCGCCGCACATCGATCCTTCCCCACACTACGCTGCTGCCCCGCTCTCCATCGGGCTATCGGCACCGGGCCATGTACCGTATCGCTCAGCGGCTATCCGGGCCGTCGCTCACCGCCGTGGTTTCGGCGCCGTTGCGGTGTTACGCCGCAGCGGCAGACGCCCCGCCTGCGTGTAGGGCTTGAGGATGTCCGCGTTATACCCCAGGTCATGCTCCTCACCGGACTCCTGTGGCTCGTCGCCGAACTTCCAGAACTGGTCGAGGAGGATCTGGATCACCACGGCGATCGGGACGGCCAGTAACGCCCCGAGGATGCCCAGCACCTCCTCGCCGATGAAGAGCGAGACGACCACGACCAACGGGTGCAGCCCGACCACATCGCCGACCATCTTCGGCCCGACGATGTGGGCCTCGACGTTGACCACCAGCAGGTACCAGAGCAGCGTCGCCCCGACCAGCCAGAGTTTCCCGGTGGTCGCGGCCACCACCACCGCGAGTATCACGGTGACGAAGCCGCCGACGTAGGGGATGATCTCCAGGACCGCCCCCACCACCGCCAAGGTCAGCGCATAGGGCACGCGCAAGACCGCCAGGCCGATCCCGAACGCGATCCCGAAGAAGGCCGCCAGCAGGAGCTGCGCCCGCACCCAATGGCCGAGGCCCTCGCCCATCTGGCCCATGATCGTCCCGGCCCGCTCGCGCATGGCGGGTGGGAAGAAGCGCCGCACCACGCGCGTCGCGAAGCGATCATCGACCGCCATGAAGAAGGCGAAGACGAAGATCAGCAGGAGCGTCACCAACACCGATCCGACTTCGGCGACGCCGCGACCCAGTTCCACCGCCCCCTCCTGCAAGCGCCCGCTGAGCCCGCCGATGACATCATCGACCTTCAATACTTGCCCGTTGTTCTGCGGCAACCGCGCCAACAAGGCGTCGGCCTGGGTCTGGTAATTCGGCAGATTCGCCCGCAGGAGTTCCACCTCGTTGGCGATCAGCGGCACCAGCAGCCCCACCACCCCGGCGAGCACCCCCACGACGAGCAGATAGGTGAGCAAAATCGCCAGGCCGCGTGACACCCGGAAGCGCTCCAGATAGTTCGCGGCGGACGATACCGCCGTCGCCAGCAGGATGGCGATGAAAAGGACGACGACGATGTGCGTGGCGTGAAAGAGGAGCCAGATGAGTCCCAACGCCCCCAACACCAGCAGGATGGCACGATTGGTCAGCCGCACATTAACTTCGCCTTGCATCGTGCCTCCTCTATGGTGCTAGCCGCGACGAGCGTTCGTAGCATACGTAGCACACGCCGATACCACCAGCCGCACCACCGCACCGTCGCGCATCGGATTGTTCGGCACCCGCCCGCCAGCACGCAGCGGTGGGCTGCGACCCTGACATTGGCACCATCGGCGGCAATTGTAGCGCGAAATCCTTGCCACAGATCCGCGTGCCCGAATGACGCGCAGGCCATGCAGCAGCGAGGCCCATATGCTATCATGCGTTCTGTACGTACAAAAGCCTCGCGCGTCGGCGGTTTGGCCCCCGCTCCGGCGCGAGGCACGCGAGGAGGGTGGGCGATGAGCGAGCGGGAAGCGGGCGCGGGAAACGGCAAATTCGACCCGACGCGCCATCTGCGCCAATTGCGCGGTCGGGGCGGCAATGCCGATTATCTCGATGTGAAATGGCGGCTGGTCTGGTTGCGCTCGGAACACCCGGACGCCCAGATCGCGACCGAGCACGTCACGATCACCTCCGACATGGCGATCTTCAAGGCGCAGGTCGCGATCCCCGGCGGCGGCTCCGCGACCGGCTATGGTTCGGAGACGAGCAAGGATTTCACTGACTTCATCGAGAAGGCGGAGACGAAAGCGCTCGGGCGGGCGCTGATCGCGCTCGGCTACGGCACGCCGTACTCCCAGGAGTTCGGCGAGGACGAGGTCGTCGATGCCGCACCGGCGGTGCGCGCGGTCCCGGCACAGCCGGAAGCGCCGCGACCGGAGCGCCCTGGCACCGCGCCGCAGGCGGCGGTCGCCCCGCGCGCGACGGTCGCCCCCCCTTCGCCACGCCCGGAGCCGATCCCCGCCGACGCCCGCCGCGCCGCACAGCCTCGACCACTGCGCGAGGCGGAGGAGCACATGCCCGAGCCGCTCGTCGCCGCGCCGCGCCGCGAGGTGACCGAGCCACGCCACGAGCCAACGCCCCCCACCCCCACGCCGTTCGAGGATGAGCCGCCCCCTCCACGCCCGGTGCCGAACCGACCGACCCCGATGCAGACCGCGCCACGACCCGCGCCGCGACCGACAGTATCGACCCCAGCACCTGCACCCGCGCCCATGCCCGCATCTTCGTTCACGCGCGAGCCGCTCGAGGAAGAGGACGAGGTGATCGATCTGGCGAATTACGGCTGGACCGAGTTCTGGAGCTGGGCGCGCGCGCGTGGCTTCAACGACCGCAAGTCGCTCGATGCGGTCGTCGGGCGGGCGACGAATGGCATGACGCCGCTGGAGATCCGCAAGCAGATCCAGGCCAAGCAGTAACACGGGGAGCGCGCAATGGCGACGGGCTGGACCGGGACATGGGGCGAAGCTGGCGGACTCGCCTATATCGAGGTGACGTCCGACGCGGTAGCGGCCCATGCGCCGCTGGCGATCGGATTGCACGGTCGCGGCAGCAACGCCGAAGACCTCGCCAGCCTCGCCCCCGCACTCGATCCAGGCTGGCGCTATCTCCTCCCGCAGGCCCCGCGCCCCTTCCCCGGCGGGGTGCCCGCGGCCTACTCCTGGTATGAGCCGATCCCTGCCTCTCCCGGCGTGATGGCGCACGCGCGCGAGACACTCGCGCGCTTCCTCGCGGCGATGCACGAGCGCCTCGGGGTGGGGCCGGAGCGGAGCGCCCTTTTCGGTTTCTCGCAGGGCGCGGTGATGACCCTCGATACGGGATTGCGCGCGAGTCCGCCCTACGCCGCACTCGCCGGGCTGAGCGGCTACCTCGCGGAGAGCGCCGAGTTGCCCGGCATCGTCACCGCCGCGAGCGGCCAGCCGATCCTGCTTGTGCATGGCACCGCCGATACCATCCTCGACGTGGCGCTCGCCCGGCGCGCCCGACAACTCCTCGAAGCGGGCGGCCTCGCGCCGGAGTACCACGAGTTCCCGATGGCGCACGAGATCAACGGCGCGACGATCGAGGTGTTGCTGACGTTCCTGCGCCGTCACCTCCCCTACGCTCCGCCGTCGCTGCTGGCGGAGCGGTGATCGCCGCACTCGACGCGCCGACGATCGCGGCGGGCACGGCGTATCTGCGCGCCGCCGCTCCGGCGCTGGCCCGCACGATCGACGCGGTGGGTCCGTGTACCCTGACACTGGAAAGTGATTATTTTCGGGCGCTGGTCGATGCGATCATCGGGCAGCAGATCTCGGTCAAGGCCGCCGCGGCGATCCTGGCGCGCGTCCTCGCTCTTTGCGCGCCCGATCCGGTCCTGACCCCGGCACATCTGCACGCCCTCGACGAGGACGCCTTGCGCGCGGTCGGCTGCTCGCGCGCGAAGGCGATTTATCTCAAGGACCTCAGCGCTCGAATCGTCGCGGGGCACCTCGATCTCGCGGGGTTGCAATGGTTGCCGGACGAGGCGATCGTCGCGCAGCTGGTGGCGGTGCGCGGCATCGGGCGCTGGACCGCCGAGATGTTCCTGATCTTCTCGCTCGGTCGCCCGGATGTCTGGCCGGTCGACGACCTGGGCGTGATCATCGCCGCGCGGGAGGTGTGGGCGCTCCCCGCCCGCCCGAAGCGCAAGGAACTCCTCGCGCTCGGCGAGCCGCTCCGCCCCTACCGCACCCTCGCGGCGTGGTATCTTTGGCAAAGCCGTCGCCTCATCCTCGGGATGCCGCGGTGAGCGCGCGGCGCGAAGAGCATGCGCCCGCCGAGGGCGCGGCGGTGCCGACGCGGAGAGACCTGATGCCAGATACCGCCGCCGACAACGAACGTCGCCTGGAACGGCTGCGTGGCCGTCTCGCCGAACAGATTGCCCTGAAAGAGGTGCTGGTGACTCTGCCGCGCGCGGGGCGCACCTTCGCCATCCTGGCCCCCAGCGATCACGATCGCCTCCTCGACGAGGCGGAGACCGACCCGGAGCAGAATCTGCCCTATTGGGCGGAGATCTGGCCGAGCGGGATCGCCCTCGCCGACCATGCGCTGGCGCACCCGGACGAGCTGACCGGGTTGCCGACCCTCGAATTGGGGAGCGGCATCGGCATCACCGCCGCCGGGGCGCTGCTCGCCGGGGCCGATCTGCTGGCCGCCGATTATTCGGGAGTGTCGCTGACCCTCTGCCGCTACAACGCCCTCTGCAACGCCGGGCGCGAGCCGCGCACGATCGAGATCAACTGGCGCGCGCCCTCCGAGGAACTGCTGGCCCGCGCCGACGCGATCCGCGGCTTCCCGCGCCTGCTCGCCGCCGATGTCCTCTACGAGGCGCGCGACATCGCGCCGCTGCTGGCGCTGATCGGGCGGTTGCTGGCCCCCGACGGCGCGCTCTGGCTGGCGGAGCCGGGGCGCGACACCGCGCGCCACTTCCTCGCCGCCGCCGCGCAGCTCGGCTGGCAGATCACGAGCGAGCGCCACAACGGTCCCTGGACCGACAACGCCGAGGTCACGGTCGGGGTCCACGTCATCCGACGCCCGCAACAAGGCTGAGCGTTCGCAGAGCAGCCAGTCTACACCGCCACCCATCGCTTTTTTGTGCCGTCCGGGTTACCGGGAGATACATGCAGCCTCACCAGCGCAACGGCGCTTCATCCTCCAGCGCCCACTCGTCGTCCTCGCGCGCGCGCGCGCGCTTGCCGTCCGCGCGGGTGAAGCTCGCGGGGCGCGGCGTGCCAGCGGGACGCGTGGCGGGGAGGGGGCGGCGGCGCTCCCGCGAGACGAGCTCGAATTCGAGCCCGCCGGTCGCGCGCGCGAAGAGGTTGTAGGCGAAGCCGGCCAGGAGCGCGATGAGCGCGAAGAGGATGCCACCGATGATCGTCAGGGCCACCGTGCCGAGGACGGCGCTGAGGAGCGGATGCTGACCGAGCGGGCCGAGGAACTGATAGAAGCCATCGACCCGCAGCGCCTCGCGCGGGCGGAACTCGGGCGTCGGCAGGGTGAAACCGGCGATGCGCGTGTTGCTCGGCCAGGGGGTCCACGGCGTCCAGCCGTTCAGCGTCCGCCAGATGTTGTAAAGAATCCAGGTGACGATGCCGCTCGTGATCAGCGCGGGGATCAGGCTGATGATCCAGCCGATGCTGAACCCGACGCGCGCCACCGAGCGCAGGCGCACCCGCCCGATCGCCATTCGCAGCGGCCCGCCAGCGTCGAGATCGTCGCCGTATCGTTCGCGCATCGCCCCCTCCCCCACTGCCTGCTCTCCGCATCACAACCGGCTCGGTGTGCATCCCGGAGCGGGCGCGACATGTTACCCTATAGCATACTCCCGAGACAGGACTCCTGCCGCGCATCCGATTGCACTATCGCACTATCGCACTATCGCACTGTAGAATAATGAACGCCGTTAAGCGGGCCTCGTCGTTGGACGACGTGCCAACAGCGGAAGGGAGGCAGATGAGCTACGATCTCTTGATCGAACATCCCGAAGGGGAAACATTCCAACGCGCGGCGGTGGAGGCGGCGATCGCCAAGTTCCCGCAACTCCGCAAGCGCGACGCCGAATCGTACCGCTCCGCCGCGACCGAATTGATCCTGACCGCCGAGAACCCGCACGCGCCGGTCGATAGCCTGACCCTGCGTCTCACCTACCGCGAGTTGCCGGGGAGCTTCGATGGCGGCTGTGACCTCGCGCTCGGGCTGGCGGAGGCATTGGGCGGGCGCGTGGTCGATTCGCAGCTCGGCGAGACGGTCACGACGGCGACGCGCGCCGCTTCGCGCGAGAAGGCGACGCAGGTCGCGATCTGGTCGAAGCGCCTCGGCAACGAGTTCGAGCAGCCGGAGAAGCCCTACGTCGATGGCACCGCGACTCACGCGAGCACCCCGAGCGCGGCGGGTGGTGGGGACCACCCCTGGTGGAAGTTCTGGGCGCGCGACTGATCACTTCCTACGTGGCGGGCGACCTGTGCGAACGTAACGACCACCGCTCCATGCCGCAAGGTACGGGGCGGACGGCGTAACCCCTGAGGGGTAGAGACAACCGATGGCGTTCCCAGATCGAACGGTCGATTATCGCGCGCACCCCGAACTGTACGAGATCGGGCGCGGCGAGCGCGGGGTCTTCCACGTCCAGCCGTACAAGGACGAATTATTGCCCCACTGGACGATCCGCACGCCGCAACTCGCGCAGGGGTCGGCGGACGCGCTCTTCGCGCGCTACGAGGTATATCGCGCGGCGGGCGATTTCGTGGGGATGGACATGGCACGCAAATACCTCCAGATGGGGTACACGCGCGCCCGGCGCTACGCCAATCACCGGGGCGGGCGCAAGCACGCCGCCGACGGCACGGCGATCCCGCTCGGCTCCGGCGACCCGCTCAAGGCGGCGATCGCGGACATTTTTCGCGCCCGCTGGCGGCAGATTC